>Ga0209574_10000441_pt1 | contig 10762 bp, 11 predicted proteins | sample AgamicMgMarz_FD_187168 | JGI IMG/M metagenome (GOLD analysis project Ga0209574, IMG submission 187168) | Agave microbial communities from Guanajuato, Mexico - Mg.Ma.rz (SPAdes) (version 2) | ecosystem: Host-associated > Plants > Phyllosphere > Phylloplane/Leaf | place: Guanajuato, Mexico... | reverse complement strand
TGACATAAGAAAGGACGCGCGACTGCGGCTCGTATTGACCGTAAAAAAATGTCGCATAGCGATTTGAAGCCGAAGCGTCATAGACCAGGCGGTTGACATTGCCCATCAATTCCGCCAACTCGTTTGTCCCGGTAATCGCCTGCCCGCGCAGCGAAGCCTGCAAAGAAGCCATCAGGAGCGCGGCGGAGATTCCCTTGCCGGATACGTCTCCGATGGCGACTCCGAAACGATTGTCCGGCAGGAGCAGAAAATCATAATAGTCGCCGCCGACGCCGAGCGCCGGACGGCACGCGCCGCAATAATCCAGGCCACTGATGGTCGGGTTGTCTTGCGGAAACAGACGCTCCTGTACTTCTCTTGCAATCTCTACTTCGCGGTTCAGCCGCTCGCGCTGTGCGACTTCGGAAGCGATGCGCGCGGTGAGTTGGCTATTCTCAAGAGCGAGGCCCGTCTGCGTCGCGACCGCTTGCAGAAGGCGCAGGTCTGTGTTCGAGTAAGGCTCTTCGGATTGCTTTGGCCCAAGACTGATAAAGCCTGGCAGCTTCTCTTTGACATTGAGCGGGAGCAGCAGTTGCGTCTCAAGCTTTTCCAGCATCGCACGCTCGCCGTCCATCTCCGGCTCGCTGTGAATCCAGGAATCCGGGTCATCCGCATAGACCACGAGCGGCTCGTTCTCTTTGCGCAGGCGTTCGACGGTCGCGGCCTGTTCTGGAAAAGCAACGGTCGGCCCGCCCTCTTCATAGCCGAGCGCGTGCGCCGGGCGATACGAGCCATTCTCTTTCAAGAGCAGCGCGACGCGCGGGACGTGCAAAGATTCGGAGATGCGTTGGGCCACGGTTTCCATCAGCGGCCCCGTCTCAACCATCGTCCGCACATCCTGACTCAAATCGTTTAAGATTTGCTCTGTGTTATAAGCCTCGCGAAAGAAGCGGCGGTCAATCCACACGCGCAGGCGCTCTGCCACACGCCTGATGAAAAAGATGAAGAGCACGCTGAGGCTAATGACGATGATTTTTTGCGGCCTGTTCGTGCGCGGGCTTTCGGCCAGCAGAATCGAGGCGATGATGGTCGAGGCAATCAGAATCACCTGTAAAGCACGCGCGCCGCCTCTCGCCAAAGCATACTGCACGCCCTGCCGTAAGACTACGCGCACGTCCATCGCGCGATGCACGACAATCACATAAGCGAAGGTCAAAGGGAACAAGAGGAACAACAAGACAATCGGAATCGTCACCCACGCGGGCGCTGCCCGATGCGGCGCGACGCCGCGCACGAGGCTGTAAAGAAAGAGGAGGAACGAAGGGCCGACACTAATCTGCGTGCCGTAGAGCAGAAGTTTCAAGCGTCGCTTGGCATCCGAGTTGGTGGCAGTCCCCATCTTCCAGCCGATGGCCGCAAAGAAAACTCCGACGGACGCCATCGCAAGTATGCCTTCAAACTTATCAAAGGGCAGGAACGTCCTGTAAAGCGGCGCGACGAGCGCAAAATTTTTCAAGCTCACGACGGTGATAATCGTGTCTTTCAAAATGAAGAAAAGAAGCGGCACGATGAACAGCCATTTGAGCCACGGCAAACGCCTGTCGACATTCCATCTTTCTGGAAAGTAAATCCCGAAGAGCATCATCCAGATGCCCCAGGCGGATTGAAAGAAGTTCTGATACCCGACCATGAGCGCGCGCACAGGGCCTTTCCATTCGAGCGCGTCAGAGCCGAGGATGACCTGACCGAAGCTCAGCATCAGCCCGAGCAAGAGCCAGGCGAGCGGGTCTTTCGGACGCAAGGCGACGACAAAGAATCCGAGCAGCAGACAGAAAGTCGGCGTGGCGATGCTGAGCACGATGACGAAGAGCCAGTCCCAGACGGACGGCGGGGCGTTGGCAGACGCTGCGCGGACAGTGACTTTTTTATCTTCATCCGGCAGCCCTTCGCTCGCGTCGTGTTGTACGCGAAAAGTTATAGCGTCACCGACTTTCGCATCATAAATCTTATCGAACAGCAGACCGCGACCGGCGTACGGCTCGCCGTCAACGGCAAGCAACTTGTCGCCTGCACGATTGTTCTTCGGGTCGCTTTTATGGACGCCCGCTTCCGCTGCTTCCGCATTGACAAGTGTAATGGTCGGCCCGACATATTCCGTGCCGAGCGGCGGGCGCGCGCGCTCGTTCATGCCCAGCAGATAACGCAGTCGCCCCTGCGTGAAGCGTGCCTGATAGACGGCTGCGATAATGAAAAGAATGAGGAGCGGAATGTAGTAAAGATAGCGTTTCTTCATCGGGGGAGCTCAAGAAAAAGTGGTGAGTGACGAGCGACGAGTTAAAGAGAAAAGCCTTTGAGCTTAAAACTCATACTGTTTAGCTCTTGCCTGTCACTCGTCGCTCGTCACTTCATTTAAGAAGCTTTTGCCTGCCGTCAGTCTCAAGCCGAAGTTCTCGGAGATGGTCTGGCCGATGTCTGAGAGAGATTCGCGGTCGCCCAGATTCACACCCGCGCGTGCGCTCTTGCCATAGACAAGCAGCGGCGCATACTCGCGCGTGTGGTCTGAGCCGGGCCGTGTCGGGTCGTTGCCGTGATCCGCAGTGATGATAAAGATGTCGTCATCTCTCATCGCGGATTGAATCTCCGGCAAGCGCGCATCGAAATGTTCAAGCGCGCGCGCGTAGCCTTCCGTATCGCGCCTGTGTCCGTAGAGCATATCGAAGTCCACAAGATTCGAGAAGATCAGTCCGCGCGAATCCTCTTTGAGAGCGTTGACGGTCTGGTCTATGGACTGGTCATTATTCTTGGCCGGCAAATCACGCGTCACGCCGACGGCATCGTAAATCGAAGCGACCTTGCCGATGCAGACGACATCGAGCCCCGCTTCCGAAAGTGCGAGCAGTAGATTTTCGCGCGGCGGCGGGACGGCGTAATCGTGACGATTCTCCGTGCGCTTGAATGCGCCGACTTCGCCCTCGAACGGGCGCGCGATGACGCGGCCCACCTGATCTTCGCCCTGCAAAATCCTCCGCGCCGTCTCGCAAATCTCATACAGCTTCGGCACAGGAATGACTGCCTCATGCGCAGCGATTTGAAAGACCGAATCCGCAGATGTATAGACAATCGGCTTGCCCGTCGTGACGTGCTCCGCGCCAAGCTCCTTGATGATTTCCGTGCCGGACGCAGGGACATTGCCGAGCACGCCCGGCACGCCCGTCTCGCTGATAAAGCGGTTGATAATTCTCTCCGGGAATCCGTTCGGATAGGTCGGAAAGGCGCGCTCTAAAATAATTCCGGCCATCTCCCAATGACCTGTCGTAGTGTCTTTCCCGTTCGAGCGCAGAGCGCACCGACCGTACGAGCCAAGCGGATTTTCCGCGGGCTCAACATTTTCGAGAGCGCGTATGTTACCGAGTCCGAGTCGCTGCAAATTCGGCAGAGACACTTTGCGCGATTCCAGGATGTGGCCCAGAGTGTCAGAGCCTGCATCGCCCCACAACGCCGCGTCCGGCATCTCGCCCATGCCTAAGCTGTCAAGAACTATCAGAGTAATGCGATTGAAATTTTTCTTCATCAAGACCTTTTCCCTAATCCCGATTCAAGCTCTATAAGATTTATCCCTTCGGAGCCGTATAGCCTTCGCGCGCCCGCACCTGCGTCCCGGCCTCGACGCCGCGCACTTCGACGCGAATCTGGCGAAAGCTGCCGTCGCGCGAAGTGTTGCTCGGATAGTAGCCTAAAGAATACTGCGTGCCGATCTCCTGCGCGACCTGCGCGAAGGCTTTGCGCGCATCCACTAAGTCTGCCGCCGGAAAAGTTTTTCCGCCGGAGGCACGCGCTAGTTCGTTCATCTCTTTGCGCGCGAGGCTGTAGAGATTGCGGCTAATCTGCATCCGCTCAAACGGGCCAAGCTGACAGAAGTTTGCATAGTCTTCGGCGTCGCCGTTCGGCACAAAGATTCTGCGATAGCGTTGAAGCTGCGTGCGCGAGAGACGCAGCGCGCCGTCATAGCGGCAATCGCTCATTAAGCGATTCTCGACATAGTCTTCCGTGTTGACCTGTATGAAATAGCTCGCAACGCCTGCTTTTAAAAGCTTCTCGCGCACTTCTTCAAACTCCGCGAGGCTCGCCGAATCGACTCCGTCCGTCAAGGCGACGATGGCGCGACGACCGCGCACTTCTTCATCAGGCGGCTCGCGGAAGACTTCGTCAGCGATGCGCTCAAGCGCGTCATAAAAAGGAGTCCCGTTGCTTGTGCTCACGCTCTCTAAAGCTTTCCTGAGCGCGTCGCGGTCGCTCGTCAAACCGGTCGTCACATCCACAGTCGCAAGGCTCGTCCCCTCTTCGCGCGCGGTCTTGAAAGCGATGATGGACACGCGGTCGCCCGCGCGCAGGGCGTCTATGAAAGCGTTTGCGGCGCGGCGTATCAAAGCGACTTCGGCGCGCGTCGAGCCGGAAGTGTCCAAGAGCAAAGCTATCTCAAACGGCGCGTCCGTCGTCCCGAAGTTGACTATCTGCTGCTTGCTTCCGTTTTCATAGACGACGAAATTCTCCGCGCGCAGGTTTGCGACGGGACGCCCGGCGCGATTGGTGACTACAGCCGGAACGCTCACAAGCTGCGTGTCCACGCGCACGACATCGCCTTCATCAATCTCTTCGCCATCCTGCGCGGACGGCTTCGATTTATTCGGCGTCGCCGCAGGAAGCGCGGGCTTCTGTGTGGTCGCCGGTGCGACTCTGCGCGGCCTCTGCTGCTTGCCGGCCTCTTGCTGCGACTGCTGCGCGCTGATGGCGAGCCAGCCGGAGCAGAGCGTCATGAGAATCAACGAAAGGAATTTGGTGTGTAAAGCTCTTCGCATCTTTTTTTGATTTGTCAGCCGCTCTGTCATAAACTTTGAGCGTGTAGATTTTCGATAAGACAATAATAGCTGCAAATGGTCGCCGGATGAAAGGAGCAAGCCGCTGATGTCCGTCATCGGAAGATTAGACAAGCAGGTCGAAGACGTGTTGATTAACCCGCTCAAGCAGAAAGGGCGGGGCGCACACGCGTCGCAAGAGCGACAAAGAGAAGCTCCTACACGTTCGGACGCAGCCGCTGATGCCGCTCCTGCCGAACAGGAGACTACAGAACGCCGACTCGAAAAAGAGGATTTGCCCGTCTGGCTTTTATGAACATTCGCGCGGCTGATTTCTTCTGGCAATTTGACAGAGCAGCGAAATTCGGTAGAATGCCAAAGTCTTAAAAATTGACGAGCCTTGAAGTCTTTGAAGGCACGTACGTCAATGGTAGACGGCTTCCCTTACAAGGAAGAGGTTGGGGGTTCGAATCCCTCCGTGCCTACCAAGCTGGATTTGAAATTTCAGATTTGAGATTTCAAATTAAGTTTTGAAAATTTACAGTTTCACCCGGAGTCGTAGTTCAGTTGGTTAGAACGCCGGCCTGTCACGTCGGAGGTCGCGGGTTCGAGTCCCGTCGGCTCCGCCATTATTCTCAAAAACGTAGCGTCACTGTGACAAGGCGCTAAAAGCGGGCGTCCACTGGAATTCCCGCTCAAATCTTGAGCGATTAGCTCAACAGTCTGTTGCTTAAAGAGGGGGCTGAGATGCTGGTAGCGTTTCAGCTCCCTACTTTTATGCCCGGTCATCTTTGAGATAATAGCATCGGGAATGCCCTTCATAAACAGGACTGTCGTGGCGTAATGTCTGAGATCATGAATCCTTAAATCCTTGACCTTTGCCAGCCTGCAAATCCTTCTAAATCTCTTCGCCAAATCCCAGACGTACGGCTTTTGGAAGTTCTCTTTGAAGCGGACGTTGGCCTTGGCTGGGAACAAATATTCGCTGCGGCCGTAACTGGGAAGTTGCTTGATTGCGTCTATCGCCAACTGTGAAAGCGGTATCTTTATCGGCTCACCATTCTTAGTCTTCCCGACATAGATGTAAGGCACTTTTTCTTCCAAGTGTACGTCGGTAAACTTTCTCGGCAGTATCGAGCCTTTGCCAAGCCCTGTAGTCGAGGCGAGGATGATAAATGCTTTGAGTTCTCTGTCCCCTTCCTTATCACACACCTCCAAAAGACTTCCTAGTTCCTCTGAGGATGTAAACCTGTCGCGTCCGGGCGGCTCTGGAAGCTGGTGTAGAACCTGCACCGGATTGTAGTCGAACTTCTTTCGCCTGATGGCAAAATTGAAGGTCGAATTCATGATCGTTCTGTAATGGTTGACGCTCGAAGCTGAAAGCTTCTCCTTGTCTCTCAACCCGAAAAGGAATTCTTGAATCAGCTCTGAAGTGATGGCCCTCGCTTTCATCTTCTTCCAGCGCTCAAGTCTCGGCAGCAAATACTGAAACTTGCTGGCCTTGTGTTGACAGTGAGCTCGCCACCAGTCATCAAGCAATTCCCCGAAAGTGACTTTATCGAATTTGCGAGACGGGAAGTGTTTGCCCTCCGCGACCTCGGTTTTCCGTTTTCTGTATAGTTCCTCGGCCACCTTTACAGAGGCGCAACCAGCGCTTTCTCTGACTAGCTTTCCTGCTTCGGTCTTGTAACGAATCCAAAGGATGTCGCCTCTCCAGAAGAGTCCTCTAGGCAGCTTCCTCTGTTTCTTGTTCCGACTCAGTGCTTACCTCTAAGCCATATAACTTTCCTAACGGTTTGTGTTCATTCTTTTTAAGCCAGCGAAAGATGTTCGAGCGCAAAAAGCGCACATTGCACTTTGAACCGCGTCTCGGCAGCCTAATATAAGGAACTCTCGCCTCTTCGACCCACCTTTCGACGGTACGTTTGCTGACATGCAGTAACTCTGCTAACTGCTCTTTGGTCATGATTTCATCTTCAGTCACCATTGCTCTATCTTCCCAAGAGCCTTGCGTTGGCAAGGCTTAAAACACGACTCCTGAGAGCATCAGTCAGATAGTTTGACCATCTCATTAGCACGCGCTTTGAAAGATTGCGGTGGCATGTATTCTGCCCGTCGCATCTGGGAATTCGCTGGTGTAAGTGAATCGACTTTCTGGCGTGCCGTGAGCAGCCTTGATTCGACGCTACAGGAGGCCATGCTGAGCTATCCGGAAATGGTGGAGATGAGCTTCTCTCAGCAGGTATCGGAAATCATCCGTCGTGATATATGCCCCAGCTTCACCAAACTATTTGCAGGAGAGGTTGAAACACACACGTATCACAGAGAATATAGTCAAGCGTACATCAAGCCAAGGCAAAAAGCAGAGGGCAAACCAGCACCCGATCTACACCCTATTTCAAGAAAGCAAGCTGTCCCTAAGCGCCATAGCACAAAGAAAATGATTGAGCATGATTCTCTTCTTCAAGGTGAAACCCACTCCCCTTCAAATAACACATTTGACCCTGTCGCACTCACAGCTAAACCCTCTCCAGGGAGGAAGCGCATTGATAAAGAGCGTGAACCGTCGCTCTTCGATCTATGAAATTTGTGTGTAGCCAGTGAGATTAAGTTTGTCGTCGTTTCCGCCTTTTCGCTGAAACAGCAATTGGTTTAACCACCCCGTGACTCGGGTCACTTGCTAACTTCTCCGGCAAGTCGACTTCATCATCAATTAGTACATCTACTATGATCCCGGCAGTCCGCGCATAACGTAAGAGGTATGGGAGCGCAGGCTCTCTAGTACCTAACTCAAAAGCGCTTATATCTGCTTGCACTAACTCATCCGTTAAACCAAGCCGTCTGATCATACCGTTCTGCGAGAGATCATAAGCATTACGGATTTGCAGGAGCTTTTCCGCCAAGCGCTGCGGCTTAGGACGTGATTTTTTACCCATCAGGATACCCTCCTGATAGGAAAAATCACAGACCACATCATGCTTGCGTTAAAAGTATTTACTTTGCTTCTAATTGCAAATATTTTTAGGATATCACTGGTTTGTATAGTCGCCGGAAGTTCATATCCTTTGAACTTCGCAGCGGGACTCATTATGCGTAAGAGTTTGCCGCTTCAATCAAGATTTACAAACCTGCAAGTGCCGCTGTGTAACCGATCATTATTGATGATAAGAGCTTCGGCAAATTATTCAAGTGCAAAGAGAGGGAGACGGCGGCTTGAGAACCTACGACTAGTCATACTGAAAAGGAGTTGTTATGAAATGCCCTGCCACATATTACCTCAAGGCTCTGATCATTTCCTTATTTCTCACTGTCTTGCCTCCTAATGCAACTTCACAGGAAAAGTGGCACACATTGGTTGGGCCGGATAGTGATTTCAGTATTTCATTTCCCAGTATACCCTCGCGGGAGAGGAAGGTCACACCGCAGAAGCCATTCACAGGCCAGAAGATGGAATTATACACATATTAAAACGGCGGAAGCTTATTCAGCATCAACTATCTCTTTCTTACCGCCACCAAATTCAGCGAAGCCCATGAGCATCTTGACCATGCTCGCCGGCTATTCGTGAACTTGAAGGATAGCGGTAGCATCGCACAGGTGGATGAGACGCGTGCGCGTGTGCTTCTAGCGCAGGGACGTAACGTAGAAGCGGAGAAAGTTATCCGCTCCGCTGTTCGTACTCTGGAAGCGGGTGGCGAGCAAGCTCTCTTAGCGGAAGTTCTAACGACGCAGGGCACGGTGCTGGCGCGTCTCGGCCAGCACCACCAATGGACGCGACCGGGCAAGCCTTGCGCGGCGCAAACGGCTTTGTGATGCACTTCGACCGCCAACCCTACCCGCTTGAAGAGAAAGAGCAAATCGGCATACTCCCGGTAATCTTTACGACCGCGAACCTCTACACGTCGGATGTAAAATTAGACGAAGCCGAACTAGCGACCGGAAAGGTTGCGGGCGGGAATCTTACGCGCGTTGCGTGGGTAATGTATCAATACTCAATGTCGCCCGGACTCAAGCACACGGCGGTCAGCAACAATTCGCCGGGTGATCTGGTCGAGCTATATCAGACTGAATATATCCGTACCGTGCCGGTCGTTTCAGTTAGCGGCATCCAGGATTTCATGATGTGGGTATCGAAGTTGGAGTTTGATATGAGTTATTAGAGATGCGGCCTGTCGGCTTTATCTTCACTTCCCTCGCCCGTTCACAGATTGCTGTAATTCCTATTCGTTATCTTGCTACCATCTCATACTTGTGCGCTGCTTCGCCGTGTTGTTCTAAGACTTATTGCACATCACCGTGATTGATAGATTCTATGAGCAACCTATCCCAATCTACTTCTGTCGCTCGCGCGCCGAGAGTGACGACCATAATTCTGCTCAGGCTGGGGAGCGCACGGTTCGTCGTCGTCAGCAGTCTGATGGCTTCCTCCGCAGTAGAAGCTAAGACGCCATGTTCAGAGGCTTGGTCAGCTAAAGCAAAAGTTATAAATGTGGCAAAGTCGAAATTACCTCCATTTATATTTATGGACGTTTCCCCAAGTTTAGCCCCCGGATGCTTAGGAGTGCTATTACGACTTGTATTTACTTCCGAAGTAAATTGAACTGCCGATGAGACTGTCGGCGGGAGACTCCATTCATTAGGGGCATAAGGGTGATAGAAAAGATAGTATCCGAAATTCTTTGCCGCGATCAATTTTTCAGCTTGGTCTAAGTCAATTCTGGCGCTGCCGCTTTTGCTAACTTTCTTCGCTTGGAATCTTGCAGCTTTGAAATACTCCTGCTGTCTAGGGAGTTGTGCTTGGATTATTAATCCGAGATCAGCCCCGGTTATCGCTTCATGGCTGGCCGTCGCCGTATCAACATAGTGTATTCGGCAATGTGCTTTATCAGAGGATTGGTTAGCACTATCCAATGCCGCCCAATGAGGTTCAAAGTCCTCAACCCGAGTAAGCAATTGTGATACTAGATGCCCTGTGAGTCTTTCTTCATGACTCCAATAAGGAATATAGCGAATGAGAAAATCATGCTCTGCTTTTGCAACAGCCCAAAATAACGCCCAAAGGCATGAAGGATTAAAGGACAAGGGATTAGTTAGAACTTGCTCGAAAAAATATCGAAAGTTTGGTTGGCTGTGCCCCTTTCTCATATAGAAATCATAAAATAGTTCCTCGTCTATCAAATTAAATGGCCTAGATTGACGATTAGCGTCAGAATAGAAACCTGACTCTAAGGCCAAGACAATGCTACTGCGGCACACAGAATGGAAGTGGCGAAAAGCCCCGAAGCCAGACCTGCTACGAGTACGCTGTTCTCCAATATCCAATGCAAGCTGTATGTATTTTTCGTAATCAGAGAGGGATGAACCCTCAGCCTGATTCTTAGCTTCTTGATTATCCATTCTTGACTCCCGCAAACGATAAGGTGTGAGAGCACCTTGGAAATTGACATTCTCTTTATTCGGGGACTACTATACCAAAAGCTAAAGCTGAACTGGTCGTTGAACGACGAACTGTCAGCTAGGTTTTACTAACTGTAGGAGCGGATGAGTAATCTGTAGTAGCGGTTAGTAAGGCGCAATCAGCGTCGAAAAAGGCGTCCAAAGAGGATGCCTCAGAGTGGAAAATGAGACGTTCAAGAAGAATGTCTCAGTCACGGTGAACACCGATGCGGGTGTTCTGCGTTCCCCAAATACAATTTCTGTTCTTTGTCAACTTGCTGCGCGACCTCAGTATATCGCCGGAGCAGCCTTTGCCCATATGCTTATATGACGGTATGGACCGAAGGAACAACCGGCGTCAGGTTGCTGCAATCATGGTGAATTAAAAGCCTAACCGCATCCTTATTTCCTATACGGATCACTGAGAAAGATGACCGTTAATATAAGTAGGCTTTTGAAAAGGAATGCTTGATGACGCTGAAGAAGCGATCACG
>Ga0209574_10000439_pt1 | contig 10810 bp, 13 predicted proteins | sample AgamicMgMarz_FD_187168 | JGI IMG/M metagenome (GOLD analysis project Ga0209574, IMG submission 187168) | Agave microbial communities from Guanajuato, Mexico - Mg.Ma.rz (SPAdes) (version 2) | ecosystem: Host-associated > Plants > Phyllosphere > Phylloplane/Leaf | place: Guanajuato, Mexico... | reverse complement strand
AGAAAAAGCCTGTCAAATGACAGGCTCCTCCGGGTATTTCTCGTAATTAAATTATAGACATTTTTTAGTTGTTGATTAACGTGTAATGTTCATTTTAAAGAATTTTTTATAATCCTTCAAGTAATATGCTTAGAAGAAAATCGTTTATTGTACAAGTAAGTACAATAAAGAGTGGTCTATTTTCAATTAAGCCTGTTTTTTAAAAAGGTGGTCATTTATAGTTACAACTTTATAGAATTAGCTTATAATGTAAAAAAGTTTTGACATTTAACTGGAAAATGTTACAATAAGAAATGTCAAATACTTTTTACATTTTATAAAAGGGGGAACAAAAATGGATTGGGTCAAACTTGTCTATTTAGGGATTTTGTTAATCTGTGGAATCTTTATTTTAGTAACGTCATTTTCTAAAAAGAATGATGAAAGAAGGAAGTTTATCAATGCGAAAGCTCAGTCATATGCTTTTGTAATTGTTGTAGGAGCATTATTATTGCACGTTGTAGAATCAATTTTCTTTACAGTCCAAGGAACAAAAACAGATACACACATTGTCACTCTTTCTCCAGTCACATTTCTTTCGCTCGTTTCTATCGTATATGTCATCACATTGCTGGTTTACCGAAACAAATATGGTGATTAAATGAAAAATAAGATTAGGGAGTTAAGAAGTTCAGCTAAGCTATCTCAGGCTGAACTAGCCAAACAGTGTAAGGTATCTAGACAAACTATAAATGCAATTGAAAATGATAAGTACGACCCTACTTTAAAATTAGCTTTTGACATAGCTGCTGTATTGGCTACCGCAGTAGATGAGCTTTTCATCAGTGGTACTATTAAAAAGTGATAAAAAAACCTCATCAATTGAGGTTTTTTTATGCACTCCTCGACATTTTAACCGTCCTGCAATTTTGTCTAGAAAATATCTTTAAATGAAAATTCTTTTAAAATCAAAAAATGTTTTTCAAAAATAAAGAGGCAGTTTAAAATATAATTTATAAGAGGAGGTTTAAGCATGTTTCCAATTGGTGAACAACCTGATTTCATACGGGATATAGCAGATATTAAAGATAACACTTCTAAAGAAATCGCTATAGACCATCATACTAAAAACATAGAAATACTAACTTCATTGACTGAGATAGAAACAGTGTGGATTTACTGGGTAAAGCAAAAGGAATTCGAATTAATTATTAAATCAATTAACCCTAAACATTTATATGTATATGGGGCTCAAATACCTGATTTATCGTCATTAGAGCGCTTAACCAATGCAGAATCTATTTGTTTGCAGTGGAATACAAAGGCATTGTCATTGTGGGATTTATCTAAGAATACCCTTTTGAAAAGATTAGGAATAGAAGATTTTAAACGTTTGGAGAATATTGAAGAAGTTTCTCGTTGCCAATGGTTAGAGGAGCTAACGCTTGCTGGGGGTGTGGTTTCTAATACTTTAAAGCTAGGGACCTTAAAACCGCTTAGTCACTTAGATAATCTTAAGACACTGGAATTAAGCAATATTCGTGTTAAAGACGAGTCATTATCTCCCCTTCGTCATTTACAAAACTTAAATGAGTTACATATATCTAATCAATTCCCCACAGAGGAGTATGCAAAGCTTTCAGTTTGTTTACCGAATACTATATGTAGTTCGTTCCAACCCTACACAAAATTAAGGCAGCACATTGATGGTAAAGACATGATGGTTACTGGGAAGCGCAAACCCTTTTTGAATTCAGTGGCGGATGCGTCTAGATTAGAAAGATATGCAAAAAAATTTAGAGAGTTCCAAGACAAACATCGAAAAGAATTAACTCCATAATATCGATAATTAATTTTCTGTATTGTTCATGATGCACAAAACAATAAAAAAAGAGAACTCATAACCCTATATCTGGTTAAATGAGTTCTCTTTTTCTTATTTTTTATCTAATTTAGATAATGCTTGATTTGCTTCTAGTAAGTCTCTGTCTAAATCATTTGTTTGGTCAGTAAGTTGTTGAATAGTACCAGATACAGAATCTAAAGAAGTTTTTGTTTCTTCAAATAATGCAGCATGCTCATTTACAGAGCCTTTTATAACATTTGAAGATTTCTCAATGTTATTTGAAATGTTGTTAAAGTACATAATGTCATTTTTAAGGTCATGTACAAGGCGATTAATAACTTCAAATGCATCTTTAGATTTTTGTGTCTTCTCAACGCTCTCATTCATTTTATGAGCGGTTTGAGCCATTTTTTCTTGAGTTGTTCTTGTTTCTGTACTAACTTGATTTAACTTCTGAGAGATTTTCTCAGCTGCTTCGTTAGATTTTTCAGCAAGCTTTCTTACTTCGTCTGCTACAATAGCAAAACCTTTTCCTGCTTCTCCAGCACGAGCTGCTTCAATCGCAGCATTTAGAGCCAACATGTTCGTTTGTTCAGCAATACCTTGGATTTCTTCATTAAATTTAGTTGTTTCAACAATTGTATGAGTTAATTGTTCAACTTCACTTGATATAATTTCAATGTTTGTTTTAAATTCAATAATTGTGTTAGATAGTTCATCCATTACTGCTTTTGTTTCAGTTGTCACTTGGTTTGTTTTATCTGAGTTAGTTGTAAGAACTCCAATTTTGTTTGTCATTTCAGTAATTTGTTTATTCACTGTTTCTAAAGAGTCAACAATTACTTCTACTTCATTAGCTTGAACTTCTGTTCCATCCATTAATTCGCTAAAGGAAACTGCCATATCCTTAAAGCTACTTAGGTTATCACTGCTGTTTTGAGAAATCTTGTTTAGGTTACCAGATACAACAGAGATACTTTCTTTAATGTTTTTCTCAATTTCTTTTTGTTCTCCAAGGATTTTTTCATTAGCAGCATATACATCATTAATATTTTTAAACAAGTTATGTGCATTAACTTGTTGAGCTAAAAGATATAGATAGAAGTAAATATCAAATGTTAAGAATACTTCAAAGTTTACACCTAACGCCTCTCTAGAACCCGTTATGAATAGTGAATTAATTGCCCCTATAAAGAATGTAATTGATGATGCAATAAACACTTTGCGTTCTAAATAAAATGCACCAACAATAAGAGTGTATAACGCAGCAAATGCAATTGCGCCCGGTGGTTGATTTGGAATAAATGAACCGATAAACACTGTTACAATAGGAACGTATGGGACGGCTTGCGGTGCTTTCTTAGATAACCTTAATGCCCATATTAATATTAAACCAGTAGCATATGTAATGATGACTGACGTTCCTGCTGTTTTAGGCATAATTCCTTTTGGCATTAACGATAACATAGTAAAAATAGTTACTGCTGCACATAAGATAAATACATAGGAAACTATTTTATTCTTTTTCAACAACTCTTGAAAATGGAGTTCTGATATTTTTGACATTGCATAAATCCTCGTTTCTTTATAAAAACATTTTAAGAGATTTATAAACTAAAAACGATTTTAGTCAAGAAAAAGAAAACAAACAAATCTCCAAAATAAGTAACGACAGAATGGACCTAAGGTAAATAATATTTATAAAGATTTTAAAGGGGAAATTTATCCAATGTTTAATTATTTATAGTTAGATATCAGTTTCTCCAAAAATATATCTTAAACTACATAAGTCGTCTCTTTATCCCATTTCTCATTTTTAGAGCATAGCGGTGCAGAATCGACTTATTAAAAGAAAAACTATTTCTTATGTTTTTTTGTAAATGTGATGAAAAGGCTGTTCTTCCACTTCAATCTGTTTTTTGCTTGTATGAAAAATGTATAATTCTTTATTGGGGTATTTTAAATGTATTTCCTTATAACTCTTCCAAAGTACATGAGCTGAATCGCTTTCTTTTAATACCATCATTTCAGTAATGATTCGCTTATTTTCTTTTGAAGAGGCACATAATGCTTCTACCAATACACCGCTATTTGGGTATTTTCTTCTGACTTCATCCCATTTCAAACATAGTCTCCCCTTTCTACCATTAAGATTTTCCCGTTATAACTTATTTTAAGAGCTATACTTAGGAACTGTACAGCTCAATGCTTTAAATGACTAAGATTTGTTAAGTATTTTTACACTTTTTTTCATTAGATGGTATTATCTAAAAAAATCCATTTTTTAAACAGTAGAAAAAGGATAAACGGAAGGATGTTAAAAATGATTAAAGATAGAAGTTTTAAAAACATTAAAACCGGAGAAATTATTTCAGCTTATAAATATGGTAAAGAAGACTTCGATGAAGAATGGCAAGATTTAAAAAACTTTGGTGCTATACCTCCTACTAGTAGTGATTACGATAGTCCGAATATGTGTTACGAGAGTTATGTGGAATATGGAGTTAATATACTTTTAGGAAACAAGGATTATGTAGAGTGTTAACATTCTAATGATTTTAATTGACATTAAAACCCAAAAGCAGCCATTGGCTGCCTTTTTGCTATTTTTATTAGTTTGAACCAACAAAGAACCAGTTTTTGTCCATTTTATCTATTTCTTTAAAATCTCCATTAAACGCCTTTGTAAAAGTTTTTTGGTCATTAACGGTATATACGAATCCTGAAAAATTATCCGGTATTCCGCGATATGTAAAAAATAGAATGTCATAACCATTGTTAGATTTTTCAATAACTATATCTCCCCCACCGCTGGAAAGGTGCTTGTATTTCGTGGGCAGATGAATAAGCGCAGAATTATAAGATACATTCGGTTTTAGTTCACCGTTTTCAACCATTTTAACTACTTGCTCCCTTTTAGATTTATTTATTTTAAAATCAATATCCAATATGATTTGATTAAAAGGAACAATGAACACTAAAATAATCGTAACAATTTGAATAACAACAGGTTTCCAATTCTTATTTTTAAACAAAATAATTATTGCTAGTATGGTTATTAAAACAAAAAAACCAAATACTATTAAAATAACGGGCAACATTAGGAATTCAGTTATAATGTCGACTATTTTCCACTGAAAGAACATATACAGAATGACTAAAACACTGCTGAATATTGATAGATATAATAAACTATTCTTTTTCATTTCTTCTCCAATTCTACAAATAAGTTTTACTGATTAAATTACATCAGAAAGAAATTTTAGCATAATTGTATTTCTTTTGACAACAACTATCATTTTATATAAATAACATGCTAATTTACGTACTATAGTGGTACAAACACTGGTGAATTCACCAAAATAAAAGAGCAAAATCTTTACGACTTTACTCTCTAATTGTGTTTCTAAATATATTGTTTTTACCTTGAAACAGAATCCTCTTGTTTCTTCTGTAAATGCATTTTTGAATTTATTACATGCATTAAATCCACAACGGAAGTAAAGATATGCTGTTATTGCTATTCATATATCCCCAGCAATTTCTTTGTCACTTGAATATCTCCGCTTACATAGTCTTTTAAATTGTCTTTAATTACATGGTTTACGTATTCATGATGAACCAATATTTGTTTTGAACTCAAGAATGTATCTAACTCCTGAAGTTTAGTTACATCTTCCGTCCACATATTAATTATGGTTCCATCATTGAATTGAAGTGTATATTCAAAGATAGCTTTTTTATTGTCACTATCTGAATAATCTAATTCCCCTTTTGTTGATACTTGTTTTAATTGGTCCCAAGTATATTCTGTTTTACCCCATAAACGTTGTTGAACTACGCCTTCTGGACTTGCTGCATCGTACCATACGATAGCACCTACAGAACCACCAATACCCGCAAGTATAAACAGCCATAGAACGAACTTACCAAATCCCTCTACACTCCCATATCGTAAAAACACAAACGCAAAAACACTTGCTATAAAGAAGTACTTAAAATACTGTGAATGGTCATGGGTAATGGTCAGGTATGAATTATGACTAGAGAAAATAGAATAGACACTTCCTAAAATAAAGTCGTTGGATAAACTTATCACAACCGCTAAGATTAGTCCCTTTATTATCGGATTCATACCGACCCTCATTTCTATTTTCAAAATAACTGCACCAAATTGAATGCAACTCAATCTACAATTCTTTAAAACTCTTTATAAAGAATTATGAATTTTATAAAGTAGAAAGACTTTTTGTCCCTTATGTCGAATACTAAATATAGTTTTATAATTTAACTACTGCATCTAATATCATATATTTTATAAAATCACTATAAAATGTCCCTTTTTTATACAAACGGTGTTGTCTCCTGCTTCTATACAAATAATTAACATAAAAAAATACATATTTACAATTTATTATGATAAAATTTCGTAAAAAATAAAGAGGTCTTCCTCTTCAAAGGACGGATATTTGATGGAATTCATTTACCAACATAAGTGGCAGTTTTTATTGTTACTTGAAACTTTTTCCTATGTTATTACTTTCTTAGTGTTTTTTTCTAGATACTGGCTAGAGTCAGAAGCTCTATTTCGCTTCTTTGTATCTTTTGAAATTCTAACTGGATGGGTTCCAGACATTATCTTATCTATTATTGATTATTCGAAGACCCAAAAAGTAGGACCTTTTATTTGGTTTGTATTTATTTTTCTAATTTACTGCCTTATTTGGGGTAAAAAACATATTGAAAAGTTAGATGCAACAGCAAAAAAATGGTGCATTAAAAGAAAACATGAAAAAGAATTGTTGCAAATCCACACTCATAAAACAATTACTACATTTTCATTCTTTTGTATTTACGGCATCTGTAAAGTACATAATCCAAAGAATCTTTTATTAACTATGAGAATTAAAAACAAAGAACAGGGTACAGTACACACCGAAAAAAGAATTGTAATTAATAAAGACACTGTTGCTTAATATATAACCACAGTAAAGACATAATTAAGTAGATGCCTTCATCTACTTTTTTTACCGCAAAAAAGCACTGTTGCGACTTTATGTAGCGCTTCCCTTTATCTATAAACCTTCCCCCATTAATCTAAAGAATAAATTATACAAATTAACTTGGCTTGAAATTAATATCGATTGCAAAGTTAATATTTTCTAATTATAATTTAAATAACTAGATAAAAAGGGGAATATTTTAATTGGAAACCATTACTATTACTATTCAGGATAAAAAATTAACTAATTTCTACAACAAAGATACAAAACTTAACAACGCAATTAAATCATTTACTCATTTTTCAATAGACAATATGGATTACGTTCTTTTAAAAAATATTCATAAGGATGAGAACGACCCGTTTTTTATTCATAATTCTCATGGTACTTGTCAATTTTGCAGGAATTCAAAAGACGATTTTTTCTGTTCTATTGAAGATTATTTCAAAGGAGAAGATATTGTTAGCATAATAATTAAAACAGCTAATGAAAAATGGATAGAAGACATTGCCGAGACAGAAGAAGCACTGAACTTTGAAGTTATTAAACATTACCCAAAAGAAGATAAGTATCATTTTATACTTAAATTCCCTTACGTTGGTAAGATGATTGAGGTAGTACTTAATATTTGTGATAATGAACAAATATTATTACATGAAATTAACGGAGATTTCCCGTCGGAAGTTCACCAATACATAAAAAATAACCTTGTTGCCATATTAAAAGATGAATACAAATTGCATTTTCTATAAAATAGTTACTAGCGAGTTAAAATCTTAAAAATTAGAGTTATTTAATGGATTCTATACATTGTGTAGAATCTTTTTTAACTATTTTTCCACAAAGACCACTTGCGCAAAAAAAGTATGACGACCAAGGCTACTCTTAATTGATTTCAATATAAAAACCATAGATACTAGTCTATGGTTTCTTCATAACAAAATTATTAAAAGTATCTTCAGCTTCTTTAATTGCTTTTGTTAATTTTTCATTATTTTCTCCAAACCAGAAGCCCCATCTTTCTATATCCTTTAGCATAATTTCATTTAAATATTGAATTGTTTGTCCATTTTCATTTAATTTTATAACAAATAACTCATCGTAAAAGTTTATATCGTAACCACCTTCCGACATACTTAACATTATACCCTCCAAAGACAGACTTACTTTATTATTGTCTTCCTTAATACGAAAAACATGTTCTTGTATGGGTTTTTCTATTCTATCTTTTAGTTTATGTTTTAAATCCTTAATTAATTGGTGTTCCCTTTCATTATTGGTAGGTATCTCGTTAATTACCCTCTGAAGTCGTTCTTGAGGCGTTTCATTATTTTCTTCTTTTTCTTCTTCTTTTGCTAATTCTATGTCGTCTGCGTACCTTTCTTCATGGCTTACAGAAGCAGCAAGGGTTGTTCTGTTTCTAATCATATTAATAAATTTGTCTACATGGCGAGTTAAAGTTAAACAAATTTGATAGTATCCCAAAGATTCTTCGTCAAATTTCACTTCCTCATTATTTTCACAGTGAAAACAGTATATTTCTTCTTTAAACGGTGATAAATGATAAACAGTATTATTTTTTATTAAATAATAACAATTTGACCATTCGTCTATAAATTGGTAAATGCCTTCTTTTTTATCTCTTCCCACAATAGTATAATGCTTTTCAAATTCTTCTTCGTCAAAATAATTTTTTATATACTCACTACTCATAACTTCCTGGAGGTATTCTTTTACTTCATCTTCATTAAAATTACACTTATGTGTATAAGTTTGTGTACCTTCTTCTTTATCGTCTTCTTCCAATTCCATATCTAAACAACCACAAAACTCACATGGCTTCTTTTTGTGTTTCTCACCAAAATTTGACCACGTAGTTATTTCTTTTATATTAATATTATCTTGAGTCCCTTCAAACTCAATATATACGTATTCAGTTTCGCTTATTTTTTTGTTCTCAATTGTTATTTGAACCTCCCATGACTGAAGTCACAGGATTCCTGCTTCACTGAGAACTGCGTCCTATCAGAACGTCTTACACTCCCTCCATTACGTATCCAAAGATAGGTAAACAACATCTTACGATGTTGACAGGCACAACCCGTAGTTCCTACGGTGAAAGAAGGACTTATGCATTCAGTAATAGTCGAATGCCTTCTTCTTTAATATTTAATGCTGCATTGTCGTCTCTATCATGATGTGTTCCACAAGACGGACACACCCATACACGGTCAGATAGTGAAAGTAGGGTATTCTTTTCTTTACAACCGTTACATTGCTTTGAAGAAGGAAAGAAACGGTTAATTAAAATAAGAATTTTGTTTGCCCAATTTGCTTTGTACGAAACAAACGTTTTAAACATGCCCCAACCTACATCTGAAATGCTACGTGCTAGTTTGCGGTTCTTAATCATACCTTTTACATTTAAATCTTCTAAAATGATGACTTGGTTTTCGTCTACCAGTTTTCGAGATACTTTATGTAAAAAGTCTTTACGCATGTTGCTAATATGTAAATGCAGTTTGGCAATTTTTTGTTTTTGTTTTTGGAAGTTTGAGCTTCCTACTTTTTTGTGTTTTAAGCGACGTTGTAGTTTCGCTAATTTCTTTAAATTCTCTTTCAAATAGCGAGGATTCTCTATCTTTTGACCATTAGAGTCAATTAAAAAGTGAGTTAGACCCAAATCACAACCAATAATTCCATCAGTCGGAATAGATGTAACATCTATTTTTTCTTCTAACGGAATAATTTCTTCGCATTTTAATGAAATATAATACTGTCCACTGCTGTGTCGAGTGACAGTAGCTGATTTAATTTTAGCTGTGAACTCGTTTTTCTGAAACATCGTAAGATGTTTCTTAGATAATTTAACAGGAACTTTGCCCAACTTTGGAAGTTTCACCACTTGATTTTCAATATCAAAGGCAATATTCCCATTCGTTTCTTTTGTCGTGTAGCTTTGTTTGGATTTATGCTTTGACTTAAATTTTGGAAACTTCGTTTGCCCTTTAAAAAAACGGTCAAACGCATCGTCCACTTGTTCTAAAGCAGACTCTAAAGAAAACTTATCGACTTCCTTTAACCAGTCAAAAGCAGGGTGCTGTTTTAATCCATTAAACGATTTCTTAAAACTACTGTAATCCAAAGCTAGATTTGTAAGTTTATAGATTTCAATTTTTTCGTTCAAATAGAAATTGAACGAAAAACGAGCGCAACCAATCGTTTTAGCAATTTTCTCTTCTTGAGAAGGTGTCGGCAGAGCTCGCAACTTCAAACCGTAGTGACGTAACACCTTATTCTCTTTTGCTAATTCCTTGTTGCGTTGTTCTACCGTTTTTCGAGCCATATTTGACACCTCCTAACTCATTAAATGTAACTATATACCTAATTAAATTACATAATTTATCTTCGTAGTTGAAATTAACATATGTATTTTAAAAGAGCAAACGATATACTCACAGAAATAAAAAAATGCCCTAACCCATCACGTTTGTAACGGGTGTGCGGGCATAATTTATCAAAATGTATGAACAGAGCTAAGCCGGGAATAATATTATTATGGCAAGTGTAATTTAATATTGGGAGCCCCCAAAAATCACTTGTACCAACTCATAATATCGCCCTACTTCAAAAAAAGCTGATTTATCATAAAAAGATAAGTCAGCTTTTTTGTAGGTGTAGTAATATAAGCAAGCATTTGGAAAAATTTAAGTATAAGTGTAGTAACTAACGAATTTTAATTTAAATATATAAAGAGTTCATGTTTAATATATAGCTTATATATATCTTTTATAACACTTATATAAATTTAATATATAGTATCTATAATAGATGTTTCATTATCGTTTTAACAAAAGGCTGTTTTCTCAAAGTTTGTTGTTTTTGAAGGGTTATATTGATTTTAGTAAAATATATGATAAAAGGATTCTAGATTAGGTATTTTGGCTTAAATTAGGATTTTAGATATAATTGGGAATTTGAA
>Ga0209574_10000438_pt1 | contig 10815 bp, 7 predicted proteins | sample AgamicMgMarz_FD_187168 | JGI IMG/M metagenome (GOLD analysis project Ga0209574, IMG submission 187168) | Agave microbial communities from Guanajuato, Mexico - Mg.Ma.rz (SPAdes) (version 2) | ecosystem: Host-associated > Plants > Phyllosphere > Phylloplane/Leaf | place: Guanajuato, Mexico... | reverse complement strand
AAAAACCATAGACTTATAGCCAAATATCTTCTTTTGAGCTTTCTCACCTAAGCTCAGTCTCCCTTCCTCTAAATCTCTGTACATAATAATGATATATAAACGTTCATATTAGAGATGCATCTCAACAGATCAAAAGGCTAATAACCTCCTAACATATTGAAGTTTGTCATGACATATTGCTTACTCCTAAAAAATTATCATGTTGTGTTGTTAAAGGGTGTGATATTTATCACACTTGAAGCGATTTTTATGTAGTTTAAATGGCTTTACCATAATTTCGTCACATATTTGGGTAATTGTGGGGAATAAAAGGTGCCTTGTGACTAGCCTAATAAAAGAAAAAAACTCTTCCAGTTTTTATTAACTGAAAGAGTTTTTTATAAGTACTAGATGAAGTATTGAGCTTTAACACTTACTGATTTGCTTGTTTGACCTGCTGAAACAGCCAATCAATCATTTTCTGATTTTGATACGCGGGAACCCATGAAGCATGATCATACTTTAATTCTTTAGGATATTCCGTATATAGTGGGTGCCCCCCAGCTTTCTTTATAGCCTCTATTATATTCCTTGAATAGGTAACAGGAATAATAGAATCGTCTTCAGCATGAAATGCCCATATTGGTTTGTGGGTAAGAAGGTGCGCTTTAGCTGGATCGGCTCCTCCCGCTATTGGAACCATAGCAGCAAACAAATTAGGGTGTTCTATATTTAAGTTAAATGTGCCAAACCCTCCCTGAGATAGTCCTGTAGAATAAAGGCGATTACTATCTATATTGTAGGCTTTTCTTACACTTTGTAGAATTTCATAAGCCGTTTTCAAATCCTCTGATGTTTCGAATACTTTTGCTAAGTCGACTTTGTTGTTATCGTCTCTTGTAACGGTGAAGCCTCCGCTTGGTACATTACGAGCTTGAGGAGCTAAAACAAAAGCGGGGTGCTTTCGTTGATTTTCTGGTGAAGCCCAAACGATAGCTCCGTCGTTGCTAAGAAGCTGTTTTTTATTATCATTTCCTCGTTCACCACCTCCATGTAAAAATAGCACCAAGGGATATGATTTTGTAGAATCATAGTCTTTAGGCACATAAAGTCGGTAGGGCATTGCTTTATAAGTGAATGATAAAAATTGAGTAGCTATAGATTCTCTGCTTTCAAATGAATAAGTAAATATAGCTAGATCACTATGATTCTTATTTTTCGCGTTTCCTCTTATGGAAATTGCTTTAAGCACCGTATCATTATTAATAATAATTGGGTTTGTATACTGAGTGCTTTTAGTAGTCGGAGTGCTCCCGTCAAGTGTATAGTAAGTCTTCGCCCCTGGTGTGTTTGTCTTTAATTCAACCTTCTGCTCCAAATAATAAGTACCTGATAAAACTGAAGAGGTTGGTTTTTTTACGTTTCTATAATTATTTTCTTCTTTTGCCGCAACAATATTTAAAGGAAGGAAAGCTAGAATAAGAACTCCTACAGTAATAAAACTTAGAACTTTTTGTATTGACGTATTGTTCACTGATAAAGTACCTCCTTTATACTATTATTCAAATGTCTACTTCCATTTCTAGAAGGGCATAACTTAAACTCTTTCCGTGCGTATCCATTCCTAAAGAAGTAGTGACTCCACCAAGTAACGCGCGGTGGCATACAAATTGAAATGCTGATATATTAGGAACTTCGTAGCGAACAATGTCTCCTTCTACAATATTTCTTAAGTGTTTTTTCACTTCCAAAGCAGTCACTTTTTCACATAGCAAGAAATAGTCTTTTTCGTCATATGGAATTAGTGATAGCATAAGCGTGTTTCCTTTATCTCCAGCTCGACTGTGAGCAAGTTCATATAATTTCTTTTTCATTTGTTAAGCTCTCCTTTAATGTAAGGTGTGTTTCTATTTTGTTACGTGAAATCAACGTAGAAATAATTCCTACTACCTCATTAACATACTTTCTTGCTCCGCCTCCGCCTGCGGGTCCATTTGTATAAAGAGCTTCTACCTCTTCTCCGACTTTAGCAGCTTCCTTTGAAGTAAGACATTTCCCTGCTACTCTCAGCCTAATTTCATAAGGAGCTGATTCTTGAAAAGAGACTCTATGAACGGAAGAAATACCAATATAATCAATTCTTAAGTCGACTACTTTATTTTTTAAACGCTTATATAAAATTTCACCAGCTAGCTTAGCTCTTTCTAGAGCATGGGATCCGGCGTAGGAAATTTCCCCTTCTCCAATAACACCTGCTTCGTAACCTACGCTGACTTTTAACGTTTCAGGCCTTGGTATACCTGTTCCACCAGACACTTGAATTTGGTTCAATTTAATTTCCTGTAAATGAACGGAAGTAAAATCTGCAATAACATCCGGTGTTATATATTGATGGGGGTTAGTTACTTCGTAGAGAAGCTGTTCTTTTACAGTAGCTAAGTTAATGACTCCTCCTGTCCCTTCTACTTTAGTAATGATGGCTGTCCCATCTTCTTTAACATCAGCAAATGGAAAACCTAATTCAGCAAGCTTTGGGACTTCTTTTTTTCCGGGATCAGCAAAATAACCACCAGCTACCTGCCCCCCACACTCCAATAAGTGTCCAATTACTGTTCCCTGAGCAATTTTATCTACGTCGTCTAAAGACCATCCAAAGTGGTGTACCATTGGAGCAACAAATAAAGACGGATCTGCTACTCTACCAGTAATAATAACTTGAGCCTCTGTCTCTAGAGCTGGCAATATTGTTTCTACCCCTAGGTAAGCGTTTGCGGATATGACGTTATCAAAATGAGATATCGGTTCATTTGTTTCTAGAGTCAATCCATTTCTATCTATCAACTTTAGTACATCATCTCCCGTTACGGCTGCTACCTTTATCTCAATGTTTAGTCGGTTAGCTATTTCAACAACTTTTTCAGCAGCACCTATTGGATTGGCTGCTCCCATATTTGTAATAATCCGCACTTTCTTTTTCTTAATAATAGGTAAAAGAATCTCTAGTCTTTCTTCTAACAAGGGATCGTAACCCATTAAAGAATTTTGACTTTTTCTTTTTTGAGCAAGTGCGATTGTTCTTTCAGCTAAACATTCTAATACTAAATAATCTAAATTTCCTTTTTCAGCCAATATAACAGCCGGTTCTAATCGATCTCCTGAAAAACCCGCGCCTGATCCAATTCTTATCATTTTCATCACCTCAAATAGTAATTGCTCCCGTTATTAATGCCACAATTGTCATAACAATGGTCGTTCCAAACGCCCACTTAAAGATAAAACGCTGATGATCGCCTAAATTTACACCCGCTAACCCGACAAGAATAAAAGTTGAGGCGGTTAAAGGACTTAATGGAAACCCAGTTGTCATCTGTCCTAAAATAGCTGCTCTGCCAATTTCAATTGGATCGATACCAAAGTTAGAAGCCGTTTGGCTAATAATAGGTAATACTCCAAAATAGTAAGCATCCGGTGTAAACACTAAACTAAGAGGCATACTTGTAACCGCTACTAGTACAGGTAAGTAAGAAGCTAGTGATTCAGGGATAATACTAACCATTGCAGAAGCCATTCCATCTATCATCTTTGTTCCTGTTAGAATACCCGTAAAAATGCCTGCAGCAAAAATCATCGTAGAAACAATTAACACGTTGTTTGCGTGGCTTAGTAAGCGTTTTTGCTGCTCTTCTGGATTTGGATAATTCACTAAAAGAGCAATTACAAAAGCCACAATAAATAAAATCGGTAAAGGTAGCCATACTTTAATTAACGCGATAAGCAGCAAAATTGTTAAAGCAAGATTAAACCTAAAAAGCCGTGGTCCTTTTGCTTCTAGAGCAGCTGCATGTTCTGTAAACCCTTGTACATGTGCTTCCAGTTCAATGACTCCTAGCCTCTGCCTCTCCTTTTTCCCAAGCCAAAAAGCAGCTGCTAACACCCATACAATCCCAGCAATCATTGCGGGAATAACAGGGTTAAATAATTGAGAAGAATTTGCATTAAATGTAGTCATGGCTCTAGCAGTAGGGCCTCCCCAAGGAGCTAAGTTCATAACCCCTGCTCCTAAAGCAACCACTCCTGATAAAATAAGAGGGTTCATCTTTAATCTCTTATAAAGAGGTAGCAGCGCTGTAATTGTAATCATAAAAGTAGATGCACCGTCTCCGTCTAATGACACAAGCATTGTGACAATAGCTGTCCCTACGACTACTTTTAACGGATCTCCTTTAACTAGACGAAGCATTTTAGAAATCATAGGATTAAATAGGCCTGTATCAATCATTAAACCGAAGTACAAAACTGCAAAAACAATCATAATACCTGTAGGCGCTACTTTTATAATACCTTCTAACATCATGTCTCCCATTTCTAGCCCAAACCCGCCTATCAACGCAAAAACAGTTGGTACGAGAACTAAGGCAATCAATACAGATAAACGATTGGTCATAATTAAAAATAAAAATACGCCAATAATTAAAAATCCTAACAATGCTAACATGTAATCCCCCCTGCCCTAAATTCACAGATTCAAAAATCTTAGATGTAAAAACCTTCGGTACTTTTTGTTCTTGCAGGATTCATGCCAAGAATATATAAAAAATGGAAACAAACCTTTATTAAACCCCTTCAACATGTATTGAAAAAAATTTACGACACAACAAAAAGAAAGCGTTAACAATTAAACTGCTTTCTTTTTTTGTTTTTGTAATCTAAATTCTACTATTTTAGAAATAATCATTGCCCAGTAAAAAAATAGGCTTCTTAATACATATTCTTCTGTATTTCTAAAAAACTAGACATCTTTCTAAAGTCTTAGAAATGAATATGATATTTTTTCATTTTATTGTATAAAGTAGCTAAAGAAATATCTAAAACCTCTGCTGTTTTCCTTTTTCCTTCAATATTATTTGGATATTTTCTTAATATTTCCTGAATAAATGCGCGCTCTTTATCTTGTGTAGCTTGTTGCAGTGTTTGACTGATTTTTTCTGTTTTACCTGCAACGCCTGAAAATCTTTTTTCATTTTTAATCATAAATTCTGGAAGGTGATGAAATAAAATATCTGTACCTTCCGTCATACATGTGGCGTAGTCAATTACATTTTTTAATTCTCTTACGTTGCCAGGCCAATGATAGGATTGAAGAAAGTCTAGTGTATATTCGTCAATTGTGTAGGAAGTATTTGTGATCGAGTGCTCAATAAAAGAATAGACAAGTTTACGTATATCTTCTCTCCTTTCTCTTAAAGGAGGTATTTCTAATTGAATGACATTAAGTCTATAAAATAAATCTTCTCGAAATTGTTTCTTATTCACAAGCTGCTGTAGGTTACGGTGCGTAGCAGCAATGATCCTTACGTCAACTGCACGTTCAGTAGCTTCTCCTACCCTTCTGATCTTTTTCTCTTGCAGAACTCTTAACAACTTAGCTTGAAGATCATAGGACATATCTCCAATTTCATCTAAAAATACAGTTCCGTTGTTTGCTATTTCGAATAGTCCAGCCTTCCCGCCTTTTTTAGCATTTGTAAAAGCACCGTCTCCATATCCAAAAAGTTCACTTTCTAACAGAGACGAAGGAATAGCCGCACAATTTACAGGTATAAAAGGACCATGCTTGCGCTCACTTTTATTATGTATAGCCTGTGAAAATAATTCTTTTCCCGTGCCGCTTTCTCCCGTCACAAGAATAGGAAATTGAGATTCTGCTACTTTTTCAGCTATATAAACAACGTGCCTTAACCCTCCTTCCCCACCAATTATTTGTTCAAATGTATATTTTGCTTCATAGATAGAATCCATTCGGTTTTCTAAATTCTTTAACTTTTCGGTTTGTCTTCTTAATTCCTTTGATAACTTGTCAACTTCATTGAGACTTTTACAAACCGATACGGCTCCTGCAACTTTACCTTCTATTATAATTGGAGCCATGTCAACCATATATTCCCGATTTTTTTCTTTTCGATATACGCCTACTCTGCATTGTTGATCTTTTAGGGTATTGGTTAACTGAGCACCCGGGCGATATTCTATTAGTGGTTTTCCGATAATATCACTTTTTACTCCTGTAATCTTTGTATACTCTGGGTTAATAAATCTAACAATCCCTTCTTTGTCGATAACTAGAATACCATCATTTATCGAATTTATAACTGCATGCCACCAGTTAAAGTTTTTAGAAGAGCAGTCGACCTCTATGTGCTCTTGGAATGTATTCTTCACAGTATTATAAGCTCCTTTCTATAATAACTTGAGAGTAGATTCTTGCTTTATTTATAATTATCAACTAATTTTCTCTTTTTTGAAACAGAGTCCGCTCAATTAATTTGAATAATCTGATTTATATAAGTGAATATAACCTCGCTTTCTCCATTATTAATGTGTAAATTCATTGCACCGTTATTTATATTTAAGATGAAACACTCCTCATAAAGAAAACTATATTTCTATTTTCAAAGAGACTTATCACTATAGCAATATCTTTTAAAAAAGCTATCCACTTTCTTCATAAAGATTACATATTAAAAACACCTAAAGATAGTTTAGGTGTTTTTGAAAGTTTTATATTCATCTTTTCTCTAAGTAAAAGCTCAATGGTTATATGGCCTTCTTACTCTTTGAAGCCCCTTGTTTTTTTCTCCACATATTTTCCATTTGTTCGAGAGTTCTACCTTTTGTTTCAGGAACAAATTTCCAGACAAATAAAGCAGAAAGTACACTCATTAAACCGTAAAAACCATATGTTAATCCTCCGCTATATTCCATCATCACGGGATATGTAGAGGAAATAAAATAGTTAGCCGCCCACTGAGCAGCTACGGCAATAGCTACAGCACGACCTCTAATTTTATTAGGAAAAATCTCTGAAATGAGCACCCAACAAATTGGTCCCCATGACATCATAAAGGAAGCTGTATAAATAATGATAAATACAAGCGTCCCTATACCAATGATGTTTGAAAAAGCCATGCTTGCTACACCGAACATTCCAATGGCCATTCCGATAGACCCTGTTATTAATAAAGGTTTTCTTCCCAAACGATCAACTGTCAAAATTGCAATTACTGTAAAAATAACGTTTACTAATCCCATAATAATGGTTTGCAGCATAGAAGAACCTTTAGCTGCTCCCATGCTTTCAAAAATACGCGGAGCATAATATAGAGCTACATTGATTCCTACAAACTGTTGAAATACAGAAAGCAGTATACCTACAACGATAACTAATTTTCCATATGCCAATAATTTTTCAGATGAAACATTGGTAGAAATTGTTTGTTTAATATCGTCTAAGATTGATTTCGCTTCTGAAGATCCATTAATTTTAGTTAGTATGGCTAAAGCTTTTTGATCTTGATTCTGTATAGCTAAGTAGCGAGGCGTTTCAGGAACTAAAAACAAGAGTGCTGCAAAGAGTAAAGCTGGAATAGCTCCTGAAGCAAACATGTATCTCCAACCTACATCATTAATCCATTCTAAGGTTTCCCCATTTGCAATACCCCAATTCACGAAGTAAACGACTAACATTCCAAAAATAATCATAAATTGATTGAACGATACCAATCTGCCGCGAATATCTGCCGGTGCAATTTCTCCTATATAGATGGGACAAATGGCTGATGCTAAGCCAACACCAATCCCACCTATAATGCGGTAGAAGTTAAAAGCTAGTAACAAAGAGAGTGTCGGTTCCCCTTTTGTGAAAAATAAAAACTCAGGATAAGAAGCGCCTAACGCTGAGACTATAAAAAGAATAGCTGCTAATATAAGTGATTGTTTGCGTCCTAGTTTCGTCGCAAAATAACCAGATACCAATCCTCCAATAATACATCCTATTAAAGCACTTGATACAGTAACACCGTGTGCTAAAGATCCTAACCCTAAGCTGTCAATAAGATACACCTTTAATGATTCTTCAGCTCCAGATATTACAGCTGTATCATATCCAAACAGTAACCCTCCGATAGCGGCAACTAAGGTAATAGAAAAAATATATAATGAGTTTCGATTTTGTTTCATGCGTTGTTAAAAGCAGTTAAAACAGTAGAAGTTCTATTTCTAACTGAGTTCACACTTATTTGAATGCGTTTTCAAATCCTTGGAACACAAAAGAAATTTTCTTCGTCCATTCGACTAACTGCTCTTATCCTCCCCTCTAATGTACGTATTTTTCTATTGAATCAAATCTTACTACAGCATTTTCTATACTTCCTTTTGTGTCAGGTATATCGATATACAACCATAATCAATTGATACAAGCTACTTTCATATAAAGCTCCTTTTTAAAGTAAGGTTGCATGTTTTGCAACCTATTACTTCCTTTTAAATTCGCCTAGCTTTTTACTTAAGTCGTTTGTTTGAAGGTAGACTTCTTTATATAATTCATAAAGCTGTTTATAGACTTGTACATGTTCTGCGTTAGGATAATATGTTTTTGAAGACGTAATAAATACGTTTGCGCACTCTTCCAATGAGTTATACCAGCCACAGCCATAAGCTGCTAGCATGGCTGCTCCTAACGCCGGGCCTTGTTCAGTAGACAACTTTACGATTTTTGCATTAAAAACGTCTGCTTGAATTTGAAGCCAATGATCATTTTTTGCTCCTCCGCCAATTGATACAATAGACGTAATTTCCTTTCCGCTTTCTCGAAAGATTTCAATTGATTCACATAATGAAAATGTAATACCTTCAATAACTGCTCGCGTAAAGTCTCTCTTTTTATGAGAGGCGTCCATTCCTATAAAACTTCCGCGAATCGTAGCATCTGCATGCGGTGTACGCTCCCCAACTAAGTAAGGGGTAAATAAAAGGCCGTTTGAGCCGATTGGTACATTTTTTAGGTCAGCCAACAATTCTTCAAACGTGTCGTTTTCTGCGAAATTTTCCTTAAACCAGCTTAAACTGTGACCCGCAGATAGCGTAACGCCCATCGTATAAAAGGCATTTTCTTTTCCATGATTAAAATAATGGACTTTTCCATTAAAGTCTCTATCGCTTCGTTCCTCATAAGAAAGAACAACACCCGATGTTCCAATGCTACATAGTGTTTCCCCTGGCGATAAAATGCCGGCGCCAATTGCTCCGCAAGCATTATCAGCTCCACCTGCAAATACTTTTGTTGAAGTAGCTAATCCCGTTTTTTGAGAGAACGATTCACTAATATTGCCTATGCATTCACTAGATTCGACTAGTGGCGGACAAAGGTTAATATTGACTCCTACTAATTGGCAAAGCTCACCATCCCATTTTTTTTTGCTGATGTTTAATAATAATGTACCGGCAGCATCTGAATATTCACTATGAATAAAGCCAGTCATCTTAAAACGCAAATAGTCTTTGGGCAACATAAATACAGCTGTTTTTTCAAATATCTCTGGTTCATACTCTTTTACCCACAATAACTTAGGAAGAGTAAATCCTTCTAAAGCCTGGTTTTTTGTTATTTCTAAAAGACGTTTTTCTCCAATCACTTTATAGAGATGATGACATTGTTCTGTTGTTCTTGTGTCATTCCACAAAATGGCGTTACGTAATAGGTTATAGTTTTTATCCAGCAGCACAAGGCCATGCATCTGTCCAGAATAACTAATTCCTTCTATATCTTCGGGTTTTATATTAGCGTTAGCAATTAATTCATTTAAAGCACTAGCGGTCTGCTGAACCCATTCTTCTGGATTCTGTTCGCTATACCCTGTTTTTTCATGAAGGAGAGGATAATTTTTAGAAACTACAGCGCAAATCTCGCCTTTTGTATCAACTAAAACCGTTTTTACGGCGCTTGTTCCTAGATCAATTCCAATTACATATTTCATCTTGATACCTCCGCGTTTATAAACGAGAGTAGAAATGGTTTCTACTCTCGTTTGTCCTTTAAACTTCCAAAATATATTGATTTAAAATGGCCTTTAATCGTTCTTGTCTTCCTGATTTATTCACAATATTCGAATTTTTAAACGCATACTGCTCCAGTGTATGGAAGTTAGCTTTTCCTTCCACAATCTCAAGCCCAATTCCCTCTTTAAAGCTGCTGTAGCGCTCGTTGATAACATTTTCGAAAACACGATCTTCTACTAATTTATGTGCTACTTTCAATCCTCGAGCAAACGCATCCATTCCTGCTACATGAGCATAGAGTAAATCGTCTTGTTCAAAAGAACCTCTGCGTACTTTGGCATCAAAGTTTAATCCTCCGCTGCCCAGCCCTCCATTTTGCAGGATTTCATACATTGCTAGCGTTGTAGAATATAAATCCGTTGGGAATTCATCTGTATCCCAGCCTAAAAGAGGGTCACCTTGGTTTGCATCCACTGATCCTAAGAAGCCTTGTACTCTAGCTACTCGTAATTCGTGTTCAAATGTATGCCCAGCTAACGTTGCGTGGTTAGCTTCTAGATTAAGTTTGAAGTATTTATCTAATCCGTATTGTCTTAAAAATGAAATAGTTGTTGCTGCATCGGTATCATACTGATGTGTCGTAGGCTCTTTAGGTTTAGGTTCAATTAAAAACTGCCCCGTATATCCAATTTCGGTTGCGTAATCTACAGCCATATGCATAAATCTGGCTAAGTTATCTAACTCTAACTGTAAATTTGTGTTAAGCAGTGTTTCATATCCCTCACGGCCGCCCCAGAATACATAATTTTCTGCGCCTAGTTCTTTTGCTGTTTCAAGCCCCTTTTTTACTTGAGCCGCCGCATAAGCAAATACATCTGCATTACAAGAAGTAGCTGCACCATGAACGAACCGGGGATTTGTAAACATATTCGCTGTGTTCCATAATAACTTTACGTTACTTGTTTGCATGTATTCTTTGATCATAGTGACGATAACATCAAG
>Ga0209574_10000437_pt1 | contig 10818 bp, 6 predicted proteins | sample AgamicMgMarz_FD_187168 | JGI IMG/M metagenome (GOLD analysis project Ga0209574, IMG submission 187168) | Agave microbial communities from Guanajuato, Mexico - Mg.Ma.rz (SPAdes) (version 2) | ecosystem: Host-associated > Plants > Phyllosphere > Phylloplane/Leaf | place: Guanajuato, Mexico... | reverse complement strand
ACGCGTATAGATAAGTAATACCGTCCTGATACCAGACGACGTCGTTTGAGCCGGTCGTCTGAGCGATCGTCTGCGAAGTCGTCACGGAAGTGCCGTTGGTCGCCTCCGTGCTGTGATTCAAGTCCTGCTGTGCCGTGAAGGTCTCGGATAGTTTATAACCGTTTTGCAGATTACCGGCAGCGTCCGTCTTTCCCACGGTGAGCGATCCGTCGAGCGATTCTTTACCGGAGAAACCCCAGCCGGTAGTTTTGCTGGTGTTGCTGGTGTTGTTGGTCGAGCTGGTCGTTGTAAAAGTGGCATTGAATCGATCCGTTGCAAAGCTCAGATTCATGACGGTCGGATTGATATTGGATAGGTTTAGCGGCGCCCAGTCGACGTGCAGCGGCGGCTGAGCGAGGATGAGCTTAGGCGAGGTCTTGTCGATGGCGATCTTGTAGCCATTCCCGAGCCTCATTGAGCGCCCTTCCAGGTCGGCGCTGTTGATGGACAGGTTTTGAAAAAGGGTTTGCTCATTACCGCCATCCTGGAAAAGAAAAATATTGCCAAGTAGTTTGAACGAGATCTTGCCGCTGCTTTGATCGATGACCTGAAGCGGATTCACCGCTCCGAAAAGAAGATTCGGCTTGTTATCCGTATTCGTGCTTTGAACAATCGCGGACGCGACAGCCAACTGAAGATCCGGGTCGGTGATCTTCAGATTCGGATCTGTCGGGTTCGGCTTCTGGTTGTTGAAGTTTCCCACTGCGATATCCAGCGCGACTATAGTATCGTCAAACGGCGGACGAGCTGTCTTGGGTTCAAAGGTGGAGGACAGCGTCATCGCGTAGGTTATGGGATCGACAGTCACGAGGTAAACGGAGCTCTTTGAGTGTTGAGCGTTAACGGTCGTCTGCATAAAGGCGATCGCGTCATACGGGCTGCTCCAGTCGAACCTGCTTGTTAACACCTTGATATTAGTGGCGGTCGTGCCGCTGTCGTAAGTCTGTTTAAGCACGGGATTATAAGAACCGTCAGCGAAATCGAAGAGACGAAGTTTAATGTTTTTGTTAGTCCCCGATTCATGAGCCACGACGAGTTGTTGATTAGCGCTGCCGGTGAATTTTCCCGCCACAAGTTGAAATTGGGTTACATTAAGGTCGGGAAGCGTCTCAACGACTACTTCTTGCTGGTATGAAATCGTCAGGGTTTTCGGATCAACCGTGTAGATTGCCAGCCATAGATCGAGGTCATCCTGAACTCGGAGGTTGGCGATGTCAGGCTGTCCGTCGCCGTTAAAATCGCCTACCGCCGTCGCGCGAATTGCCTCGCTTAGCCCAAACAGCTGTTGCGTTCCGAAATTGAGCCCTTGAGAAGGATCATCGACATTATTCGCGGTCGCGATCCGGGCTCTCGCGTTACCCGCTTGATTTAGCGTCTTATCGGAGTAAACCATCAGCAGATCGTCATAACCGTCGCCGTTGAAATCGGCTACGTAGCCTTGGCTGACAGTCGTGCTATTGGTTCCGTAGGGGAGCTGCTGAGAGGTATTCCAGTAAAAAGAAGCATTCCCGTTGCCGTTGCGCGTGCCGGTCATGATGTCGACCAGATCCTGACTATTTCTTCGGGAAGGGTATGAGACCACCGAATCCTGCAAAGTGTGAAAAAATCTACCGGTCACGACGGTCTTATCCTGTGTGTGATAGAGCGTGTCGTAAGAGCACGAGTCGCAAGTGCCGGGGATCTCGAACCCATCGAAATTTTGCGTGCCGTTTGAATTCGCCGTCGTGATCGCCGAAAGTGACGACGCGTAGTAATCCGGTCCGACTGCGGTGTTGATACCGCCCATGTTCACGACTAGATCGTCCTGACGCAGAATGTTCGTGACACCGCCCAGCGCGCTGCGGACGTTGGTGTAATCAGCGTCATTGCCGCCGCCCGACTGTGCGTCCGCGCCGCGCGGGACGATTAAGACCGCCGTGCCGATCAGGACGACGCCGACCAAGACCAGCGCGAGCGTGAAAAGCTTGCGGGAGATTTTCAGCCCGAGCCTTTCCGGTAGCGCCTTACTTTTATTATTCCTGTCAATATGCTTTTTATTATTCATAAAGTTTCTCCTTCAATTTCTATGCTTTATATTTTTTTTCCGTTATTTTTTTACAATGGTTGATTACTTTTCAGTTCGCAGGAACTTCAAGACATCGAGTAAATTTTCCTTGAGCACGTAACCGCTCGCTCCAGCCTTAATCGCTTCGTCCCGCAGATCGGGCTTGTCGTAGTTGGTCACGATAATTATTTTGGCGTCCGGATCAATGGCATTGATTTTTCGAGTGGCGGTAATTCCGTCCATTTCTCCGACATCGATGTCCATCAGCACGTAATCGTGGCGTTCGCTTTGGTAAATCGCGACGGCGTCCGCGCCGTCGCCGCATTCGTCTATCTCGTCCGCCAGCGGTTCGACCAGCAATCTCAGGATTTGGCGGACCGACAGGCTGTCTTCGACGATTAGTAATTTCATAAAAAAAGTTGATCGAAAATGCTCGACGAATTGAAGTTTAAGGCAGGCTGAAAGGGATTTGAATAGAGAAAAACACGCAAATCGATCTACGTATTAATACATAATTTTCTACGTATTAACTTGTTTTACGACCGATTTATTTTCGATTGGGGCTTAGAGTACGGATTTGTTTTCGATGGCGAATTTGAGCAGTACTTTATGACCGTGAAGCCCGAGTTTCTGGCAGATGTTCGTTCGATGCGTTTCGACCGTCCGGTAATGAATAAAGAGTTCGGCGGCGATTTCCTTGCTCGATTTGTAATCGGCAATCAATTGCAGAACACGCCGTTCGGTCGGCGTCAGACGCGCGAGATTCGGCTCGTTTTGCTCTAATTGCTGCGCGCGCCGGTGGCGACCGATCAGAAACGCCGTCAGCGAGGCGCTCACGAAATACTTACCCTCGGCGACCGCTTTGATGCCGTTGACGATCTCGAAAATCGCGCTGTCTTTGAGGATGTAGCCTTGCACGCCCAAATCGAGCGCCGCGTGAAACATATCCTCTTTGCGGTGAATGGTCAGAAAAATGATCTTGACGGGCAGTTTTCGTTTCTGCAGCTCGCGCGCCGCGCCGAAGCCGTCGAGCCGCGGCATATCGACGTCGAGAACGACGATCTCGGGCTTTAATTGTTCGACCAATGCGACCGCCTCTTCGCCGTCGTCGGCTTCCGCCAAAATCTTCAGACGCGAATCGGCTTCGATGATCTCGCGCAAGCCCTTGCGCACGATCGGATGGTCGTCGGCGATGATGATGTTAATTTCGCGGCTCATACTTTAATTAATCTCCACCGGTCGGTAAGCCCTGTAAAAATTTTCTTGAATTCAACTTGATCCTGATCGTTGTGCCCTGATTCGGAGCGGATATGATCTCGATATTTCCGCCCAACAATTCGGTTCGTTCGGCTAAACCGATAAGACCGAAACCGCCCGTCTTCGATTCGGTTTTGCCGGGCGTAAAGCCTTTGCCGTTGTCGCTGATCTCCAAAAGAAGATTTTCGCCTGAAAGCTCGATTTTGACAAACGCTTCGGTCGCTCCGGAATGTTTGACGAGATTGCCGACGCATTCCTGCACGATGCGGTAGAAATTGATCTTCAGCTCGGGCGGAAAATAATCGTCGATGTCGTCGATGTCGGCTGAAAACTCGATCGTCGAAGCCGTTTCCGCCGAATCGACGATCGCTTCGACTGCCTTCGTCAGACCGATCCGGTCGAGCTGGTACGGGCGCAGGTTGTAGGAAATCTCCTGCACCTCGCCGAGCGCCTGCGACGCTTCGTTGGAAATGCCTTCGATTCTTTCCCGGCTCGTTTCTTTGCCGGTGTCGATGTGCAGAAGCATCAGCGCCAGATTTTTGATGACGACGAGCCTTTGCCCGAGCGAGTCGTGCAGCTCGGCGGCGATGCGCTTGCGTTCCTGCTCCTGCGAAGCGATGAGCTGCCGCGAAAAAGCCTGCTGCACGGCGCGCGCTTTTTCCAATTGCGAGATTCGTCGCCGGTACGCGGCAAAAATCACTACGACGATTAACAGAGCCGTCAGCGCGATAAACCACGAACGCCGGTAGAACGGCGGTACTACGCTGACCTTAATCTTCGCGCCCTCTTCGTTCCAGACGTTGTCGCTATTGGCTGCGATCACGTGAAATACGTAATCCCCCGGCGGAACATAAGAGTAGTTAGCCGTCCGTCGCCCGCCCGCTTCGATCCAGTCTTCGTCCAACCCCTCCAGCTTATATTTAAAGCGCACCTGACCGGGCTTGACGAAGCTCAGCGCGGTGTAGCGAATCTCGAAGCGCTCGTCGCCCGGACCGACCGACAAGCCCGCCTCGCCGATCTGCGCTTTCCGGTTGTCGATTCTGATTTCATGAATTAGCACGGGCGGCGGCAATGGGTTCATCCGAATCGCCTCAGGATTTATTACGACTACTCCCTGTTGCGTCGGGAACCACAGCCGACCGTCGCGCGTCCTCGTGCCCGCGGGCTGGCTGCCGCCGTTGCACTCGGCGATGAGCATCCCGTCGCCGGTGCCGTAACCGACCGAGGTGATCGATCTGATACGACCGGCGGCGAAATCTTCGAGCTCGCGGCGGCTCGCCCGGTAAACGCCGTGGTTCGAGCTCATCCAGAAGTTTCCGCGCCCGTCGTCGAGAATCTGAAACACGCCGTTGTCGAAGAGACCTTCGCGCACACTATATCTGACAAACCGCCCGTCCTTAAAGCGATTAAGTCCGCCGTCATATGTCCCGATCCAGAGAATACCTTCCTGATCTTCGTAAAATGAACGGACGTGATTGCTCGAGAGTCCCTCGTTTTCTGTATAAACGGTAAACTTTCCGTCCTTCATGTAGGCGAGTCCTCCGCGCGTGCCCAGCCACAAACCGCCCGTTCCGTCTTCGTGCATCACGATCACCTGCGGGTGCGGCAGCCCATCAATGGTTGTGAAATGCTTCAGTTCACCGTTCTGGTGCCGGAAGAGCCCAGACGTCGTGCCGAACCAGAGTGCCCCGGAACGGTCTTGGTGGATGTCCAGGACACCCCACCCGGCTTCGTCGGCGCCCAGAACTTGGAAAGTCGTGAACTGCCCGTCTTTGAAACGGCTTAATCTGCCGTATGTGCCGACCCAGAGCGTCCCCTCGCGGTCTTCGTAGAGCGCCGTAATGATCTCGGAAGGCAAGCCGTCGGACTTCGTGTAATTGGTAAATTTTCCGCCCTCGTATTTATTAAGACCAGGCCAGGTTCCGATCCATACGGCGCCCGTCGAGTCTTCGAGGATCGGATAGGTGTTGTCGGCGAGCAGCCCGTCGGCTTTGGAATAAGCCGTAATCGCCTCGTCCTTGAAACGGTTGATGCCGCCGTCAGCCATGCCGACCCAGACGTTGCCTTCCCGGTCCTCGTAGATGCTCCGCACCTTATCGCCGGAAAGTCCGTCGGTTGAGCCGTAGTGCGTCACCTTACCCTGTTTGAGGCGATACAATCCTGGTGACCCGAAAATCGCAAACCACAGGTTGCCGCTCCGGTCTTCGGAAGCAGCGGTGATACTTATGTGATCATTCGGCAACCCGTCTTTCGTCGTGTACACGGTAATCTTTCCGTCACGCAGCCGGTTCAGTCCGGCGTCTTCGGTTCCCGCCCAGAGATCGCCGCGCCCGTCTTTATACAGAGAATTAATTTTTAGGCTCGAAAGCCCGTCGGCGGTCGTGAGCGTTGCTAATTGCCCGTCACGGACTACTTGCAGCCCGGCAGCGTCCGCGAAGGCGGTTCCGCTGTTCCGCAGAGTGTCTTTAAGGAGATCATTCGGCTCGGAACCGATGCTTGGTTGATCACTCCCCTCCGGCAAATAGGGACTGAGAATCCCATTTTGCCAATGGGCGAGTCCGCCTTCGGTAAGCAGCCAGAGCGTGCCGCTCTCCTCCTGGATAGAGTATATATTATTGTAGGCAGAGTTAACGTTTGTGACGTAAGTGGCGAAACCGCCGTTTTTCAGCCTCGTCAGCCCGTTTCCTTCGGTACCGATCCAAAGGCTTCCTTCCGTATCCTCGTAGAGCGTAGTGAACCGGTTACTGCCGATGCCCGGCGAGTTGCTTTTATCGAAGACGGTAAAATTGGCGCCGTCGCTGCGAACCAGTCCGTTGAGCGTCGTAAACCAGAGATACCCGTCGCGGGTTTGCAGAATCGAGTAGACGGAGTTCTGCGGCAACCCGTTGTCGAGCGTCCAACTATCGAAAAGCGGGCGGGCGAAAGTACTGATCGGCAAAGCCGACAAAAGCAGTGCAAAGGCGCCGACAACGTGGAACAAGGCAATCGATTTTTTGCGTTTCGGGATCATCTCAATGGTCACCAGATCGGTCCGGCGAAACTCATCTCGCCCTTAAACGATCGTCTTCTGCGTTTACAAAAGAAGAATAGATTATTTTAAATAACCCATGCAAGGCGCGCGCACGAGAGGCAGCGTAAATTACTCCCTTTGCGGGATTCCATTTTCTTTTATCTTCCCCTCAATTCTTATCCTGTGCTATTATTTGGGCGATTTACCCGAATTTAGTCATAACTACAGAGCAATGGTTAATACACAGATTTTGATAGTGGGCGCCGGACCGACCGGTCTGACTTTAGCCTGCGAGCTCGCGCGAAGAAATGTAAGCTTCAGAATTATCGACCGGGTTTCCGAATATCAAACGGGCTCGCGCGCCAAGGGCGTTCAGCCGCGCAGTCTTGAAGTGTTCGACGATCTGGGCGTGGCGCAGGAATTGGCTGAAGCGAGTTTTACCGAACTGGTTTACAGGCGTTTTAACGGCAATCAACTGCTCGGCGACGTCAAGCGCGAAACTTTCCCGCGCGAAGATACACAGTATATACAAGGTTTCGTCGTGCCGCAGTGGAAGGTCGAGGTTGTCCTGCGCGAAAAACTGGCGGAATACGGCGTGAAAGTCGAGCTGGCGACCGAATTGGTAGAGTTTTCGCAAAACGATGAATCGGTCACAGCCGTTTTGAAAAATTCTTCCGAAACCGAAGAAGTAAACTGCGAATATTTGGTCGCCTGCGACGGCGGCAAGAGTAATATTCGTAAAGCTCTCGGCATTAAATTCGAAGGCGAAACGCACGAAGAAGAAAAGTTGCTGGTCGGCGATGTCGAGGTCAAAGGACTGACGCCGGACGCGTGGCACGTCTGGGTGCATCCGGAGTTCGGTTTCAGCATCGCGCTCTGTCCGTTTCGTTGTACGAAGAGCTGGCAACTGCAGGCAATCGCCTTTCCGGACGAGAACGGCGACATTCCCGAACCCGATCTGGAAATCTTTAACCGCATCTTTCAGGAACGGGCGCGGATGCCGGAAGTAAAGTTAAAAAATATGACCTGGCATTCCATCTACCGGGTTAACGTGCGGATGGCGGACAAATACCGTGTCGGTCGTGTTTTTATTGCCGGCGACGCGGCGCATGTGCATTCGACCGCGGGCGGTTTGGGAATGAACACGGGCATTCAGGACGCCTATAATCTTGGCTGGAAGCTAGCGGCGGTCGTTAAAGACAACGCTCCTCCCTCATTGCTCGACACATACGAGGAAGAACGTCTCCCGATCGCCGGTTGGACGCTTAATATCAGCTCGCAGAGACAAAGCATGTTGGCGGAATCAGCCAAACACGGCGGCAGTGGTCTGGAAAATATCGCCACTAAAGACACGACGCAACTGAACCTTAATTACAGATACAGCTCGTTAAGCGTCGATCTGAGCGGCGAATACGATTCGCTGCAAGCCGGCGATCGCGCGCCCGATGCGAAGCTGTCCGATGGCTCATGGCTTTTCGATCTTTATCGGGGAACGCATTTTACGGTACTGGCTTTCGACGATACCGAGGAAAGCGTCAAAAACATTGACAAAACATTCGGTGAAGGAGTAAAAGCGTATCGATTAACCGATCCGAATGCGAGGTCTGTCTTCGGAAATCGCAGTAAAATATTTGTTATTCGCCCGGACGGTTATATAGGTTTAGTCACAAAATCTGGCGAAACGGAAAAAGTAATCGAGTATTTAAGGAGGTTTCGCTAAAACCCAAAAATGGAGGGTATCAGATTTTTTGAAGGTATGAAGCAGGCACCTCCGACGGTCAGTTTTTTGATGAACTGACGTTGGATTTGAACTTTCGAGAAGTTGCCAGATAACATTATACTGCGGAGTCAATTTTCATTTACGCCGCCAAACGGTTTGTTACTGCAATACTGAAGACGTTATCCAACCGGGTGGTTATCGTGACGGTCTGCTCGAATGGCGGGATTGCGAGCCACTTGTTGAAGAATACTGCGCGGAAGCCGAACCGTCGGCTATGCCCCTTAATTTGTCGCTCGATTAAGGGGCATAGCCGAGATAAGTGTAAAAATATGAATTAGTGTTAAGCAGGTTCAACACGACGAGCATTTTTAACTACTCCGAATCGTAATTGAGAGTATGAACGGCATTATTTTCAAGTTTTCCAAGTGTAAATCTTCACATCAATTGCTAAATTCAAGACAAACTTCATCATCCCAATCAGCCAGATAATTGAAGATATAATTAGAGTTATCAAGCCCTACAGTTAAACCTAAATCTTGCATATCGTTTGCTAAATTTTGACCAAAACGGTAAATTCGCACATCTTCTGCTAAATTCTCATTTCTTTTGCTAAATGAATTTCCGGTATTGAGGAAATATACTGCCCATTTTTATTGAATCAGATTTTGCAATCCGTCCCGCTCCACTTCAAAATCAGACCATTTTCATCATCAATTTCTAAATGTGGCATGGAAGAAAAATCTGAAATTTTGTTACTTGAACCATGAGTTTGCCACGACTGTAGGCATAAGTTTGCCGCGCTTTAACCTAAAATCAACAACTTACAATTACTGCATTCACCTCTTTTGCTATAAATTGAACTCATAAGTTTGCCGAAAGTTCAGATTGAAGGCATCAGCTTGCCAAAAGTTTTCAACTTACACTTGGTTTTCTACTAAGAGTTATTCCTTTACTTTTGTGTCGATAAAAATGTGGCACGGAGAGAATTCTGCCCGCAGTTATTGAAGTTCAGAAAATTAAATGCTGCTTTTAAGATGGTATTTAAGGTAATTATTCTTTTCTTAAATGCTCAATTGAAAATTTCGCTCAAAAATTGTAAATTTATTCAGGTTTTACAGGAAAAATATGGTTTTTGGGTAAGAAATTTTTGGTAAATACTAAATTTCTTTCAGGACGTTTCATTTTTCCACCGAGGGAGTAACAATTTGAAAGCGGAATTAATCAAAATTGATCGGAAGGACGATTCAATTGCCGACGCGAGGAAAGACCTAGAGAAAGCTTTTCGCCCGTTCATCGAAAAAAGCATTTCCGAAGAAACGCGCCGCGCTTACGGTCGTGTCGTCAAAGAATTCTTTCGTTTCCATAAATTCGTCGAGCCTTCTGAAATCAAACCGATCGATGTTATTCGCTGGCGAGATTCCTTGATTGAAAATAAGAAAAGCGCGGCGACCGTGTCCTTTAAATTATCGGTTATCCGGTCGCTGTTTGAATATCTGAAAGCCGGCGGTTTTGTGCAGAACAACCCGGCGCTGACAAAGGTGGTTACGCCACCGAGGTTGTCGGAAGACCTTCGCGGTCGCGCTTTAACAATCAAGGAAGTCAATTACATTCTTTCTGGTCCCGATCGCGAAAAACCGGAAGGTGCAAGAGATTACGCGATTCTCCTGACTTTGCTCAGAACCAGCCTGCGCGTCGCTGAAGTCGGCAATCTAAAAACATCGTCCATTAAATGGAGTCACGGACGCTGGACGTTAAAATTCAAAGTCAAGGGCGGGCGCGAGCGAACAATTCCGCTGCCGAAAGAAGTCAAGCACGCGATTGATGAATATCTCAAATTGGATCGCGACCGGCGGAAAATTCTCAAAACCGCCGAAGGCAATGAAGCGTGGCTCTTTCAGCCGACGACGAATTACCGAACACTGCAATTCGATAAGCCGATTTCGACGACGATGGTTTGGTATATTGTGCGCCGTTGGGGAGAATTTACCGGAATCGGCAAGGTTTCGCCGCACGATCTGAGGAGAACGGCTATTACTCGCGCTTTGGATAAAGGACTGACTTACCGGCAGGTGCAGATGATGAGCGGGCATAAAGACCCGAAGACGGTGATGCGTTATGACCATCATCGAGAAAATCTTGAACAAAATGCCATCAACTTTCTCGATTATGATGAAAATTCGAAATAATCCGTATCGTTAAACATAATGTTTAACACTAATGGTACTTTTTACACGTACTTCGGCTGTACCCCACCTGAGGGTTTCGGAGATTAAAAAGGAAGGCAGACACTGGGTCATCGATTATCGCTCGAAGGGTGGTCGAAAGAGCGCCAGCCCTTACCGCTCGACGTCAAACAGGTGATTGACAATTATCTCGAAGCCGACCGGATCAATAGAAAGGACACCAAAACGGGCGGCGAAAATGCTTTTATTTTTCAGGCTGATTTTTCCCGCCGAAACTTCGGAGCGAGTCAACCACTCACGACCCGACATATCTGGCATATTATTAAGACTCGCGGGCAGCAGGCAGGCATCGGAAAGCTCGCACCGCATGATCTTAGAAGGACGGCGATCACCAAGGCATTTCAGCAAAACACGCCGGTTACTTCGATTTTGAATATGAGCAAGCATAAATCGGTCGAGACTTTGATGATTTACAACAAAGGCTTAGACAACCTTGAAAACAATGCCGTTCATACTCTCAATTACGATTCTGAATAAATATTAATTTGAGGAATTATTTTTCAAT
>Ga0209574_10000435_pt1 | contig 10846 bp, 8 predicted proteins | sample AgamicMgMarz_FD_187168 | JGI IMG/M metagenome (GOLD analysis project Ga0209574, IMG submission 187168) | Agave microbial communities from Guanajuato, Mexico - Mg.Ma.rz (SPAdes) (version 2) | ecosystem: Host-associated > Plants > Phyllosphere > Phylloplane/Leaf | place: Guanajuato, Mexico... | reverse complement strand
CGCGTAGCCGATGCGAAATTGTTTTACCGTCGCTTCCGAGATCCCGCGCCGTTCGATATAGTCGCGCGCTTCTTTGGCTTCGGCGTTGTTTTCACGGAAATGATGCTCCCAGAATTCGAGCGCGTAGCGGTTTAATTCGATAACGTGGTCGGCAATCTCCTTACGGTCTTTTTTGCGCTGTTTATTGCGCTCGTAATTGGCGTCGTCAACCGGTTCCGGCAACGGCACGCCCGAAATTTCCGCGACGCGCTTGATCGCTTCGGGAAAGTTTAACCCTTCCAATTCCATCACGAAATTGTAAGCCGAGCCGCCTTTTCCGCAGCCGAAACATTTGTAAAAACCCTTCTGCGGACTAACCGAAAACGACGCCGTCTTTTCGCCGTGAAACGGACAATTGCCCCACCAGTTCGCGCCTTTTTTCTTGAGCGGAACGTGCATCTCGACGATCCGCACCAGATCGGCGCGCGATTTCAGATCATCAATAAAATATTGGTCGTAGAGCATTTATTTTCTTTTCGGCGGAACAAGCCAATATTCGATATTGTCCGGATAACCATTTTTGTCGCTGAAAAATCGAAGGCGATTGATCGGAATTTTATATTTGCTTACAAGTTCGTTGATTATTTCTTTCCTGTTTTTTTGAAAACTTGTCGATGAATTGCCGCTGATAACTATATTCCCGCGAAAATCAGGATTGCCGTTTCATAATTTCTCCTTTAATTTTGCGCAACGAACTCTATTTCGACGGTCGCCAAATTCCGCGGCAGTTGAGCAATTCCTTCGTCAATCCCTTCGATTCTGATCAAAAAACGGTTTGACGAAACTTCATATTCCGTAATCAATTCTTCGCGGATCAAGCTGGCGAGCTTTTCCTTATGGTCTTTCGATCTGCCGTAAATTTTGATACGAGCATAAAGCTTCGGGTTGGCTTTCAGGTATTCTGACAAAAAATCCGAATAATAACTTTCGATACAGCAAGCCGGACAATCGCCGTAATAATGCCATTTTCCTTCCGTTTTAACAACCTCGACGGTTTCGCGCACAAACAAGACCGGCTTGTCGGATTTCGTCAACGCGAACGGAAAAACTTCTTCCGTGATGTTCGGCTTTGTTTTTCCGCTTTTGCTGAGCAAAAACTCGATCTTAAAATCCGGCGCGGCTTTGGTCGGAATTATCACAAAACGGTTTTTATCGATTTTTCGCGACTCGCGATAGCCGTTGATGTACCTTTCCAAAAACTTGTTTTTGACCGAATCATCCGCGCCGTAAATCACGACATAACCTTTAGAATTCTGATTCTGTCTTAATCCGCTAACGACAAATCCATCAAGACGGCTCAGCAATTCTTCGCAAGTGTATGCAGGAAACGAATCAAAAATCTGTAAATCGTTTTGGCTTTCCTGCTGCGCAAACGCAGTTGTTGCGACAGCAAACAGAAGAAGCAAAAAAGTCATTGTTAGTTTCATAAAAACTTCTTACTGTTTTAGTTCCGCGATGGTCGCGCCGTTTCCGCCCTGGTCTTGCGGGGCGAACGAAAAGCGCGAAACGTGCGGATGACCTTTGAGAAAATGATGGACGAAATTTTTGAGCGCGCCCGTGCCGAAGCCGTGAATAATGCGCACCTGCGGGAGCGCGGCGAGATAAGCTTCGTCTAAAAAGCGGTCGATTTCGTATTCGGCATCGGCGGTCGTTCGCCCGATCAGGTTGAGTTCGGCGTTCATATCTGCGGTGTCGAGCCGCAGATTCGAATCCTTCGCCTGACTCTGCAATTTTTCGCCGCGCGTTTTCGATTGCGGCGCGTTTTCTGCCGCCGTTTGCGCATCGACGGCTTGCAGATTCGACAATTTTTCGCGAAAACGCATTGCGCCGACCATTATTTCCGCCGTTTCCTTGTCGATCTTTTCGACCGTTCCGACGTTTCCGAAACTGGTGCGAACTTTTGAACCGACCTCGATGATTTGGGCTTTCAGATTTTGGATCTCGGATTGGTTTTGCGGCGGAACACTGAATGCTGACCGCTGACCGCCCGGCTGAACTTTTGACAAAACGGCGCGGTTGAGCTCCGCCTTTCGCGCCATCCGTTCTTTGTCCAATCTATTTTTCAGGGCTTTGTCCTCGATCGTGTTCAGAAACGCTTTCGACTGGCGCTCGAATTCGTCGATCGTCTGGGCAAGCTCGCGCTCAAACTGCTTTTGGCGTTCCTTTTCCTTCTTGCGCGCCTCGATGTCAAGCAACGCGTATTTGGTCGCCGTCGCTTCGCGTTCTTCTTCGAGCGCAACGCGCAGATCCGTTGCCAGGCGCGTTTCGTTCGATAATTTATGGAGGTAATTTTCGGCTTCCTGCGCCGAAATATCAAGGTTTTTTCGCGCCGTTTCGATGACATCGTCGCGAATCCCGAAACGCCTCGCAATCTCGATTCCGCTTGAAGCGCCTGCCAAACCGACCAGTAAACGATACGTCGGCTGAAGCGTTTTTTCGTTAAATTCGACCGACGCGTTGATGACGTTTTCATCGTTCGCCGCATAGATTTTCAGCCCGCGATAATGCGTCGAGGCGATGACCTGCGCGCCGCAGTTCCGGCGAAAATAATCAACGATCGCCACGCCCAGCGCCGAACCTTCGTCCGGGTCTGTGCCCGTGCCGACTTCGTCGAGTAAAACCAGCGACGGCGCGGTGCAGTCGCGCATCATTCCCGCGATGTTCGAGATATGCGAGCTGAAAGTTGAAAGATTTGCCGCCAAAGATTGATGGTCGCCGATGTCCGCCAGGACCGATTTATAGAACGGAATCTGCGCCTCTCGCGCCGGAACGGGCAAACCCGAAACCGCCATCAAACCCAATAATCCGGCGGTTTTCAGCACAACGGTTTTGCCGCCCGCATTCGCGCCGGAAATAATCATTACCGATTTTTCCTGCGTTAATTTGAAACTGACGGGAACAATGTCAGAACCACCTGCGGTAGTTGGTGGGTTTTTTGTTTCATCAGCACTTAATTTCCTTTGAGAATCTGACCCGCCCGCTACCGCAGACGGTACTGACTTTGACTGCTGACTGCTGACTGCCGACTGCTGACGAAGATTTTCTTCTAAAAGCGGATGACGCGCTTCGATTAAATCTAAAGTTTCGTCGTCGGAAATCTTCGGCACGATTGCCCTGAATTTTCGGGCGAATTCGACTTTTGCCTTGATAAAATCGAGCTCGGCGACGGCTTCGACCGCCGTTTCGATTGCCGGCAGCTGTTCGCGTAAATCTTCGGTTAATTGAAACAAAATCCGCGCGATTTCGCGTTCTTCCTTGCCTTTCAGGTTTTGAAGCTCGTTGTTCGCCTCGATCGCTTCGAGCGGTTCGACGAAAACGGTCGCGCCCGACGACGAAAATCCGTGCGCGACGCCGCCGATCCGCCCGCGAAAATCCGCTTTGACGGGAATCACGTAGCGGTCGTTTCGCATTGTGACGATCAAGTCTTGAATCGCGTCGCCCGCTGAGCGCATCGTGCTTTCGAGCGATTTTTGAAGCCGTCCGCGCTGCGCGTTGATTTCGCGCCTGAGCCGCGCGAGCTCGGGCGAAGCCGAATCGTCGATCTCGCCCGAGGGCAGAAGTTTTTTGTTGATTCTATCAATCGCGGCAAAAAGCGTCGGCGGGATGTTTTCGACAATCTGCCACAAAACGGGCGCAAATTCCTTTTCGGGCTGAATGGCGGAACGCGCAAAAAGTGCCTGATTGCAAACCCTCGAAACTTCGAGCATCAAGGTCGGCTCTAAGGTTGCGCCCTGAATTCGCAAAATCGCGACCGCGTCCGACGGGTCTTCCAAACCGCTGAACGACCACGAAACCTGTTTTTCTTCGCTCAAAGCAATCGTTTCCGAGATCGCTTTGAGTTCTTTTTCAAGCTCCAGACGGCTCGTCAGCGGACGCAGATCGGCGAAACGATTTTCACCCATCGGCGTCTGCGCGTGATGCGCGACAAGCGCGAGGAGTTTTTCATATTCGAGCGTGGCAAGGGAATAGTTGTTCATAAATTAAAAAACGGAAAACGGATAATTTTAACAAACAAAATTATTCGTTTTCAATTTTCCACTATTTTCACGCCTTTCCAAAACGCGACGTAGTTTTCGATTTCTTTGGCGTCGGGTTTCGTCTCGGGATAAAACCACGCCGCGTCTTTGTTGGTTTCGCCCGCGACCGTGACGTCGTAATAGCTCGCCGTGCCTTTCCAGCCGCAAACCGTGTGCGTTTCGGACGGCGCGAAAAACTCTTTATTTATTGAATCTTCGGGGAAATAATGGTTTCCTTCGACGACGATCGTGTCGTCCGATTCCGCAATGATTTCGTTGTTCCAGATAGCTTTCATGTTTTTCAATTGTTAATGGTTAATTAATTTCTTTCATTAACCGTTAACCATTAACCATTTATCATTAAGTTAAGAATTTTGCGCGAACTTCGGGTGTCGGGATCATACATTCGTCTTTTTTACCGAAAAGTTCGTATCGATATTTCGCGAATAATTTGTAGAAAAAATCGCGTACCGGCTTCGGAATAATGATAAACGCATAAAAAAGAGACCAGATTCCGCTCAAATGTTTGGCGACTTTCAGCGCGGCGGTCGAATGCGTGTAAGTCTTGTCATTTTCGACCAGAATTACCGAATCGATCGCGCTCAAACCGAACTTTTCGACATATTTTTGTCCGGCTTCCGACTGCAATGGCGCGAACTTGAAGTAGTTTTTTTTGTCGTGTTCGATGATGAAATTCACCGAACCGTCGCAGAAATTACAAACCCCGTCAAAAAGAATAATCGCACTCATATTTTAATGTTAAAACTTAAAATCCAAATATCAAAACTTTGTTTGCAATCTGAAACCTTTTTCGATATCTTTCCGTTAAAGCAATTCAAAGCAGTTTCTGAATTTATCTTTCCGTAAAATTTTATGAAAATCCGGTCTTTTTTCTTCGCTTTTTTAGCGATTGGTTTGTTTTCCGTCTTTTCCGCCGAGGCACAAACCCGCAACGATGTTTATGCGATCACGAACGCGAGAATCGTCACGGTTTCGGGCGCGGCAATTGAAAAAGGCACGGTCGTCGTGCGCGACGGCTTGATCGAATCGGTCGGCGCCGACGCGCGTGTTCCGGCGGATGCGCGGGTTCTGGACGGCACGGGTTTGACGGTTTACCCGGGATTTTTCGATGCTCTGACAAATCTCGGGCTTGCCGCGCCGCAGCCGCGACCGCAGCCGGTCGGCGGACAGGCGGCACAACAAACGCAGCCGCAGTCAAATTCGAATTATCCGAACGGAATGCAGCCCGAAGTTTCCGTATTCGAGCAATTAAAAGGCGGCGACGCGCAGTTTGAAGCGAATCGCAACGCCGGTTTTACGACGGCTTTGACGGTCGGGCGAGACGGCGTTTTTAACGGACAATCGGCGGTTATCAACCTGGCGGGCGATTCGGTTTCGGAGCTGGTTATCAAATCGCCTTTCGCCGAACATTTTACATTCAGAACGGCGGGCGGCGGCGCGTACCCGGCATCTTTGCTCGGGACTTTTTCGGCTTTCCGGCAGATGTTATTGGACGCGCAGCGTTTGCAGGATTGGCAAAAAACGTACGCCGCGAATCCGAAGGGAATGAAGCGACCCGAAATGGATAAATCGCTCGAAGCCTTATTTCCCCTGATAAACGGCACGATGCCGATCGTTTTTAACGCCAACACGGAACGCGAAATCGTTCGAGCGCTCGATCTGGCAAAGGAATTTAAGCTCAACGCGATCATCGGGGGCGGGCAGGAGGCTTGGAAGCTGGCGCCGCGTCTTCGTCAACAAAATGTCGCCGTTTTGCTTTCGCTCAATTTTCCGAAACGGACGACTTCCGTTTCGCCCGAAGCCGACCCCGAAAATTTGGAAACCTTGCGTTTTCGCGCCGAAACGCCGAAAGGCGCGGCGCGGCTGGCGCAAGCCGGTGTCAGATTCGCCTTTCAAACAGGCGGTTTGACGAATGTGAACGATTTTTTCACGAATGCCGCGAAAACGACCGAAAACGGTTTGCCGATCGATTCGGCGATTCGCGCGATGACACTCGCTTCGGCGCAGATTTTGGGCGTCGACAATCGTCTCGGCTCGATCGAAACGGGCAAAATCGCCAATTTAACGGTCGTGCGCGGCGATATTTTATCGAAAGACAAAACGATCACGCACGTTTTTGTTGACGGACGGCTTTTCGAGCAAAAGGAAAAACCGAAAACTCCTCCAACGACGGGCGGCGGAGCGACGACTCCGGCAATTGCGAGTGTCGGCGGAAATTACAGCATCACGATCGAAATTCCGGGACAGAGCCTGCCGGGAACGCTTGCTTTAACACAACAAGGCGCGATTTTGTCGGGAACCATTTCGACACAAATGACAGGCACTGCGCCGATCAAAGACGGAAAAGTTACGTCCGACGGTTTCAGTTTTTCGGCAAATGTCGATTACGGCGGAAATCAAATTGAAATTAACGTAACGGGCAAAGTCACGGGCTCGTCCATCAGCGGAACGATCGAATCTCCGCAGGGCGCAATTCCGTTTTCGGGAACAAAAAATCCATAAACAGGAATTAAAAATTAAAAGTTAAAAATTAAAAATTATGAGAAAGGCAATCGTTTTTCTGTTGATAATTTCGATAGGTTTGATTTCGCCGACGTTTCTTTTGGCGCAAAATAAAACCGAAGTTTTGATTCGTAATGCGACCGTTTTGACCGCTGCGAAAGGAACTTTGGAAAATACCGACATTCTGATTCAAAACGACAAGATCGCCAAAATCGGCAAAAATCTGAAAGCGTCGGCAAACGCTCAGGTTATTGACGCGACCGGAAAATTCGTTTCGCCCGGGATTATTGATTGCCATTCGCATTCGATGCTCGACGCGATCAACGAATTTTCGTATTCGGTAACTTCGATGACGACCGTCAAAGATGCTTTAAATCCGACCGATATTACGATCTACCGCGCACTGGCGGGCGGCGTCACTGCCGGAAATCTTCTGCACGGTTCGGCAAACGCGATCGGCGGACAAAATACGGTCGTCAAATTCAAATGGGGCAAGCCGGTCGAAGATTTTCCGATTTCCGACGCTCCGCCCGGAATAAAATTCGCGCTCGGCGAAAACCCGAAACGCACGCACGTGCAGGTTCAGCCGGGACAAACGCCGCGTTATCCGCGCACGCGAATGGGCGTGATGGAAGTTATTCGCGATGCTTTTGTCCGCGCCCGCGATTATAAAAAATCGTGGGACGATTTTCGCGCCAAAAAGACGAAACTCGTACCGCGCAGGGATTTGGAGCTCGAACCGCTCGTCGAAATTCTCGAAGGCAAACGGCTGGTTCACGCGCACGGCTATCGTTCGGACGAACATCTTAATCTGATGCTGATCGCCGACGAATTCGGTTTCAAAATCGCGACACTTCAACACGGACTCGAAGCCTACAAAATTGCGCCCGAAATTGCCAGACGCGGAACAGCCGTTTCGATTTTTGTTGACAGTTGGTCTTATAAATTCGAAGCCTACGACGCGATTCCGTATAACGCCGCGATTTTGTGGAAGGCGGGCGTCAGCGTTTCGATCAATTCGGATTCGGACGAAAGAATGCGAAGACTTAATTTAGACGCCGCGAAAGTGATGAAATACGGCGGCGTTCCCGAAGAAGATTCGCTCAAGATGATTACGCTCAACGCCGCGAAACAGCTCGGCATTGACCGCCGGACGGGCTCGATCGAAGTCGGCAAAGATGCCGATCTTGTCATCTGGAACGCGCATCCGTTCAGCGTTTATGCGCGTCCCGAAATCACGATGATCGAAGGCGAAATCTATTTTGACCGCACAAAGGATATTCAACGCCGCGCCGACCTCGAAAAAGAACGGCAGGAACTCGAAAAACTCGATATCAACAAACCTTCGGGTACAACGCAACCGCGAATTCCGAGCGAAAGACGAATCGAAGAACGCGACGAAGCGGAATACGGCGACGGAGGAAACCAATGAATTCAAAATTCAAAATTCAAAATTCAAAATTTATTAAATCTTTCTATTTCTTTGCCGCTTTACTGCTCACTGCTCACTGCTCACTGCTCACTACTTTTGCGCAGAGCGACGGTTCTCAGCAAAATGTTCTGGGCAAAGCGGGAACTTTTGCGATTATGAATGCGCGAATCGTGACGGTTTCGGGCGCCGTAATTGAAAACGGCACGATTTTGATTCAGGACGGCAAGATCGCGGCGGTCGGCGCAAATTTGAGCGTTCCGGCAAGCGCCGAAAAGATCGACGGTAAAGGTTTGAGCGTTTATCCCGGAATGATCGATGCGGGAACGACGCTCGGACTCGCGGAAATTCCGCTCGGCGGAAACGCGACGATGGACGTTGCCGAGGTCGGCGATATGAACGCCAATGCCAAAGCGATCACGGGCATCAACCCGCACAGCTCGCACGTCAACGTCACACGCGTCAACGGCATCACAACTGTTCTTTCGTTTCCTGTCGGCGGAACGATCGCCGGACAAGCGGCGGTCGTCAATCTCTGGGGCGCCACGCAAGCCGAGATGGCAATCGTGCCGACGTTCGGTCTGGTCATCAATTTTCCGCGAATTGCGACTTTCGGCGGTTTCGGACAACCGCAGTTGGAATTCGGCGAAGCCGTCAAACGCCGCGACCAAAGGCTTGAAGACTTAAAGAAAATCTTCAAAGACGCGGAAGGCTACGGTCGCATCACAGATGCTTACCTGAAGGACAAAACTCTGCCGTCGCCGACCGTTGACTTGAAACTCGAAGCAATGATTCCGTATATTCGCGGCGAAAAGCCCGTGATCTTTACCGCCGAACGCGAACGAGACATTCGCGGTGTCATCAAATTTGTCGAAGATACAAAAGTAAAGGGAATTATTCTCGGCGGACAGGAAGCCTGGAAAGCCGCCGACGGTTTGAAGAAAAACAACATCGCCGTTATTTACACGAACATCTACAATCTGCCCGTCCGCGACGACGATTCTTACGATTACCTGTTCGAAGCGCCTTCAAAACTCCAGCAGGCAGGCGTCAAATTCGCCATTTCAACCGGCAACGACGGCGCGGAAGTCCGCGATCTGCCGTATCACGCCGGACTCGCGGGCGCCTACGGTTTATCAAAAGACGAAGCCTTAAAATCAGTGACGCTTTATCCGGCGCAAATCCTCGGCGTTGCCGACCGGCTCGGTTCGATCGAACAAGGCAAAATCGCAAATGTCGTCGTGACCGACGGCGATCTGCTCGAACCGCGCACCAACATCAAATATCTTTTCATCAACGGTCGCCTGATTCCGCTGACAAGCCGCCACACCGAGCTTTACGAGCAGTTTAAGGATCGAAAGTAACCTATTCAAAACATAAATAGCGTTGAGAGTTCCGCGCCTTCCGATTTGCTTTCGCGAATGGCAAATCGAAGGGATGAACTCTCAACGCCGACAAATTTTGAGCTCAATTTTTGTTCTGGCAGTTTAGCAGATTCCTAGAAATCCTTGCGGGCATCTATGTATCCGCTGTAAAGCCATGTCGATGGTCCGTAAATAGGATCGTCAACATAAACTTTATAGTAATTGCCGACCGTGCCGCTTAATCCGTAGGCTGTTCCGTTACAAGCGCTGCATTTCAAAATGCCGTTCTTGTAAACATTCCATAAGCCTTTGATGTCGTCGTTGGTCGTACTTGCCGTTCTGACGAGCCTGAACTCAAAAGTATGATTGTTGCAGGCATGCGTCAATCCGTAAGCATTTGCGACGCCTCGAAAATGTGCAACTGCCGGATAAGTCGGCGGCGCCGGCTCAGTCCACGAAGTTGCCATATCAAACTTTTTCAGAGTCGTAAATTCACAACCTGTTTCGGCATCACGGATCACGAAACCGTTATCGTTTGTCCAAACGCTGTGGGTTGATTGCGCCGTCGCGGAAACCGCAAAGATTCCAAGCATAATCAACACGAAAAAAAATCCGATTGTTTGTTTTTTCATTTTATTCTCCTAAGTTGTTGTGTTTTTACCAAAGAGATTGGAAGATTTGTAGGAATTTCCCTTATATTCTTCTACGTCTTAGGTAATTGACTGCTTTTTACTTTCTATCACGTTAACGTATTTTGAAGACCGCCTCGGCGGCGGTTTTGTTAAGTCGAAATCGGCTTGGTTAAACGACGCAAAACTAAGTTTAATTTGCCTAAAATTTTGCAGATTTTTTTCTTTTGCTCGGGAATAAAATCCTAAATATTTAAAACTAAAAGAATTAAGCGAAGAAAAAATCTTCGGCAAACCGCTCGAAAATTTCCATTGTCGTTTTCCGCCTTTTCGTCTATATTATTTCTCACAGGAAACTTCCAAACGATGAATAAAAAAGAAGCCGCTTCACTTTTAGTTTCGGGTTTAGCCATTACAGGCGGAGTTGTCGCCGCATATTTCACGGCAGGCGCGACCGCCGCCGCGCCGATAATTATTGGCGAAGGGCTCAAATCCTTTGCCGGTTTGGGCGGAAATCTTGTTGCCAATTCTTTACAATCAAATTTTATAGACAAACATCCGCAAGAAGATGTTCTCAAAAACGGCGACCTGACCAGAGCGATCGGAAGCGCAATCTTCAAGCTTTGCGGCGAGCTTGCCAAAGTAACAAACGATCGTTCAGACAAGGACGCTTTGGAAAAACTTTCTCAAACCTCGCTTGAAGTCTGGGAACATCTGGTCATCGGCGGCGAATACGAAGAAGGCTACGGGCTGAGTTTATCGACCATTAATTTAGATGAGGTTTCCGTTGAAAAAAGTGTTCAATACGTTGATGCAAAAGCTGACAAACTCGATGAAATCAAAGTC
>Ga0209574_10000434_pt1 | contig 10848 bp, 12 predicted proteins | sample AgamicMgMarz_FD_187168 | JGI IMG/M metagenome (GOLD analysis project Ga0209574, IMG submission 187168) | Agave microbial communities from Guanajuato, Mexico - Mg.Ma.rz (SPAdes) (version 2) | ecosystem: Host-associated > Plants > Phyllosphere > Phylloplane/Leaf | place: Guanajuato, Mexico... | reverse complement strand
CCTTATTATAAGATAAATTTCTCCACATATACTTTTACCCCTATATTGGATATGATATACCCCTGGCATCATTTTAAAACTTATAATATTTGGAAATAAAGGTCGAACTCAGGAGTTTCCTTTTGTGCAGTAAATACATATAGTATTATGGCAAATATCATGAAAGGAGCAGGTAACTTGAATAATTCAAACCAAAAGCCCGGGGAAACCCCTAACAAACTTATGGAATTAATGATGCTAAACATTCTTCAAAAACACGGTATTACAAAAGAGAATGTTAAAGGGAAAGTAACTGATGAACAAAAGCAACTAATCTTCGATTTATTAGAAGAATTAAAACAGCAATCCGGTTCACTTGTTGATAGGGCCAAATCCAATTCTCCAAAAACGAAACCAAAATAATTCTGTTTTTTCTTAAGAGCGCCTTTTTAGGCGTTTTTTCTATTTTAAAATTGGACATAAACTCTTAGGGTTTAGCCCAATCTTATTCATTCAAAAAATCATATATTATTTCATATAAGGAAAGGAGTGTTAATCATGCCAACTCATAAACGCTATGAGTCTCGTGAAGTAAAGAAAAGAAGTAAAAAGAAACATTCTGATCATGACCACAAAAGTCGTTTCGAATTAGAAGAGGATGATCATTTTTCCCATTTATTTGAAAGTGATAATCATTTTGAGGACGAGAGTAAAGAGGATGCAGTTATTGAACAAGAAGCAGATGCATTTTCATTTGTAGATCAAGAATCTACTGAATTAATTTGGATTAAGGATTCATGTGACATTGAAGTTACTACAACAGATACTCAGGTAGCTGTACAGCTTCAAGTTGCTATCCAAGTAGCTCTTGGAGTAGTAATTTCCATTCTTTCCGCTAATGTTGCAAATTCTGAAGTTATAGCTCAAGACTTACTAGCACATGCTAACCTTGAGCAAACTAACAAACAAAAAATTGTCATTGTAAATTCAAAAGATGTCAAAATTACAACAACTGATGTAGATGCCGCTGTAAACATTCAGGTAGCAGTTCAAGCACTAATTGCAGTATTTGTTTCTGTCCTTAGTTCTTAATTCTTATTTAATTAAAAATTTAAAGAGGTGAAATAGTATGGGTGAACAAAAATGGAGAGCACTAGACCATTGTAAAACTGGAACTCATAATGGAGCAGTTATCGATCAGGATGCAGAAGCAGCAAGTTCAATTGAACAACAATCCTTTGAATGGATTATTGTTAAGGATTCTGAATGTGTTGAAGTAAACACAACAGATGCACAAGTAGCGATACAATTACAAGTTGCTATTCAGGTAGCTATTGCAGCCGTTGTAGCCATTCTCACAAGTAATGTCAATCAGGGTGAAATTGTAGCTGAAGAAATGACAGCACTATTAGGGACTAAACAACGGAATAGTCAAAAAACAGTTATTGAAGGATCAATAAATGTAAAAGTTAATACAACTGATGCAGATGTTGCTTTAAATATTCAAGTAGCAATTCAAGTGTTAATCGCAATATTTGTTTCTCTACTTAGCTCATAATTATGAGTTATTTTTTTAACGCTACAAATTAAAATAAAGAGATAATCGTAATAATCTTGGATTTTTTTATCTATTAAGAGGTTACTAGCAGAAAAAGAGAGGGATAGTCTAAAAAACGGTTCCCTCAGTCAATAGTTTTAGAGTACACCAGAATTATATAGAGTTCTAAAGATTATTACGTCATATTTAAACTCATGGATATATTTAGCTAAATTTATTCGTTATTTACTTTCCTGAGAATAGGAAAAAAGCACTTTTCTTGTGGAAAGTGCTTTTTATATTTTATAGATGAAATTATTAAATGGACAAGGGAATTAAACAATTCTAGTGTTTAGATTCACCATCTGAGGGGAAAAGTGACAAGATTTTTATTTGGTATTAGTCTGAGTAAGCAATACCATTAAAACTCTCTGGTCCCACTCTCACGGTTCCTAGGAGATTTGAGCCAATAAATGCCGTATAGACTAAAAGGCCAGAAGCCGGTGCAGGGATGTTAAAATCAGAAGCTGTGAAGGTAAAAAGTTGGGGGCCTAATAGATTTATATTTAAGGATTCTGAAGAGGAATAAATGACAGGATCAGTGAGGGCAGTTCCTCTGACTATTGTAATAGTAATCGTTGTTGCTGCAGGTAGTAGAGGTAATTGGCAAGCAACTGTCCCGCTTAATTGAGTACGGATAGGGCCTGTAGCTCCTGAAACATTAAGCCCAATTTGTCCAAATAATCCCGGCTGCGAGAGAATAGTAATAGGAATAGAAATAGAGTTAGCGATGCTAGCATTTTGAGATGTTCTAGCATCTAATAATCTAGTCATGTAATAACCTCCTTTCTATATTATTTATTATTATATGATAAGTAAGTTTTGAAGCTTGGACAAACTAATTAGTTTAAGGACGAGTTCAAGTTCAAATCTTAACTAACGTAATAGAATTTAATTAGTTATCTTTCTTTAGAATAAAATCTACATACGTTATTTAATACCATGAAGAAGTTAAAGTACGTATGAGTAACTCTATAAATAATTGCCTTTAAGTTGCGCTGCAAATATTATAAGGGAACTTCATAAGCTAAGATATTTTCTAAACAGAAATTAAATTAGAGTGCCACCTTATTAGTGATAATAAGCTTATAAAAGTATCAATAACTCCATTATTGGAATATTTATAATCAGTACCTTGTATAATGGAGGTTAATTTATATCATGAAAGATATTCAAGTCATTTTACTGAGTTACTCTAATTCAAGCGCACTGCAGCAAGCCTTAACATCTTTAAATCTTATTATCAATCGAGTAAAAGGAGTCATGGTTATAGATATACCTGAATTTTTGTTAAAGGTAGCTGATTCTTTTGCGACGCAAGCGAAAACCGAATATGTGAAACTAGACAACAATAATTTGGGAAAGGTATTAAATAATTATATTAAAAAGCTATCTTGTGAATATGTTTTATTTCTCTACGACCAGGATTATTTAAATTCAAACATAACAGAGATACAATTAGAGTTAAACAATGAAAAACAAGTGATGACTTATCAAAGCACAATCAAAAATATAACAATTCAACGGCCTTTTTTTGCAAAGACGTATTTCTTAAAACAAAATATATTTTTTCAGGACAACGAAGTTCCTTTTAAGGAAGCCATATTACCTTCATGGCTATCTTTGATTGATCATTATCACCTTATACTAGAGAATAGGGGCGTTATTAGTCAGTTATCTAAAGATGCTTCTACAAGTAATGTTGAAAAAATAAAATTTATAGAAAAATATCAGTCAAAAGTACCTAACCAAATAGCACAACCCTCCGTAGCAGTAATGGTATCAAATTATAATATGGTTAACTATGTAGGAACTGCTATTAATTCATGTTTCCTACAAAACAGTCCACCAGAACAGGTATTAGTAGTTGATGATGGGTCGACTGATGAGTCTTATAAGATTTTAGAAAAATGGATTTACCATCCTCGATTTAAACTTTTAACTAAAAAGAATGGTGGAAAGGCCAGGGCCTTGAATGAATTAATCTCATACATTGAGACAGATTTTATAGTTGAATTAGACGCTGATGATTGGCTAGATCCTGATGCAATTTTTGTTATCAGGGATTATTTAAGGAGCCTAGCGGACGATGTTGCTGTTCTCTACGGTAATTTAAGAGCTTGGAAACAGGTGAGTTCCGAGAAAGTAAAATACAAAGGTATTAGAAAAGGAAGCCAAGTCCTTAATCAACAGGAATTGCTTTCGTATACATTTCCGCTAGGTCCCCGTATTTATCGTACATTCTCTTTAAAAGAGAACAAGGGGTTTCCAATTGTAGACTTTGAAGATGGTCGTATGTATGAAGACGTCAGTATATTGAATGATTTAGTTAAAAAAAATCGTTTACTATATAAAGATTTTACTGTTTATAATGTGAGGGAACATGAATCAAGCATTACAAAAAAAAATCCCTCCAGTTGGAGCGATTTTTTAAAGTTACTGAATTAAACAACTGAGAGAATTTTAATAGAATTAATAGCTGGAATAAAGATAGTTAATGTAACAGTAGTGGAACCATAACCATATCCAATAGTCTGAAGAATTGTTAGGAGGTTGCCTGTTACTGAGGTGATAATCCCTTCAACAAAGCCATCAGACAAAGTAATTTCAACTGATGTACCAACATGGTTTGCTAATTCTGCTGATAGAAAACTTTTAAACATATGATAATTCCCTCCTTAAAGTGATGCTACTGTTTCAATTGTAGTAAGATTTACAAAATTCATCGATCCGTCACTTTCAACTAGAACAACGTAATCCGATTCAACAGCAACTAAAGTTCCTGTAAGTGTCTCATACGATGTTGACAATTGAACTGTTTGATTAAGCCGATTTAACAAATCGTTTCGAAGAGCACGTAAGCTAGGTCGAAATCTTAGGACTAGAAAGTCGGCAAGAATATTATTTAAAAGGTTTGTGGCTGCAGTACTAGTAGTCGTATTTAAAGGAACAGTAGTGGTTGATGTAGGAGTATTTAACACACTATTAATAACATCAGTTGGAAGAGCAGTTGAAATTGTATTGGTGTTTAATAAGTTGTTAATAAGATTAGTTGTATCAGTAGTTGAAGTAGTAGTAGCGGTAGGTGAAGTTTGTAAGGATCCGAGTAGGTTTAGCAATCTCGCTCTAGCTTCATCTGATAGTGCCAATATAATCATCCTTTCTTAATTGCTTTTTTGCATTATTATCTATGTTTTATAATATGCTTATCCGATTTTTTAGGTGCTCAGCGTTTTAACTATTTTAGGTAGAGATTCGTTGATTTTCATATGGTGGATAAGGGGAATGAAGCAATCAATAAAAGAAGGATATTGTAGGAAATCTCGAATTTATCTAACGTAGCATCTTAGTATCAAAAGAAAAGAGCAGTAAATGGATCTAAAAAGAAAAATACAGAAGTTTCTTGTCTTAAAGATTAATTTCTTCCAAATGGATATCAGGTATTATTTTTCTTTTGCTTTATATTCTAAAATAAGGCGATTCATTGTGTCCTTATGGCGATTAATGACAAGTTTATTTTCTTCTTTGATAAGGGGAGCATATTTTTTAGTTCCCATATTTTCGTGGATTCTAGATAATAAGAGTGGTTCAGAAAGATAATGAAGCTCAAATTTTTGAATGATTCGCACCCATAATTCATAGTCATGAGTATAAAGGAGTGTTTCATCAAAAAGACCTACGTAAGTAAAAACATTTTTATTTATCATTGTAGAACAGCCGTTAATAATGTTTCCCTTGCTCATTTGTTTTAGTATTTCAAGCTTACTTGAAGGGTGAAATCCTATAGGAGGGGTTATAAGATTACCTTTTGTATTAATGGCATAGTAATTTGTATGGCTAAAAAAGGAATTTTGAAGTTGCATAAATTCTAATTGTAGAGCGATCTTTTGAGGATAATAAACATCATCCGAGCTGAGCCAGCATATATAATCTCCTGTAGACTGTTGAATACCAATATTCAAAGCGCTTGCTGTTCCTCCATTCTCTTTTTCTATATATATAATTTTATCTAAATATGGAACAATTTTTTCTTTATATTGAGTTGATCCGTCATTTACCACTATAATTTCAATGTTATTATACGTCTGATTTAGTAAGCTGTCTAATGCATAATGAATGTATGGACAGTTAAAGAACGGTACAATAATAGAAACTCTTGACATAGTTAATTCTCCTTTCAGGAAGTAGTACCCACTCCTAATATACTTGCTTGTTCATGTGTATTTAATGAACTATAAAATAATTTCATCTTTATTAACATATGTAAGGTGTCTTATATATGAAATAAACATTGATTAAATTGTTATAACTATAGGTATGTTATAGACAATAATTCCAATGATATATTTATGTCTCTTTATATGGACTATGGGCAAAAGGTAATTCTTTAAATTAGTGAGTCTAAGGTGAAGTTTTATAAATCTTGTTTTTATTAATTATAAAATGGGGGTAAGAAATGAATATATTGTTTGTATTCTATGTCCCAAGTGGCGGTGTAGAGACTTTAAATCGTCAAAGATGTAAGGCTCTTAAGAAATATAATATTAATGCCCACTGTCTCTATTATGAAAATAGAAAAAAGACAATAAATGACCATGGTACCCAAACATTTGTAACAAATAAAGATAGCGAGATAAAAAAGATATTAGATGATGGAAATTACAGTCTCATTGTGATCGTTTCGGATTTCCAAGCTTTATCTAGATTTAGGTCGTTAGGTTACCAAGGAAAGATGATTATAGAAATACAAGGATATGGTCCGAAAAGCACGGCAAGGGCTGCTCTTACAAATGCTGTACCTCTTGTAACTAAATATGCTTCAGGTTTTCTTAATCCTAAAACTCCACATATTATGCAACTATTAGATGAACTTTATCCTTCATTCCCTGTTTTTAGTTTTAACAATTGTTTTGATACTAATCAGTTTTCATACCGACCCGTAGCTATAAGTCATACTCCACATATTGCATGGATTGGACGAATCGAAGATAATAAGAATTGGAGAGAATTTTTGAAAATAGGCAGTAAATTAGTTCATAATTATAATTCAGACATACAATTACATATGTTTGAAGACCCTACTATAAGTGAGCCAAAAGAAAGAGCTGAATTTGAAAATTTAATTAAAGAATTAAATTTAGAAACAAAACTTCTGCTTCATGCAAATGTCCCTAATGATGAAATGGTAAATTACTTTTCACTGATCGGTGACTCCGGTGGCTTTTTATGCTCCACTTCAAAAGTGGAGGGAGCACCTTATTCACTTCTTGAAGCAATGAGCTGTAAGTGTCCTGTCTTAACGACAGACTCTGATGGTGTAAAGAGTTCAATCATTCATAATCACACAGGGAAATATTATACGTTAGGTAATGTTGATGAAGCTGTTAAAGAAGCAAAAGAGTTGATGACGGATTCTCAATTAAGAGAATACATACGTACAAATGCTCTTCAACATGTAAAGATAAACTTTAGTCCGGAATTATACTGTACAAATTTTATTGCTATGATTAAATCCATTGGAATATAATACAGTAAATAAAATACCAGACCATGTAAAGGCTCTGGTATTTTATTTAAGATGGATTTTCTGTTTCCAAGCCTCGAGCCTGTTTATACAGTGAGAGAATATTATTAACCATAGTATCAAGAGACCACCGCTCTTTCGCCCATTCTTTAGTACAGACAGACAGTTGCTTGCGAAGAATATCATTTTCAAGTAAATATCTTAACTGGTCATATAGTTCATGGATGTTTCCAACAGAGGAAACTAACCCGCTTCTGCCGACTTCAACCATTTCAGGTAAACCTGCTGTATTACTTACAAGAACCGGTAAACCTGTGAGTTGGGCTTCCATGACAGAATAAGGTTGGGTATCATGTATACTAGGATGAACAAAAATATCTGCCTCTCTGAGAAAGTGAGCCACATCATTAGAATTCCCTAAAAATCTAACGTGATTACTAAGCTCTAATTTTTGGCATTGTTCTTCCAACTCCTTTTGTAATTCTCCTTTTCCAAGTATCCAGCATTCCCAATCTTCTCTATTCTCTTTTAAAAGCGCAAGAGCATCAAATAGATGATGAACCCCCTTTAAGTAAACGAGCCTTCCCATAAACAGGATAATTTTCTTTCCCATTTTTGGTCCAACAATAGGATGTTCCATAGAATCTTTATGAAAATTTTCAATATCTAATCCGTATGAAAAAGTCATTATTTTATCCGGAGAAATAGAAAAGTTATCTATAATATTATTACGCATCCAAAGCGTAGGACTATGAATTAAATTACTAGATTGATATCCTAGGAGCTCAAGGGTTTTATGATACTGATATTCAAATGTATCTTGCAGTTGTTGATCAGTTTTTTTACGATGCATGGTCTTAAGGGTAAAGAAAATATCCCTTGATAGGTTACCTAGTGCACTCGTAACAAGGGGAAGGTGAGGCGGTTTAACTCTACTCATAGCCCGCGCTGCTGTTACGTCAAGCGCATGAATAATGTCGTATTGTTGGAGATTGTAATATGCTGCCGATAGTTCTAAGCTATAACGAAATATCTCCACATTATATATCCAACTGTTTACAGGTAATGAGGGCATCTCTGTTACGATCATTTCATTAATATAAGGAGAAACATCATCAATTTCTATTTCTGGTTCTTGCCCTATAATTCGATATTTGGTTGTATCAGGAGTATGGCTGAGTACATCGACAGAATGTCCCAAACCCTCAAGAGATTTTTTAAGCAATGACACAAATGTCCAAACTCCTCCGGTATAGGGGAGTGGATAGTAGGAAACCAATAAAATCTTCATTATATAATCATCCCTTAATTGTTTTGCATATATTTTAGTGTTGAGTGTGTAAGCTTATAAGAACCTTGTAGGAATCCAAACAAGCTTACTGAGTGTATTTAAAGATTATATTTATAATCTGAGGATCAGGAATTTTATAGTCTGGATGTAGTTTGGTTTGTAACTCATCTAAGAAATCAGTAAGATTTTTATCAAATGATGAAATAGTCTCGTCTTTCATTTTTTATTAATTCCCTTCTTTCTTAATAAACTAGGCCAAAAATAACGCCCGATTAGGTCTATCTATATGAAATTAAATAAATATATCTTAGTTATATAGGTTTCCATTAATGTATAATATGTCAGAAATTTTTAATTGACATGAAAGGGGCTTATTCTTTTAGTATTTCCATTAGAGAGGTATGTAACAAGAATTACATATATAGGTATAAGGATAGGAAGAATAAAGAGTATCACTACTTGTAAAGGGAGGGATTTTAGTCATTTGAGGGGAATTCTAAATGCGAACAAGTAGTGGAGGAACAAAATAAAAGACAGGATGGGGATTAATAGATGAGATTGAGGTAGGTATGTGTGAATATAGAGAATTATAAGCTTATCAAAGATTACGACGTATCTGACTATAGTGACTTTATATATTCCTTTAAAAGGGGACGGTAATGATGTTCAATAATTTTCATTTCTTCTTGCATTTCGGATTGATATTTACGTGTTCCTGAATTTTCATGTGAGCGAAATTTTGTAAGACATTCATCAAAGTAATGAATTTCATAGCCATTTACAAGCATGCGGAACCACATCTCATAATCATGTGTATAACGAAAGTCTGGGGAAAAAACCCCTATTTTATCAAATGTTTTCTTTTTCATCAGGATCGTACAGCCATTAATAGCATTATAAGTTAAAAAAGCTTTATATACATCTTCAAGATTGGTAAAGCGTTTAGTACACCAAGGAACTAAAACGTGATTATCTTTGTCAATATAATCAAAATTTGTAAAACTAGCGTCTATTTTCTTTTCAGTCATGAATTCTATCTGTTTAGAAATTTTCTCAGGAACAAAATAATCATCTGAACTTAACCATGCAATATACTCGCCTGTAGCAACAAATAAACCAGTGTTAAGAGCAGTAGCAGTTCCACCGTTTTCTTTCCTTGTATAAATAATCTTGTCTCTAAATGGACCTATTTTTTCCGTATAGCTTGTAGAACCATCGTCTATTACAACCACCTCTATATTTTCATATGTCTGATGTAAGGCACTTTTAATCGCCTGATCTACATAAGGACAGTTATAAAAAGGAATAATTATTGATACTTTTGGATTCATTATTTACCCTCCAAAAAATAAATTGTGTTCCACTGCGAATGGCAGGGTATCTCACTTGTTTATTATATCCATACTTAAGCCAAAACCTTATGAAATGAAAGCTTTAATTTAAGCAATGGAAAGTATAAGTTATATACTTGTTGGAATGTTCAGGGACCCATTAATTCTGGAATTACCTTATACGATTCCTTAATTAGAATATGCAAAAAACTTCTTAAATGCTATGAAACCTCTCTAAAAAATACCTTTCATATACCAACCTATACTGGAAATAAAACAAAACGTTCAATTAAAGAAAATCTTAATTAATTCCATGCAAGAGATTTTATAAGGATAAGTAAAAGGAATAAATAATAAAGTAGGGAATTTTTATTTTCTAGTTGTTAAGTTAATCTACTTGTTGACGATAAAAATCAACAATGTCTTTTATAGTAGTTTCCAGAGGAATTGTTGGCTGCCATCCTAATTCAATTAAAGATAAAGGATATAAATCAACATGATTAATTAAAGGGCTCTGATCATTTACTTTTGTTTGGAATTGAATGGCCGTTGTTTTCCTAAATATGTTTATAATCTCTTCTAGGGAACGGCTCTTACCAGAAGAAACGTCATATATGTCACCAGACTTTCCCTTTGTGAGAAGAAAATCATAAGCTCTCACCGCATCTCGTACATCTAAAAAATCAAGGCAATTATTTAAATTACTAACGTTTAAGAATTTTTCTTCTTTTTCTCTTTCCATGTTTACAATCCTTTGAGCGAAAATTGAGCAGACTCCTGTAGAGAATCCCGGTCCTATTAAGTTTGATGGATTAGCAATGACAATATGCATGTTATATAAAAAAGCCCAAAATTGGGAAAAAACAGATTGTATTGTTTTGCTCAAGCCATAGGGATGGTTAAAAGTGGAGATAGATGTTGGATTAAATTGGAGAGCTGAACTCACAATAACAGTCTTACAAGCTGGGGCTTCTTGTCGGAGAGCCTCAATAAGATATGCTGTACCCATTGCATTCACTTCAAGGGAATTAAGAGGGTCTTCCCATGAACGACCTACCGCATTTTGTCCTGCTAAATGGAGAACATAATCAGGCTTTATTTGTTTAATAAGGTCTTTTATTCCCTT
>Ga0209574_10000433_pt1 | contig 10855 bp, 10 predicted proteins | sample AgamicMgMarz_FD_187168 | JGI IMG/M metagenome (GOLD analysis project Ga0209574, IMG submission 187168) | Agave microbial communities from Guanajuato, Mexico - Mg.Ma.rz (SPAdes) (version 2) | ecosystem: Host-associated > Plants > Phyllosphere > Phylloplane/Leaf | place: Guanajuato, Mexico... | reverse complement strand
GAGCAGCTCGGGCTCGACGACACGAGCTACGCGAACCCGATCGGGCTCGACGACCCCCTGAACTACTCCAGCGCCCGCGACCTGGCCTCGCTGACCCACGAGCTGATGCGGCGACCGCGCTTCGCGCGGGTGGTCGACACGCCGTCCGCCCTCCTGCGGTCCGGCGCCCGCCCGCGCACGGTCGACAACCGCAACCTGCTGATCGGCGCCTATCCGTTCGTGAACGGGGTCAAGACGGGCCACACGTCGCAGGCCGGATACGTGCTGGTCGGATCGGCGAGCGGGCGCGACGGCGGGCGGGTGATCTCGGTGGTGATGGGCGAGCCGAGCGAGGCGGGGCGCGACGCCGACACCCTCAAGCTGCTGCGCTGGGGCCTCAACCGCTTCCACCGGGTGCGCGTGCTCGACCGCCAACGTGCGCTCGATCGCGCCGACATCGAATATCGCGACGAGCGAGTCGCCTTCGTACCCCAACGGGGGGCCGTCGTCACACTGCGGGACGGGGAGGACGTGAGCCGCGTCGTGCGCGCCCCCGAGGAGGTCTCCGGCCCGCTGGGGGCGGGCGAAAGGGTGGGTTTCGTGACGGTCTTGGTCGACGGCGAACGGGTACGGCGCGTGCCGCTCGTCACGGCGACCGACGTACCCGAGGCGGGGACACTGAGGGTGCTCGTCTCGGTGTTGGGCGTCCCCTTGACCGTCCTCGCCGCCCTCGCCATCCTGCTCTGCGTCGTCCTTCTGGCGCTCCGTCTTCGCGTTCGGTTCAGACTGGTCAAGAGATGATCATCACCGTCACCCTCAACGCCGCCATCGACAAGACCCTGGCCGTGCCGAACTTCCGGCTCGGCCGGCGCCATCGCGCGGTCGAGCAAACCGCGATGGCGGGCGGCAAGGGCGTGAACGTGGCGCGCGCGCTGCGCGCCCTCGGCCAGCCCGTGATCGCGACCGGCGTGGCCGGCGGCCCGACCGGCACGCGCATCGTCGAGCACCTGACCGATGAGGGGATCCTTAACGACTTCGTGCGTATACGCGAGGAGTCGCGCACCTCGACGGCGGTCGTCGACCCGACCAGCGGCGACCAGACCGAGATCAACGAGCACGGGCCGCACGTGTCCGAGGCGGAGCTCGACCTGTTCGTCGACAAGCTGCTCTACCTCGCCAAGGGCGCCGCCGTGTGCGTGTTCGCCGGCAGCCTGCCGCGCGGGGTGGACGAGAGCCTGTACGGGCGGCTGATCGAGGAGATGCGGCGCCTGGGCGTGACCACCGTGCTCGACTCCGAGGGCGAGTCGCTGCTGGTCGCCACGCGCAGGGGGCCCGACGTGGTGACCCCAAACGAGCTCGAGGCGGAAGGACTCGTGGGGCGTGAGTTCGCCGACGAGGACGACCGGCGGCGCGGGCTCGAGGAGATGGTCGAGATGGGCGCCCACGAGGGGGTCATGACGCTCGCCGACGGCTGCCTGGCGGTGCTCGGGGAGGGTGGCGAGCGCAAGCTCTACCGGGCCACGCTGCAGCCGCTCGAGCCGGTCTCGTCGGTCGGCTCCGGCGACGCCTTCCTGGCCGGGTTCGTGGCGTCGCGCTACGCCGGGCGCAACGCGGAGGACTGCCTGAGATTCGCGGTCGCTTGCGGCGCTGAGTCGACCCAGCACTTCGGCGCCGGCCAGGTCGAACAGCGCGAGGTCGAGCGGATGGTGCCCGAGGTGCGGCTGGAGACGTTCGCGGCGCCCGCAGTTTCCGCGAAGGGCGTCATTTAGCCCGGTGCTAATGTCGGGCGTTCGTCCGCCAGCGAACCTAGGATCGACCAATGGAAGTAGAGATTGGGCGCGGCAAGAAGGGCCGCCGCGCATACGGCTTCGATGACATCGCGATCGTGCCCTCGAGGCGCACGCGCGACCCGGACGACATCGACATCACCTGGACGCTCGGGCCCTACCGGTTCGAGCTGCCGCTGGTGGCCTCCGCCATGGACGGCGTCGTCTCTCCGGCCGTCGCCGGCGCGCTCGGCAAGTTGGGCGGCCTCGCGGTCCTGAACCTCGAGGGGATCTGGACCCGCTACGAGGATCCGGACTCCGAGCTCGAGCGGATCGCGACCTACCACAAGGAGCGCGCCACCGCCGAGATGCAGCGCATCTACGCGGAACCGGTGCGCGAGGACCTGGTCGCCGAGCGGATCCGCGAGATCAAGGACCAGGGCGTGGTGGCGGCCGCGTCGCTCACGCCCCAGCGCGTGCGCGGGTTCTACGAGACCGCGATCGAGGCTGGGCTCGACATCCTCGTCATCCAGGGCACGGTGATCTCGGCCGAGCACGTGTCCACTCGCAGCGAGCCACTCAACTTGAAGGAGTTCATCCGCGAGGTGCCGGTGCCGGTCGTGGTCGGCGGCTGCGCCTCGTACGCCACGGGGCTGCACCTGATGCGCACGGGCGCGGTGGGCGTGCTCGTCGGCGTCGGCCCAGGCGCGGCGTGTACGACGCGCGGAGTGCTGGGCATCGGGGTCCCGCAGGCCACGGCGATCGCCGACGTGGCGGCGGCCCGCTCGCAGCACATGCTCGAGACGGGCGAGTACGTGAAGGTGATCGCGGACGGCGGGATGCGCAACGGCGGGGACGTGTCGAAGGCGATCGCCTGCGGGGCGGACGCCGTGATGATCGGGTCGCCGCTGGCGCGCGCCTACGAGGCACCCGGGCGCGGCTTCCACTGGGGGATGGCGACGTTCCATCCCTCGCTGCCGCGCGGCGCGCGGGTCAAGACGACCCAGAACGGGACGCTCGACCAGATCCTGCTCGGGCCGGCCCACGAGAACGACGGCACGTTCAACCTGATGGGGTCGCTGCGCACCTCGATGGCCACCTGCGGGTACGAGGACATCCCGGCGTTCCACAAGGCCGAGGTGATGGTGGCGCCGGCGCTGCAGAGCGAGGGCAAGCAGCTGCAGCGCGAGCAGGAGGTCGGCATGGGAGCCACCTCGGCGGCGGTCCCGCATCCGTCCGCCGACGGCGTGATGGATCCCTCGGACGCCACGCTGGACACGCCTTCGGCCGATCCGGCGCTAGTCGGGGAGTGAGCACGCGGGAAGCAACCGCTTCCGCTTCGCCCGCCACGCCTGCGTCCGCCACCGACGAGGTGCTCGTCCTCGACTTCGGAGGGCAGTACTCGCAGCTGATCGCACGCCGGGTGCGGGAGTGCGGCGTCTTCGCCGAGCTGCTGCCGCACCACGTCTCGCTCGAGGAGGTCACGCGCCGCCAGGCGCGCGGGCTGATCCTGTCCGGCGGTCCGGCGTCCGTCTATTCCGAGGACGCCCCCAAGTTGCGAACGGAGCTGCTGGAGCTCGGGATCCCCGTGCTCGGCATCTGTTACGGGATGCAGGCGATGGTGCTGGAGCTGGGCGGGCGCGTGGAGGGGGCCGAGGTCGGGGAGTTCGGGCGCTCCCACCTGATCGTCTCGTCCGCCGGGCGCCTGCTGGCCGGCACGCCCGCGGAGCAGAGCTGCTGGATGAGCCACCGCGACACGGTCTACGAGGCGCCGCCGGGATTCACGGCGCTGGCGGCGTCCACGGAGTCGCCGGTGGCCGCGATCGAGAGCACCGAGCGAGGGCTGTACGGAATCCAGTTCCACCCCGAGGTCGTGCACACGCCGTACGGAACGCAGATCCTGGAGAGCTTCCTGAGGGACATCTGCGGATGCGACATGGCGTGGTCGGCGGAGTCGGTGATCGAGGAGCAGATCGCGCGGATCCGGGAGCAGGTGGGGGATGGGAAGGTGATCTGCGGGCTGTCCGGAGGGGTCGACTCGTCGGTGGCGGCGCTGCTCACCTCCCGGGCGGTGGGCGACCAGCTCACGTGCGTGTTCGTGGACCACGGGCTGATGCGCAAGAACGAGGGCAACCAGGTCGTCGCGGCCTTCCGGGACCAGTTCAAGGTGCCGCTGATCGCCGTCGACGCCGAGGAGCGGTTCCTGGCGCGCCTGGCGGGGGTGACGGATCCGGAGACGAAGCGCAAGATCATCGGCGAGGAGTTCATCCGGGTGTTCGAGGAGCAGGCGACGCGCCTGGAGAACCCGAACTACCTGGTGCAGGGAACGCTGTACTCGGACGTGATCGAGAGCGGAGGCGGAACGGGAGCCGCGACGATCAAGTCGCACCACAACGTGGGCGGGCTGCCGGAGGATCTGAAGTTCGAGCTGGTGGAGCCGCTGCGGATGCTGTTCAAGGACGAGGTGCGAGCGGTGGGGGCCGAGCTCGGCATGTCGGACCGGCTCGTGTGGCGGCAGCCGTTCCCGGGTCCGGGACTGGCGATCCGAGTGGTGGGCGGGGAGGTCACGAAGGAGCGCCTGGAGATCCTGCGCGACGCCGACGCGATCCTGCAGGACGAGATCCGCACGGCCGGGCTGTACCGGGAGCTCTGGCAGTCGTTCTGCGTGCTGCCCGGGGACCTGCGGTCGGTCGGGGTGCAGGGCGACGAACGAACCTACGGCTATGTGGTGGTGATCCGCGCGGTCACCTCGGACGACGCGATGACCGCTGACTGGGCGCGGCTGCCCTACGACCTGCTGGAGCAGGTGGCGTCTCGGATGATCAACGAGATCGCGCAGGTGAACCGGGTGACGCTGGACATCACGTCGAAGCCGCCCGGGACGATCGAGTGGGAGTAGCCCGCTCGCCTCTTTGATTGCGGCCGGCAGCGCGCGCTGGGGCCCGAACCGCGCGGGGGGCGCTGCTGGTTCACGCGAAAGCGCAAGCGGGATCTCGCGCCGGAAGGGCGAGCGAGGGAACTAGCGGTCGTCCGCCGACCCGCGCCGATCCGTGATCACAACGGCGTGCCTCGCGTCGATGCCGACGCCCACCTGGTTGCCAACATGCGGGACCGCTTGGTCCAGAGCAACATGGGCGCTCAGCGTCTCGCCGGCATCCAGGGTGACCTCCCAGTACCCAGCGCCCGGAGAAATCCGCTTGACGGTCGCGGCCATCGGCGCCCCATCTGGCGGGCTCAATCTGATGGCCGTTCCCCACGCGGCGAGGGTTGCGGGCCCTGGGTCCGTCGTGGCGGAAATTCCGCAGTACGCGCCGTTGATCCGCACCCGCCCAGACGCATCGATCTTGACGGCGATTACGTTCTCGTACCCGACCAGGCGGGCGACCGTGCCGTCCACCGGCTGCCGCACGACGCTCGCTGGCTCGCCGAGCTGGCGGATCGTGCCGTCGGTCAGGACGGCGACGCGGTCGGCTAGGCGGAGTGCTTCCTGGGCGCGATGAGATACGTGCACCACGGTGGTGGCGCGGTCGCCCAGCGCGCGTTCGAGGTCATCGAGGAACGCTCGGCGAGTCTCGGCGTCGAGTCCGGCGGCCGGCTCGTCAAGCAGGAGGAGGCCAGGCTCGATCGCAAGGGCGCGCGCGAGGCTCACGCGCTGCGCTTCGCCGCCGGAGAGCGAGAGCGCCTTCCGATCGGCGAGCCCGGAAACGTTGAGGCGCTTCAGAGCAGCCAGGGCGGCCGCTCTTCGGGTTGTCCCGTCCAGCCCTCGCCAGCGCAGCGGAAGTTCGACGTTGCGAATGACGCTGGTGGAGAGCAACCCGGGCCGCTGGGTGGCGTAGCCAATGCGGCGCCTGACCTCCACCGCGGCGTCGGCGATGGGCTCGCCGTTGATCTCGACCCGACCGGTCGTTGGCGCATCAAGGCCGGCCAGGAGCCGCAGCAGCGTCGTCTTCCCCGCTCCGTTCGGGCCAAGCACGGCGAGCCGATCGCCCGCTTTCAGGTCTAGCTGATCGATCGCGAGCACATCGTGGCCGCCACGGCGGTGGCGGACATTGCGCAGGCCTACGACTGCGCCCACGAGGCGGCGCGCTGCTGAACCGAGGTGAGCACCGCGTTGATCATGAAGGCCAGCGCCAGCAGGATCCCCGCGTAGACGAGCGCGTCGTTGAAGTCGCCCTTCCCCACCTGCTCCACGATCGACGTGGTCATGACCTGTGTCTGCCCGTGGATGTTTCCCCCGACGATGGTCGCGGAGCCGACCTCCGAGATCGCGTGCCCGAAGCCGGCCATGGCGGCGGCAAGCAGCGGCACGCGAGCCTCGATCCAGAGCCGCCAGACGAGCTGGGGCCTGTTGGCGCCGAGCGCGCGGAGCTGGTCGGACAGCTCGGGCGGCAGCGCCAAGAGTCCTGCCATCGTGATCCCGGCGATTAGCGGGGCGGCGATCAATACCTGCGCGATGATCATGCCGCGCAGCGTGTAGATCAGCTCCAAGTCGCCGAGCGGACCGCTTCGCCACAACAGCAGCGCCACCACCAGCCCGACCACGACGGTGGGCACCGCCATGCCGGTGTTGACGGCGGTGGCGACCACGCCGCGACCCCGTCGCCGCCCGAGTGCGAGCCAGGTCCCGATCGGAACGCCCACCGCAAGGGCGATCGCCGTTGCGCTCAGCGAGACGAGCGCCGAGCGGCCGAGAACCTCGTGGACCGGGTCCATCAGCCTTTGGCGTCGGGGACGAAGAGTGGTTCCCCGTACTCGGCCACGCCAAAACTGCCGATCTCGGCCTGAGTCTCCGGTGAGGTGATCCACTCGGAGAAATCCTGCGCGCATGCGCGCCTTGTGTCATCGGCCTTGACCACGATCACGTGGTATGGGTTGAGCAGGTCTTGGCCGCCTTCGACCAGCAGGTCGAGGTCGAGGTTGTCCGTCGCCAGATAGGTGCCTCGGTCGGAGAGCGTGTACCCCTGCTTCTGGCTCGCGATCGTGAGCGTCTCACCCATCCCCTGACCGGTCTCGATGTACCAGGGGCCCTTCGGCTCGATTCCCGCCGCCTCCCAGATCGACAGCTCCTTCGTGTTCGTGCCCGACTCGTCGGCGCGCGACGCGAACGGCGCTTCGGCCTTCGCGATGCCCGCGAACGCCTCGGCGGCGGAGCCCGCGCCCTTTACTCCGGCGGGATCGTCTTGCGGCCCGGCGACGATGAAGTCGTTGTGCATGACTGCCTCGCGGCTGACGCCGTGCCCGCCGTCCATGTACTCCTGCTCTGCCTCAGGTGAGTGGACAAGCAGGACATCGGCGTTTCCCATCTCGCCCAGTTCGAGGGCCTCGCCTGAGCCGACGGCGATCGTCTTCACCGAACATCCAGACTCGTCCTCGAATTTCGGCACCAGCTCGTCGAGCAGGCCCGAGTCCTGGGTGCTCGTCGTGGTGGCGAGAATCATCTGCCCCTTGTCGGTTCCCGCGTCCGGCTGACCCGAGTCGTCGTCCCCGCAGCCCGCGATGGCGAGCGTGGCCACGAGGGCGAGGGCCGCGGCCGCGCGCCTCACGCCGCCACCCTCAGTTCCCCGCTCATGGAGAGGTCGTAGCCCGACATCGCGCTCAGCCGGGCCTGCACACTCGACTCAGCGAGCGTCGCGAGCAGCGGCTCCGCGGCGCCCTTCGCGGCCTGATCGAGCGCGAGCTCGAACGGCTCACTGAGTACCGGTACCCAATCGAGGCCCGCCGACTCGGCGACCGCGCGCACCGCCAGGCCGGCATCCGCCGCGCCTGTGGCCACTGCGGCCGCGACAGCCAGGTGCGACTCCGCCGGCTCTCCAAGCTCCGGCCGCGGAGCACATCCCGCGGCCAGCATCAGGCGCTCCAACAACAGTCGCGACCCAGTGCCGGGCAGGCGCCACGCGATCCGCCGCGACTGAAGATCGGCGACGCGAGCGATGCCGTGCGGGTTGCCGCGCGCGACCACCAGCCCCTGCTCCCGTCGCCAGAGGTGCACCAGCTCGACGGGCGCGCCGCCGAGGGCGCCGCGCGCCATGGGGTCGTTCCATCGACCGCTGGCTACATCGAGCAGGTGGAGCGTCGTGGCATCTGCCACGCCACGCGAGAGCTGGACTATCCCGTTGACGCTGCCACGGGGACCCGAGGCGACGGAAACACCGTCGCCGGTCGCTCGGACCAGGACATCGAGGGCAGGATCGTCGCTGCCGCCGAGGCGAAGCGCCTGAGCGTCGCCCCGCCATCGCGCCGCACGCGCGACCCCGCCCGGAGCGACCACGAAGCGCGAGCGCGGGCTTCCCGCGAGAACCGCCGCGTCGCGAAGCGCCGTGTAGGCCCGAGCCGCAGTCCCCGGCGAGCACCCGACCTTCCGCGCGAGCTTGCGCACGCCTGGCAGAGGCTCGCCCTCGGACCAGCGGCCGGCGGCTATTTCCTGGGCGAGGTGTGCGGCGAGTGAGGCGGAACCCATCTGTACCAGTGCAGCATGATACAGACGTCTCGCAGCCGCCCCCCACGGTTCTTCCTTGCGCGAGAAGCAGTTGCACTGCGACGCAGGTGAACCGGGTGACGCCGGCCATCACGTCGAAGCCGCCCGGGACGATCGAGTGGGAGTAGCCCGCTCGCTCGCTGCGCTCGCGACGTTCGGCGGGCTGGGAAGGGCTGGGGCTAGGCGTCCGTGTGGCGGGCGAGCTCCGCCGTCTGCGGGCGGCCTTCGAGCCCCGCCTCCTGGAAGATCGCGGGCATCTCCGGGTCGGACATGAGGTTCTGGTAGCCCTCCTCGTCCCAGTCGAAGAGCACCCACACCCTGTTGTCGTCGTTGGGGTCGCGGAAGACCTGCGAACCCTTCGAGCCGTGCTGCTTTCGCTTCTCAGCGCCCTTGGTCGAGAACGTGTTCCAGAAGCGCTCGAAATCCTCGACCCTCACCGTGGACAGGATCATGGCGGTCGTCCTCCTTTGGACGTCGTCGATCGAGTTGTGCCGCCGTAAGCAGCGAGCCGTTCAACGCTACTCCGAACTGTGCCGGCGTGCCGCTGGGCGGCCCGACCGGCCAGTCGCGGACGAAGCGAAGGTCATGCACGCATGTCATGCATAACCATGCGTTCGACCGCCGGCGGGCGGGTTCAGCTAGGCGTTGGGCGGCTGGCCGGGCTTCGGCGTATCGGGCGCGTCCGCAGCCGGCGGGGCAGGCCGGTCGGTGGCGGGCGGGTGCGAGCTCGCGGGCGTGTCGGGGCGCTTGGTACCCGGGTCCTTCAGGGCGTCACCAGCTTGCTTGGCCTTGTCAGCGACGCTCCCGGGGCCCCTGGCGATGTCCTTCAGCTCCTCTGCGTCCGCCTTGAGGCTGTCGGTGCCACCGCGCCGGTCGATCAGCTGCTTCGCCTTGCGCTGCAGACTCTTGAAATCCATCGAACCTCCTGGTTCGCGCGTGTACTGGGCACTATGCCCAACTCGCGGCGCGTTGGCACGGAGGCGCTTAGCGGTATCCGGTGTCGTCGGCGGGCTTGCCGGCGTCGATGATCTCGCGGAAGTACCTCAGCATGTGCGGCTGGGTGCCGTCGAGATCGGTGACGCCGTATGTCGGTCCCAGGTCCCAGCTGGCGAGCGACTGCCCGTTGAAACGGGACTTGTCTGGGTCGGCCGCGAGCGCGACCGCGGCGCGTGCCACGTAGTGGGGTGTCTCGCTGATGCAGAAGTGCGGATCCTTGGCGGTGCCGTCGCGCCAGTTGTCCTCGGTGACGCCGAAGTGCTCGAGCATCGCTTCGGAGCGGATCCACCCGGGGGTGAGGGACACCGCGGTCGCCTGGTGATCGGCGAGTTCTGCGGCGAGCGCGAGAGCCATGCGGTGCGGTGTCACCTTCGCGAGGTCGTAGAAGAAGGTGCCGCGATAGTTGGCGTTGAACTCGGCGTCGCCGTCGGTGACCTCGATCAGCAAACCGCCGGGTTCCTCGATCAACAGTGGGATCGCGGCGTGACTGGTGATGATGTGGGTGTCGATGGCGAGCCGCAGGATGCGCAGGCCGTCGTCGAGATCGTGCTCCCACAGCTTGGCGTCCCACCCGGTGAGGTGGTCGCCGCCCCAGATGTTGTTGACGAGGATGTCCAGGCGCCCCTGGTCCGACTCGATGCGGGACACGAGCGCCTTCACCTGCGCCGGGTCGAGGTGGTCGCAGACGACCGGCACAGCCTTCCCTCCGGCCTCGGCGGCCCGAGCGGCCGTGCCCTCGATCGTCTCGGGCCGGCGCATCTCAGATTCACGGTTCTCGCCGCTGCGCCCCGTGGCGTAGACGGTCGCCCCGGCGGCGGCCAGCTCGACCGCGAAGGCGCGACCGGCACCACGGGTGGCGCCGGCGACCAGCGCGACCTTCCCCGACAGCGGTTGATGCCCGTTCGTCGGCACTGGCGGTTCGACCTACGGGAGGTGCAGCTTTACGGAGCGTGTCCGCTTCGAGCCCAGGACCGCCAGCGTGATGCGTGCGGACACCGGGCGGTTCCGCGCCAGGGCCGCCGTCGCTGCTCGGCGGGCCTTGCTCGACAGCTTCAGCCCCAGCGTCCGCCCGCGCCCGGCCTTCAGCCCGCGCGACGCCGCCTTCAGACGGAAGCTCTGCCCCGCCGCCGTCAGCCGCCCCCGCGCGATGGCAAAGCACGCCTTCGTGCAGCGCGCGCTCACCTCCACAGCCTTGTCGAGCGTCTGGCGCGTCGCTGCGCCCAGCGAGAGCTTCGGCGCGAGCCCCGCCAGGTGCGCCTTCAGCGCCGTTCCGTTTGGCGCGGCCGGGGTTCCCTTCGTGTCGGCCAGCACCGTCAGCGTCGAGCAGTTGGTGCCCGGCAGCACCCACCATGCCCACATCAGGTAGCCCACGCCGTGCTGGTCCGCCCAGTCCATGAAGGTCTCCGGAGTCGTCGCGCAGTCCGACTCCCCGAACTCGCCCGTTACCACCGGCGCCTCCGTCGCGATCGGTGCGATCACCTCGTCCCAGCAGAGCGTGTTGTGGCACAGGTGCCCGCCGTAGTTGTGGAAGCTCGCCACCACTCCCTTGTCGCCCGGTCGGTTCGCCAGCCATTGGCGCATGTCGCTCGCGTAGTCGATCCCGCCCACCATGATCGGCTGCTTCGCTCCGGTCGCCCGG
>Ga0209574_10000432_pt1 | contig 10857 bp, 11 predicted proteins | sample AgamicMgMarz_FD_187168 | JGI IMG/M metagenome (GOLD analysis project Ga0209574, IMG submission 187168) | Agave microbial communities from Guanajuato, Mexico - Mg.Ma.rz (SPAdes) (version 2) | ecosystem: Host-associated > Plants > Phyllosphere > Phylloplane/Leaf | place: Guanajuato, Mexico... | reverse complement strand
CCCGCGGTGGACAGCAGCATGTCCGCGCGGACCCGGCGCCCAGCCCGCACACGCCCCGGGTAGAGCCGCACGTAGTTGATGCGCACGTCGGCGGCCGGCTTGGTCGTGGCGCTGCTGATGGCCGGCAGCGCCTCAGCGCCCGTGACCGCTCCCGTCTCCGCGGACCCGGCGTTCGGGTTGGGGACGTAGGGCAGACCGCCCGGGACGGCGTTCTCCGCGACTCCGGCCTGCGCGAGCAGCGCCCGCGACTCCGCGGCGGAGCCCGAGAACTCGAGCTCGGCGGCGTCGGTCACGTTCCAGACGGCGTTCAGCATCCCCGGCGGGGTCTCGTTGAGGCTGGGCTGGATCCGGCCGCTCAGCTCGAGCAGCGCCGCGAGCGGCTCGTAGCCGGGCAGCTCGCGCGCCGGTCCGAGCACGTCGAACCCTTCGGCCACCGGGAAGAACAGGTTCTTGTCGATGCAGTAGACGGAGATCCCGTTCGCGGTGGTGGTCGTGCCGGGCCGCGCGTAGACCGACGTGCTGAAGCCCACGCCCAGGTTCTGGCGCGACGAGTCCTTGTTGAGCAGGAGGTCGCCGGGCCGGGCCATGACCTGGACGCCGGCCTGCGAGTCGAACCAGTCGAGGTCCCGCTTACTGAGCTTGCGACAGTCGAGGTGGGCGCCCGTGCCCATGATGTCGCACCTCGAGACGCCTGGGAGGTTCTTCGACCGGATCTCTCCGGCGGGCGGCGGGGGCAGCGGCGGGCGGTGCGACCTCGCGAAGGCCTTCAGCTTGCTCGGGCTCATGCCCGACTCCGGGAGGGGGTAGTCCTTCCCTTTCACGCGGTAGAAGTCGGCGTAGCGGTCGTCGAGGCCCGCCAGGTGCAGCATCTCGTGAGCGAGGATCCTGGCGGTGAGGTACTGCCCCGTGGTGAACGTGCCGCCGGACTGATTGCCGAACTTGTTCGGCGTCGCCAAGTGGTCGACTGATGGCCGGCGGTTGGGGTCCGGCTCGGGGCCGTCCACGCTCGGGTTGATCACGTTCACCTGGTGGTAGTTGAAGCGCCCCGGGGCCTCGGGGGCGCGGAAGTCCCAGAGCAGCTTGAACCGGACGGGGTCCCCCACGGAGGTACGCTGCCCCTGGTTCATCCTCGCCTCGGTCTGGGCCGCCAGATCCCGGATCGTGTTGGCCACAGCCTCACGGAGCTCGGGGCTCACGCGGGCCGGGACGGTGAACTCGACCCGCAGGGTCACGGTGATCGGGCCGCGCACCTTCTTGTGCTGGAGCTCGAGCGAAACCGCGTCGCCCTCGCCGCCGAGACCCTTCGCCTCCAGCTTGATGAGCCCGCGCTGGGCCGCCTCCTTGAGCGTGAAGTCACGGGTGACCTGGGTCGGTGGGGGAGCGGCGCCGGGGAAGAAGGCGTCGGCGGCCTGGGCGGCGGCCGGCGCGAGGGCGAGAACGGCGAGCAGCAGCGCCAGCGCAACGCTGAAGCGCCTCGTTTTCCGAGCGGCCGTCCGCGAGTCCATGGGCCTCACCCTAAGCGAGCCGGTCCGCTACCGCCAGCCCCCAGAGGGGTGGAGATCTCCACCCCGAGCGCGTCGGCTAGGAGCTCTCCTCCAGGTCCAGCGACAGCGAGTTGATGCAGAAGCGCTGGCCGTCCGGCCCCGGGCCGTCCGGGAACACGTGGCCGAGGTGGCCGCCGCAGCGGGCGCAGGTGACCTCGGTGCGCGACATGCCGTGGCTGTTGTCGGGGTGCAGCTCGACCGCGTCGGCCACGGCCGGCTCGGTGAAGCTCGGCCAGCCGGTGCCCGAGTCGAACTTCGAGTCCGAGCTGAACAGCTCCGCCCCGCAAGCGCCGCAGCGGTACATGCCGTCCGCCTTGGAGTGCGTGTAGGCCCCGGTGAAGGGCGGCTCGGTGCCCTTTTCGCGCAGGATGTGGAAGCGCTGGGGGTCGAGCTCCTCGCGCCACTGCTCTTCGGTCTTCTCGAGCTTCTCGGGCATGCCTCAAAGGTACCGACGATGGAGCGCGTAGATCCCGGCGAGCGCGGCGTGCTCGCCGTAGGGGGCGAAGAACTCGCGCACCTCGTCCTCGGTGGCGCGCCGCCCCAGGCAGGCCAGCTCCCCGACCAGCTTCACGTAGGCGAGGTCGAGCGCCGGCAGCATGTCGTCGCGCCCCTGGCCCTCGAAGGCGAGCATCTCGATCGTCCAGTTGCCGATGTTGGGGATCGCCTTCAGGCGCCGCCACGAGGGCTCGTGACGGGACAGGTCGGCGCGGCCGGAGGCCACCTCGCGGGCGGCCCGGATCAGCGCGATCGAGCGCTTGGGGGCGAGCCCGCACGCGTCCAGCTCGGCCGGGGCGAGGCGCGCGACCCGCTCCGCGGACGGCGGGTAGCAGTGCGCTCCCGTGCGCGACCCCAGCCGGCGCACGATCTTGCGCTCGATCGCGGAGGCGCGCCGGCCCTCGATCAGCTGCTCGCAGACGGCCCAGGCCAGCGCCTCGAACGGCTCGGGGCGGCGGCGCGGGCGCAGCCATGGACGCCGCCGGATCACCGGCCCGATCAGCGGGTCGCGGCGGAACCGGCGTTGGAACTCGCCCAGGTCGTGATCGGTGCCGAGCGCGAAGCGCATCCGCTCGATCGCCGCCAGCCCCACCTCGCGGGTTGGCGCCTCGGCCCGCAGCCGCACCGCGCCGCCCGTGACCCAAGCTCGCACGACCGCGGTGCCCACGGCCCTGATCAGAGCGCCGCCCTGGGCGAGCAGCACACCGTCGCGCCCGGCCGTGGGCAGCCGGTAGGCCCCCACGGGCGCGACGTCGACTTCGAGGACGGCGGCTATCGGTCCTTGAGCAGGTGGATGTCGACCAGGAACGAGCGCGAGGCGGCCACCTCTGCGCGCCGGGAGCGCCCGCGACCGCCGCCGAGTCGCAGCGACTGCGCCACTCGCGGACGCCGCAGCACCCTCACAAGCACGAAGCAGGCCACGCCGAGCAGGAAGCCGCCCGTGGCGGCGGCCACCGCCGCCGGCAGCGACACCGGCCGCACCCGCTCGATCGGGCGCGGCTCGGCCAGCACCGGCAGCGGCCGCACCTCGGCCTCGTGCTCGTCCTCGGGCGGGTGCGGAAGGGCGTCTGGCTCGGCCACTCGGCGAATATACCCGTGGCGTCGAACGGCAGAGCTAGAGCGCGCGCTCGTAAACCCGGTATTTCTTGTCGATTCGTCCGCCCAGGGCCTGCATGCCGCGGTTCAGGCCCTTGTTGGTCTCCAGCACCCAGCCGCCCTCGCCCCACTTGACGCGCGACAGCTCGGACTGGCGGAAGTGCTCGATGTAGAACCCGGCCGCCACCCCGGTGTGCTGGTAGGCCGGCTTGACGCCCAGGAAGCCGATCCGGCAGCGGTCGATGATCCGCTTGCGGCGCAGGTAGTGCAGCCACCCGAACGGCAGCAGCCGGCCGTTCATGCGGGCCAGTACCTGGTTGATGTCGGGGATCGTGATCGCCACCCCCACCGTCTCGCCCGCTGCCGTCTCGGCCACCATGAACCAGGGCCGGTCGAAGACCAGGTGCAGCTCCTGGGCGTAGGCGTCCAGGTCCTCCTTGGAGTAGGGCACGAAGCCCCAGTTGCGCGCCCAGGCCTCGTTGTAGAGCTCGCCGAACGCGTCGAGGTCGCGCCGCAAGCTGCGCCGCGTCATCTTGCGGATCGTGATCCCGTGCTTGGGCTCGAGGTTCTCCGCCAGCTCCCAGATCACCGGCAGGATCTTCTCCTTGTTGCCGATCTTCACCTCCCACATGAACAGGTCCACGGCCTTCTCCAGGCCGGCCTGCTCGAGCAGCAGGTGGTAGTAGGGCGGCTGCCATGGCTGGCGCACCATCGGCTCGACGTCGAAGCCTTCGATCAGCACGCCGAGGTCGTCGTTCATGGTGAAGTCCATCGGGCCGACGATCCGGTCGCGCCCGCGCTCGCGCAGCCACGCGGCCGCGGCGTCCAGCAGGGCGGTCAGCGCCTCCGGGTCCTCCTCGAACTCGAGGAAGCCGAACATCCCCCAGGCGTTGTCGTGGAACTCGTTGAAGTTGCGATCGATCTGAGCGCTGACGCGCCCGACCACGCGACCGCCGCGCAGGGCGAGGAACAGCTCCGCCTCGCCGTGCTTGAAGAACGCGTTGAACCGCGAGCTCAGAAACAGGTGCCGCTCCAGCTTGAGCGGGGGGATCCACGGCGTCCCGGTACCATGCAGCCGGAACGGCAGATCTATGAATTGGCGCCTGTCCGCAAGCGAGCGGACCGGTCGGACCTCAACTGACACGGCGCGCCACCCTACATGCCCACCGCCATCGATCTCTTCGAAAAGGCCCGCCGCCACGAGCGGCTGGAGCAGCTGCGCGCGGCGCGCGAGCACGATCTGATGCCGTATTTCCGGGTGGTCGAGGCCGAGCCCGGCCCGGTGGCCCTGATGGAGGGCAAGCAGCGGATCACGCTCGGGTCGAACAACTACCTCGGGCTGACCGGCGACGCGCGCGTGAAGGCCGCCGCCCGCGACGCGCTCGACCACTACGGCACCGGTCTGACCGGGTCGCGCTTCATGAACGGCACCACCCCGCTGCACCTGGAGCTGGAGCGCGAGCTGGCCGACTGGATGGGCTCGGAGGACGCGCTCGTGTTCACCACCGGCTACCTCGCCAACGTGGGCGCGATCGGCACCCTGCTCGACCCGGGCGACACGGTCGTCTGCGACTCGGGCGACCACGCCTCGATCCTCGACGCGGTGTCGCTGTCGCGCGCACGGGTGCGGCCGTTTCGCCACAACAGGCTCGACAAGCTCGAGACGATGCTGTCGCGGGCCGAGTCCGACGGCGGCGGGGTGCTCGTGGTTGTCGACGGCCTGTTCTCGATGGAGGGCGACCTCTCGCCGCTGCCCGACGTCGTGGCGCTGTGCCGCGAGCACGGCGCCCGCGTGATGGTGGACGAGGCGCACGCGGTCGGGGTGCTCGGCGAGCAGGGCACCGGCGCCTGCGAGCTGCTCGGCGTCGAGGACGACGTGGACCTGCGCATGGGCACGTTCTCGAAGTCGCTCGCCTCCTGCGGCGGCTTCATCGCCGGGCCCCACGACGTGATCGACTTCCTGCGCGTGCAGTCGCGCGCGTTCATGTTCACGGCGGCCGCCGTGCCCGCCGCCACGGGCGCCGCGCTCGGCGCGCTGCGCATCATCCGCTCCGAGGAGGGAGCCGAGATGCGCGCCAAGGTGCTCGACAACGCCCGCTACCTGCACGACGGGCTGGCGGCGCTCGGCTACGGCGTGATGGAGCCGAACCGGCTGCCCGACGGGTCCGGCCTGATCACCCCGATCGTGCCGGTGCTGGTCGGCGACGACTGGAAGGCCGTCCTGCTCTGGAAGGCGCTCTACGACGCGGGCGTGTACGTGAACGTTGCGATCTACCCGGCGGTCCAGCGCGGCGGAGCGCTGCTGCGCACGTCGGTGATGGCCACGCACGAGCGCGACCATCTCGATCGCGCGCTGGAGATCTTCGAGCGGGTCAAGAGCGAGGTCGAGGCGATGACCCCGCCCGATGTGGACTGAGCGCCTGGGCGACGGCCGCGAGATCGTCGTGCGGCCGATCCGGCCGGACGACCGGGCCGAGCTGGCGGCTGGGATGCGGCGCCTCAGCCCGGAGTCGCGCTACCGGCGCTTCTTCACCCCCACCAGCGAGCTGAGCGAGTCCCAGCTCACCTACCTGACCGAGGTCGACCACCACGACCACGAGGCGCTGGTGGCGGTCGACCCCGAAACCGACCACGGCATCGGCGTGGCGCGCTTCATCCGCTCGTCCGAGGACCGCGAGCTGGCCGAGGTGGCGGTCGCGGTGGCCGACTCGTGGCAGGGCCACGGCGTGGCGACGGCGCTGCTCGACCGCCTGGCCGAGCGCGCCCGCATCGGCGCGGAGTTGCGCGAGACGCTGAGGGCGGCCGCACGCGGCGTGTTGCGCATGCCGCACCTGCTGGGCGCCGGCGTTGGCGAACGACAGCAATAACGGCTGCACGATCCTCCGCCCCGGGCGAAACGAATCTTGTGCACGGTATAGGTGTCGAACATTCGGTTCGTCGCGATGGCGCCCCTATTGCCGCAGTTCGACGCGCAGCTCGCGCGGCTGCGCCGGGCTTGGCGCCCCGGTTGCGCCGCGCCGGCGCCTCACGCGCGTGGCCACCGCGGCCAGGCCCGGTGGCAGCCGGCCGTCGGTCGACAGCCACGAGCCGGCGAGGATCAGGAGCAGCCCGGCCACGGTTCCGGTGGTCACGTGCTCGTCGAGGATGGCTACCCCCAGGGCCAGCGCGACGACCGGGTTCACGTAGGTGATGATCGTCGCCCGGCTGGGCCCGATCTCGGCGATCAGGCGGAAGAAGATCAGGAAGGCAAGCGCGGTGCAGATCACCCCCAGCACCACCACCGACGCGATCGCCTCGTCCGACGGCGTCTCGGTAGGGAGGCCGCCGAGCGCGAGCGGCAGCAGCATGATCGAGGCGATCCCGAGCGCGCCCGCCACGGGGCCGAGCGGATCGGCGCCGCGCAGGTGGCGCTTGACGATCAGCGGCCCGCACGCGTAGCCGAACGTGGCCGCGAGCACCGCTGCCGCGCCGACCAGCTCCGAGCCGCGGCCGCCGATGTCGATGCCCACCAGCGCCGCCACCCCGCCGAGGCCGATCAGCATCCCGACGAAGCGGGTGCGGGTGGGCTGCTCGGCCCGGTCGAAGCGCAGCGCCAGAAAGGCGACGACCAGCGGCACCGCCGCGATCAGGATCGCCGCGAGCGAGGACGAGACGCGCTGCTCGCCGAACGCGATCAGCGGGAACGGGATCGTGATCTCGAACAGCGCGAAGGCGGTGAGCCAGCGCAGCGGCAGGCCGCGCAGCGCGCCGGCGCGCCAGGCGATCGGCAGCAGCACCAGGGCCCCGAGCGCCACCCGCGACCACGCCACGAAGCCCGGTGACAGCTCCTCCACCGCGAGCTTGATGAACAGGTAGGGCACGCCCCAGACGACCGACACCGCCGCGAACAGGACCCAGCCGCGCGGGCTCATCCGATCGCTCTCAGCAGCGCGGCGGTCACGGCGGCCACCACGATAACCACCAGCAACGGCACCTTGAGCAACACGGCGATCCCCGCGGCGACCCGGCGGCCTTGATCAGCACGGTCGCGACGCCGGCCACGGCCACGGCCAGCCAGACCGAGCACATCGGCGCCTCAGACCCACGCATCCAGAGCTCGCTCGTGCCCGGCGCAGGTCGAGGGTCCTAGCCTGCCGCCACCTGACGACTGAGCCAGCGGCGCCGGCGCGGCGGGCGAGTCGGCATGCCGTCGATGTGGCTGCGCAGCACCCTCACCACCGATGCGGTCCGCTCGAAGGGATCGGCGACCACGCTTCCGTCCATCCCCATCGCGGCAACCAGGCGACCATTCACCTCGGCCACCAGCACGTCGCCCTCGGGCGCGGGCCTGCTGTCGAGCTCAGCCAGCCGCCGGATTCGCTCTCGATCGACCTCCGTGGACAACTTGATCGTGATGCTCATGGTAACCGCCTTTCCGGGTTAGACGGTAGCCTACCACCGGCTATCATGGATAGCTAGTTATGGCTCCTGGGGTTTCCGCACCCGAGAAGACCGCGCCCGGCGCGCTCGAGCTGGTTCAGCGCTTCATCAACAGCGTCGACCTCGAGAGCGGCGAGGACGAGCTCGCCGGCCCCGACGAGCTGCGCGCATGGCTGGCCGAGCGCGACCTGATCGCGGCCGACGCTCGCGTGGGCCGGGCCGACTTCAACCGTGCGATCGACGTGCGCGAGGGCCTGCGCGCGCTGCTGATGGCCCACAACGGGATGCCGCTCGACGAGGAGCGCGTGGGGCGGCTCGACCGAGCTGCGGCGCGGGCGGGGGTGCGAGTGGTGTTCGCGCCCGGCTCGCAGCCACGGCTGGCGCCGGAGTCAGACGGCGTGGACGGCGCGATCGCGCGGCTGCTGGCGATCGTCGCCGGGGCGGTCGAGCAGGGTCGGTGGGCGCGCATGAAGGCCTGCCCGCGCGACGTCTGCCATTGGGCCTTCTTCGACCAGTCGAAGAACCGCTCGGGCCGCTGGTGCCTGATGGAGGTCTGCGGCAACATCGAGAAGGCGCGGGCGTTCCGTACGCGCAAGCGCGAGCGCCGCTAGATGGCATCCGGGGGCTCGCGCCCCCGGTCCCCCATGGAGCGTCGGCCAGAGGGTGGGAGCCGAGACATCCGGGGGCTCGCGCCCCCGGTCCCCCATGGAGCGTCGGCCAGAGGGTGGGAGCCGAGACGGGCTACTCGATCGTGTGGACCTTGAACAGGTTCGTGCCGCCGGAGGTGCCGGCGGGCAGCCCGGCGGTGATCCCGATCTTGTCGCCCACGCTCGCCAGCCCCATCTCGCAGGCCGCGTCGGCGCACCTGTCCATCAGGTCGAGCGTCTGACGCGGCTCGGTGTTGATCCGCGGGTGGACCCCCCAGAGCAGCTGGCACTGGCGCACCACCGCCTGGCTTGGCGATAGCGCCACCACCGGCGCCCTCGGCCGATAGGCGGAGATCAGCTTCGCGGTGGTGCCGGAGTTCGTCGGCGCCACGATGCACTTGAGCCCCAGCTGGTAGACGGCTCCCACGGCTCCGAACGCGATGGCGTGGTACTGGTTGTTCGCCTGCGGCCCGCGCTCGGAGAGCCAGCGGCCGTAGGGCAGCTCGCGCTCGACCGTGCGCGCGATCGAGGCCATCATCTCCACGGCCAGCACCGGGTGGCGCCCCATGGCGGTTTCCTGGGAGAGCATCACCGCGTCGGTCCCGTCGAAGATCGCGTTCGCCACGTCGGCCACCTCGGCGCGCGTCGGACGAGTGGAGTGCACCATCGACTCGAGCATCTGGGTGGCCGTGATCGTCGGCTTGGCGCGCCGCCCGGCCACCGCCAGCAGGCGCTTCTGGACGAGCGGCACCTCCTCGATCGGCAGCTCGATCCCGAGGTCCCCGCGGGCGATCATGATGCCGTCGGCGGCGTCGACGATCTCCTCGCCGTTGGCCGCCGCCTGCGGCTTCTCGATCTTGGCGATCAGGGGCACCTCGGCGCCGCGGGCGGCGAGGTGCTCGCGAACCGGGTCGAGGTCCTCGCGACGGCGTACGAACGAGAGCGCGAAGAAGTCGAGCCCCATCTCGAGCCCCGCGTCGATCAGCGCGATGTCCTCGGCGCTGACGGCCGGCAGCGACACCGTCACGTTGGGCAGGTTGAGGCCCTGGCGGGAGGCCACGCTGCCGCCCACCTCCACCTTGGTGAGCACCTCCTGATCGGAGACCTCGTCCACGCGCAGGCGCACCGCGCCGTCGGCGAGATAGCAGACGTCGCCGGCGTCGACGAGCTCCGCGAAACCGCGCCAGGCCACCGGCAGGCGCTCGGAGGTCCCCTCCACGTCGGCCGGCGTGAGCACCACGCGGGTGCCGCGAGCGAGCTCGGCGACCCCGCCGGCCACCGGGCCGAGCCGCAGCTTCGGCCCGGGCAGGTCGCCCAGGATCGCCACCTCGCGGCCCGCGCTCTCCGCGGCCGCGCGAATCCGGATGGCGGTCTCGGCGTGCTGCTCGCGCGTGCCGTGGGCGAAGTTCAGCCGCGCCACGTCCATCCCGGCCACGATCATCGCGGTCAGGACATCGTGCTCCTGGGAGGCTGGACCGATGGTGGCGACGATCTTCGTGGAGCGCATTGGGAGCGCCCTGGAACATAGCTCACGAAAAGCCCGCTCTTAGCGGACGGGTGGCCCGTTGTTCGGTTGACGCTTGCCGGCAGGGCGGCTTTGATTGGCGCCGGCCTTCGACGGGTTTGGACCAGGACGCGGGAGACTGGCGCTGGCGGCGGGTCGGGTCCCCGACCGCCTGCAGGAGCTCATCTCGAAGCGTAGGTTCACAACTCGGTCGGGAGGCCACCGGGGAACTGCATCCGTTTGAAAAACGCACGTCAAGTGCGGGGAGGTCTGATGGGCAACTCTGCCACGGTCAGCGCTGGTCAAGAGCAGCATTTACGCGCGCTCGAGTACGCGAATCGCGTGCGGCTCGCGCGAGCTCGAATGAAGCGCAAGATCGCCGCGGGGGAACTGTCGGCAACGGAGGTCGTGCTGAATTGCCCCTGGCAGGCGCACAGCATGTCGATCAGTGATCTGCTGATGAGCCAGAAGCGCTGGGGCAGGACTCGCTGCAGACGGTTGCTCGTCTCCTTGGGGGTTCCGGAGAACAAGCAGGTCGGGACGCTCACGGAGCGTCAGCGCCTGGCGCTGGCGGCGGTCCTGACCGCGAAGAACGCCCCGGCGGACGTGGACGACGAGCCCGAGGCGCGCGCCGTTTCCGAGCGCGTCCCAGCTCTCTCCGCGGCCTGACGGAGCTGAGTGGGTAGGCGGCCGGGACCACAACGGCCCGGCCGCCGCGCTCCTTTGCATAGGCGCCCGGAAGGCGCCCTTCCCATCAGAGCGCGAGCAGGATGCTCGCAAGGGCTATCCGACCACCTGGCCGAAGGCCAGCTCCAGGATGTGGCCGTCCGGATCGCGCAGGTAGATCGACTTGAAGTGGGCGCGCTCCATCACGTCGGTGCACGGCACGCCCCGCTCGCGCAGGTAGTCGCGCCAGCCGGTCAGCTCCTCCTCCGACTCGACCGCCAGCGCGAAATGGTGGGTCGACCCGCGACCGACGGTGCCCTCGTCCAGCTCCGGGTACTCGAGGCAAGTGACCAGCGTGCCGGCCCGGCCCCGCTCGTCGCCGAACAGCAGGTGGCTCGCGGCGCGGTCGTCCTCGTTGACGGTCCGCTCGACCAGTCGCATGCCGAGCAGGTCGCCATAGAACTCGACGGCGCGCTCGACGTCCGCG
>Ga0209574_10000429_pt1 | contig 10877 bp, 11 predicted proteins | sample AgamicMgMarz_FD_187168 | JGI IMG/M metagenome (GOLD analysis project Ga0209574, IMG submission 187168) | Agave microbial communities from Guanajuato, Mexico - Mg.Ma.rz (SPAdes) (version 2) | ecosystem: Host-associated > Plants > Phyllosphere > Phylloplane/Leaf | place: Guanajuato, Mexico... | reverse complement strand
TCCCGGCCACCTACAGCTCAAGAAGGGCCAGCGCGTCCGCAGACTGGTCGACCAGCAGCTGGTCGCCTTCAGGCGGAACTTCGAGACCGTCGACCTGCGCTACGCGCGCAGCAGGAACCTGACGCCGTACGACGTGCTGATCATCGCCTCGCTGATCGAGCGGGAGGTGCAGGTGCCGAAGGAGCGGCCGATCGTGGCGTCGGTGATCTACAACCGGCTCAAGGCCGGCCTGCGCCTGGACATCGACGCAACCGTGCGCTTCGTGGTCAAGAAGTGGTCGGGTGCGTTGCGGGTGTCCGAGCTGCAGAACCCGAGCCCGTACAACACCCGCGTGCACACGGGCCTGCCCCCGGGGCCGATCGGCAGCCCCGGGCTCGCGTCGATCAAGGCCGCCGCCCGCCCGGCCAAGACGAACTACCTCTTCTACGTGGCCGCCGTGTGCGGCAACGGCAGCCACAAGTTCGCGTCCACCGACGCCCAGTTCCAGCGCTACGTGGACGCCTACAACCGGGCCCGCGACGAGCGCGGCGGCAAGTCGCCGACCGAGTGTTGAGCGCGCTCGCGGGCGTCCTCGGGTTCCCGGTCAGGCACAGCCGCTCGCCGGCGATGATGAACGCGGCCTTCGGCGAGCTCGGCATCGCCTGGCGCTACCTGCCGTTGCCGGTGGCGCCCGAACGCTTCGACGAGACCGTGCGCGCCCTGCCCGACTCCGGCTACCTGGGCGCCAACGTGACGATCCCGCACAAGGTGGCCGCCCACGACCTGGCCGACGAGCTGACCGATCCGGCCGCGGCGATCGGCGCCGTCAACACGCTCGCGTTCGCCGGCGGCCGCATCCTCGGTGACAACACCGACGCCGGCGGCCTGATCGACGCGCTCGACCTGGACGTCCAGGGCGCCCGTGCGCTCGTGCTGGGGGCGGGCGGGACCGGCCGCGCGGCCGTCTGGGCGCTGCGCGAGGCGGGCGCCGACGTGGCCGTCTGGAACCGCACCCCCGAGCGCGCCGCGGAGCTCGCCGAGGAGTTCGGGGTGCGGCACGCGCGCGCGCCCGAGCCCGCGCGCGTGCTCGTGAACGTGACCTCGCTGGGGATGCACGGCGAGGACCTGCCGGTGGAGGTCGGCCTGGCCGGAGTGGAGCCCGACATCGTGGCCGACGTGGTCTACGGCGGCGGGCCGACCCCGCTCTGCCGCTGGGCCGAGCAGCAGGGCGCCCGGGTGGTGGACGGGCTCGAGATGCTGCTGCGTCAGGGCGCGCGCAGCTTCGAGCGTTGGACCGGCCAGCCGGCCCCGCTCGACGTGATGCGCGCCGCCCTGCGCTAAACCTGGCCCGCCGGGCTGCCGATACCGGTGGCAATGGCGATCTCCCGCCCGTTCCTTCTCGCGCTCCTCGGAGTCGTCCTGTTCGGCGCCACGGCCCTTGCCGTGCAGAACGCACGCAACGCGTCCGACAGCGACGCCACACCCGCCGCAGTGCAGTCCGACGCCGCGCCGGCGCCGGCACAGGCGCCGGCCGACTCGGGTCCCGCGAAGACGCTGCGGTCGGCCTTCGACTTCAGCCAGCTCGAGAGCGGGCGCTTCGAGGCCCAGCTGGGCGCAGGCAAGTCGCGCGGCATTCAAATTGCCGGCGCGTTCGTGGCGAACGAGACGAAGGGCCTGCCCAAGCTCAGGGTCCGCATCTCCGCCGGCGGCGTGAAGGCCGGCTTCGTTTCGCTCGGCGACAAGGCCTACTTCATCCGCGGTGACACCGGCTGGCGGGTGCCGGCGGCGCTGTGGGCGCCGATCGCGCAGAACTCGCCGCTGGCCGTGCACCCTTCGACGTGGGTGCGCGACGCGAAGTCCGAGGGCAGCGAGACGATCGCGGGCGTCAAGGCGGACCACGTGTCCGCAACCCTGGACCCACAGGCGGTCGCGAACGACTTTGCACAGGTCGCGAGCCAGAGCGGCGGCAAGCCGCCCAGGGCGCTCAGCGGAGCCTTCAAGGGCGGCGAGATCGACGTCTGGGTCGGGACCGACGACAACATACTGCGCCGCATGTCCGCGAACCTCATCCTCGCCAGCGGCGGGCGGATCGAGCTCGACCTGCGGCTCAGCGACGTGAACAAGCCCCAGCAGATCGAGGCTCCGACCAGCGTGCGCACAGGAGCGCCGAGCGGTGCCCTCGGAGCGCTCGCCCAGACCCTCGCCGGCAACATCGGTCGCACCACCGGCACGGATAACGCGTCCCTGAAGGCTCTGACCAGCCCCAACCCGGGCAAGGCGGCGCGGGCGGTGCGGGACCACAAGAAGGTCGTGATCCTGTTCCGCAACGCCCGTGGCCTCGACGACCGCGCCATGGCCGCCGTCATGCGGAGCGTGGATCAGCGCACCAAGGCGGTCGTGTTGACCGACGACGTGGCTGCGGTCGAGCGCTACGGCAAGCTCGTGGAGGACCTGGGCGTCTCCCAGACGCCGTCCATCGTGCTCATCGATCGGACGGGCCGCGCGCGGATCATCGAAGGCTACGTCGACTCGGACAGTCTCACCCAAGCGGTCGCGGACGCGCGATGAGCGAGGAGCCAGGCGGGTCGGCGCTACGCGCCGTACCGGGTGGCCCCAGCGAATCTGACGACGCCTCATCCGAGGAGGCCGTCGAAGGGCTCACCCCGCCGCGGCGCATGGCCGTGTCGCGCTCGATCCCGGCGGTGATCGCCGAGCTCGGCCTCGCGGAGCGGGAACGCGTCGACGCGGCGATCGCTCGGGCCCGGGAGACCGGTCGCACGCCGGAGCAGGTGCTGCTCGAGGAAGAGGTCGTGTCCAGCGACGAGCTGGCGCGCGCGACCGCGCAGCGCTTCGGCCTCTGCCACGTCGACCTGACCAGCTTCAAGATCGACCTGGCGGCGCTCAACCTGCTCAGCTCGCAGGCGGCCCGCCGGCTGAACGCCGCCCCGATCGGGTTCGGCGAGGGCGGGCGCCTGCGGGTCGCGATCTCGGATCCGTCGAACGTGATCGCGCTCGACGACCTCAAGCTCGTCAGTGGCCACGAGGTGCAGCCCGTGGTGGCCTCGCCCGACGACATCCAGTCGCTGATCAGCCGCATGAGCCGGCTCGACGAGGCCGTCGCGGAGGCGGTCGAGCAGGGCGAGGCGGAGGTGGCCGACGTCACCGAGATCCGCGAGTCGGCCGACGACGCGCCGGTGATCAAGCTCGTGAACTCGATCATCGCCCAGGCCGTCGAGGAGCTCGCTTCGGACATCCACTTCGAGCCCGACGGGCGCGACATGCGCGTCCGCTTCCGCGTCGACGGCGTGCTGCGCGAGACGACTCAGATCCCGCGCCGGATGGTCGCCGGCGTCGTCTCGCGCGTGAAGATCATGGCGAACCTCGACATCGCCGAGAAGCGCGTCCCGCAGGACGGCCGCGTGTCCCTGACGGTCGACGGGCACGCGATCGACACGCGCGTGGTGACGATGCCGCGCGTGGACGGCGAGGGCATCGTCATGCGCATCCTCGACAAGTCGGCCGCGTTGATCGGGCTCGACCAGCTCGGCATGTCGGAGTCGAGCGCGGCGCTGTTCGAGAGCGGCTTTCGCCGCGCGCACGGCGCCGTGCTGGCGACCGGCCCGACCGGGTCGGGCAAGTCGACCACGCTCTACGGCGCGCTCAACGAGATCAACGAGCCAGAGCGCAACATCATCACGATCGAGGACCCGGTCGAGTACCAGCTGGCCGGCGTGAACCAGCTCCAGGTCAACCTCAAGGCCGGGCTCACGTTCGCGAGCGGGCTGCGCGCGATGCTGCGTGCCGACCCCGACGTGATCATGGTGGGCGAGATCCGCGACGGGGAGACGGCCAAGATCGCGATCGAGTCGGCGCTCACGGGCCACCTCGTCCTGTCGACGCTGCACACCAACGACGCGCCGTCGGCAATCACCCGGCTCACCGAGATGGGCATCGAGCCCTTCCTGACGGCGTCCGCGGTGTGCACGGTCGTGGCGCAGCGGCTCGTGCGCCAGCTCTGCACCCACTGCAAGAGCCACACCACCCTGAGCGTCTCGTCGCTCGAGCGGGCCGGGTTCAGCGTGGCCTTCGACCTCGACGCCTACGAGCCGGTCGGCTGCAACCGCTGCGGCAACTCGGGCTACAAGGGCCGCACCGGGCTCTACGAGGTCATGCCGATCACGGATGAGATCCGCGACCTAACGGTGGAGCGCGCCCCTGCCGAGGAGATTCGCAAGATCGCCGTCGCGCAGGGCATGCGCCCATTGCGTGCGGATGGGTTCGAAAAGGTCAAGAACGGCATCACGTCCATCGCCGAAGTTGCGAGGGTCACGTGATCGCCTCCTCCGGCCGATAAGGAGTGACGATGGAGTTCGATTTCGCAGATGTCCTGCTGCAGGTGATGGACCGGAACGCCTCCGACCTCCACCTGACGGCGGGCTCCCCACCGATGATCCGCCATCACGGCAAGCTGCACGCGCTGGACTACCCGGTCCTGACGCCGCAGATGACGCGTGAGGTGATCTACTCGATCCTCACCAACGATCAGCGCCAGCGGCTCGAGACCGACTGGCAGATCGACTTCGCGTACTCGATCCCGGGCAAGGCGCGCTTCCGCGTCAACTCCTACTTCCAGCGCGCCTCGCTGTCGGCCGCTTTCCGGCTGATCCCGAGCGAGATGCCGAAGCTGCGCGACCTTGCGCTGCCGCCGGTGCTGCAGGAGTTCACCAAGAAGCCGCGCGGGTTCGTGCTGGTGACCGGGCCGACCGGCTCGGGCAAGTCCACGACGCTCGCCGCGATGATCGACATGATCAACGACCAGCGCCAGGAGCACATCCTCACGATCGAGGACCCGATCGAGTTCCTGCACAAGCACAAGAAGTGCATCGTCAACCAGCGCGAGCTGGGCGCCGACGCGCAGACCTTCGCGCTCGGCCTCAAGGCCGCGCTGCGTCAGGACCCCGACGTGATCCTCGTCGGCGAGATGCGCGACCTCGAGACGATCGCGACCGCGCTGACCGCGGCCGAGACCGGCCACCTCGTGTTCGCAACGCTCCACACACAGGACGCGGCGCAGACCGTGGACCGCATCGTGGACGTGTTCCCGCCCGATCAGCAGCAGCAGGTCCGCGTGCAGCTGTCGGTGTCGCTTCAGGGCATCGTGACCCAGCAGCTGCTGCCCACGGCGGACGGCAACGGCCGCACCGTGGCCACGGAGGTGCTCGTCCCGACGCCGGCGGTACGCAACCTGATCCGCGAGGGCAAGACCCACCAGATCTACTCCGCGCTCCAGACCGGCGCGCAGTTCGGCATGCAGACGATGGACTCGTCGCTGGCCCAGCTGGTGCGCGAGCAGAAGATCACCCGCGAGCTCGCCGAGGCGCGTTCGAGCACGCCCGAAGAGCTACGCCGCCTGATGGGCACGGTCCGGGTGGCCTGAGCAGATGGCCACCTACGCGTTCAAGGCACTCGATCTCGCGGGCGCGCCGACCAAGGGCGAGATCGAGGCGTCCGACAAGCAGACCGTCGCGTCGCAGCTGCGCACGCGCGGACTGATCGTCGTCGACATCGAGGAGCAGACCCCGGCCAACGCCGGCGACCTGCTCGCGCGCTTCGCGAAGATCAAGCCCGACGACCTGGTCATCGCCACGCGCCAGCTGTCGACGATGGTGTCGTCGGGAATGTCGCTGCTGCGGGCGCTGTACGTGATCGAGGAGCAGACCGAGAGCGACAAGCTGCGCGAGATCTGGATCGAGGTGCGCAAGGACGTGGAGGCGGGCGTGGCCCTCTCCGACGCCCTCCAGCGCCACCCGGATGCCTTCAACGAGCTCTACGTGGCGATGGTGCAGGCCGGTGAGACCGGCGGCATCCTGGATCAGACGCTGGTGCGCGTGGCGGAGCAGCTGGAGAAGGACGCGGCCCTGCGGCGCCAGATCAAGGCGGCGATGGTCTACCCGTCCCTGATCGGCGGCTTCGCGTTCGTGGTGCTGTTCGCGCTGGTCACGTTCCTCGTCCCGGTGTTCGAGAAGATCTTCAAGGACTTCGGCGGCGAGCTGCCGACCATCACCAAGTTCACGGTGTGGCTGTCGCACATGTTCACGCAGCGCTGGTACGTGATGTTCGGGGTCGCCTTCGGGGTGGTCTGGCTGTTCCGCTACTGGAAGCGCAGCGCACGCGGCCGCATGCAGTGGGACACGCTCAAGCTGAAGTTCCCGATGAAGATCGGCGACATCGTCCAGAAGGTGGCGCTGGCGCGCTTCTCGCGCACGTTCTCGGGGCTGATCGCGGCCGGCGTGCCGATGCTCGAGGCGATCGAGATCACCGGCAAGACGTCCGGCAACAAGGTCATCGAGAAGGCAATGGACGACGTGCGCGACTCGGTCAAGCGGGGCGGCTCGCTCACGCAGCCGATGACGCGCGTGCCGGAGGCCTTCCCGGTCATGGTCACGCAGATGATCGGCGTGGGCGAGGAGACCGGAGCGCTGGAGTCGATGATGTCGAAGGTCGCCGACTTCTACGAGGAGCAGGTTGACGCCGCGGTCAAGGCGCTCACCTCGATCCTGGAGCCCGTGATGATCGTGGTCGTGGGCGCCATCGTCGGGTTCATCGTGATCTCGATGTACCTGCCGATGTTCAAGGTCTACGACTCGATCAAGTAGGCCCCGCCGCCGGGGCGGAGGTGGATCGGCTCGACCCCGTGCTCCGCCGCCAGGCGGTCCGCGATCAGCGACCGGTGGCAGGCCTCCGGGTCGCGCTCCACGCAGATCAGCGCCGTCGCCCGGTCGGTGAGCAGCTCGGCTGCGACCGCATCGAGGTCGGCGCGGTCAAGGATCTCGGCGACGTAGCGCTCGCGGTACTCGGGGGCCAGCTCGATGCGAGAGCGCTTGCCGACCCCTTGGCGGTCGTCCTCGCGGTACTGCAGCTGGCGCAGCTCTGTGGTGGGCGCGAGCTCCTTGTGGTGGCGGTAGCCGATGCCGGCTTCGGCGAGCGCGCGCTGCAACCGCGCGGAGTTCGCCCACGCGTAATCGGGTCCGCGCACCCCGCGCCGCTGGCGCACGTCGAGCACGAGGCCCACGTCGGCCGCGCGCAGGCGTGCGAGGAACGTCTCGACCGTGAAGCCGTACACGCCGATCGTGGCGACGGTCGGCACTACTCGGTCGAGGAGGCCTCGACAACTGGGCGCTCACCGGCGGGGACGTCACCGAGCAGCAGCAGCAGCAGCTCCATCTGGTACTCGAGGCCTGTAGCGGTCGCCGTGATCGTCGCAGAGTAGGGACCCTCGCCCCCAGAGGTGCAGCACCGCGCCCCGCGACTAGGCACCCTGGGTGTCGACTTTGCCCACCCTGTCAGGCGGCCAGCTCGGTCACCTCGGCGTCGATCGCCACCATGCCCTGCGATTGCGCGACCGAGACACGGTGGTGGCCGTCGTCGACGAAGTGCTGCTCGCCCAGCCGGAAAACCGAGATCGGCGGCAGCGCCGCGCCCTTGCGGCTCGCCATCCAGAGGCGCTCCCATCGCCGGCGGCTCGACTCGGGCACCCGGAAGCGGCTGTCGAAGACCCGCGCCTTCGCCGGCTCGGCCGTTCCGACGATCGACTCCAGCGGGATGGCGTGCAGGCCGGCTCGCCGGCGATTCGACGGTGGCGCCGCCCCGAGCGCGTCCTCGAGGGCGGCCAGGCGGCTTGCCTGGGGCGAGCGGCGCAGCCACGCGCAGACCCGATGCAAGCGGCGGCGGCGGCGCTGGCGGGCGAATGCGGTCTGGGCGTCGATGAGCAGGTTGCCTGTCTCCATGAAGCGAATTCTGGAGCTGAGGCCCACCCCTTACATCGGGAATGCGCTCCTATTTGGGGGTCCTTACCCCTTACGTGCGCGACGCCACAGACACGCCCGGCCGCGCGCAGGACACTCGATCGCATGATCGACAGAAGCGCAGTTGTCATCGGTGCCGGTCCGGCGGGGCTGGCCACGGCCGCCGAGCTCGGACGCCTCGGCGTCCATGCGACCGTGCTCGAGCAGTCGAGCGCCCTCGGCGCCTCCTGGCGCGCCCGCTACGACCGCCTGCGGCTCAACTCGAGCCGCTGGTTCTCGAACCTGCCCGGCCTCCGCCACGAGCGCGGGCAGGGACCGTTCCCCTCGCGCGACCAGATGGTCCGCTACCTCGAGGAATACGCCCGCGCCAACGCCCTCGACGTTCGCGTGAACACCCGCGTGGAGCGCATCGAGCGCGAACGCGGCGGCTGGTCCCTGCAGACCTCGGCCGGCGAGGTGTCGAGCGAGCAGGTGGTCGTGTCGAGCGGCTATGCGCACACGCCGTACATCCCCGACTGGCCGGGCCGCGACAGCTTCGACGGCCAGCTGCTGCACGCCGCCGCCTACCGCAACCCGGACGCCTACCGCGACCGCGACGTGCTCGTCGTGGGGCCCGGCTGCTCCGGCATGGAGATCGCCTACGACCTGATCGAGGGCGGAGCCGGGCGGGTGCGGCTGGCCGTGCGCACGCCCCCCAACATCCTGATCCGCAGCCCGATCGGCCCGCTGCTGGCACGCGGCCTGCTGAAGCTGGGCCCGCGGCGCGCCGACCGGATCGCGTCGTTCGTGCGCCGGCACGAGATCGGCGACCTGACCGAGTACGGCCTGCCAGAGCCCAAGGAGGGCGTCTTCAGCCGGCTGATGCGGCTCGGCGTGGCGCCCGCGATCGTGGACAAGGAGGTCATCGAGGCGATCAAGGAGCGTCGCATCGAGATCGTCGCCGGCGTCGAGTCGCTCGACGACACGGGCGTCGCGCTCTCGGACGGCGGCCGGATCGAGCCCGAGGCCGTGATCGCCGCAACCGGCTACCGCTGCGGTCTCGAGCCGGTGGTGGGCCACCTGGGCGTGCTCGACGAGCGCGGCGTGCCAAGCCCGCCCAACGGCGACGAGGCCGCGCCGGGCCTGCGCTTCATCGGCTACCTGCCGCGCCCGGCCCACCTCGGTCTGATCGCGCGCGAAGCGACGTATGCGGCGGAGGCGATCGCCGCGGCTCGCTAGCGGAGCCCGGCGGGCGGCCGCCCCGCCTACGCTTCCGCCATGCGGGTCGACGTCGAGTACGACGAGCGCTACTGGTACCCCGACGACGGTGGTGAGGTCTGGATCGCCGGCTATCAGGTCGTCGACGCCGAGTCGGGGCGCTACCTCGCGCGCGACTCGCCCGAGCTGGCCGCCCGGGGCCTGCGGGTGGCGGGTGTCGCCGGCGCCGGGGCGCATCACGCGCAGGCGCTGGCTTCGGATGCGGTCGCGCCCGGCGGCGCGTTGGAGCTGCGCCGCGATCCGGGCAATCCGCACGACCCGAACGCGATCCAGGTCCACCCGAGCGACGGCGGCGACCAGGTCGGCTGGGTGCCCCGGGAGCTGGCCGCGGAGCTGGCGCCCGAGCTGGACGCGGGCCGCCCGCTGGCGGCGGTGGTGCTGCGCGAGCAGCGCCGCTCGCCCCGCGACCCGCGCCACGGGCTGACGATGCTGATCGCCGCGGCGCCCGAGCTCGAGCTGAACCCCGCCTAGCGGGCGCGCGCCACGTGCAGGTCGACCGCCTCGATCTGCTTCTGTCCGTATGACCCGCGGTAGACGGGCCCGGCGGCGCTGATCCGGTCGCCCGGTCCGGGCAGGGGGTGGGGGCGGAGCGACCGCTTGACGTCGATCACCGACAGTCCCGGCAGGGTGATCGACTGGCGCGAGCTGAGCACGAAGTGCGCGTCGCCGTCGCCATCCGGGTCCACGCGCTCGACGTAGACGATCCGCCCGCTCGCGGTCCGGCAGTTGCCCAGGTTCGCGGGGCAGTGCGCCCGCCGCGGTGGTGGGGAGCCAGCGCGGGCGGGGTCTGAGGCGCGCGGCCGAGCGGGCTCGGCCCTGCCGCCGTCGTTCTGGCCGCCGGAGCATCCACTGAGCACGAGCAACGTGAGCGCGGCTGCGGCTGCCCGGGTCAGCGCCCTTCCACCACCACGAGCGTGCCGACTCGCACCCGCGCGTCCTCCGCGCCCGCCGGATCGAACTCGATCGTGTGGCGGCCCGTCTGGCGGGTGAGCACGTCGAAGCGGGCCGGGGTCAGCGGCTCGGCCGTCGCGTCCATGCCCAGATCGGGGATCGTGACCTGCCCCGGCTCCTCGACCTCGACGAGCAGGGTCGCGGCCTGCCCGGCCCGGATCCGCTGAGGTTGCGGGTCGGCGGCAAGCAGGGTCAGCTCGACCACGGCCGGGGCGCCCGGCGACGCCGTCGGCGGCCGCTCGGCCTCCGTGACGGTCGTCCGGCTGGGGCTCTCGGAGACATCGCGGGGACGTGACACCGCCGCGACAAAGGCCGCCAGCCCGAGGACGATCGCGAACAGCAGCAGGGCGCGGCGCAGGTGCACGCCCCCGATCCTAGGCGGGCGTGTCGATGGGTGATCGACGCGTTGGGTGGCGATGGCACGCCGGGCGGAAGACCTCGGCCGCGTCAGCACCGATCCTCGTTGGAGCCGCTGTGTCGTCGATTCCGGGGGGCGCACGTGGACGGACGACTACGCCAACGTGACCGCCGCGTTGCATTTCGACTGATCCTCGTCCAATCGGGCGTTCTCGGCTAAGGCTTTTCGCTCAGCTTCCGATCTAGGGGGAAGGCCAGAGTCACGGATGCTCCGCGGCGCTGGCAAACCCAGACCCAACTCACCTCAAAAGGGGGAGACCCAATGCTGCGGAAGCTCCGCGAGCGCATTCACAACGGGGAGAAGGGCTTCACGCTCATTGAGCTCCTTGTTGTCATCCTGATCATCGGCATCCTCGCTGCGATCGCCCTGCCCGCGTTCTTGGGGCAGCGTTCGAAGGGCCAGGACGCGGACGCCAAGTCGGCGGCTCGTAACCTCGTCTCGGCGATGGAGTCGTTCTACGCGACCAA
>Ga0209574_10000427_pt1 | contig 10905 bp, 7 predicted proteins | sample AgamicMgMarz_FD_187168 | JGI IMG/M metagenome (GOLD analysis project Ga0209574, IMG submission 187168) | Agave microbial communities from Guanajuato, Mexico - Mg.Ma.rz (SPAdes) (version 2) | ecosystem: Host-associated > Plants > Phyllosphere > Phylloplane/Leaf | place: Guanajuato, Mexico... | reverse complement strand
TCTCTTCGGCGGGGCGAATCAAGGCTCTGCGAGCGTGCAGGAGTTGGCGCGTCTGTTTGCCTCGCCGCTCGGCTTAGTCTCACTGCGCGGCGATGCTTATGCGCTCGAAGCGGGCGACCAGGTGTTGAGGCAGCCGTGGGTACGCGATGTCTTAGCGATGACGGACGAGGCCGATGGCGGAGTCGTTCCGTTTGCAGAAGTCTCTGCAAAATTGAGAGACATGCCATACGGGTTGCTCGACGAAGCGCAGCATCTGATTCTGGCCGCACTCGTCGCGCAGCGTCGCATTGAATTGGTGACAGCCGCAGGAGATCGCATAGGCCGTCGCACGCTCGACCTCAAATTGCGTTGGGATGAGATTGCAGGGATTGCGCGCGCGGCGACGCTCCTGCACGGCGCGGAAGAGTTGACGGAGTGGGCCAGACTTTTAACTCATCAGGCGAATCTCAATTCGATTGCGCACCCGACGGCGCGCGAAGCCGTCCGCGCAGCCCTCGCCGAATGGCTCGAAGCATGGCGCAGCACACATCTTCTGGAAAATTTCGACGCGCTGCCGGATGCGGGTTTGACGACGCGCACATGGAAGCTTGCGACGGGCGTGCGCAAGAGTTTCGGCGCGGCTGCCGATGCTGTCGAAGCCGCGCTGGCAGACATCATCTCGCTTGAAGAAGGTTTGCAGCGCGTGGCAGACGCCTTTGGCGATTCGCCCGAACAGTTTGCGCGCCACACGCAGCAACTGATGCAACTCTCGAACTTCATCACGGGCCTCAACGTGCGCGAAAGTGCGCGCGCTTATCTTGCCACCAGCGAGCCGACGACGGTTGACGAGATAGAGAGCGCGCGGCGCGAGTTGCTGGCGATGCTGGAAGACATGCAGACGCTGTTCGAGCGCGAATCGAATCGGCGTTTCGATATTTTATGGCGCGAGTTTCACGCGCGCTACAGCGAGCATTATGCCGCGCGTCACGCGGAGACGGTCGGGGCTGATGCCAATCGCAAGGCCGTCGAGACATTGACGCGCGGCGCGGAGTGGCGCGAGTTTGAGGCTCTCTCAAAGCTCTCCATCGTCAACAGCCGCCACTGGGAGCAGGCCGCAGAGTTGCTACGGCATGCCTGTGATTCGCATTGCGAGTTGAACGTGCGGCAACTCTTAACAGAGCGGCCCGCCTGCGTCTGTTCCTTCCGCCTCACACGCGCCAGCGCGTTTGCGCGACTGCCGCAGGATTTGGCAGAGACGTTAGAGCTTGGCAGGCATGCTTATCGTCGTACGTTGCAGATGTTGAGCACGCCGCTGGCGATTGCGCTCGACGCGATTGCGCGCAAAGAAGAGGACACAGAGACGGCTGCGCGCGCGCGTCATCTTTCGGGAGCGTTCGCGCGCGGAACGGAACACGAACACTTCTCGCACGCGGACGTAGAGCTTATCGAACAGGCTCTGCAAAGAATGGCGACGCCGCCGCCCGTGCGCGTGCGCGTTCCCGCAGACGAGTACGGACTCTTGACGCGAGATGAGTTGCGCGCGCGCCTCAATCAATGGCTCGATGATTTGCCGGATCAGCCTGTGCTCGTAGAGGTCGTCGGCGAAAGCGATGGCGATGGCGAGTAAGAAGAGCGGGAGAGGGAAGCAAGCAAAGACTGTCTCTATCATCGGCGCGGGAAGGCTCGGCGCTGCGCTCGGCATCGCGCTGGCCGCGCGCGGGTTTCGGATTCAAGAAGTAGTTGCGCGCCGCCTGCCGCATGCGCGAAAAGCCGCGCGGCTGATTGGCCCAAACACGCGCGCACTTTCATCTGCACAACTCGAAGAACTAAAGCCCGCGAGCATCCTCTTTATCACGACGCCGGATGATGCGATTGAAGAGATGGCCACACAGCTTGCCTCTTCGATTGCGTGGGACGGGCGCGGGCACATCGCGCTGCACGCGAGCGGCGCGCTCTCCTCAGAATCCTTACATGCCTTGAGCGCGAAAGGTTTTTACACGGGCTCCATGCATCCGCTCATCTCTGTCAGCGAGCCGCTTCAAGGCGCAGCGGCTTTGGCTGAGGCTCATTACTGCATCGAAGGCCACGCACAAGCCGTCAGTCGCGCGCGCTCTCTGATACGCAGACTCGGAGGAAGCAGCTTTTCCATCAACACAGAGGACAAGGCTCTCTATCACGCGGCGGCTGTGATGTCTTCGGGCCACATGGTCGCGCTCTTTGACATCGCCGCAGAGATGCTCACGCGCTGCGGCCTCACTGACAAAGAATCGCGCGCAGTCCTCTTGCCGCTTATCCTGAGCACGCTCGAAAATCTTTCGCGCCGTCCGCCCGCACAAGCGTTGACGGGAACTTTCGCCCGCGCAGATGTCACAACCGTCGGCAAGCATCTTGACGCGCTCAGCCGTTTGCAATCGCGCGACGCTCTGGCGGCATATCTTCTCCTGGGCCAGCGTTCGCTTGAGTTGGCGACAAAGAATAAGGCGGACGCGCAAGCCTTACGAAAAATCGCACGGTCTTTGAAAGAGTTTGCGGAGAAAGAAAAAGAATCTCCCGCGAAGGCGCAAAGGCGCAAAGAGAGCTCGCAAGAGAGATAGTTGTTCAACTCCTTCGCGCCTTCTCTGCGCCACCAGCGCCTCTGCGGGAAACTTGTCTTTCGCTTCTCCTTACAACTCAGCTTTCCCGAAAGCTAACGGCCCTGCCGCCTACAGTCGTCTGCGGTTCCTTTGGCCCATGACCGCGCCTGCGTATGCGGCTGAAGACGTAGAGATTAAAGAAGTGCATGCCGCCGAGCACGACGAGCACGAGGCCGACTTTCCAAGAGAGAGCTTCGATGCCTTCGCGCGCCGATTCAAGATTCTCTTCCAGCTTGAGCGCGAGGCTGACGTAGCCCATGTTGATGAGATAGAAGCCCACGACCAGCAGGTGATTGACAGAATCCGCCAGAGCTTCGTTGCCATGAAAGACATCCACTAGAAAGATGCGCCCGTTCTTGTGCAGCGTCTGGGCCACCCAGACTGTGAGCGCGATGCTGATGGCAAGATAAGTCAGGTAAGTGATGACGATTGTGTTCATTGGCTCTTCCTCCTTCACTTTTTGAGAGCGCAGGTTTTTTGAGAGCAGTGCTGTCGGCGCGTCTTTCTCTCAAACCCTGTGACCTCGGACAGCATTGCTCTCATCAATCACTGTGCCATGAGGATTCACTGAGCTTTCTTGAGATTTGCTCTGGCAGGCTGCCTCTCGCGGCTGGTAATTTTTTGCAATCTGCAAGTCAAGGCTCTCGTTTGACTCTCCGTCAAAAGAAGCTTATTGTTTCACGCTGCCTGAGATTCAGCCCGACGAATCTCTCGAACAGAGTTTCGCTGTTCTGCACAACCACACATCATTTTTCGCGCCGGTCAGATTGCACCGACGCTTAGCTACACAGAGGATATTAACGGATATGAAAACAGCTTTCCGTTCCGCTTGCGTCATCATGGGCTTAGCACTCGCGTTGATGGTCTTATCAAGCACCAGAGGTTACACGCTGCCGCAGTCAGACGAGGCAGTCGTGATGAACAAGATTGCCCCGTGGGTGCTTGAGCGCACGGCGCAGGGCGCGCAGGCAGAGTTTCTTGTCGTGATGAGCGAGCAGGCCGATTTGGACGGCGCAGAGTCTTTGCACACGAAGCAGGAGAAGGGACGCTTCGTGCGCGATGCTTTGTGGGCCAAAGCTCAGGCCACGCAGGGGCCTGTCTTGCAGTGGCTCAAAGAGCACGGCATAGAGCATCGCTCTTATTACATAGTCAACCTGATTTGGGTCAAGGCCAATCAGGCCGCGGCGTTAGAGCTGGCCGCGCGTTCGGATGTCGCGCGCATAGAGGGCAACCCGCAGGTGCAGAACAAGCTGCCGCAGCCGACTATCGAAAGCTCTTCTGAACGAGTGGCTGCGCCGGAAGCAATCGAGCCGGGCGTCAATCAAACGCGCGCGCCGGAAGTCTGGGCGCAGGGCTTTACGGGACAGGGCATTGTCGTCGGCGCGGCTGACACAGGCTATCGCTGGGATCACAACGCCTTGAAGGGCAAGTATCGCGGGTGGAACGGCGCGACTGCCAGTCACGACTTTAACTGGCACGACAGCATACACAGCGGCGGCGGAACCTGTGGGCCAAACTCGCCTGCGCCCTGCGACGATAACGGTCATGGCACGCATACTGCGGGAACTGCTGTCGGTGATGACGGCGCGGGCAATCAGGTCGGCGTGGCCCCCGGAGCCAAGTGGATTGGCTGCCGCAATATGAATCAAGGCAACGGCACGCCTGCCACTTATATTGAATGCTTTGAGTTCTTCCTCGCCCCCTATCCGGTCGCCGGCACTCCGGCGCAGGGCAATCCGGCTCTGGCCCCAGACCTGACGACTAACTCTTGGAGTTGCCCGCCGTCCGAAGGATGTTCTGCGAGCAGTTTGCAGGCGGCTGTCGAAGCGCAGCGCGCGGCTGGCATCATGACTGTCGTGGCGGCTACCAACTCCGGGCCTGGATGCTCGACCGTCGCAGACCCGCCGGGAATTTACGACGCAGCTTATTCGGTCGGCGCGCTCAACACAGGCGCGAATACCATCGCGAGCTTTAGCAGTCGCGGCCCGGTCACGATTGACGGCAGCAATCGCATTAAGCCGGACATTGCCGCGCCGGGCACGAGCACGCGCTCAAGCACGCGCACTTCTACGACTTCTTACGGCAGCCTCTCCGGCACTTCGATGGCAACGCCGCACGTCGCCGGCGCGGTCGCACTCCTGTGGTCTGCGCAGCCGGCCCTCACAAATAAAGTGAGCCAGTCCGAGGTTATCTTGAACAACTCTGCCGGACACCTCGATGCGGTTGCGGCCAACGGCGCGGCCAACTCTTGCAGCAGCACAATCGGCTCCTTCCCCAACAACGTCTTCGGTCATGGCCGTCTGGACATACGCGCTGCCGTTGACCAGGCGTTGCGCTACGCCGTCAGGCCGTTTGATTTGGACGGTGACGGCAAGACGGATTTCTCTCTCTACAGGCCCAACGGCGACGGCGCTGGCAGCGCCAAGTGGTTCATACTCAACAGCGCGAACAACACCAGCGCGCAGCAGTTGTTTGGTCTGATGACGGACGCGGCAGTGCCTGGAGATTACAACGGCGACGGCGTCTCTGAGATAGCAGTCTTTCGCGGCTCGGAAGGAGCCTGGTATATCTCGCAGGGCTCGGCGCAAAACTTTACGCGCATCGAGTGGGGCACGAATGGAGATGTGGCCGTGCCTGCTGATTATGACGGGGATGCTAAGACGGACATAGCCGTCTGGCGTCCGTCGAGCGGCGTCTGGTATATCAGGAACAGTTCCAACGGCAGCTTCCGCGCGGAAACCTTCGGCCTCAACGGCGACAAGGTTGTGCCTGGAGATTACGACGGCGACGGCAAGACTGATTTAGCCGTCTGGCGTCCGACCGATGGCAACTGGTACATCATGCGCAGCACTACCAACAGCTTGCAGAGCGTGCCGTGGGGACTTTCTACGGATAAGCCTGTGCAGGGTTACTACGATGCGGACAGCAAGTTGGACATAGCCGTCTTTCGTCCTTCGACGGGCGCTTGGTTCATACTCAAGAGCACGACCAATACTGCGGATAGTTTGATGTGGGGCACGACGGGCGATATTCCCGCGCAGGGCGACTACGAAGCCGACGGCAAATATGACATAGGCATCTTCCGTCCCTCGACGGGCCAGTGGTTCATACGCAGAAGCTCCAACGGCACACTTCTGAGCGCGACATGGGGACAGAGCGGAGACAAGCCCGCGCTGTCGGCCTACGTGCCGGAGTAGAGAGAAAGAACTCTCACGCAAAGGCGCAAAGAAGACGCAAAGAGTTGAATGGCCTTCTACTCTTGAACGCTTTCTTTGCGCCTTTGCGCCTCTGCTGGAGACGTTCCTACTCTTTCGCGCCTCTACTCGCTTTCAATCAAAAACTTGCTATAATTCATCGCACATGCAACAGACACCGAGCGCAAGTTACAGTCTGACCCTGCGCGTCAAATTGGCGAGCCGCACGGGAACACTTGGGGAATTGACCACCGCCATCGGGCGCGCGGGCGGCGACATCGGCGCGATAGACATCGTCAGCGTCGGCACGGATTTCGTCATACGCGACATCACAGTCAACGCCGCTTCCGATAAACACGGCGCAGAGATTATCGAAGCCATACGCGATATAGACGGCGTAGAATTTATCAATGTCTCTGACAGAACTTTCCTCATGCACTTGGGCGGCAAGATAGAGGTCGTCTCCAAAGTCCCGCTCAAGACACGCGCAGACCTTTCGATGGCATACACGCCGGGCGTCGCGCGCGTCTGCGAAGCGATTCATAAAGACCCTGAAAAAGCTTTCACCCTGACCATCAAGAAGAACATGGTCGCGGTCGTCACGGACGGCACGGCTGTGCTCGGACTCGGTGACATAGGCCCTGCGGCGGCGATGCCGGTGATGGAGGGCAAGGCGCAACTTTTCAAGGAGTTCGCGGGCGTGGATGCTTTCCCAATCGCGCTCTCGACCAAAGACCCGGACGAGATTGTGCGTATCATCAAGTCTATCTCGACGGCCTTCGGCGGCATCAACCTCGAAGACATCTCCGCGCCGCGCTGCTTTGAGATAGAAGATAGATTGAAAGAGGAACTGGATATCCCAGTCTTTCACGACGACCAGCACGGCACGGCTGTCGTCGTCCTGGCCGCGCTCATCAATGCTTTAAAGATTGTGAAGAAGGAGATGAGCGAGATTAAAGTCGTGGTCAACGGAGTGGGGGCGGCGGGCGTCGCGTGCACGCGTATTATCATGGCGGCGGGCGTGAGAAATATTGTCGGCTGCGACCAGCAGGGCGCAATCTATCGTGGGCGGCGCGAGCACATGAACTGGGTCAAAGACTGGTACGCGCAGAACACCAACCCGAACGAAGAGCGCGGCACAATCCATGATGTCATCAAGGGCGCGGACGTGTTCTTCGGCCTTTCGGTTCCCGGCGTGATTAGCGTCGAAGATATACAGAAGATGGCTTTGAAGCCAATCGTCTTTGCGATGGCGAACCCGATTCCCGAAATCATGCCGGAAGAAGCAGACCCTTATGTCGCAGTGATGGCGACGGGACGTTCAGACTATCCGAACCAGATAAACAACGTCCTCTGCTTTCCGGGCATCTTTCGCGGCGCGCTCGCCTGCCGCGCCTCGCGCATCAACGAAGAGATGAAACTCGCAGCCGCACACGCCATCGCGGGCATCATCACTGACAACGAACGCCGCCCGGACTACATAGTTCCCTCCGTCTTCGACAAGCGAGTGGCAGAAGCCGTCGCACGCGACGTAGAAGAGGCGGCCTACCGCACAGGCGTCGCCAGAAGAGAGCGCGCGACTGTGGATTCTTTAATGTAAGTCTGCCTGCTTCGTTATCCGTCAATCTTGAATTCTTATTTATCTTGCGTTGCTTTTGTCTTGCGCGCTCTGGATCTGTATTCGGAGGCTTTTTTAAGTCCGACGGCCTGCACCTCGTTTGAATCGCGCCCGAACTGCGCGACGACCTGGTCTTTCGCTCCGAGCATCAGATTATGAAAAGCCCATTCTTTGGCGACAGTGTTATCGCGCGCCGTAGCCAGGGCCGCTACAGCCTGCGCCTCTGCCGCCTGCGCCGCGTTCAACTCGTTAAGCGCGTTAGCGATGGCAGGAATCGTATAGACGGCATTCGCGGGCGTGTATCCGTTGACAGACTGCAAGGCCGCAAAAGCCTCTTTATCAGCTTTGATGGCGGCAGCGTTCAGCGATTTGGTCTGATTTTTAGCCATTGTGAGAGTCTCCTTCGTGAGTCAGGTTAAGGGAAGCGAGGCCAAGAGCGCGCATCTTATGCCACAGGCTCTCAAGAGCGCAACGACTTTCTTCATTTTCCGCGCGATGAACTAAGACCACTGAAATTATGAAGAAATCCCTGCAAATTATGACCTAACGATGCCTGATTAGCTTCTAATCTCAGAAGATTAGGACATAATCACGGAAGATTAGAAGCTAATTCAGCGAAATTATCTTCTAATCACTCGAAATTATGTTCTCACGCCCGTTGATTAGAAGCTAATCAACCAAAATTAGCTTCTAATCAACGGAAATTATGTCCTAATCTTCTGAGATTAGAAGCTAATTCCATCAAATTATGTCCTAATCTTTCGTGATTAGAAGCTAATTCCACCGAATTATGTCCTAATTTCTGCTGATTATAACGTAACCGCAGGGGCTTTCACTCTTTTACAGCCCGAACATCCCTTTGCGCCTGAAAGAGAAAGCCTCAGACACGCACACAATCCGCGCCTGCTGCGCCGGATTTCTGTATTTTGACTCCAGATGTGCAGGCATTGTGAGATGATAATTCCTCTCGTGTCTCCGCGGTGAAAAACTTAAACAGAGGCGCGCAGGGATTGGGCGATTAAGGGCACGATGCGGCGCGGGACGGCGATGGCTTCTTTGATGTGGCGTGCGTGTGTGAAATGGCCCGCGACGTATAGGCCGCGTATGTTTGTCTCGAAGGTCGCGGGGTTATAGACGGGTATCTCTGTCATGCCAGAGTGCGCGATTTCGACTCCGGCTTGACGCAGGAGTGTGAAGTCCGCGTCGCTGCCTATGAGGACAAAGACTGCGTCGTTCTTCAAGCTTAAAGCTTGACCGTCATCCTGCTTGAGCCTCACTTCGCGCTCTGTTATCTCTTCGACCTCTGTGAAGTGCAGCAGGCGCAGGTTGCCTTTCTCTATGTGCGCTTCGAGCGGCGTGCGTACCCAGTGTTTGATGGCGTTCATCTTCGGGTCGCGGTTCTCCCAGTCCGCGCGCCAGATGGCAAAGGTCGTGTGCGCGCCTTCGTCAGCGAGAAAGAGCGCGGCCTCTGCTGCGCTGTTGCCGCCACCAACGACAAGCGCGTCTTTGCGCACGTACGGATAAGGCTCTATGAAGCGGTGTTGGACTTTCGGTAAATCTTCGCCGGGCACGTTGAGGCGTCTGGGATGCGCCATCGCTCCGATAGCGAAGAGGACGCGCGCAGCTTTGTACACATCGCGCCTCGTCCGCACAAGAAAACCTTCCGGCTCTGTGCGCTCGATGCCCGTGGCTTCCTCTTCGGTGTTGACGCGCAAGTTCTGTTCGAGCGCGAAGCGAACGTAATGCGAGAGAAGTTCTTCGCGCGTCGGTTTTTCCCGGCAGCATTCAAGCGCGCCCCCTCGCATCTCCAGTTCGTTCGGAGTGGAAAAGACCGTGCGCCCGACCGGATACCGAAAAATCGTTTCCGCAATCAATCCTTTTTCGATGACCAAATAATTCAGACGCTCGCGCGCCGCGGCATCTGCCGCAGACAAACCCGCAGGGCCTGCTCCGATAATTAAGAGGTCAAGAGATTCCTTGCTCATCATTCAAACTTAGGAACGTCTAGAATATCAACTCGCCCTGAGCGACAATCACCGCGGGGCCGCCGACGCGCACGCGCTCTATCTGGCCGCGCTCGCCTCTGATTTCGACGCCGATGCGGCTCGGGCGAGAGATGAAATCTCCCTGTTCGATAATAAATTCAAACGCGCCGTCAACCGCCTCTAGCTCAAGCGCGCCGTGATGCACCAGGTATGCTCCGAGCGGCCCGGCTGCGCCGCCCGTCGCAGGGTCTTCCGTAATGCCTATCTCAGGCGCGAACAATCTGGCGTGCGCGCGGTGCGCTCCGCCTTCCAGAGTCTCGCGCGTAAAGACGTACCATTCCGTGATGCCTATGCGCTTGCCCGCTTCACAGAGGGCAGCAGCGTTGACGCGACAACGGCCTAAAGCTTCAATCGTCCGCACGGGCACAAAAAGCATCGGCACGCCTGTCGAAGCTACCTGCACTGGAAGGCTCCGGTCGAAATCTTCCGGCGCGAGTCCGAGCGCGCGTGCTATCTCTGCGCGCTCCGCTTCGTCTTCAACCTGCGCGCGTATCTCAAACTTTCCCTGCGTCATCACCACGCGCACGGGCCGATTCTCTCTGAACTCTATCTCGACCGGAAGGACGCCGATGCCTAGCTCCTGCTCGATGCGTATCAAACCTGTTCCGCCTTCCGGCAAGGGCACGATGCCTTCTCGCGCCAGCGCGTTCCATGTCCCGACCACTGGATGGCCCGCCATCGGAAGCTCGCGGCCCGGCGTGAAGATGCGCAGACGCTTGAGCGCGCCCTTCTCGCTCGGCAGCACAAAGACTGTCTCCGACAGATTCATCTCGCGCGCAATCTGCTGCATCAACTCGTCCGTCAAACCTTCCGCCTCTGGAAAAACCGCCAGCGGGTTGCCGCTAAAAGCTCGCTCCGTAAAAACATCAAGTTGTAGAAAACGATATTTGCTCAAAAGTGTCTGCCAGTCCTTTCAGATTGATGCCGGCACATATCATCGCGGCAACTGCCCGCATCGTCAAATAGACTCAAGCTATCATTGCGCCCGATTTCAAACGCTCGTTATAATGACTCACCTTGAAAGAGAAACACGAGACAGAGACACAAGGCCACGCCGCGCGCGGATTTTCGGAAGAGAGACTGCGCGGCATTATGCTCCCGTTCCCGACTCCTTTCGATGAGCATCAGCGCGTGGACGCACAGGGCTTGCGCGCGAATATTGAGAAGTGGAACGCCTGCGGCATAGAAGGCTACGTCGCGCTCGGCTCGACGGGCGAGCGCGTGCATTTGGAAGAGCGCGAATGTCTCGAAGTTATCGAAACGGCGCGCGCTCTGGTGCCGGAGAGCATGGCTTTCATCGTCGGCGCGGGACAGCAGAGCACGCACGCGACCATCAACGAAGCACGCCGCTTCGCACAGGCGGGCGCGGATGCCTTGCTCGTCATCACTCCGCATTTCTATCGCGCGGCGATGTCGCAGGACAAATTCGTCAAACA
>Ga0209574_10000424_pt1 | contig 10925 bp, 11 predicted proteins | sample AgamicMgMarz_FD_187168 | JGI IMG/M metagenome (GOLD analysis project Ga0209574, IMG submission 187168) | Agave microbial communities from Guanajuato, Mexico - Mg.Ma.rz (SPAdes) (version 2) | ecosystem: Host-associated > Plants > Phyllosphere > Phylloplane/Leaf | place: Guanajuato, Mexico... | reverse complement strand
CGGTGCTCGGCCGATCATCACGGCGCGCGCGCCCAGGGCAACGGCCTTGACGACATCGCTGCCGCGCCGAATGCCGCCGTCGAGCAGGATCTCGAGGCGGCCGTCGACCGCCTCGGCGATTGGCGGAAGCGCGCGGATCGAGGCGGGCGTGCCGTCGAGGTTGTTTCCACCGTGGTTGGAGACGGAGATGGCGTCAACGCCGATGTCGACGGCGTGGCGGGCGTCGTCGGGGTGCGTGACGCCCTTGATCAGCAGTGGACGATCCCATTGCTCGCGCAGCCATGCGAGGTCGTCCCAGGTCGGCGGTGGCGTCCTCATCCACTCCCCGTAGGCGCTGAAGAACGCGGGGGCCTGGCCGCCGGGCGGAGTCATGTTCGGCACGACGAGCGCCGGCGGTCCGCCGGCGCGAGCGAAGGCGCAGAGCCAGCGCGGCTTGGTGATGACCTCAGGGGCGAGCTTGGCCATCGCCTTGAGGTCGAGTTTCTCGGGGATGGCTGGGCTGCCCCAGTCGCGCCGGTGGGCGAAGCTCCAGTCCAGGGTCAAGATGACGCCCTTGGCACCGGCGGTGCGCGCACGGTCGAGGATCTGGAGCAGGCGATCCCGGCCGCCCATCCAGTAGACCTGAAAGAACGTCTGCCGGTTGGCGGCCACGACGTCCTCGATCGGTTTGCTGGCAAATGAGCTGAGCCCGACGGCCGTGCGGGCGCCCGCAGCCGCGGCAGCGACCGGCACCTCGCCGTCGGGATGGACGCCCTGCACACCGGTGGGGGAGATGATGGCCAGCCTGCAGGAGCTCTCGGATCGCGCGGCGATCGCCGACCTGCTGCACGCCTACTGCCGCTGCTGCGACCTGAACGACCCAGACGGGATAGCCGCCTGCTTCACCGAGGACTGCGTCGCCGACTACGGTCCGGGCGTTGGCCCCCCGGCGAGCGGCCGCGCGACGCGGCGGGCTGAGGCCGCGCGCGACCTCCAGCTGTTTGATGCGACCAGTCACCACCTGTCAAATATTGTCGTCGAGTTCGAGACAGCAGATCGCGCGCGCGTCCAGAGCGTTCTCTACGCGTGGCACCGTCCGCGTACAGGCGACGCCGACTGGCATCTCCACGCGCAGTACGACGATGTGATGGTGCGCGCCGGCGCGGGCTGGCTGATCGCCGAGCGCCGGCTTCTCGTTGCTGGCACTGTCGGATTCCCGGATTGGGAGTGGCTCCCCATCGGCCGGGCGTGACCTGCGCGCCAGGGCGCGGTCGGCGCAGGCGCTGTCTACGACGACCGTGCTGGCATCGTCGAGCTGATCGGTAAGAGCAGGGAGGCGCGGGGGCCGTCCGTCTCGTCAGTGACGGCGATGAGGATGGGCATTCGCACTTGTGCACGGCAGGCTTCACCGCTCGGAGCCGCAGCGACCGGAAGCCGTACGTCATGACGGCAGGCCACTGTATGGACAACTTTGAGGACGACGATTCCGTCTGGGGTGCGAAGTTCGCGGGGGCGGCGGACTACGAACGTATCGGTCCGAATCACAACCCGTATGTCTATGGTGACGAGGGTGATGTCGGCGGTGGCTTCCTAAAAATTGGTGGATCCACCAAGCACAAGCACATGGGTATCATGAAGAACCGCAACCCGGAAGACGGGGACGGCGGCAGTCCGCTGTTCCGGTTTTATGTCGCGTACGGCACGTTGGTCGGCACCAGAGATACCTGCGAGTGGGTCTTCCAAGGCGCGCGACGCGCCCAGAACTCACTTAATGTCAACATAGTGACCCGCCGATGACGTCGGCAGTCGGTCAGCTCTTGCGAAGAATTCGTACGCTTCCGGGAATAGCCACCACCGCGGCGGGCGCGGCGACGATCCTTTTGCTGGCAGCGTACCTACAGGCGCGGGCCGACCAGGACTGCGTAACGAACGCAGTGTGCATCGAGGTCGGCACGCGCCCTGACGGCTCCCCAGTGTGCAAGGACATACAGTGCGGAGTCGACCTTTGGATCTTCTGGGTTCCGGCGGGCATCCTCGGAGGAGTCGCGCTTATCGCAGGCGTGCTTTGGATCCGCCGCGCCCGGCCTCCGAACGGACAGATCGCAAATCCCGGCTGACGGTTCTGCGGCGGGCCCACGCCATTTCCGAGTCGGTCCTACATGGATGCTCTTGCGCGAGCCCCCATCCGTAACGTGCGAGCAGCCGCTGACGCAGGCTCTCGCTTCGATGGCTGAGGACGACCGTGGACGCCGCGGTTGGCGATTTTCGGCATCACTTCCCAGACGTGTTTTCGAAGCGACGGCTTGAGCGAGAGTCGCCCGACTGCGCCACGAACCGCGGTAGAAGCCTGTCTATTCGACCGGGAGCACGTGGGCGGGACCGCCCCGGCAACGCATAGCAGCGTTACGAAGTTGTAGCGGTCGCGTCTTGTTCCGTTACACGCCGGGCGGGACGGTCGTGGGCGATGTCGACCAGCCCGCCGGTGCAGCCCATCGTGCTCTTCGATCCGCCGTTCGGCGAGCGAGGTCAGGCTGCTCTGCTGATGCTCGGCGTACTGGCGGCGCTGCTGGCGGGGGTGCTGATCCTGTTCGGGTTCGGCCAGGCGCTAGGCGCGCGCGGTAAGCATCAGCGGGTCGCGGATCTTGCCGCCGTGTCGGGTGCGCAGGTGATGCGGCGCGAGTACGGGCGGCTGTTCGAGCCTGTGTTCCTCGATGATGGGGTCCGGAACCCGCATCACCTGTCGAGCGCCGCCTACCTCGCGCTCGCCCGTGCGGCGGCGCTGCGGGGGGCGCGTCGCAACGAGGTGGCGGTTGGTGGGGTCGACGTCTCGTTTCCCGGTGGCGGCCCCGCGCCGACCCGGATCGCGGTGGCGGTCCGCGGGCGCACACAGATCCGGTTGGGCGAGCGCCGACGCGACACGATCGAGGTGGGGGCGCGGGCGGTGGCCGAGATGGCACCCGAGAGCGGCGGCCCGGCGATGCCGCTCGAGGCGAGCGGCGGCGGCTACTCGGGCCCGCTCGCCTACCGCCAGGGCAAACCGATGCGTCCCGACGTGGCGGCCGCCTTCGACCGGATGGCGGCTGCGGCGAGCGCCGAGGCGGGGCTCGCACTGCTGGTTACAAGCGGCTACCGCTCCGACGCGGAGCAGGCCCGCCTGTTCGCCGCCCATCCCGACCCCAAGTGGGTCGCCCCGCCCGGTCAGAGCCTGCACCGCAACGGCACCGAGCTCGACCTCGGCCCGCCCGCCGCGTACGGCTGGCTCGCCGCGAACGCCGGCAGGTTCAGCTTCGTCAAGCGCTACGCCTGGGAGGCCTGGCAATAGGGCGTGTCGTTAGCCACATATGGTCCGCCAGCGGATGTTTCCTTCGGTACGGCGACGGCGCCGCTGCCCGCAATCACGCACTACTAGCCAACACTGCACGGCTACGCCCGCGCCGCCCGCGTCGAGTGCGCTCCGTCCACGAACTGCGTGCCCGTGACCTCTCGCGTCGGCTGCTAGCTGCGCGGGATCGAGGCCGCGACGCCGTCCACCAGTTCGTCAAGCGAACTGACGCGGAGCGCGGGCGCGCACGGCCGGCCGCTGTGCTCGCGGTCGAGCCAGACGCCTTGCAGCCCGGCGGCACACGCTGCCAAGGCATCGACCTCTAGCCAGTCCCCGACGAACACGGTCTGGTTGGGGGCGCTACCAAGGCGGGCGCACGCACCGAGAAAGCTCTCCGCAGCGGGCTTCGCCACGCCGAGCTCTTCTGACGTGAAAACGTTCTCGAACGCGGCGGCGAGGCCGGTCCGGGCGAGCTTCGCTCGCTGTTGGTGCGAATCGCCGTTGGTGACCACCGCCAGCGCGGGGCGCGTCGGCAGAGCTCTCAGCCGCCGCAGACACGCGGCGGCATCCGGATAGACCTTCCATGCGCGCTCATAGCTCTGCACGTACTCGGCGATGAGCGCATCCAGTACGGCGTCAGCGGGCACCGGCAGGTCGACCTCGGGCAGGAACACCCGCATCCGGCGGCGCCGCTGCTCGGCGAACGAACACCGGCCCAGTAGGTACTCGTCCATGTGCCGCCGCTCAAGGTCCAACCAACGGTCAAGCAACTCCGGCGACGCCTCGAGCTCCCCACCCGACAGCCACCGCAGCCAGGGGCCGAAGGCTTCAGCAACCGCGCCACGGTGGTCCACGAGAGTGCCATCGAGGTCGAACAGAACCGCGCGCGGGACGCGTTGCCGTTTCTCTCCGCTCACGACTACACGCTAGTCGAGGTGCTCGCACCTCGACGTACTGCCCAACAGCCGGAGGCGGAGCGCCAGTCAAGGCCGCCGCACCAGCGGACGCGAAGCGGGCCAAAGGCCGCCCCTTGATGGGCAGCAGACGTCTGCTGAACGCCGTGCAGCGCCAGGGCAGGGAAGGCGGGGCTTGGCGGCAGAGAACCGTCGCGCTAGGGGTTGCGGTTAGCGCGTACTCACCCGACCGGCCCGGTCAAATCGAGTGTTGCTCGATGCAGGGGCTCGCGACTGACATGGCGTGACGCCGCCCGCCCTCGTCGGGCAGATTGCGGCCGGGTAGTCCGCGTGCGCGGGCGGTGGGATGCGGCAAGCAACCTTGGAGTCCTCGCAGGTCACTCGAAGCGGCCAGCCCCGCCAAGGGATTTCCGTGAGGACGTCGCTGGGTTGTTGCGCGAGTGCATTGAGCTGTGACTCGGCGCCGGGGAGGGTGCCCGTCGATGGCGTCAGTGGGACCTCGCGGGAGCGATCTTGGCGGTCAGCGCGGCCAGGCCGCCCTGCTCATGCTTGGTGTTCTCGCCGCCGTGCTCGCCGGCACGCTGGTGCTGTTCGGGCTGGGCCAGGCGCTGGGCGCCCGCGGTCATGCGCAGCGCGCGGCCGACCTCGCCGCGGTGTCCGCGGCGCAGGTGATGCGGCGCAACTTCGGCCGGTTGTTCGAGCCGCCCGTTCTGCCGAACGGTGTCCCGAACGCGCGCCATCTCTCGAACGGTGCCTATCTCTCGCTGGCGCGAGCGGCGGCACTGCGTGGGGCTCGTCGCAACGGGGTCTCCGGCGCGGCGGTCGATTTCCCGGCGGGCTTCGCGCCCACGCGCGTCACCGTGGTGCTGCGCGAGCGGGCGGCCGTTGCGCTGAGGCCGCGGCGGCGCGAGCGCGTCGACGTGCAGGCTCGCGCCACCGCGGAGGTCACCGTCGGCAGCGGGCCGCGGCTGCCGCTCGAGGCCAGCGGCGGCGGTTACTCCGGCCCGCTGGCCTACCGCCAAGGCAAACCCATGCGTCCCGATGTCGCTCGCGCGTTCGATCGAATGGCGGCCGCCGCAAAGCGCGAGGCGGACGCGACGCTGCTGGTGACTTCCGGCTACCGCTCCGACGCCGAGCAGGCCAAGCTCTTCGCCGCCCATCCCGATCCGAAGTGGGTGGCGCCGCCCGGCCAGAGCCTCCATCGCTACGGCACGGAGCTCGACCTCGGTCCGCCGGCGGCCTACGGCTGGCTCCAAGCGAACTCGCCTCGCTTCCACTTCGTCAAGCGCTACGCCTGGGAGGCCTGGCACTTCGGCTACACGCTCAACCCGGGCTCCACCTCGGTCGGCTTTGGCGGCGAGCGACGGGGCGGTGCGCTGCCGGCCTTTGTTCCGACGGCCTACCGGGAGACGATCGCCCGGGCCGCGCAGCGCTGGAACGTCGGCGCGGCGCTGCTGGCCGCGCAGCTCTACGTCGAGTCGGGCTTCGACCCGCTCGCCCGCAGTCCGGCGGGCGCGCAGGGGATCGCTCAGTTCATGCCGGGCACGGCCGCCGCGCTGGGTTTGGCGAACCCGTTCGACGCGGCCGCCGCCATCGACGCGCAGGCGCACCTGATGCGCGATCTGCTGCGCCGCTTCGCCTCCGTTCCGCTGGCGCTGGCGGCCTACAACGCGGGCTCGGGCGCTGTCGCGGGGTGCATGTGCATCCCGCCCTATCCCGAGACCCGAGGGTACGTGGCGAAGATCCTCGGACTGCTCGGCGGAACGGGCGACATGGCGGCGACATTCGACGTGCGATTGGTGGAGTGAGGGGCGCAATGCCGGGTACCCAAATCGGCATACGCACCCGAATCAGGGGGAGAGGGCATGGCCACCAGCGAGACCGAGACCGGTCAAGTCACCGGCACCAAGGACAAGGACTACAACATCATCTGGTTCACCGAGCAGTGCCTGTCAAACGTGCTGCGTCTCGAGACCTACCAGCAGGACGCCGAGCGCGAGGGCGACTCCGAGTTGGCGGACTTCTTCAAGCGCGCCCAGGACACGAGTCGCAAGGGCGCCGAGCAGGGCAAGGACCTGCTCCGCAAGCGTCTGGCCGGCTGAACGACCCGAGCCGTGCCAGGCTGGCAGCCGCTCATCGAGCGGCTGCCGTCATTTTCGGCTGCCATCGGGGCGGCCGCCGCTGGCCGGCCGCCGCCACGGGCCGGCGCCGGCCGGCTGCTTCTCGGCGTAACCTACTAACGAGTTTAATCAGTTATAGTGCCGCTCTGTGACCTCCGCCCCCACGCAGCTCACCGACGGTCTCTGGCGCTGGACCGCGCGCCACCCCGAGTGGCATCCGGGCGACTTCGGCAGCGAGGTTGCCTCCTTCGCCCTGAAGGCCGGCGACGAGACGATCCTCGTCGACCCGCTGCTTCCGCCGGAGCCGGCCGCCGTGGTCGACCTGATCGAGCGCGAGCTCGGCGAGCGCCTCTCGATCCTGATCACGATTCCGTATCACGTGCGCAGCTCTCAGGAGATCCGCCACCGCTTCCGAGGCGATGTCGAGACCACGATCTGGGGCCACCCGGCCTGCCGCAAGCGGCTCTCCGAGGACGCCGGCTTCCGGGCCTTCGAGCCCGGCGACGAGCTGCCGGCCGGCGCGACGGCCCACAAGATCGGCAAGCCGCGCCGCAACGAGACGCCGCTGCTTCTGCCCTCCCACCGGGCGCTCGTGTTCGGCGATGCGGTGGCCGAGGTCGACGGCGAGCTGCGCGTCTGGTCGGGGGAGAGGGTCGACGCCGACGTCGGCCGCTTCTACCGCGAGCGCTTCAACCCGACCCTCGAGCCGTTGCTCGAGCTCGACTTCGACCGCGTGCTCGTCACGCATGGGGAGCCGGTGATGCGAGGCGGCCGCGCACAGCTCGCGGCGGCGCTCGAGGCGCAGCCCTGGTACCACCGCGAGTGAGCTCGCCGGACGCCTAGCCGAACACGGGCTCCTCGCGGCCCGGGAACTGCGCCCAGCCTAAGCCGCGCGCCGAGGTACGCTGCGCCACATGACGATCACGGTTAACGGCATAGACGAGGTCCGCGGGCTCGTCGGACAGTCGATTGGCCCGAGCTCGTGGCGCACGGTCACGCAGGGGGACATCGACAGGTTCGCCGAGCTCTCCGGCGACGACCAGTGGATCCACGTCGACGCCGAGCGCGCCAAGACCGAGAGCCCGTTCGGCACCACGATCGCCCACGGCAACCTCACGCTGGCGATGATCGACGGCTTCCGGCCGGAGCTGTTCGAGTCGACCGGCTTCAAGCTGGGCGTGAACTACGGCTGGAACAAGATCCGCTTCCCGGCGCCGGTGCCGGTGGACGCCCGCATCCGCGCCGGCGTCGAGACCGTCTCGGTGGACGACGTCGGCGGCGGGTGGCACCAGGTCGTGTACAAGTGGACCGTCGAGGTGGAGGGCTCCGAGAAGCCCTGCTGCGTCGCCGAGTCCGTCGTACGTTTGCTCGCGTAGGCGGCTGGTTCCGGCCGCCTAGCCGGCGCCTATCCTCGGTCGAGGTGCCCACGACCGAGATCGAGAGCCGCGAGGAGCGCCTGACCGAACAGCGCCGGGCGCTGCCTGACGCCCCGGGCGTCTACCTGTTCCGCGACTCTCGGCGCAAGGTCCTCTACGTCGGCAAGGCGCTTTCGATTCGCAAGCGCGTGGCAGGTCACTTCGGCAAGCCGCGCGCCGCGATGGTCGCCGAGGTGGCCGACATCGAGTTCATCGCCACCGAGACCGAGGCCGAGGCGCTCCTGGCGGAGCAGGAGTTCATCAAGCGCCACCGGCCCGTCTACAACGTCCGGCTGCGCGACGACAAGTCGTACCCCTACATCGGGATCAGCCTCGATGAGGACTACCCGCGCATCTACTTCACGCGCGAGCGCCACAAGCGCGGCCGCGTCTACTTCGGCCCGTTCAGCAACGCCAAGCGCGTGCGCGAGACGCTCGACCTGCTCGGCAAGGTCTTCCAGTACCGCACCTGTGACGGCCCCGAGCCCGGCCGCGCCAGCGGCAGCCCCTGCCTCGACTACTTCATCAAGCGCTGCCAGGCCCCATGTGTCGGCTACATCTCCAAGGAGGAGTACCGGGCCAACGTCGAGACGATCATCGATTTCCTGTCGGGTCGCTACCGCGAGATCGAGCGCGCGCTCGACCAGGGGATGAAGCGGGCGGCCGAGGAGCAGGAGTTCGAACAGGCGGCGGTGCTGCGCAACCGCCTCAAGGCCGTCCGCAGCCTGCTCGAGCGCCAGCGCATCGCCAACGAGACCGTCGGCACGCTCGACGCGATCGGTGTGGCAGCCGAGGAGGCCGACGCCAACGCGCAGGTCTTCCAGGTCCGCGACGGCGTGCTCCAGGACCGCCAGAGCTTCTACCTCGAGAACGCGGCCCGCCGCGACGAGGGCGAGGTGGCCGAGGAGTTCGTGCTCCAGTACTACGCCAGCGCGATCGCGGTGCCGCCGCAGGTGATCGTGCCGCGCAGCGTCGCCGCAACGCAGACGCTGGCCGACGCGCTCGCCGAGCGCCGCGGCGCCCCCGTCGAGGTAAGGCACGCCGAGCGCGGCGACAAGCGGCGCATCCAGGAGCTGGCCGAGCGCAACGCGCGGCTCGCGCTCGACCAGGACAGATTGCGCTCCGAGCTGCGCCGCTCGCAGCGCATCGAGGCGCTCGACCGCCTGCAACGCGCGCTCCGGATGGAGTCGATCCCGATGCGGATCGAGTGCTTCGACATCTCCAACCTGATGCACGCGCATACAGTCGCCTCGATGGTCGTGTTCGAAGGCGGCGCGCCGAAGAAGTCGGACTACCGGCGCTTCGGCATCCGGGATGCCGTTCAAGATGACTTCGCGGCCATGGCAGAGGTGCTCTCACGGCGGATGGCGCAGTACGTCGCCCAGCGCGAGCGCAGCCCGCACGAGAAGGACTACGACGACAGCTTCGCGTCGCTGCCCGCCCTGATCGTGATCGACGGTGGCCGCGGTCAGCTCTCGGCCGGCCTGAAGGAGCTCGGCCCGTTCCGCGACCTGGGCGTGACCGTGGTCAGCCTCGCCAAGCGAATCGAGGAGGTGTTCACGCCGGGAAGCAGCGCGCCGCTGCGGCTCGCCCACGACACGCCCGAGCTGCAGCTGCTCCAGCGCGCCCGCGACGAGGCCCACCGGTTCGCGATCGAGTTCCACCGCGGTCGGCGCGACAAGGCGATGACGCGCTCGGTCCTGGACGACCTGCCCGGCGTCGGGCCGGCGCGCAAGCGCAGCATCCTCCAGCACTTCGGGTCGCCGGAGCGCTTCCTGTCGGCAAGCCGCGAGGAGCTCGAGTCCGTGCCGGGCCTGCCTCAGAAGGTCGCCCGCGACATCCACGCGTACGTCAACAAGATCCGATGATCGAGGACTTCGTGGTCATCACGGGGTTCAGCGGCGCGGGCAAGTCGCAGGCGATGGCCACCTTCGAGGACGCCGGCTACTTCTGCGTCGACAACCTCCCGCCCGAGATGATCAGCTCGCTGGCCGACCTGTTCGGCCACGAGGGCAGCAAGGTCGAGCACGCCGCGATCGCGTCCGACACGCGCGGGGGCGGCTACTTCGAGAGCCTGGTGAAGGTGCTCGAGGAGCTGGAGATCCGCGGAGTGCCGTTCCGCCTGCTCTTCCTCGAGGCGAGCGACGCCGTCCTGATCAACCGCTTCAAGGAGACCCGCCGCCGCCACCCGCTCGCCGACGGCGGCTCGGTGGAGGCGGCCATCCGCGACGAACGCGAGGTGCTGGCGCCCCTGATGGAGCGCGCCGACGTCTCGATCGACACCTCCGACCTGTCCGCCTCCCGGCTGCGCAAGGTCGTGGCGGACAAGATGCTCCCGCACGGCAAGATCGGCCGGCTGGCGGTCACGTTTCTGACCTTCGGCTACAAGCACGGCACGCCGCGCGACTCCGACCTGACGTTCGACGTCCGCTTCCTGCCCAACCCCCACTACGAGTCCGAGCTGCGCGACCTCACCGGCCTCGACGACGCGGTGATCGAGTACGTCGAAAGCTCCGACGGCATCACGGAGTTCTACGACCACCTCACGCCGCTGCTCGACTACCTGCTGCCGAAGTACGAGCAGGAGGGCAAGGCGCACCTCACGGTGGGCATCGGCTGCACCGGCGGCCGGCACCGCTCGGTGGTGATCGCCGAGCACCTCGCGCGGATCTACGCGGCCCGCGGCGACCTGCTCGTGGACGTCGTTCACCGCGACGTGCAGAAGCCGCATCGCCGTCCCTGAGATAGATTCATCCGGGCAACGGACCGCGAACGAAGGAGTAAACAGATGGCCTTGAAGGCCGGCATCAACGGCTTCGGGCGCATCGGCCGCAACGTGTTCAGGGCCGCGCACGCTCGCGGCGCGGATATCGACTGGGTCGGCGTCAACGACATCACGGACAACGAGACGCTCGCCCACCTGCTCAGGTACGACTCGATCCTGGGGCCCTTCCCGGGCGAGGTCGAGGCCACCGACAGCGGGCTGGTCGTCGACGGCGAGGAGCTCCGCGTGTTCGCCGAGCGCGATCCGGCCAACCTGCCCTGGGACGAGGTCGGCGCCGACGTGGTGATCGAGTCGACCGGCTTCTTCACCAAGCGCGACGACGCCGCCAAGCACCTCAGCGCCGGCGCCAAGAAGGTGATCATCACCGCCCCGGCCACCGAGCCCGACGTG
>Ga0209574_10000422_pt1 | contig 10945 bp, 13 predicted proteins | sample AgamicMgMarz_FD_187168 | JGI IMG/M metagenome (GOLD analysis project Ga0209574, IMG submission 187168) | Agave microbial communities from Guanajuato, Mexico - Mg.Ma.rz (SPAdes) (version 2) | ecosystem: Host-associated > Plants > Phyllosphere > Phylloplane/Leaf | place: Guanajuato, Mexico... | reverse complement strand
GCTGATCGACGCCCCGGTCCGCGTCGAGGACTGACCTAAAGGTCGCGGCGGGGAGGCCGATGCAACGCTCGAGGCCCAGGGCGACGCCACCGGGATCGCGTTCGGCCTGCGCGCGTGCGTCTAGGAGGGACCAACCGGCGCGCCAAACAGCTAGGCCGCTTCGGCGATCGCGCGGGTCAGCTCGGCCAGATCTGAGCGGCTCGTGCGCCAGGACGATTCGATCGTCCGCGCGAGGGCGTCGGGTGTTGGCGAGCGCATCACGCTGTCGGCGGGGAGGTCGAGGCCGAAGAGGGCGTTGATCATCCTGGTCAGCTCCGCGGCCTGGGCTTCGGTTCCGCCCAGTGCCAGGAAGCTGAGATGGGCGCGCGGGAATGCGCGCCCGCACGTCGTACTCATCATCTCCGCGACCAGATCGCAGAGCGAGGCATGCACCGAGTCCACCACGGCCATGCTCTCGGTGTCGTCCGCGGGCCCGGGTGGGATGAGCGCCACCCCCTGAATCTGGCCTCGTGTCGGTAACGTCGGCCCGCGTGAGCCGTTCCGCTGTCTGGGGTGTCTACGCCCTGCTCGTCGTCGTCTGGTCGAGCACCTGGGTGTCGATCAAGATCGGCCTCGAGGACAGCCCGGCGCTGCTTGGCGCCGGCATCCGGTTCGCGCTGGCCGGGCTGGTGCTGCTTGCGTTCACGGCCGCCAGGCGGCGCCCGCTGCGCACCGACCCGGTGCTCGCAGCCGTGCTGGCTGCCTTCCCGTTCGCGCTCACCTACGCGCTCATCTACTGGGGCGAGCAGTACATCCCGTCGGGGCTGGCGGCCGTGCTGTTTGGCGTGCTCCCGTTGTACGTAGCGCTGCTCGGTGCCGCGGTGCTGCCCGACCAGCCGCTGCGCGCGCCCGTGATCATCGGGGTGCTGATCGCGATCGCGGGGCTGGCGCTCGCCTTCGCCGAGAGCCTGAGCCTGGGCCACGAGGACCTGGCACTCGTCGGCGCGGCGGCTCTGGCGGTCGCGCCGATGGGCGCCGCGATCGGGAACGTCTCGATCAAGCTGCGCGCCGAGGAGCTCGACGCGGTCGTCCTCAACGGCTGGGCCATGCTCGGCGGCAGCGTGCTGCTGCTGATCGCGTCGGCGGTGGGCGAGAGCTGGAGCGAGTTCGCCTGGACGGGCGAGTCGATCGGCTCGATCGCCTACCTGGCGCTAGTCGGGTCGGCAGTGCCGTTCGTCGCGCTGACGGTGCTGCTGCGCCACATCACCGCCCAGGCGATGTCGTTCCTCGCGATGCTGCTGCCCTTCGGGGCGCTGGCGTTCGGCGCCGTGCTCTACGACGAGGCGATCACGGTGCGGGCGCTCGGCGGCGCGGCGCTGGTGGCGGCCGGTCTGCTGATGGCCCAGGCGCCGCGCCGCGAGCTCGCCGCGCCCTAGTCGGCCTCGGCCAGGATCCGGTAGAGCGACTTGCGGGCGTCGGTGAGGACCTGCTTGGCCTCGGCGATCTGCTTGTCGTCGCCCGACTGGACCACCTGCAGGGTGGCCATGCCGACCTGGCCGATCAGCGACCGCAGCTCGGCGAACTCGCTCGGCACGCCGTCGCCCGCCTCGTCCCAGGGGCTCCCGAGGGACTCGCGGTTGTCCGCGACGTAGGTCCGACCCTCGTCGGTGAGCTCGAAGGAGCGCCGTCCGGCGCTTGCGTCGGAGCGGATCAGGGCCTCGTCCTCGAGCTGGGCGAGGGCGGGGTAGACCGAGCCCGGGCTCGGGCGCCAGGCCCCGCCGCTGCGGCTCTCGATCTCCTCCATCAGCCCGTAGCCGTTGCGCGGCTCCTCCTCGAGCAGCAGGAGGATCGCGGCGCGCACGTCGCCGCGGCGGGCGCGGCCGCGCCGGCCCCCGGGGCCGAAGGCCATGCCGCGCCAGGGGCCGTGCCAGAAGGCGCGCGGGTCGAGGTGTGGTCCGTGCCGGTGGTGGCCGTGCCGGCCCATGCGATGGAAGCCGGGGTGGCCCACGAGATGTGCCGTAAGTGAGTGCATTTGACAGTCAACGATATATCGGAATAGGTCGGCGGTCAAGGCCGGCGCGGCGCGCGGGTGTGGCCGCCGACCCGCTACACTCGCCAACGGCGCCGCCGGCAGTCTGTGGCGCCGTTCTCTTGCCATGAGCTACGCAATCGTCAGAGTGGGCGGTAAGCAGTACCGCGTCGAGAAGGGCGACTCGATCGTCGTCGATCGCCTGTCCGCAAGCGAGGGCGACAAGGTCGACCTCGAGCCGCTGCTCTACGCCGACGGCGACGAGTCGGTGCTCGAACCGGATGAGCTCGGCAAGGTCAAGGTGCAGGCGACCGTCACCGGTCACGAGCGCGGCAAGAAGATCCACGGGCTCAAGTTCAAGCCCAAGCGCGGGTACAAGCGCCGCTACGGGCACCGCCAGGATCTGACGCGCATCGAGATCGCCGACATCAAGGTCGGCGCGCGCCGGGCGGCCAAGAAGGAGGACGACGCGGATGGCTCATAAGAAGGGACTTGGCTCCAGCCGCAACGGCCGCGACTCGAACGCCAAGCGCCTCGGCGTGAAGGTGTTCGCGGGCCAGTCGGTCACCGGCGGCGAGATCATCGTGCGCCAGCGCGGCACCCCCTTCAAGCCCGGCGAGGGAGTCGGCATCGGCCGCGACCACACGATCTTCGCGACACGCCCCGGCGTGGTGCAGTTCGCCTCCGGCCGGCGCGGGCGCGTGATCTCGGTCGAGCCGCTCTCGGAGGAGTAGCCGACGACCTACTCGATCGTCGCCCGCGACGACCGCACCGGCGAGCTCGGCGTCGCCGTGCAGTCGCATCACTTCTCGGTCGGGTCGATCGTGAGCTGGGCCGAGCCGGGGGTGGGGGCGGTGGCGACACAGTCCGTCGTCGAGCCGGCCTATGGGCCGCGCGGTCTCGGGCAGCTGCGCCGCGGGGCTTCGGCGCCGGACGCGCTGCGGCGGCTGCTGGGCGACGACGAGCAGGCAGACGTGCGGCAGGTGGCGATGGTCGACAAACACGGGCGCGTGGCGGTCCACACCGGCGCGCGCTGCATACGCGAGGCCGGCCACCGCCTGGCCGACGGCGTCTCGGCTCAGGCGAACATGATGGAGCGGCCCACGGTTCCCGGCGAGGGCTGGCGCGAGCTGCTGCGCCGCCTTCCCGCGTCGGGGCTCCTCCCGGATGACGACGAGCTAATCGCGCGCCTCACCGGCCCATCGCCCCCGCCCCCGGGCGAAGCCAATCTTCGCGGGGGTCCGGGGGCGTGAGCCCCCGGCTGTAATCGGGTGTTCCACGATCGGGCGAAGATCTACGTCCGCGGCGGCGCCGGCGGCAACGGGGTGGTCTCCTTCAGACGCGAGGCGCACGTGCCCAAGGGCGGCCCCGATGGCGGCGATGGCGGGCGCGGCGGGGACGTGGCGATCGTCGTCGACCCATCGCTGCGCGACCTGTCGTCGTTCCGCCGCGGCTCGCACTTCAAGTCGCCGCGCGGCGGGCACGGCCAGGGCGCCAACAAGCACGGCGCCACGCCGCCGCGGCTGGAGGTGCGCGTGCCGCCGGGCACCGTCGTGCTCGACCCGAAGCGCGGCGACCGCTGGGACCTGACCGCCGCCGGGCAGAACGCCGTCGTGGCGCGCGGCGGCAGCGGCGGGCGCGGCAACCGGCACTTCGCCACGGCCACCCGCCAGACGCCGCGCTTCGCCGAGAAGGGCCTGCCGGGCGAGGAGCGCTGGCTCACGCTCGAGCTCAAGCTGCTCGCGGACGCCGGCCTGGTGGGGTTGCCGAACGCCGGCAAGTCGTCGCTGCTCGCGGGGCTCACGCGCGCCCGCCCGAAGGTGGCCGACTACCCGTTCACGACGCTGGAGCCGGTGCTCGGGACGCTCGAGCGCGACGACCGCCAGCTCGTGCTCGCCGACATCCCCGGCCTGATCGAGGGCGCCAGCGCGGGCGCGGGGCTCGGTCACGAGTTCCTCGCGCACGTGGAGCGCTGCCGGGTGCTCGTGCACGTGCTCGACCTGGCGCCACTGGACGGGTCCGACCCGCTCTCGAACCACGCGACGGTCGAGGCCGAGCTGCGCGAGCACGGTCATGGGCTGGCCGACCTGCCGCGCGTCGTCTGCCTCTCGAAGGCGGACCTGGTGCCGCCGGAGGACGTCGAGGCGGCGCGGCGGGACTGGGAGCTGCGCACCGGCCTGCCGGTGCTGGCCACCTCCGCCGCGACCGGGGCTGGCGTTCCCGACCTGCGCGACGCGATCTTCGAGCGGGTGCCGGAGGAGCAGGTCGAGCCGGCGGCGGGCGAGCTGCCCGCGACCCACCGCGTCTACCGCCCGGGCGCGGGCGACTCGTTCAGCGTCGAGCGGACCGGTCCGGGCGCGTTCCGCGTCGAGGGCGGGCGCATCGACCGCCTGATCGCCCGGCACGACATCGAGAACGCCGAGGCGCTGCGCTACGTCGAGGAGCGTCTGCGCGCTCTGGGCGTGATCCGGGCGCTGGAGGCGGCCGGGTTCACTCCGGGAGACGACGTGGAGATCGCGGGGGTCGTCTTTGAGCTCGACCCCGGCTGATAACAATTCGCTCGTGGTTCGGATTGCGCTCGTGCTCGCGCTTGCCGTCGCGCTGAGCGCGTGCGGCGGCGGCGACGACGCCAAGGACGCCCAGCAGACGGTGCGCGACTTCGTGCAGGCCACCAACGAGCGCGACGGGGACCGCCTCTGCGGGCACCTGCTCTCTCACGAGTACATGGAGAAGGCGACCGGAGCGCGCGGGGACGAGGCCGAGGACGCGTGCAAGGACCAGCTCAGCCTGATCAAGGGCCTGAAGCTGCGCCTGGTGTCGATCGGAGCTACGAAGGTCGACGGCGACGAGGCGACCGTGCGCGCCACGATCGCCACCGGCGGGCAGCGCACGAGCCGCGCCTTCCAGCTCGCCAAGGAGGACGGCCACTGGAAGCTGGTGGCGGGCTCCTGATGGCCACCGTGGTCGTGAAGCTCGGCTCGAGCATCGTCGCCGACGACGCCGGCGAGGTGCGCACGGGCGTGCTGTCGTCGGTCTGCGACGAGGTCGCCGCCCGCCACGAGGCCGGCGACGAGCTGGTGATCGTGACCTCCGGTGCGATCGCGCGCGGGATGCGCCTGATGGGGCTGCCGGTGCGCCCCAGCGCGATGGAGGAGCTCCAGGCGGCCTCGGCGGTCGGTCAGGGCAAGCTCTACCGCCACTACGACGAGCTGCTCCAGGACCGCTCGGTCAAGTCCGCGCAGGTGCTGCTCACGTTCTTCGACATGTCCGCGCGCACCCACTATCTGAACGCCCGCCACACGCTGCGCAAGCTGCTCGACTGGCGCGTCGTGCCCGTGATCAACGAGAACGACACCACGACCACCGACGAGATCTCGTTCGGCGACAACGACTTCCTCGCCGCCCAGGTGGCGATCCTGATCGGCGCCGATCGGCTGGTGCTGCTGACCGACATCGGCGGGCTCTACTCCGCGGACCCGCGCCACGACCCGTCCGCGCGGCTGGTGGAGGAGGTGCGCGAGATCGAGATGCTGGACGCGTTCGAGATCGGAGTGTCCACGTCGCCGCTCGGCTCTGGTGGCATGCGCTCGAAGGTGGTCGCCGCCGAGATGGCCACCGCGGCGGGCATCCCGGTGACGATCGCCAACGGCGTCGAGCGCGACGCCGTCGCGCTGGCGCTGGCGGGTGAGCCGACCGGTACGCGCTTCGTTCCCCAGCCCGGACGCGTGTCGAGCTTCAAGCTGTGGCTGCGCTACGCGAAACCCTCGCGCGGGCGCGTGACGGTTGACGACGGCGCCGAGCAGGCGCTGCGCGAGCGCGGGACCAGCTTGCTTCCCGTCGGGGTCGTGGAGGTGGAGGGCGACTTCGAGGCCGGCGACGCGGTCGAGGTGCGCTGCGCGGGCCGGGCGGTGGGGAAGGGGATCGTCGGCTACTCGGCGAGCGAGCTGCGCCAGATCAAGGGGATGAAGACCGAAGAGGTGCGGAAGCTGCTGCCGCGGGCGACCGAGGAAGCCGTTCACCGCGACTACTTCGTGCTCGATTGACGCTGCGCTCGCCGTACGACCGCGAGATCTTCGCTCTGGCGCTGCCGGCGCTGGGCGCCCTGGCGGCCGAGCCGCTCTACCTGCTCGCGGACACCGCGATGGTCGGGCACCTCGGCACCGAGCAGCTGGCCGCGCTGGCGATCGCCGCGACGCTGCTCACCGGCGCCTTCACCCTGTTCAACTTCCTCACCTACGGCACGACCGCGCAGGTCGCGCGGCTGTCGGGCGCCGCCGCGCACGACGACGCCGGGCGCCTGGCCGCGCAGGCGCTCTGGCTGGCGTCCGGGATCGGCGTGGTGCTGACCGCCACGCTCGCGGCCCTGGCGGTGCCGCTCGTCGACCTGATGGGCGCCGACGGCCACACTGCGGAGCTGGCCGTGCTGTACCTGCGTATCGGCTCGCTCGGACTGCCGTTCGCGCTGATCGCGCTCGCGGGGCAGGGCTTCCTGCGCGGAGTGTCGGACCTGCGCACGCCGCTCGTGATCGTCGTGGTCGCGAACGTGGCCAACGTGCTGCTCAACCTGCTGTTCATCTACGGCTTCGACTGGGGGCTGGCCGGCTCGGCGTGGGCCACCGTGGTCGCCCAGCTGGGGATGGGAGCCGCATTCGTCGTCGCGCTGCTGCGGGCGCCGGCGAGCTCGCGCCGGCCCTCGTTGGCGCGAATGCGGCCGCTGGCGCGCATCGGCTCGGAGATCTTCGTGCGCACCACGGCCCTGTACGCCTCGTTCCTGGTGGCGGGCGCGGTGCTCGCGCGGGTCGGCAACCACTCGCTGGCCGCGCACCAGGTCGCGTTCCAGCTGTTCGTGTTCCTCGCGCTGGTGCTCGACGCGGTCGCGATCGCCGGCCAGGTGATCGTCGGCAGGTCGCTGGGAGCGGGCGACGCCGAGGAGGCCTACAGCGCCGCCAAGCGGATGATCGCGCTGTCGATCGCGGCGGGGGCGGTCTTCGCGCTGGTGATGCTCGCGCTCACGGAGGTGCTGCCGCGCGCCTTCACCACCGATGGCGACGTGATCGGCGAGCTGCGGAAGATCTGGCCGCTGTTCGCGCTGATGCAGCCGGCCAACGGCGCGGTGTTCGCGCTCGACGGCATCCTGATCGGCGCCGGCGACACGCGCTTCCTGATGTGGGGGATGCTGGCCTCGTCTTTGGGCGTGTTCGTGCCGGTCGCGCTCGCGTCGCTGGCACTCGACCTCGGAATCGTCGGCGTCTGGTGCGGGCTGCTCGGGCTGATCGCGGCGCGCCTCGTGACCTGCGGCTGGCGCTTCAGAGGACGGCGGTGGGCCATCGTCGGCGCGACCCGGGGCCCGGCATAGCCGCGGCGCTGCGGGCGTCCACGTCGGCGCCGCCGTGGCCGGCTACCGTCCCGACTTTCCCACCCTATGGGTGGTCAGGGCAGGACGCCGCTGGACGAAGCCCGGCGCGCTAGCCGCGCCGCGCGGAAGCCCGCAGCTCGCGCAGCTCGTCGAGCTCGCGCTGCGTCACAGGCGGCGTCTGCGACAGGTCGGCGCCGACCCGCAGCTCCCACCCGGTCGCCTCCTGCACCTGGTCGAACGCGACGCCCGGATGCAGCGCCACCAGCTCGAGCTCGCCGTCGTCCCCGGGCCGCAGCATGCCCAGGTCGGTGATCACCACCGTGTGACCGCGCTTGTGCGAGAGCGAGGTGACGAAGTCGAGCCGCTCGACGAAGGTGCGCGGCGAGTGGCGCACGATCACGATCACCGACTTGGCGCAGGCGGCGATCTCGGGAGCGCCGCCGGCGCCCGGGAGGCGGACCTTGGGCTGCTCGTACGACCCGATCGTCGTGGTGTTGAGGTTGGCGTGCCGGTCGATCTGGGCGGCACCGAGGAAGCCGACGTCGATGCGCCCGCCGCCGATCCAGAAGTTGAACATCTCGACCACCGAGACCAGCTCGAGCGCGGTCGCGGCGAGGTCGTCGTCCCCGATCGAGAGCGGCAGCCGCACCGGCTGCGCGCCGATCGCGCCCGACTCGTAGACGAGCACGCAGCCCGGCGCTTGCAGGCGGCGGGCGAGGTTGGCCGCGGCGTTAGGCGGACCGACGCCGACGAGGCAGACCTGGCCGTCGCGCAGCTCGCGCGCGGCGTTGATCGTCATCAGCTCCTCGGGCGAGATCTCGACGGCGGCCTCGGTGGCGCTCACGCCGGCACCTCGTGCTCGAGCACGTGCTCGCGCATCCAGTCGCCGAAACGGTCGCGGTCGCGCGAGATCTCGTCCCACGCCGAGTAGAAGTCGTTGTCGCGCGTTGAGTACCCGGCCGCGTAGGACGGGTGGGCGCCGCCGGGCACGTGGCAGACGGCGGCGATCGTCCAGGCCGGGAGGATCACGGAGTGGGGCGGGGGCTCCAGCTCGTCGACGATCTCCTCGACCGTCGCGATCGCGGCGCCGGCGGCCAGCACCGCCTCCTTCTGCACGCCCGCGAGGCCCCAGAGCAGCACGTTGCCGTGGCGGTCGGCCTGCTGGGCGTGGATCACGCTCACGTCCGGGCGCACCGCGCGGACGGCGCTGAGCTGCTCGCCGGTGAACGGGCAGTCGATGGAGGCCACCTGGTCGTTGTGCTCGACGAGGTCGGTCCCGGCGTATCCGCGCAGCACGCCGAAGGGCAGGTTGGCGGCGCCGGCCGCGTAGGCGTTCGCGAGGCCGGCGTGCGAGTGCTCGACGATCTCGAGCGGCGCCGGCCAGCCGTGCTCGACGGCGTCGCGGAAGCGATGCAGCGAGCCCACCCCGGGGTTGCCGCCGTAGGAGAAGATCAGCTTGCGCGCGCACCCCATTCCGATCAGCTGGTCGTAGATCAGATCCGGCGTCATGCGCACGAGTGTCAGCTCGCGCCGGCCCTGGCGGATCAGCTCGTGCCCGGCTGCGAACGGGATCAGGTGCGTGAAGCCCTCGAGCGCGATGGTCATGCCGTCTCGCACGTGCTCGGCGATCGCCTCGCGCAACTCCACGGCGGAAAGCATGCCATCTCTCTCAACGGGCGCCCGGTTAGGCCCGGTACCCTTGCCCGGATGGCCACCACCGCCCAGTCGGTCGCCGAGGTATGCGCCGCCGCGCGCCGCGCGGCGCGCGCGCTCGCGCAGCTCGACACGATCACCAAGAACGCCGCTCTGGCCGCGATGGCGGACGACCTCGAGCGGCGCGCGCCCGAGGTCCTCGAGGCCAACGCGCGCGACATGGAGGCGGGCGAGCAGGCGGGACTGCACTCGGGCCTGCTGGACCGGCTCCAGCTGACCGAGGAGCGGCTTGCCGGGATCGCCTCGGACGTGAGGGCGATCGCCGCCCTGTCCGACCCGGTCGGGCAGACGATCGAGGGGTTTCGGCTGGCAAACGGGCTCGACGTGCGCCGCGTGCGCGTCCCGCTCGGCGTGGTGGCCGTGGTCTACGAGGCGCGCCCCAACGTGACCGTCGACTGCTCGGCGCTCTGCCTCAAGTCGGGCAACGCGATCGTGCTGCGCGGGTCGTCGACGGCGGCGCACTCCAACACCGTGCTCGCCCAGGTGGCGTCCGAGGCCGCCGCGGGCGCCGGCGTGCCCGAGGGCGCGATCTCGATCGTCACCGGCGGCGACCGTGACGAGCTGCGCGAGCTCGCCACCCAGGACGGCGTGGTCGACCTGATCATCCCGCGCGGGGGAGAGGGGCTGAAGAACGCGCTCAAGGAGCACGCGACCGTGCCGGTCATGTACGCCGCGGCAGGCAACTGCCACGTGTTCGTCGACGCGAGCGCCGACCTCGACGACGCGCTCGCGATCACGATCAACGCCAAGGTCCAGCGGCCGTCTGTGTGCAACGCCGCCGAGACGCTGCTCGTGCACGCCGATGTGGCCGCCGAGTTCCTTCCGCGCGCGCTGCGCGAGCTGCGCGGGCGCGGCGTGGAGCTGCGGGTGGACGGCCGCACGCGGGCGCTGGCCGGAGACCTGGCCGACTCGCTGGCCGACGCCACCGAGGAGGACTGGGCGACCGAGTACCACGCGCTGATCCTGGCGGTGAAGACCGTGGACTGCGCCGAGGAGGCGATCGACCACGTCAACCACTACGGCTCGGGGCACTCGGAGGCGATCGTGACCGGGTCGACCGAGGCGGCGCGGGCGTTCACGGCCGGGGTCGACGCGGCCTGCGTGTACGTCAACGCCTCCACGCGCTTCACCGACGGCGCGGTGTTCGGGATGGGCGCCGAGATCGGCAACTCCACGCAGAAGCTGCACGCCCGCGGCCCGATCGGCCTGCGCGAGCTGACCACCTACAAGTTCGTCGCCGAAGGTTCCGGGCAGGTCCGCGAGTAACCCTCTTGCGCGTCGGAATCCTCGGAGGAGCATTCAACCCGCCGCACATCGGTCACATGGTGTGCGCGCAGGAGTCGCTGGTGCAGCTGGAGTTGGACAAGGTCGTGTTCATCCCGGTGGGGGAGGCGCCGCACCGCGACCTCGAGAGCGACCCCGGCGCGGAGGAACGGCTCGAGATGGTGGAGCTGGCGATTGCCGACGACGAGCGCTTTGAGACCTCGCGGCTGGAGATCGACCGCGAGGGGCCGTCGTACACGGCGGACACGCTGCGCTCGCTGCGCGAGGCGGCGCCGAACGACGAGCTGTTTCTGATCCTCGGCGGCGACCAGGCCGCGGCGCTGGCGAGCTGGCATGAGCCGGAGCAGGTGCTGGAGCTGGCGACGGTGGCGGTGGTCGAGCGGCTGAGCTGGTCGCGGCATGCGATCGGGATCAAGATCGGCCAGCTGGCCGGCACGCGGGCGGTCCGCTATCTGGAGATGCCGATCATGCAGATCTCGTCGAGCTCGATCCGGCGCCGGGCGGGAGCGGGGCAGCCGATCCGCTACCTGGTGCCCGACAAGGTGGCGGCGTACATCGAGGCGAACGGGTTCTACGGCGCGTCT
>Ga0209574_10000421_pt1 | contig 10950 bp, 7 predicted proteins | sample AgamicMgMarz_FD_187168 | JGI IMG/M metagenome (GOLD analysis project Ga0209574, IMG submission 187168) | Agave microbial communities from Guanajuato, Mexico - Mg.Ma.rz (SPAdes) (version 2) | ecosystem: Host-associated > Plants > Phyllosphere > Phylloplane/Leaf | place: Guanajuato, Mexico... | reverse complement strand
CAGTTGATAAGCTCCAAGCTGTTGAGCGCGGCGCGAGCAATCAACGGGTCATCGTGCGCGCCAGGGTCTGGCGGAAACGTCGCGCCGCGCGTCAGGTACAAACCTTCGAGCCGGACGGTCAATTCGGACATCACGGCGTTGAACTGCGCCTGCTGTTGCGGATTCGCTCCGGCGACGTTGAGTGGACGGAAGCGCAAGGGTTGGGCCAATTCGATGATTGGTCGCTGGTTATTCGCGGCGCGTATCACCACAGACCTATTGAGCAACAACGTGAGCGGGCCGTCCGTCACAGTCTTCTCATTCGTCAAAAAGGCGTCGCTCAAATCGAGCTTGTGCGTGAGGCTGTCGTCAATCTCTATGACGATTGGGTCGCCCGCGACGTGTATGTCTTTGAGAGCCTGCAACAAGGTCAGCGATGCAGGGTCGTTGGCATTCACATGTCGCACGTCAGCGGGCGGGATGCCCCACTTGTCCTGCGGGAGTTCAGGGCGCGAGATAGGATGCGCGCCGACCGGGCCGACCGCGCCGTAGGTGTAAGTCAGCAATAAATCTTGTGCCAGCGTCAGGGCTTTCGATTTATTTCCGACGCCAATCATCAGCCGGCCAATCACAGGGTCTATCGCAATCTCATCTTTTTGCAGTGGCGGCTGAATGCCGGCCTCCCACGCGCAAAGATTTGCCCCGCGGATTTTCCATGTCAGTGTTTGTCCCGGCTCTGGCGGAAAAGTCTGGCCCGTAAACTTCGGCTCGGGCAGATGAAGTTGCAGCCCGACATCCGAGAGGTCTAGGGTGTTTAAGTCCGTGATTGTCGTGTCGTAAGTCTCAACGGAGACATAAGCGGCGGGCACGCCGGCAGCGGAATCTTCCGTCAGGCGCTCCATAGGAATCGGGCCGGGCGTTTCGTCTATCTGCGAGATGGACGGAGCGAGGCTCGTGCGGTTCAGTTTGTCAGCGCCGCTACGGTTGCTGTTTGTAATCGCCACGAGGTTCGTGTTGAAGAGTCGTAGAGGCTCTTTATCTTTTTCGAGCGCGACATAAGGACGGTCAACAGGATTGATGGTAAAGCCGACGATGTGCGAAGCCATCGGCGCGAGCAGTCCCGTTTCGACGACCACGCCTTTGAAGAGCGGTTTCATGACGCGTATCCGATACGCCTCCAGCCGCCAGAGAAAGATTGCGAGGTTCGGCAGGTTGTAACGTATCGACGCGCCCGCAGGAGGCTTGACATCGGCTGTGTGCGCGAACGGGTCGAACGGCGTGTTTAAGAGAGACAGCATCGCGGGGTCGCGCAAAGTCACAGTGCCGCCGCGAATCACGGTCTGCCTTTTCACTTTCGGATTCGGGTCGCGATACGGCGGCGGGCCGCCTTCGTCCGGCCTCTGGTGATTGAGGTGCTGATTCCAGACCATATTCTCCAGAAGCTCTACAGAGTGCACGCCCCAGCCTGTGAGATTGAAGGTCAGAAGCTCGATTGCGCCGAGCGTGCCTTTGCGCCTGCGCAAAGCAATCGTGTCCGCGACATCAGCGCGCAGCGTCCAGGAGTCGCCGCTCAAGTGGCTCGTGCCGAGCAGGTCGCCGATGTATGGAATGGCCCACTCGTCGCAGAACTCTATGAAGAGGTCGTGATAGAGCGATTCGATATTTTCATGAATCGCGCCGAAAGCCGTCTCGACCAAAGAGAGATAGTCGCGAAGCTGATGCGGAACAGCTTGCTCCGCGTCCTTCGTGCGGTAAATCTCCGGCAGTCGCCGGAAGAGTGGCACGCGGTTGTCGCTCATTTCAGCTTACCTCCCCTGAAAATCTCGGAGACGGCTGTGAGTTGCAGATGACCTTTGTAGAGGCTCAAGAGTTCTTCAGCTTTGCAATCTATGGCCTTCTCGACCTTCTCGGCTGAGCCGGGGAACGGAACTATCTTCGGGTCTGCTATTGTGCCGAGCGATTGAAAGCGTTTGACCTGCGCCCAGACGACGCCTTCGACCTGTTGAATGATGCCGGCGATGCTCGTCGCATATTCGCTCTGTCCGAAGCCGCGACGGCGCAGGCTGAACAGTCCTGTCTGGTCGTCCTCAGCATTCGGCTCGCCGCTATTCGTCCCCAGAGCTTTCTCGACAGCATGCCTCACATCTTCTTCAAGATATGTCGAGTCGTAACCGAAGGTCGCGTGGATTGCGACATGCTGGCGCAGACCTTTTAGCGCGCTGACGGGAAAACGATTCGGGCCGCGGCTCTTGTTGTAACCGTCGAGAGTCTCCTGCACGGCTGCAAGCTCTGCGTCGCGCCCCGTGTCCATCAAGACGATGATGACGACTTCGGGAATGTGGTTTATCAACTTCCACGCGGCTGAAACTTTCGTCACGCCCGACATGGCTATGGTTTCGCTCTCAAAGTCTTTGAGAGAGACAAGCCTCCCCAAGCTTTGAATCTTTCCCGGCGCAGCCTCTCTGGCATTCTCTCCGTCTTCCGGCAGAGAGCCGCCCGCAGCCACATCCGGCATCTGGATTTTATCCAGGCCGTCGAGCTTGCCTCCGGCCTGCACCTTTGTCTTCTCTTTCAGCGCGCCGAAAGCTCCGGTGCCCGTGCGATATTTGGCGACCACGTTCTTGATGCCCGAAGGCAGCCGCGCGCCAGTCTTGCCGTCGCCAAACTGAACCCAGCTATTGTCTTCCGCGTCTTCACGGACAATGTAGATTTCCTCGTCGGGCTTGTGACCGAAAAACGATGACACTCTTTTCCAGAGACGATGGTTGACGTAAATCTCCAGTTCCGGCACTTCGGGCGGAGTCTCGCTGGCCGAGAGCAGGTAGGTGAGCGGCGATTTCGGGATTTTGAAATTCTGGAAGACAAGCCGGCTGTCTCCATTGCCGAGCGTGGCCTGCGTCTCCGTCTTCCCTTGCGTCGCCTCCACGATGTTGCCATAGACCGTGTAAGGAAATGGCGGCGCGTTCGGGAAGTCTGCGTATATTAAATCGTTGCGGTCAATCTCGATTTTGTGCAGCAACGGATGCAGGCCGTCTGTCGCGGATGGCGCGGCAACCGATTTGACGTGGACGTTGAGCGGCGCGGCATTCTCTTTGACGAAAATCAGGTTGCGGCCCAAGAGGTTTTTCGCCTGCTCGTAGGTGCCATAAAAATTCAAGATGTTCTTGCCGGAAGGCGAAGCGTCTTGCAAGACAGCGCGGAGGGACAGAAGCGGGCTGACAGTTTCATGGAACTGCGTCTGCCGTATGTCCATGTAATCGTAGCTGTCCGAGCTTGTATCCAACGCTTCATTGAGAGTCACAAGGCTGGACGTGCCGGTCGAAACTCCCCACGTCATCGAAGTCGTTTTGATATTACTGATGGTGCGTATCAGCGTGAACTCATCATTCGTCCCGCCCGCGCTGCTCTTGTGTAGCTGCGACTGTATGAGCAAGGTGACGCCCGGCGGCAAATCCTGCACCTCCGCGTCGAGCGGAAACTCCGTCTTGCCGAGCGTCGGCTCAACGATGAGCGTCGGCTTGAAAGCCTGCGAGATGTCAATGTTAAAGCCCGGCATGCCATACATCTGCCCCATGTTGCCGTACATGTTGCCGTACATGTAGTTGTAGATGCTGTTCTGATACTGATTTATGCTCTGATTAAAGCTGCCTGAGCCCTGCGCGATATTGCCTACATAGTAGCCGCTTGAACCTGATGAAGTCTGCGTGCTCTCTGTGTTGCCACTGATGCTGCGATAAAAAGAGATATTGATTTGCTTCGGCAGTTCGCTCTCGACCTCCGTTACTTTGGCCGATTTGATAGTCACAGTGGAAGAGACTTTATCGGGCGGCTTGGTCATCGTGCGCGGCCCGTTGTGGCCGAAGTGATGAAAGGAGCGACCGAGCTTATAAGCCGCAAGCTTCTGCACGCTGCCGCTTCGCTTGAGCTTGCCCTTTATCTTAAAGACCTTGATGCCGTGCAGTTCGCGCACCGAATCCACAATCACTATCTCTGCCTTATTAAGACGTTTGGGATTGTTTGCCGAATCCGCCTCGCCCATCATCAAGCGGTCGCCCGCTTTGAAAGTCACAAGCGATGCGGCGTTGAGTTGGTTTGGCGACTCTATAAAAAATTCTGTAATCGCTGACGAAATCTGCGGCGAGGCGAGCGGAGCAAAGAGATTGAATCTGCTGAGCCAGGGATAAGCTGTGGCCTCTTCCGAAGTCTCGAAATCGGCAGGCTTGTCCAAGCCTTCGACTTCGGCTTTGACGGGAAAGCCCGCCGGGATAGTGACGGGAGCATCGCCTTTAAGCTCAAATGCAAATGTCGCTTGACCGCCCACTCCCGGCGAGAGGCGATAGCCCAAGAGGCGTGCCAAATCGGCTATGCTCTCGCGCCACTGTGCCGTGCGCAGGTAAGCTTCGTTGGCGTAAAGCTCTTGATAAAAAGTCAGGATGTCGCCGAGGATGGCCGCGCCTTCGAGCAAAGCTATGCCGGGGTCGTCCGCGCCGCGATGCGTCCACGCGGCAAGATTTCCGGTCTTGTCCAGATTGCGCAAGAGATACTCGCGTATCTGCGCATACGTCCCTATGCGATAGCCTATGTGCGAGAGGCCGGGGCGATTGTCTGGCCTTCTGGGAAAGCTCAAGGATTCAAGGCAATCATTGCGACAATCCTTTTTCACTGGCGGCCTCCCTTCACCTCAAAATCAATAAAACCTTTTTCCATGTGGTCGGGGTCATCCAAGACTTGAACTATCTCGTTAAAGTTCAACTCAATCGTTTCGCCTTTGGCCTGCGCGGGGTCGTTCCAGCGTTTCATGCTCACGCGGATGACGTGCTCGACGCCTTCCAGGGAGAGCACGCGCCCGATGATTTGACTGGCGCGAAGCTGCTGGCCGAACGTCCAGAGGTCTGGATGGAAAAAGCCCATGCGCCCGTCCGGCGTCCAGCCGTCCGAGAATTCCTGTTCCAGAATTGACTTCAAATCTTCGGGCCAGAAATCCGGCTTCGCGCACAGAGAGACATGAATCTCCAGCGGCACAAAACGCGGCGGGCGAATCTCCAAATCTTCTCCGATGTAGCGCACGGCGTTCAGATAACGCTCTATCTTGCGCCGCACTTCATCTTCGAGCGTGAACGTCCCGACGGGGTCAATCGTGACCTGCACAGTGCGCCAGCTTCCAGTCCACGCGTAACGCGCCGCCGCGCGCGAGACTTCCGGCAACTCTTCCGCGCGGTTGACGTAGTCCTGTAGGGTGACTGCGCGGAGTTGACGTGCGCGGTAAGCTTCGGGCGCGCGGCGTATGATTTCGGCAGCCGGTTCGGGCGCACGCCCGCTTGTGATGTCAAACGGATTCCAGCAGCGACGTATGATGCTGCCGTCAACCGCTGGCGCAAGGACGTTGGCTTCGAGCTTGAGGAGATTATTTGCCGCCGCGTCGAAGTTTGTCAGAGTGTTAAGACCTATATTGCCTTCGATGCCGACGCCGACTTGATAAGCGCAACCGACGAGCGCGCCCTGCGGCAAGGCTTTTCCATTCTTGCCGTTGCCAAAACGTATGCGGCTCGTGCCGTCCTCGTCCGTCTCGACCATGAAGTGGTCGCCGTTCTCATCGCTGTCGTCGCTGTGAATCAGGCTCGGCACTTCGTCCCAGAAATCGACGCCGCCGCCGGGCTGCGACACGACGACAGACAAGGTTGTGCGCGGCGGGACATCGCCTCCAGGCTCTGTGTTGCGGTAAGCGATTGGACGCGCGGGCAAGGTGCAGAGCGTGCCCCACTTGCCGGTTCTCTCGAAATGAAATTCAAGCGAGTTGTTGAGCAGCTTTCCAGGCTCTTTGAAAAAAGTTACCTGCCGCCGACCATGATTGGCTTCTATCAGATTGCCGTGAAAGAGCGAGACGTTTTCCACCTTGCCTGTCGGCGGCCCGCAATCGACTGTGAAGCAGTAGTTTGACCTGAGCTTGTCCTGCTCGGCCCAACGCACGCGCACGAACCATTGCGCCGTCGCGGGAGTTCCGGTCGTCGGGTCATACATAGCCTCCGCTCCATCATCTCCGGGCAAGAGCCGCAGCAGTTGACGCTTCTGCGGATTGAAACCATTGACAGTGCCCGTCGCAGGATTCAAGTGCTCCTGTATGAGCAGGTGCTTGATGACTCCCGTGCGTATCAAAGCTTCGACGGCGCGTGCGGAAGCTTCGTCGGTCGCGGGCGTCACGTCATTTAAGAAGAGCCGCAGGTCTGCCGTTGTGTCTCCGGCCAAGAGAGACGGGATGGCATCGCTCCAAGTGTAGAGGCTCATGCGGTTGACGAGCGGATGGACGCGCTGCTGTCCGCGCGTCAGGAAAATGACGGACGAAGAATTTTCCGTCGGCCCTCCGGCCCAGACCTTAAAATTGTCCGCGAGAAAATACTGGCGCGTGGCTCCGGCCTGCGGCTCAGAAGGAAGCGCGAGCGCGACTTCGAGCGCGAGCCACGTGCTCGCCTGATTGCCCTGATGTATGTGGTAATCCATCAGGCGCGCGTGCCGCGCCAGCGAGACGCGCTTGCGCGCAGAGGACAGGTAAGCTTCATTCATCACCCTGTCCTGATAGTCGCTCAACTCGTCAGCCGCCGCGCTGAAAAGCTCCAGCAACACCTGCTCCAAATCCGCTTCGCTGCTCGCCTGCCAATCCGGCACGCGCTGCATCATCGCCGTCATCATCGTGTGGCGGAACGAGTCATAATCTTTGGCCAGATAATCTATGACGGGTTCTTCAAACGGCTGCGGGGCCGCATCCCAGTCGGGCGCGCAGTTGATGTTGAAGCAGCCGGGACGGAATTTAAAATCTATCTCATTAAAAACAGGGTCGATAATCACAGGGTCATTAGAGGGGAAGACGCTCGTATTGATGCTCAGCTTGTAAGTCGAATAATCTCCGATGGGCTTGACGGTCAGTTTCAGCGTCGTCGGCTGCTTTGAGTTCGGGTCATCGAAGTCGGCAGACTTTTCAATCTTCTGCACCTGCACCTGGCCCACAGCCGCGCCCGCCGGCATTCTATGCCCGCCGGAGATAGAAAAGATGCGCCGCGCAATGGTCGGGTCTGTGGGCAAGTCCGTGTCGTGCTTGTCCACAATCTTCTGGAGGAAATTTCGATTGAAGAACTGGACTTCGAGAATCGCTTCATCCGCGACAATCGAGACAAAGACGAGCTTGATGCCGTTTGCCAGCCCGAGACATTGCAGGATGCGATAACGCTCGGTGACGGAAAGCTCCGTGACTGCTTTTTGCAGAACGTAGCGCGGCCCGACAAGCACGTAAAGAGGAGTGACGCCCTTTATTAAATCCTCGCGGCAGGAAACCTCCAGCGCCTCGACAAAGGCTTCCGAGAGTTCTGTCGGGACGATAAATAATTTGCGCGCGCGCTCCGCGAGAGCTTCCTTATCTGTCGCGCGACTTCTTAAAGTCTTATGCTCTATGACGGACATCTCTTTTTTCGACTAGCCTCCGTTCCTCTGGAATCTGAGAGTCCGCGTGTCCTCTGTGCCCGCGATGCGATACTTGAGGTCAACCTCTATCTTTTCGTTCTCAATCAGCACGGTCAGGTTTTCCAGCACGACGCGATGGCCAATCCAGCGCGAGATGGCGCGCGTGATGATGGCCTTTGTCATCGCGCCCGTCGTCTCGTCTATGTTCTCGAAGACCAGACGGCGGACGCCCGCGCCAAACTCCGGCACAAAAAGTCTCTCCGCAGGATTTGTGAGAATGAGTTGCATCAACTCGTCGCGCACGTGGTCTTCGAGCGTCGTGACCTGCGCCGCGCGACCCGTAGTGTCGATGCGGAAAGGAAATGCCAGGTGTCTCCCGTTATTCGGATTCATATCGCGCTGACCTTTACCTGTGTGGAGGCGATGACGGCTATGCCCTGCATCGCGCCCTCCGGGCTATAGCATTTGCCGACGCTGCTCTGCATGAGCACGCCGACTCCGTCCACCTGCATCTGCTGAGAGCCGCCAGACCACTCGATGCGTATGCAGGGCGAAGGCTTTGTGCCCGAAGGAGCGGGAATCTGAAACGGGCAACCGGCGACCGAATGCACGTCCGACTCCAGAAGCGCGGGCACGTTGTCTGCCATCACTTTCGTGTTGCTCGTCGTCAGGATGGCCGAGCCGCCATGCATGCACATCACGGAACTGCTGATTGTGAGCACGTATCCGGGCATCTGTTACGTCACCTTTATCGCGCCGTTGTTAATATCCACGCCGCTCGCTGAAAGCTTGACCTGCGCGGTCGGCCCGCCCTTCAAGGTTAGCTCCGTCATCGTCATCTTGATTTCCGCCGCGCCGATTTTGAGAGTGATGCTGTCCGAAGTCATCTTCACTTCGGACTGGCCGATGGTGAGCGCGATGTCATCGTTAGTCATCTTCATCAGCGCGCCGCCCGAATGAAGAAGCTGTATCTCCTTCTGGTCATCGTCGAGGACGAGCTTGTGGCCCACAGTCGTCGCAATCGTTCTCACTTTCGTGTCGGCGGGGTCTGGCAGTTCGCCACTGGCCCACCAGCCGCCAGTCCAGATGGGACGCGAAGGGTCGCCCGCTTCAAACTCTATCCACACGCCGTCGCCCACTTCCGGGATAAAGACAAAGCCGTGCTTTGGCCCTGCGAAGGGAGCCGCGGGCAGAGCCCAGGGCGAAGTCTCTTCGTGATAGACCTCCGGCACCTGAGCCTTGATGCGCGCAATCTTTTCGGGGTCGTCCACATCCGTGACCACGCCGCGATACTTCCCGTAAAAACGGGAGTTCATGTTCTCAGTGAGATTGACTAATAGCTCTTCGTATTCTGTGGACATTAGAAGATGCTCACCTGCACGTTGAAGCTGACGCTCACGGAAGCGGAGGGCTGTGGCCCGGAGGCCGCGCCGCCCGCGGCGACACTCACCCCGTCGCTCTTCATCGCGAAAGACTGCGTATAGATGGAGCGCGTCAGGGTGTGCGTCACCTGTGTGATTAAATATTTAGTGCTGAACTTGCTGTCGGAAATTCTGACAAGCACCCAGCGATAAGGGGACAGGACGGCCTTGTAACAGAAGGGCACGATGTTGCCCGTCGCTTCGAGCGCGAAAGCGGAGTTGGACGCCGCGCCCTTGGTCGCGTCAGTGAGACTCACGCGGTCACTGATGCCCGGTCGCATGAGGCACTCCGCCTCGTTCGTATTACCGGCATCGGGCGGCTGGTCTGCGAGCAAGGTCTTGTCACGATAGCTGGACTTGCTGGTCTGCACTTTGTCGTGCGCGAGGCTGAGCGTCGCCGCATTCATCGTGCAGGGGTTCTGCGCCTTGTTGTTGACATTGAAAGTTTCGATGTTGCGGTCTAAGCCGAGCAAGACCATCTCGGGCAGCGTGTCCAGTTCCTCTGGAAACTTTCTGAAGCAGCCGATGCTCTGGCCCTTTTCCTTGCCGGGCAGGACGTAGGCGTGCCATTCCTGATTGCGCCGCGCGAGTTCTCTTAAATACTGCATGGGAGTCCCGCGCTGGACGGCGGCGGAGGTGATGGCATCCGGCTGCGGCGGAGTCGGGTCAATCTGATGCTCTTTGATTCCGGCGTCGGTGTAGATTTGTTTGGCGAGGTCGCTGTCTATCTCTCCCTCTTTGACTTCCACTTTTGCTTTGCGATTCAAGAGCGCGCTCGCGTCATGCACGACGACCGTGACGACGCTCTTGCCGGGTTGCGCGGTGCGCTCGCTGTCAAAGCCCACGACCGGCCCGTCAATCAGCGGCACAAACTTTCCGTCGCCGGGATTGACCTCGATGCGGATGGTCGTGAAAGCCTTCATCCAGGCTTCCTCTTCGCCCTCCCACTTGCCGTCATTGTTGACGCAGACGGGTATCTTGATGCGAGCTTCCCAGGCTTTGTCCACGGCCTGCTCCACTTTTATCTCGTCAATCTTGTCGAGTTGTTCCTCTGTCGCGCTCGTGCCGTCGAAGAACATTTTGTATTCCACCGCGCCCATCTATTTCTCCGGGACGTTAATCATCCGCGCCGCTTCGTCGTGCTCGCGCTGTCTGACTAAATCATTTGCTTCGAGTTCCGTGTTGGCGTCCGCGATGTGCCAGAACATTGTCGGGTCGCTGTACCTGCGCTGGGCCATGACATCCAACCTGTCATTACCTTTGACGAGAGTGGGCGTGCCTGCCACGTAAGGCAGCCGGCGCAGCTTGATGGCCGTCACCTTGCGGCCTTCTTTGGTTTCGGCCTCGACGGTCTTGACAGTGAAGTATCTGGAATTTTCCAAAAACACTTTTTCTCGTCTCCTAAAATGGAATCAGTTCGGCAATTTGCTCGATGGTGTTGGCGAGATTGAGGATGGCCTGCGCCTCTTTCGCCAAGTTGGAATATTCGAGCGCGCCTTTGCCGACCACATCGTCCGAGCAGTTATCTATCGGATTGACAGCGAGGCCGATGCTCACATCCGCCTGAATCGGATTGAGCAGAAAGTCGTACTGCAATTCCGTGATGCTCATGGATTCGATGACGACGGGCAGGACGCGAAACGGCCCCCAGATAAAAAGTATGCGCGGGTAGCTTTCGCGCGGAACGGTCTTGCGCGGCTCCGTGTCGCCGCCGCCGCCTATCGCATCGCCGATGGCGTCTATCGCCGCCCCAATCAGGCCGCCGATTTTTCCAGCCGGATGAACCATCTTTTCGAGCGCGGCGAGTCGCGGGCCGACGCCCATCGTGCGCGCGAGCACGTTTTTCGTGGCGAGTTGGTCGGCCGCCGAGAAGCGCGCCTGCAAGGTTATCTTCTCGACGCTCGACTCGCCCGCCTGCGAGGTCTCGCGGTTGCTCGCCCCGCTCACGGGCCGGCGCGGAATCTGTATGTTGCGCGTCAGCCGTTCGGGGTTGAACTGGAAGAGCACGACGTTCGGCAGCGGCCCCAGGAAGTCGCTGCCGTACTCGATGAGCGCCCCTTTCAGAAGGTAAGGCATGTGGTCGGACACCTCTCCACGCTTC
>Ga0209574_10000420_pt1 | contig 10953 bp, 11 predicted proteins | sample AgamicMgMarz_FD_187168 | JGI IMG/M metagenome (GOLD analysis project Ga0209574, IMG submission 187168) | Agave microbial communities from Guanajuato, Mexico - Mg.Ma.rz (SPAdes) (version 2) | ecosystem: Host-associated > Plants > Phyllosphere > Phylloplane/Leaf | place: Guanajuato, Mexico... | reverse complement strand
AGGAATCGCCCGCGCCAGCCGACAGCGCAGGCATACAGGTTCAGACCGAAGAGGTCACGGAAGTCACCGCCGACGAAGTTTGCGCTTGCGACGATATTCCGGTTGCGGGCGGCTTTCCGAAGTGGCCGTTTCTGGCGCTTATCCCGGCAGTCTGTTTGACGGGCATCTGTTCGGGCACTGAAGAGAAGTGCCCGGAAAATGGCGAGCGCTGCCCGACGCCGTCGCCGTCCATCTGCGTCAATTGTGATGTCGTGCCGGAGCCCGCATCGCTGCTGCTGTTTGGCACGGGCCTCGCAGCCTTAGGCGCGGGCGCGCGTCGCCGCTATAATCGCGCCAGAGCAGCCAGACAAGCCGTGACCAGTGAGGAGGGCTAAACATCTATGAAAAGAATCTACATCTCGTGCACTTTCGCCCTCATGCTCCTATTGACGTGTTCTCTGGTGCAGGCGAATGCAAAGGATACCAAAGAGCCGAAACTGAGAAAGGGTTATGGCCGGATGGACTTGAAAACGTCCCCCGCCGGATACCCCTTGATTGTTGACGGCAAAGATTACGGCGTCACATACAACCCTGCAAAGTCCATAGACCTTCCGGCGGGCACGCACACGGTCGAAGTGCTCTTTCCGAATCGTCGCTGGACGCAGCAGATAAACATTCTGGCAGGCAAGCGCAACTGCGTCTGTCTCAACTACACGACGCGCATCATTACGCGGCCCTGCCCGTATCCGGTCAGCGTCTCCGCGCCCGCAGTGGTTGACGACGGCGATGTGATTACTTATAGCTCCGATGTCGCTTACGGCGGCACACAGCCTTTGAACTACACCTGGACTGTGAGCCCGCCCTCGGCCAGAATCCTGAGCGGAGCAGGCACGAATACCATCACTGTTGACTCGACCGGATTGGGCCGTCAGAAAGTGACTGCTATTCTCGTCGTGGACGACGGCTCAGGCGACCCGACCTGTCGGCAGATGGCGCAGGCGAGCGTGGATGTCACACCGCCGCCGCCGCTCAAACCGCCGATTCGCAAGTTTGACGAGTTTCCGTCTGTGGCCTTTGACGACGACAAGGCGCGTCTGGACAATCTGGCTATCGAGTTGCAGAACTCGCCGGATTCGACTGGCTACCTCTTCGTCTATGCCGGAAAGACCAGCCGCGTCGGACAGGCAGACCGCCTCGGCGCACGCACGTTGGACTATCTGGTCAACACGCGCGGCCTTGATTCGCGCCGCATAGTGATTGTCAACGGCGGTTATAGGGAGACGGACTATTACGAGTTCTGGCTGGTGCCGCAGGGGGCAGAGCCTCCGCAACCGAGTCCGACCGTGCAGCCGGGCGAAATCAGGCCCGCGCCCGAGCGCACTCCGCGCCGCACGCGCCGCAATAGTCGTCGCAGATAGAGCGCGAATGAACTGTGACGAGTGACAGATGAAGAGTGACGAGAGTTTATGATTCTCGTCACTCTTCACTTGTCACTCGTCACAGTTTTCGCCTAAGCTCTGTCCGTAAAGCTCTCTCTCGCTGTTTTCTGTAGAAGATTCTGGCCCCCAAAACTTTTTCGGATGAAGTGTTTTCTTTAAGGAGGATAGGGTTTATGGCTGATGATAATGGAGGCGGTGGTGGCGGCAGCAGTGTCGGAATAGTTGCGATTGTGGTGATTTTTCTGATTGTCGTCGTCGCGCTGGTTTTTGCATGGCGCGGCGGAGTGTTCGGCGGCAAAAAGACAGAAGTTGACATCAACGTCACAGCGCCCGGTAAATAGAGTTTCAGGCTCAGGAAGTTTGAAGAGAGGAGCGGCAAGTCAAATCGCTCCTCTCTTTTTTGTATGAGAATAAAGGGGCGGCTTTTGTCTTTTAGCCGTTTACCATTTACCATTAACCGTTCAAAGACCAAACGACTCTTCGGAAGAGGGATTCAACAAAAGTGTCTGCGCCAAACATTGAAACCATCGTCTCTCTCGCCAAGCGGCGGGGCTTTGTCTTTCCATCTTCGGAGATTTACGGCGGCCTCGGCAGCGCGTGGGATTACGGCCCGCTCGGCGTAGAACTCTGCAACAACGTCAAGCAGGCGTGGTGGCGTTGGATGGTGCACGAGCGCGACGATATGGAAGGCATTGATTCCAGCATCATACTCAACCGTCAGGTCTGGAGATACTCGGGCCACGAAGAGACTTTCAGCGACCCGCTCGTCGATTGCAAAGAGTGCAACACACGTCTGCGCGCAGATAAACTTGAATTGCGAGAGACACCTGACGGGCCGCAAGCAGCCTGTCCGCATTGCGGCTCGACTAAGCTGACTGAGCCTCGTCCTTTCAACCTCATGTTTCGCACGACCATCGGCGCGGCTGCCGAAGAAGACGACCCGGCGGCTCTGGCTTATCTGCGGCCTGAGACGGCGCAAGGCATCTTTATCAACTTTAACAATGTGTTGACGACCATGCGCAGGAAGATTCCTTTCGGCATCGCGCAGATTGGAAAAAGCTTTCGCAACGAAGTGACGCCCGGCAATTTTATCTTTCGCACGCGCGAGTTTGAGCAGATGGAGATGGAATATTTCGTGCGCCCGGGCGAAGATGAAACGGTGCATCAGGACTGGATTGATTACTGCCACAACTGGTTTCTGGGTCTGGGCATCGGCGCGGACAACCTGCGGCTCTACGAGCAGCCGCAGGAAGAGTTGGCCCACTATGCCAAGCGCACGGTTGACATACATTACCGCTTCTTCCCCGAACGCGAAGAGGAAGAGCGGCAGTGGGACGAGCTAATGGGCATCGCCAATCGCACTGACTTTGACTTAAAAGCCCATTCAAAAAAACCTGAGGATGCTGAAGGCAAGCGGCTCAATCCTGATTCGACCGAAGACCTTTCGTATTTCGACGAAGCGACGAAGGAGCGTTTCTATCCCTTTGTGATAGAGCCCGCCGCCGGAGTCAATCGCACGGTGCTCGCAGTCCTGATGGATGCCTACACAGAGAAGGTCAACGACAAGGGCGAGAAGCGAGTCATCCTGAAATTGCATTCGGAGCTTGCGCCGATAAAGGCTGCGATTCTGCCTTTAGCGAAAAACAAGCCGGAGATTGTCGGCATGGCAAAGGCCATCAAACGCTCTCTGCAACCGTTGATGCGCGCCGTCTATGACGACACGGGCGGCATCGGCAAACTCTACGCGCGGCAGGACGAAATCGGCACGCCCTTCTGCGTCACCGTTGACCATCAATCGCTCGAAGACGAAGCCGTCACCGTGCGCGACAGAGACACTTGGGAACAGGAGCGCGTCAAGGTCGCAGACCTGCGCGAGCATCTACAGAGCAGATTACAAGTGGCCTGTCATATCTGATTAAGAGAGCTTGGCTAAAGCATTTCTCTCATCAATTAAAGAATGGCGATTGTCAAAAAACGCAACGAGCAAACAGAGTCGCGCTTGCTGCTCGAATCACGCGAGCCTGTCGAGTTGCCTCCCGCAGAGATTTCCGACAGCGCGGTCTTAGTCCAATTCGATAAGTTCAAGCCGTTCGTGCCGGAGCTTCTGGAAACCCTGCGCGCAGGGACTCTGGCAGAGCCCGTGCCGGTCATGCTCGACGGCTCGACCTTTGCGATTCACACGGCGACGCGCACCTTCTGGGTCAAACTCTGGCACGCAGCCGCTTCCGATTTGACGCGCATAGACCGCGCGCAGGTCATCAGCTGCTTGCCCTCCACGCGCGGCGTGCAGATTGTCGTTGACGACGACGAAGATGAAGAAGATTACGAAGAAGATTACGAAGAAGAAGATTAGTCGCTAAAGACAAAATCAGAAACCTCTCTGATGTCTCCTGCTCCCGAAAAAATTCTTAATCTCGCGCAAAAAGTTCGCTCGGCGGGCGGGCGCGCGCTCCTGGTCGGCGGTTGTGTGCGCGATTCTTTGCTCGGGGAGACGCCGAAGGATTGGGACGTAGAGGTTTATGACATCGCGCCGGCAGACTTGCGCGCGCTGCTCGAAACCTTTGGGCGCGTGGATGCTGTCGGTGAATCCTTTACGGTCTATAAGCTCGGCATGGATTTGGATGTCAGCCTGCCGCGCCGCGAGCGCAAGACAGGTCGCGGCCATCGCGGCTTTATCATCGAGGGCGACCCTTCGATGACGGTTGAAGAGGCCGCGCGGCGGCGCGATTTTACAATCAATGCCATCCTGCAAGACCCGCTCACGGGCGAGATTCTTGACCCGTACGGCGGGCGCGCAGACATCGAGCGCAAAATCTTACGCGCCGTCTCCGGCGAAACATTTATCGAAGACAGCTTGCGCGTCCTGCGCGCCGCGCAGTTTGCCGCGCGCTTTGAGTTTGAAATCGAGCCGGAGACTTTAGATCTCTGCCGCTCGATTGACCTCGCGGACTTGCCCAGAGAGCGCATCTGGGGCGAGATGGAGAAGCTGCTCCTGCGCGCACAGCGGCCCTCCATCGGACTTCGGATACTTTATGAAGTGGATGCTATTGCAAAGCTCTTCCCGGAGTTGCAGGCTCTGGTCGGCGTGCCGCAAGAAAAGGAATGGCATCCAGAGGGCGATGTCTCAGTGCACACTCTGCTTGTCGTTGACCGCGCGCGCGAGTTGATTGACGACCTCGCTTATCCGAAGCAGGTGACGGTCATGCTCGGCGCGTTGTGTCATGATTTGGGCAAGCCTGCGACGACGGAGTTCACGGAGGGGCGTTGGCGTTCGCGCGGGCACGAGGAGGCCGGCGCGCCGCCGACAGAGAGTTTGCTTGAGCGTCTGAATGTGTACACGCTCGAAGGCTATGACGTGCGCGCGCAGGTCATCGCGCTGGTGCGCGACCACTTGAAGCCGGGAGAGTTTTACAAGAAGCGCGGAGAGGTTGGCGACGGAGCTTTTCGCCGTCTCGCGCGCCGTTGCGAGTTAGACCTTTTGTACCGCGTGGCGAAAGCGGATTCGTTGGGGCGCAATGCCCCTTGGCTTCCGCGCGAAAAATGGTTCGGGTCAGAAGCGCAGGAATGGTTTATCGAGCGGGCCAGAGAATTGGCGATTGAGGAGAAAGCTCCCGCGCCGTTTCTGCTCGGCAGGCATCTTCTGGAAATGGGATTGGAAGCCGGCCCGCGCGTAGGCGAAATCATGCGCGCCGTTTACGAGATGCAACTAGACGGGCGCGTGCGCAATGTTGAAGAAGCGAAAGAGGCTGCGCTGGAAATTATCGAAGCGTGACGGCGAAAAGTTATGAGGCGACAGGCTCAGCTATTATTGTCACCGGGCTTTCTCTTCGGCTTACTCCTGCTCCTCGCCAACGATCTTATCTTCAAAGCGGCCTTTCATAACGCGCTTACGGGAAAGCTCTCAGACTTTGCCGGGCTCTTTGTCTTCCCGATTTTCTGGACAGCCTTTGCGCCTCGAAGAAAGCGCGCCATCTACTTTTTGACCGCGCTCGGCTTCCTCTTCTGGAAGTCTGTCTCTGCACAGCCGTTGATTGATTACTGGAATGAGCTTCAAGTCTTTTACATACATCGGACGATTGACCTGACAGACCTCGCCGCGCTCATCGCGCTGCCGTTCTCGTATTTATACGGCCAGCGACAGCAAAGAGATTTTTCGAGTTCTAAAAACATCGCTTCAAGTTTTGCTGCTCAGCGAGTAGCGACGTGCGGCATCATTCTCATCTCCGTCTTCGCTTTTACGGCGACGCAAAGAGCCGATAAGGAAGAGTCGCTTTATCGAAATCAATACTCCTTCGAGATGAACAAGCCGGGTTTGACAGACAAGCTTCACAAAATCGGCTTGAAAGAAGTGAAGCACACCGGAACATCGGACACGCCGACGCCGCCGTTTATCAGAGCGGAGTTTTACGACCTCTTTATTGATGTCAAATACTGCAAGCCCGAAGAAATCATCGCTCACGTGCAGTTGACGGAGGAAGGCGCGGGCAGTTTGCTTGACTTAAAGTCCATCACATATTTTTGCGATGACCCTGTGCCGACCGCCGAGAAAGATTTGCTGGCAATCTTTAAGAGAGAAGTGGTCGATAAGCTCGGCCCGTACAGGGAAAAGATGCGACCCGCGCCGGAAGATATGATGACGCCGACGCCGATGCCGCAGGCGACGAAAAAACGCTGAAGCCTCTCTTCTGGCGCGCGGCTTTTGTGTCCGCTGGCCGATGTTGTAAGATGCATGGTTACGCCAACATTAAAATTCACATCCATATAAAAAGGAAGCTGACCCGCATGATTGAGTTTGAATTGAACGAAGACCACAAGGCCATACGCCAGACCGTGCGCGATTTCGCGCTCGGCGAAGTCGCCCCGCGCATTAAAGAGCTTGATGAAAAGCAGCAGTTCGACCGTTCCATCTTGGACAAGATGGCGGAGCTAAATATCCTTGGCGTCTGCATCCCCGAAGAGTACGGCGGCGCAGGTTTTGATTACATCTCGCTCGGGCTTGTCTGCGAAGAGTTGGAAGCGGTCGACACGTTCCTGCGCGTGATTATGTCCGTCCACACGGGCCTGAATTCGATGACGCTGCTGACGTGGGGGACTGAGGAGCAGAAGCAAAAGTATCTCGTCCCGCAGGCCAAAGGCGAGAAGATTGCGACCTATGGCTTGACAGAGCCGGGCGCGGGCTCCGATGTCGTGGGCGCGCGTTCGACCGCGCGGCGCGAGGGCGACGAGTGGATTCTGAACGGCGAGAAGATGTGGATTAGTCTCGCGGATGTCGCGGACAATTTTCTCTTCTTCTGCTGGACGGACGAAGAGAAACGCAAGAGGCGCGACCACACAGGCATGTCCTGCTTTATCGTCGAACGCTCGATGAAAGGATTCTCCTCCGGCACGATTCACGGAAAGCTAGGGATACGCGCGGGCAACACGGGTTATTTCTCTTTGCAGGACGTGCGCGTGCCGCATGCCAATATGGTTGGCGAAGAAGGCGAGGGATTTAAGATTGCCATGTTCGCGCTTGAGCAAGGCCGCTACACAGTCGCGGCTGGCGCGACGGGCCTCATACGCGCGTCGCGTGACGCGAGCATCGCTTACGCTCTTGAGCGCGAGACTTTCGGAACCAAGATTGCCAATCACCAACTCGTCAAACAGAAGATTGCGGAGATGGAAGCAGACTATCAGATGTCGCACCTGCTCTGGCTGCGCGCCGGCTACTTGAAGAACGAAGGCAGGTTGAACGCGAAAGAGACTTCATTGGCGAAATGGCAGGCGACCGTGAGAAGTGAAAAAGCCGCTTCGATGGCGATAGAGGTGCACGGCGCAAACGGCTATGCGAACGATTATCCGGTCGAGCGTTACCTGCGCAACTGCAAGGCCGCGGTCATCTACGAAGGGACGCGCGACATACACACGCTGATGCAGGCGGATTGGGCTTTAGGTCTTAAGAAAGAGAAGACCGCGCGCAAGACGCTGCCTCCATACAAACCGGCAGAAGCACGCGAAGCCGTGGCGGCTGATTAGCCTGCCTCGCAGCTTCAAAGCAGCTTCAAATCTTTCCGGGGCGAGGCTCGCAGGAAGCTTCGCCCCTCTTATATTGCGGAAGCTTGCGCGAGTTCTGCGATGAAAAAAGAGAAGCCAGCCGTCTTTTGCTCGAAGTGCGGCTGGCTCTGCTGTGTCCCTTGATGAAGCGGAAGCTCTCTACTTCTTTTCTGGATTCAGCGCATCCAGCTTGTCCGCCATGGCTGCCGCTTCGTCAAACATGGCAATCTTCCAATCGCCGTCCTCTTTGACAAACGGCACGGTCGTCCATTTGTCCATCTTATCATCCTTCATTTCGATGGTGGCTTTCTCGCCCTCTATCTTTTCGTTGCGGATTTCTGGAGACGCAGCCGGAGCGCCTTTGTTCATCTCCTTAAAAGCGTCATCGAGTGTCTTCTTCTCTTTATCCGCTTCTTTCTGGATAAAGTCTAAAGACTTCTTCGAGATGGAACGCTTCATGCCATCGACGTTGTTGCTCTTGGCTGCCTCGTAGAAGGATTTAAAGGCCGCGGTCGGGGTCGAGTAGTCTCCGCCCGCGGATGTGTTGGTGGTCGCAGTCGTCGGCGCAGCGTTTCTGTTTGCCGCAGTGTTCGAGTTTGCATTGCTGTTCGCGTTGTTGCTGTTGCCTGCGCCGCCACTGCATGCCGCCGTTGCCAGCGCGCAGAGAATGAAGGTCGCCGCCAGCCCTCTGAATTTGCTTGTCTTCAAATGATGCTCCTTTGCATTCGTCTCTGTTTAAGAGAAAAGTGATTTCGGGATTATACACGACGCGGCGGAATTTCAGCTTGGGCGGCAGGGCCGAGGCGTTCTGCAAAGTCACGAGAACCCGCATCCGCGCGCAGGGATAAATTCTAAAATCTTCTGAAATTCAACCTGCGTTTTCAGCTTCCCACTAACTCTTTTCTTCATCCTGTTTATCCTGTCCATCCCTGTTAATTCCGCGTCTCGTCTGCTACTATGACCGCGCAATTTTCCAACACACGCGAGCAGGAGCCGAGTTTTTGTGATGCCTCCGCGCGGCGCACATTTCCACCGAACAGGAGAAGGCCGGATGAGACACGAGTTGAGAACGGAGCGCGAGTTGTCATTGGATTTTTTGCGCGTCTGCGAGGCCGCGGCCATCGCTGCCGCGCGCACGATGGGACAGGGCGATAGAAAATATTCAGACCATGTCGCCGTCGAAGCGATGCGCGAGGTGATGGACACTGTGCCCATGCGCGGGCGCATAGTCATCGGTGAGGGCGAGCGCGACGAAGCTCCAATGCTCTACATCGGGGAAGAGTTGGGCGGCGGCGTCGGGCTTGAAGAAGAGGTGCAAAACGAGTTCCCAGAAGTGGACATCGCCGTTGACCCGCTCGAAGGCACAAACCTCTGCGCGCTCGGCGCGAACAACGCCATCGCCGTGCTCGCGGCGGCAGAGCGCGGCGGACTCTTGAACGCGCCAGACATCTACATGGACAAGATTGTCGTCGGCCCTTCCTCGCGCGGCGCGGTGGATATAGATGCTCCTGTCAAAGATAATCTCAAGAACATTGCGCGCCGCCTCGGACGCGACATAGAAGATTTGACAGTCATTGTGCTTGAACGCTCGCGCCACAAAAAGCTGATTAACGATGTGCGCGAAGCTGGAGCGCGCATACGTCTTATCTCGGACGGCGATTTGTCTGCGGGCATCTCTGCGGCTGTCGCGGGCACGAACATACACGCGCTGATGGGCATCGGCGGCGCACCCGAAGGCGTCATCACTGCGGCGGCGATGAAGTGTCTCAATGGAGAGATACAGGCGCGGCTCGTCTTCGACCCCGAACGGCTCGGCGTGGATAAAGATAAAGTCCCTGCCAAAGATGAGGTCATCGGGCGACTGAGAGAGATGGGCATCACAGACCCTGACAAAGTCTACGACACGGACGACCTTGCGCCGGGCAAGAAGATTATCTTTGCCGCGACGGGCGTGACGGATGGCGCGCTCCTGCGCGGAGTCCGCTTCTTCGGCTCAGGCAAACGCACGCACTCGCTCGTGATGACGACGGAGTCAAAGCACATACGCTTTGTTGACACAGTCCACGTCGAGGGCGGCCCGGACGCCGTGATTAGATTTTAGGTTTGCGATTTTTGATGATTGATTGTGCGAATGGCAGTTGAACATTACAGTCCGCAGGTTTTGCACGTCAGGCGTTCGCAGGTCTTGATGTGGAGCGGAGCCGTGCTGTTTGTGCTTGTGTGGATGTCTCTGATTGTGGGAGCGCCGTTTGCGCTGGCGCATGGCTCTGAAGCTCTGGCGCAGGTTATCTATAAAGCTTTCAGCCCGCTCTGTCATCAGATAGCAGACCGTTCGTTTCATCTTGAGGGACATGCCTTTGCTGTCTGTTCGCGTTGCACGGGCATCTATGCCGGAGTGGCCGCGGGCGTCGTGCTCTATCCGCTGATGCGCTCGCTTAAACGAACGGACACGCCCGCGCGCCTGTGGCTGCTGCTTTCAGCCGTTCCAATCCTGATTGATTGGTCGCTCGGATTCTTTGGCATCTGGGCCAATAATCATCTGTCGCGTTTTCTGACGGGCGGGCTGCTGGGATTTGTCGCGGCCCTGTATATCGTGCCCGGATTGATGGATGTCTTGCAGACTGATTGGCGGCAATTCTTCAAAGGGTCTGCGAAGGAGCGCGCGGAGCGCGCGAGGACGACTGTGCCGGTTGCGCCGGAGCGCGTCGTGCCGAGCGATTACGGCTCGCCGTCGAGCCGCATCTGAAGGCCGTGCGCGAGTCTCATCGAAACTTTCTTTTAAGAGCAGGACGAGCATGAATGACAAATTAAAACCGGCTCTCATTGGCGGCGTGGTGCACGGAGTATTGTCCGGCATTCCGTTTGTCAATATGGGCAACGTGTGTTGCTGCGCGTGGGCCATTTTGGGCGGCGTCATCGCAGTTTATCTTTACATCAAAGATTCTCAGACTCCTGTGACGATGGGCGAAGGCGCGCTGCTCGGCGTGATGGCGGGACTTATCGGCACGGTCATCTCGTGGGTCATAGGCATTCCGCTCAGCCTGATTGTCGGCGACCCAATCAGCCCGCTCCTCGTGAGCTTGATTGAAAACATAGACCCGCGACAGGCCGAAGAATATCGTCGGCAGGTGGAGCTTGCGCAAAATATGCCTCTTATCCAAAGGCTGCCCTATATGATTTTAGGGATGGTCATGGGCATTGCGTTCTACGCGACCTTTGCGACGGCGGGCGGAATGATTGGCAGAGCTATTTTTGAAAAGCGCGCGACTGTGCCGGATGTCCCGCCGCCGCCGCCGACTTATGGCTGAGAAAGGCAGGGCTTTTCGGGCTTTTATCTGGACATCCGATAGAGTACAATCTGACATCTTACGGCGGGCAGCGCAAAGCTCTTGCTTTCCAGAGAGAGAGAGGCTGATGCGCTGCTCGTTCGTGTGTGGTAGTGGCGGGCCGGTCGTATTGCTTGCGGGATTTTCCGGTTTCGCCAAACATGTTTTCAGTACCT
>Ga0209574_10000419_pt1 | contig 10954 bp, 14 predicted proteins | sample AgamicMgMarz_FD_187168 | JGI IMG/M metagenome (GOLD analysis project Ga0209574, IMG submission 187168) | Agave microbial communities from Guanajuato, Mexico - Mg.Ma.rz (SPAdes) (version 2) | ecosystem: Host-associated > Plants > Phyllosphere > Phylloplane/Leaf | place: Guanajuato, Mexico... | reverse complement strand
TTTGATTCTGGGCGGACACGAACACACGCTCCTGCAGTCTTCATCAAACGGCACGCCGATTTTTAAAATGGCGGCAGACGCGCGCGAGCTGGGCAAATTTAATCTGAATTTCGACAGTCAAACGAAACGGTTTGAAAGTCTGGACTGGGAAATCATGCCCGTGACCGACCGCATCGACGAAGCTCCCGAATTTGCTCCGGTCTATGATAAATACAAAGAGAAATTACTGGAATTAGCCGTCGAGGTCGGCGAAACTTCGGTCGAGCTCGATGCGCTTTCATACTCGAACCGGACAAAGGAAACGAACATCGGAAATTTTGCCGCCGATGTTTATCGCAAAGCGGCGAACGCGGATGTCGCGCTCGTCAACGGCGGCTCGATCCGTGCCGATCTGCTCTACAAACCGGGAACTTTGACGAAGCGCGACGTGCTGTCGATTTTGCCGTTTAAGAATCCGATCGTGAAAATCGAGGTTTCGGGCAAAACTTTGCGCGAAGCTTTGGAACACGGCGTGGCGCGCAGCGCGGTCGGCGAAGACAACGAGCCGGGACGTTTTCCGCAGATTTCGGGAATGAGTTTTAAGTTCGACACAAGCAAACCCGCCGGGAGTCGCACTTCGGAAATAATGGTCGGCGGAAAACCGCTCGACGAAAATAAAATTTACAGCCTGGCGACTTCGGATTTTCTGGTTTCGCGCTCGGGCGACGGCTACACGATGTTCAAAGGCGCGAAAGTTTTAATCGCGGCGGCGAACGCGCCGAAAGATTCGGAAGCTTTGGAGCAAGCGATAAAATCTTCGCCCAATCAGACGATCGCGCCGAAAGTCGAAGACCGAATCGTGAAGATAAAATAAGTTGACAGGAAGTTGGCAGAGAGTTAACAGGAAGTTTTCAGATAGTTGCAAAGTTGCGATGATTAAAAATAAAATAATTCTTGATTGCTTGTAACTTTCTGCAACTATCTGAAAACTTTGTATTATGTTTTTCGAGCAAGAAATAATCAATCCCGACAAGCGCGAAGCCGTTGCGCTTTTTAATGAAGCCTACGAAGCGCAGATGGCGAAGGATTATAAAGCGGCGATCAAACTTTACAAGCAATCGATCGAGATCTTTCCGACCGCCGAAGCCTACACTTTTCTGGGTTGGACCTATAGTTTCGAGGGAAATTACGATCTGGCGATCGCCGAATGTCTGGCGGCGATTGCGGTTGACGCAAGCTTCGGGAATCCGTATAACGACATCGGCAGCTATCTGATCGCGAAAGGCAATTATTACGATTGTGTGCGCTGGTTCAAACTGGCGATTCAGGCGATTCGCTACGAGGCGCGCGCCTATCCGCACTTTAATCTCGCGTGCGTTTACGAAAAACGCGGAAAATTTCTCGAAGCCGCGCGGCATTACGGACTCGCGCTCGACGAACAGCCGAATTACATGCAGGCTTACAAAGCTTTGCGGAAATTACAGGAAAAATTGAATTAATTCTTGCGGGCGCGTATTATAAAATTCACAAAGTTTATCAAGGAGGGAAAATTTAATGAATCAAGGTACTGAAGAAACACGCGAAAATTCCGATGCTCTCGAAATTTTAGAGCGTTTGAAGGCGGAAGTTTTTGACGACAGCGACGAGCATCTGGCACTTGCTCTCGGAAGACCGACCGGGGAAATCGAGTCGTGGCTGAGCGGCGATGAAGAAATTGACGAGGACGCGGAAATGAAAATTCACGGACTCGCTCAGGAAAGACTCGGCGAATAGCTAAAGAAAAAAGCCTTCAAACTTGAAGGCTTTTTTCTTTGGCGGTGAAGTGTGGGAAAATTCCTTCCTGATGGAAAGAGAAAACCTGACCCGTTTTGCGTGGCTTTCGATTGCGGCGGCGATCGTCACGATCGCGCTCAAATCGACGGCGTATTATTTTACGGGTTCGGTCGGGCTGCTTTCCGACGCGCTCGAATCTCTGATCAATCTCGCGGCGGCGGTCGTCGCGCTTCTGACGCTCAGAATCGCCGCCCAACCGGCGGACGAAGAACACGCCTTCGGACACGACAAAGCTGAATATTTTTCGAGCGGCATCGAAGGCACGCTGATTTTTATCGCCGCTTTGAGCATTGCTTACACGGCGGTCCAGCGAATGTTCGCGCCGCAGCCGCTTGAACAGATAGGCATCGGTTTGATTATTTCGGGCATTGCCACGGCGGTCAATTTATTGGTCGCGCTTGTTTTGCTCAAAGCCGGAAAAAAACATCATTCGATTATTCTCGAAGCCGACGGGCATCATTTGATGACCGATGTCTGGACATCGATCGGCGTGGTGATCGGTGTCGGTCTCGTCAACCTGACGGGTTGGCTGCGGCTTGATCCGCTCGTCGCGATTCTCGTCGCCGTCAATATCGTCCGGACGGGTTACGGTCTGATCAAACGCTCGGTTTTAGGCTTGATGGATACCGCCGTTCCGCCCGAAATTCAAGCGGTTGCCGAAGACGTTTTAAAGAAATACGCCGGAAAAGAAGGCATTACCTACGAAAATTTCCGCTCGCGCCAATCGGGAATGAAAAAGTTTTTCTACGTTGACATTCAATTTCCGAATGATTGGACGATCTACAAAGTCCACTCGATTGCCGACCGGATCGAGATCGAAATACAAAAAAAAATCGCCAATTCAACCGTCTTTTCGCATCTCGAACCGTTTGAAAAATAACGGGTCTAATATCTAAAAATTTTGCCCGCGAAATTTGCGAAATGAATCGAATAATTTATTTCAAATAATAATTTTCGCCCTGGTGAGAGTTTTTCCGATTTTCAAACGCATTAGTAAATGAAGCCGCAAAAAGGCTTATTTAAGCGGGAAAACAATTATGAAAAACTTTCGGGCAATTATCATCGGCATCTTCACCATTTTATTGATTGGCGCGGCGACGGCGAATGCGGCAACTTGGACGGTGACTAAATCAACTAACAGCGACGACAATATTTGCGACGCGGATTGTTCTTTAAGAGAAGCGGTATTTAAAGCGCAGTCGGGCGACACGGTTGTTTTTAATTCAAATTTGATCGGGCAAACCTTTACGCTCGGCGGTTCGGAAATCGTTATTAACAATCAAATTACGATTGACGGAAATCTTGACGGCGTGAACGTCGCTTTTATTTCCGGCGGCAATACGAGCCGCATTTTTCATCTTCAGGCAAATTCCGCTTTGGATTTGAGAAACGCGATTCTCGTGCAGGGCAACGGTAAGCCTTTCAACGCAAACCCGCAGTCCGGCGAAGGCGGGGCGATTTATGCGTTCGATGCCGGTTTATCGCTGAGACGTGTGGCGATTCGCGGCAACACCGCGAAATACAGCGGCGGAGTCGCCCTTTTCGGCGGCACGCATCATTTTACGAACAGCTCGTTCACCGCCAATTCGGCTGAAACGAACACGGCATTCGGCGTATTAGCCGGTGCGGCAGTTTATATGTCGAACACGACCGTGAGCAATAATCAATATTTTGTCGGCGATAATGATACGACCGGCGGCGGCGCAATCACTCTGCAAGGCGGCAGTTTGATCGTGCGTAATTCGACGATCTTCGATAATTCGGGAAGAATCGGCGGCGGAATTGCCCACGGCGGCGGCGCGAGCCTGATCGACATCGGCAACACGATCGTCGCCGGCAACACTGCAACAGTAAGCGGACCGGACATTTACCGCATACTCGGCGTGACGATTACTTCGCACGGCGGAAATTTAATTCAAAACACGGAAACCGTGCCTGCCGGGACATTTACTCAGCCGAACGACATTCCGGGCGTCAATCCGCTGCTTGGTCCGAGCAATGCGTCGCTTGGCGGTCATCCGGTCATGTATCATCCTTTGCAGGCGGGCAGTCCGGCGCGCAACGGCGGGTTGAATGCGAACGCCATTGATCCGTTCGATAATTCGCCGCTGACGAGCGATGCGCGCGGCGCGGGATTTCCGCGTATCGCCGCCGGCACGGTTGACATCGGCGCGTTTGAAGACCAGTCGGGCAACACTTCGCTGATCGTTTCGAAAAACACGAACAGCAACGATCTGGTTTGCGATACCGATTGCAGCTTGCGCGAAGCCGTTTTTCAGGCTGGATTGAATTTCGGTACGGAAACGATAACTTTTGCGCCGAATGTTTTTGGGAATCTTTCGACCGGCGGCAGCGAGATTTTGATTCAGAATCAAAACGTCAACATCGTCGGTTACCCGAGCTTAAACGCGGAAACCCTGCGCATCACGGGCGGCGACACGAACCGAATCTTTCATTTGAACAATGCGACCGTCACGCTTTCGGGAATGACTCTCACCAGCGGCGACGCGGGCGCGGGCTTCGGGGGCGCGATTTTGTCGGAAAACAGCAGTCATCTGACGCTCGATAAAATGATTCTTCGCAACAATTTTGCGACCGCTTACGGAGCGGTTTATTTCAGCGGCGGCACGGGACGAATCATCAATTCGACGATCAACAACAACACGGCAAATACCGGACTCGCGATCGCGGTCAGCGGAACTTTGAATATGGCAAACACGACCGTCAGCGGCAATACGGACGCGGACGGCGGAACCGGAATCGGAGCGATCTATGTGACGGGAACGGCGAATATCCGTAATTCAACGATCGCTTTCAACCGCACGAGCGGCGGCACGGGCGGCGGAATTTTCAACAGCGGAACGCTGAACATCGGCAACACGATCGTCGCGAATAATATCGCGCTTTCCGCACCCGACATCAATCAAAGCGGCGGCACGATCGCATCGCTCGGCGGCAATCTGGTTCAAAATACAAACGGTTTTCCGGGTGGAACATTCGCAAATACGAATGATGTTTTGAATCTCGATCCGCTGCTGGGCGCGCTTGGCGATAACGGCGGAATCGTTACGACGCAGATGCTTCTGCCGAACAGTCCGGCGATCAATGCGGGAATTAATGCGAACGCCATTGATCCGTTCGATAATTCGCCGTTGACGACCGACGCGCGCGGCGGCGGTTATCAAAGAATTGTTTCGATCGTTGATAAAGGAGCGTTTGAAAGCCTGATTCCGACGGCGGCAAATATTTCCGTCAGCGGACAGATTCTGGTCGGTAAGCAGGGGCTCAGAAACGCGCAGGTTGTTTTGACGGATCAAAACGGAAACAGTCGAAGCGTTTTTACGGGAACGTTCGGTTATTACCGCTTTGATGAGCTGTCTCCGGGAGAAACTTACGTCATCCAGGTTTTTTCAAAACGCTATCAGTTTAATTCACAAATTGTCACGCCTTTCGAAGACCTTACGGAATTAAACATAGCGGCGGAAACCATAGATTGATAAAACAAAATTAATTTCCCCGATATGCATAGTTTAATTTTGTTTCCGCCCGGAATTCTGCGCAAAGCACAGGATTCCGGGCATTAAATTTCCGGACTTTTAAGCTTGACGCCTAAGCCGTCCCGAATCTTTGACGGTTGCGCTCCCGCGCTTTCTCGCGTTCAACCTCGCGGTCTTTCGGCGGCGCGCTGGTGACGAGCGACGCGAGCAAATTCTTTGAGACTCGCGTAATTTCCTCGACCGCCGTTTCAAAAGCCCCGGCGTTCGCGGCAGACGGTTTATTAAATCCGCTGAGTTTGCGGACAAACTGAACCGCCGCGTCACGAATTTCCTGATCGGTCGCCGGCGGCGCGAAATTATGCAATTGCTTGATGTTTCGGCACATAATATTTAAAGATAAAACCTTTATTAATTATACCAAAATTAAAAAAGACGGAAAGTTTTCCGCCTTTTTGTTATTAATTTTCGGTCGTCGTTTTTCTTCTGCCGCCTTTCTTTCTCTCCGATTCGCGGATATAACCGAAACCCGCGTAAAGCGTGCTGTTCGGTCCGAAACGGCGGTCGCCGACCACGCCGTCCGTGACGTAATCGAGCTTTTTCATACTCGCTGTAATCATGTCTTTATACTCGGTTTTCAGCCTTTTAACTTTTTCTTCGGCAAGCGCGATTTCGTCTTTTTTCGCCTCCGAAGCCGTTCTGTCGGCTTTAACCTCCGCTAACGTCACATCGCCGAACTTCAGCTCGTCCGGCGCGTTCGTTTCCCATGAATTTTCGTATCTTTCAAGCCTTTCATGACCTGTTTTCGTCGTATAAGTAGGCATAAATTTAGTTTCTCCTGTAAATTTTTATATTTCTTGACAGGCATTCAAACGTGGAAATTGTCCAAATTTTGAAATGCGTAAAGATTCGACAGATGCGAGAAATATTTTTTGCGAAAATTCTTGAAAAAACCCGTAATTTTGCTAAAAGAATCCTTCGGATAAACGAAAAACCTCTTGGGATTTTTAAAAATCCTAAGAGGTTTTGCGAAAAAGTTAAAAGGTTTTGCGAAAAAGTTAAAAGGTTTTGAGAATAAACTAAAAGGATTTTTAAAAATCCTAAAGACTTTTTGAGATTTCCAAGTGATTAAAACGAATTTTCTTAAAATCTTCGCACGCCACGAATCATATCTTCGACATCTTTTTCGGTAAATTCCGTCCATTTGCCATGAGCAGCTTTATTTCGCAAATCTGCCAAAGCCGTGATTTTCTTTTGCCAGAGTGCATTGTAGATTCCTGCTTTGGCAAGTTCAATATTCATTGGGTCAATTGTTTTGTTGGATGGAAAATTTGTAATTTTTCTCTGACTTAATTTTCTTAGACTGTCTTCTAAAACACATCCTGCAATTACGGCTGCGGCTTGATAATAGCTTTTTTTGAAAAGTTCTTCAGCTTGTTCGAGAAGTTCATTTAAATTCAGTTTTTAATAATTCTTCGCCTTTATTTATAAGTAAGTCGAATCTGTCAGGAATTTTTTGATCGATAATCATACTAACTTTCATTAACCTTCAAAATCGCCAAAAAAACTTCTTGCGGGATTTCGACACGTCCGGCTTCTTAAATATTTCCTTGTTTTCTATTTGCATCAAGTTTTAATAGTTCGCCAATCAGTTTTTCGGAGGCGCGAAAGCTTGTTTGCTGAAGTTTTTCGAGCGCATCCGTAAAATCGAGCAAATTTTTTTCCGCCGCGCTGTTTAGAATGCCGAGCGTTCCGATGATGAAAATTCCGCGTCTTTTAGCTTGTTCGCGCCCGGCGCGTTCGTCAATAATAAGTGCGTCGGCGTTTAGTTCTTCAGCCAGCGCGATTGCTTCGCGTTCTCCCGCGTCGAGCTCGGAGAGCTCGGAATCAAGCAAAACGGAGGCTTGTTTGACCGCAAACCAGGCAGGCGGACTTTTTACGAAGTCGCGCACTTTTTCGGGAGTTTCGGCGGCTTGCAGTTCTTTAAAAACGGAAGTTGGAACAACAATATTTTCGTAAGTTCGGGAAGCACGCCGACGGCGCCAATCAGCACGAGATAGTTGAGCGGGGAAGTATCGGCGACGACAATCATTTGCGGCGAAGGCTGAAATCCGTTTCGTTTTTCAAATCTTCCAAATCATACTCCAGAAAGATTTTATGAGTTTTCAAAAAATCATCAACCTGCATATCGGTTTCAAAACCGAGCATTCTTCTGACCTGCGCTTGCGAAAGTTTTCCTTCACGATAGCCTTCGAGCGCAGTTGCTTCCAGCACTTCGCGCTCGATGTTCTCGCCGTTGGCAGAAAAAACTTTGACGACATCTTCGGGTAAATTAATTGTAACTTCCATCGCTTTTTTGCCTCCTGCGGAATTTTACTCTAGCTTTCATTGACCTTCAAAACCGCTAAAAACGCTTCCTGCGGGATTTCGACGCGCCCGACTTTATTTTATTCTATCGGCTTCGTCAGGCTCCGTTTTCGGAACTTTGCTCAACGCTTGTAAAAACTTTTCACGGTTTCCGCGCTTGGCTCTTTCTTTTAAGTATTCAATTGTTGTCCACGCAGATGCTTTTTCGGCGATTGCTGATGAGATGAACTGATCCACGGTGATTCCTTCTTTTTCGGAAAGTTCGCGGACCTGTTTGAGCAGCGATTCGGGAACGGCGACGTTTTCGATAACACTCATTTTATTTCTCCGATTATTTGCAAAAAATCGCTAGGCTTAATTGCTTTGATGCCGAATTTGTCTGATTCGGCAAAATCCTTTGTGTTGAAAGTAACGATGTAATCACTATTACTTTCAACCGCGAGTTCCAGCAGAAAATCATCTTTCGGGTCGCGCAAAGTCGGTCGCCAAAGATAGAAAATCTCGCATAGATTTGCATTTTGACATAAAAAATCAAGCACGTCATCAATTTCCTGATGCGTTAATTGTAAATTCATTGCGGGACGCTTTAAAACATCCTCATATTCTAAAACGAGCGCAACGGAAAGATTTATTTGAAAGCGCGAATCTTCAATAATGAAAGAAGCCGGAATGATGCGCCGAGTTGTGAGCGCAAAGCAGACAGTAAAACATTTGTATCTAAAATTATTTGATACCGTTTAACTTTCATTGACCTTCAAAACCGCTAAAAACGCTTCCTGCGGGATTTCTACTCTGCCGACTTTTTTCATGCGTTTTTTGCCTTCTTTTTGTTTCTCCAGAAGTTTTCGTTTGCGCGAAATATCGCCGCCGTAGCATTTGGCGGTCACGTTTTTGCCCATCGCTTTGACGGTTTCCCGCGCGATGATCTTGCTGCCGATGGCGGCTTGGATCGGGACTTCGAACATCTGGCGCGGGATCAGCTCCTTCATTTTCGAAACGACCAGTTTGCCTTTGGCTTCGGCAGTCCGGCGGTGCAGAACGAGTGAAAGCGCATCGACCGGCTCGCCCGAGACGAGCACGTCGAGCTTGACGAGATTGCTTTCCTTGTAATCGGAAAAATGATAATCGAGCGAGGCGTAGCCTTTGGAAACCGATTTCAAACGGTCGTAAAAATCCAGAACGATTTCGTTTAGAGGGAGTTCATAAACGAGCATCACGCGGTTCGACGTGACGAATTCAAATTTTTTCTGGACGCCGCGTTTTTCTTCGAGGAGCGGCAGAATTCCGCCCAGATATGTATCGTTCGTTAAGATCGTCGCTTCGATAAACGGCTCTTCGATCTTGTCGATGCGTCCCGTTTCGGGCATTTTCGAAGGCGAATCGACTTCCATCACCGTGCCGTTCGTCGTCGTCACGCGGTAACGCACGCCGGGCGCGGTCGTGATCAGATCGAGATTGAATTCGCGTTCAAGGCGCTCCTGAATGATTTCCATGTGCAAAAGTCCGAGGAATCCGCAGCGAAAACCGAAACCGAGCGCGGTCGAGCTTTCCGGTTCGTAGAAAAACGATGCGTCGTTCAGGCGAAGCTTGTCCATCGCGTCGCGCAAATCTTCGTACTGCGCCGAATCGATCGGATAAAGCCCGGCGAAAACCATCGGCTTGATTTCCTGAAAACCGGGAAAAGGCGTGTCGACGGGGCGCGCCGCTTCGGTGATCGTGTCGCCGATCTGCACGTCGGCGACGGTTTTGATCGAAGCCGTCAGAAATCCGACTTCGCCGACGCTCAAAGTGTTGATCGGTGTCGGGCGCGGGCGATTGACGCCGAGAGTTTCAACCAGATATTCGCGTCCCGTGTTGAAGAAACGAATTTTCGTGCCTTTTTTAATCGTCCCTTCGATGATGCGGAACAGCACGATCACGCCGCGATAACTGTCGTACCAGCTGTCGAAGATCAGGGCTTTGAGCGGTGCATTCGGATCGCCTTTCGGCGCGGGAATTTTCGCCACGATCTGTTCGAGAATCTCTTCAACGCCGACGCCGGTTTTAGCCGAAGCGAGCACGGCATCGCTCGCGTCGAGACCGATGATGTTCTCGATCTGCTCTTTGATGCGGTCGGGTTCGGCACTCGGCAGATCGATTTTGTTCAAGACCGGCAGAAGTTCGAGATCGTTTTCAATCGCTAAATAAGTGTTCGCCAGAGTCTGCGCTTCAACGCCCTGCGATGCGTCGACGATCAGAAGCGCGCCTTCGCAAGCCGAAAGCGAACGCGAAACTTCGTAGGAAAAATCGACGTGTCCGGGCGTGTCGATCAAGTTCAAAACATACTGCTGCCCGTCTTTCGCTTTGTAGTCGAGGCGCACGGCGTGGGCTTTGATGGTGATTCCGCGCTCGCGTTCCAAATCCATGTTGTCGAGCAATTGCTCTTCCATATCGCGGTCGGCAACCGCGCCGGTCAATTGCAGAATTCTGTCGGCAAGCGTTGATTTGCCGTGGTCAATGTGGGCGATGATGGAGAAATTTCTAATATTTTTAGGATTCATAATAAGTAATAGGTAGCAGGTAATAGGTAATGGGTAATACAAAAAACAAATTACCAATTACTTATTACTTATTACCTACTACTTCTTTCGGTAAAAACCGAAATAATAACAATAACAAAAAGGGCAAAGATTCGCACACAGGGAAATATTTCGAGAAGATTTGAAAAAAAATATTTTTTTTGAATCCGATCACCCGAACGCGGCGAATACGGTCGCATAAGGAAAACTTTATTCTGTTTTTCTCAAGACAAGGAACAATTGTTTGTGCCCGGCAGGCACAAAATGAATCAGCAAGTTTATCAAACGGGTAAATTAGCGATTAAGGGAGGGTAATTAAATGACTAGAGAAACTTTTGCAAGGCATCTGTCTATGTGGGCGATGCCTTTTTTATTTGTTTTATTTTTCGGAGCGGCTGTCAATGCCGCGACGCTTTTCGGCGTGAATACGTCGAATCAACTGGTGAGTTTTAACTCATCCGCGCCCGGAACGGTCAATACGATCGGAACGATCACGGGTTTGCAGTCGGGTGAAGACGTGGTCGGAATCGATTTTCGTCCCGCGACCGGACAGCTTTACGCACTTGGCAGCACGAGCCGTCTTTACGTCGTTAACAAAACGACCGGCGCGGCGACAGTTGTCGCGGTGCTTTCAACGCCTTTGAGCGGAACATCTTTCGGCGTGGATTTTAACCCGACGGTTGACCGCCTGCGCATCGTTTCGAACACCGGACAAAACCTGCG
>Ga0209574_10000418_pt1 | contig 10965 bp, 10 predicted proteins | sample AgamicMgMarz_FD_187168 | JGI IMG/M metagenome (GOLD analysis project Ga0209574, IMG submission 187168) | Agave microbial communities from Guanajuato, Mexico - Mg.Ma.rz (SPAdes) (version 2) | ecosystem: Host-associated > Plants > Phyllosphere > Phylloplane/Leaf | place: Guanajuato, Mexico... | reverse complement strand
ATCAACGGTGTCCTGTATGCCTATGGAAACGCCGCATGGAATTTCCACCTTACTGCCTCCGAGATGTTGCCAGAGCGGGACGCCTGACAGCTTGGCTTCCAAATCCCAGCAGGCAGTCTCAAGCGCGGCCTTCGCCATGCGATGACCGCGAACCTGTTTCATCAATTCAAAAACATCTGCCGCGCGCTCAAACTTCGGGCCAATCAAGATTGGAGCGAGAAAAGTCTTCAAAGTGCTCCAAGCCGTCTCAGTCCACTCCTCCGAATAGAAAGGCCCTTCGCCAGCGGTGCATTCGCCCCAGCCTTCCGCGCCGCCATCGTCCGCCACGCGCACGAGCACAATGCGTCTCTCTGTCGTGCGACCGAAGCTCGTTTCAAAAAAATGTACGAGCGGCAGACGAATCTCTATCAACTCGACTGAGGCAATTTTCACGACTGTCTATCTCCGAAAATTTTGTGCGCTTATTATGCCCGTGTTCTCAACTTTTTGTCAGCACGAAAGAGTCTCCCGCAAAAGCGTTGGTGGCGCAAAGAAAACATTTAAGTTTTTCTTTGCGCCACCAGCGCCTGTGCGGGAGACGTTTTTTTCCGCTTATGAGACTAGACTGCTACTTAAAAAATTATTCCGTGCTCACTGCTTCCTCTCCGTGGAGCGCGGCGCGCATGGTGTGCCAGGAGAGGCTTGCGCATTTGACGCGCGCCGGGAAATCGCGCACGCCGGAGAAGATTGTCAGGCGGCCCAAATGATTCGGCGTCGCTTCTTCGTCAAGCTCGCCCGTGACCATGCCATGAAACTCTTCAAAGAGAGTCTCCGCTTCCTGCTTCGACTTGCCCTTGACGCTCTGCGTCATCATGCTCGCAGCGGCCTTCGAGATGGCGCAGCCGGAGCCTTCAAAGCTGATGGCTGTGACAACTTCATCCTCAAGCTGCAAATAGACTGTGAGTTGGTCGCCGCACAGCGGATTGTAGCCCTCGGCAGTCCTGTTGGCCGTTTCCAACTTATGAAAGTTGCGCGGCTTTTTGTTGTGGTCGAGAATAACCTGCTGGTAAAGCTCGCTCAGTTCTGACATGTTTTAACTAAAAACCTCTATCACTCTTTCAATCGCGCGGGCCAGCACATCCGCCTCCTGCTTCGTGTTGTAGAAAGCGAAGGAAGCGCGAGCCGTCGCGGGCACTTTGAATCTTTGCATGACTGGCTGCGCGCAGTGATGCCCTGCGCGGACGGCGATGCCTTCCTGGTCCAGAATCGTCCCGATGTCGTGCGGGTGCACGCCGTCAATGACAAACGAGAGCACGCTCGCCTTTTCGCGCGCCGTGCCGATAATGCGCACGCCTTCGATGGCAGAAACTTTCTCGGTCGCGTAAGCCAGAAGCTCCTGCTCGTAAGCCACCAGGCGTTCGCGTCCGATGCTGTTCAGATAATCGATGGCCGCGCCGAGTCCAATCTGCGAAGCGATGGCCGGAGTCCCGGCCTCGAATTTGGTAGGCAAGCCAGCATAAATCGTCTTCTCGAAAGTCACGGAGCGAATCATATCGCCGCCGCCCTGAAACGGATTCATCTTCTCTAACCATTCGGCCTTGCCGTAGATGATGCCGCTCCCCGTCGGCGCGAACATCTTATGACCGGAGAGGACGAAGAAGTCACAATCCAAATCCTGCACGTCAACCGTCAGGTGCGGCGCGCTCTGCGCTCCGTCAACGAGGACTGGAACGCCATGCTTGTGCGCCAGCGCAATCATCTCCTTGACCGGATTGATTGTGCCGAGCGCGTTTGAGATGTGACCGACGGCAACAATCTTTGTCCGCTCGTTCAAGAGAGCATCATACTCGTCAAGCAGAAGCTCTCCCGCGTCATTCATCGGAATGACGCGCAGCCGCGCTCCCTTCTCTTCGCAAAGCATCTGCCACGGGACTATGTTGGCGTGATGCTCCATCGCAGAGATGATAACCTCGTCGCCCGCGCCGACAAACTTGCGGCCATAGCCGTGCATCACGAGATTGATGCCTTCGGTCGCGCCGCGCACGAAGATGCATTCCTTCGCCTCGCGCGCATTGATGAATCGCCTGACCTTCTCGCGCGCTCCTTCATAAGCAGTCGTCGCGCGCATGCTCAGGTAGTGCACGCCGCGATGAATGTTGGAATGCTCTTCCTGCAAATACCTTGCGCCGCGGTCAATCACGACCTGCGGAACCTGTGAAGACGCGGCATTGTCAAGATAGACGAGTGGCTTGCCGTTGACCGTCTGCCTGAGCACTGGAAAATCTTCCCTCACGCGCTCAACGTCCCAAGCCTCTTCGAGCGTCGGCTCCAGTAAAATGTTATCTGTAGAAATCATCTGCTCTTCATACTTCCAATTTAGCGTGCAGCCGATTCAAGACAGCTTCGTCAAGCTGCGCCTTGATGGACTCAATCTTGATTCTTTCAATCACCTCTTCGGCGAATCCGTAAGTCAAAAGATTCTGGGCCAATTCTGGATGCAGGCCGCGACTGATGAGATAGAACAACTCTTCTTCTTCGAGTTGCCCGACGGTCGCGCCGTGAGCGCACTTCACATCGTCCGCGAAAATCTCTAACTGCGGCTTGGTGTCCACGCGCGCGTCTTTCGAGAGCAAAAGGTTTCGATTAGTCTGCACAGAATCGGTCTGCTGCGCGTCCTTGTGGACGAAAACTTTGCCGTTGAAGACCGCGCGCGATTTGCCGTCGAGAATCCCTTTGTAGAGTTGTCGGCTCGTGCAATGCGGCTCAAGGTGGTCAATCAAGGAATGCGTGTCCTTATGCTGTCCAGAGCCGACGATGTACAGCCCGTCCACGCGGCACGACGCGCCTTCGCCGCTTAAGCTGACAGTGATGTCATGTCTCGAAAGACGCGCGCCGAGCGTGATGTTTATCGTCTCGAAATTGCTGTTGCGACCGAGGCGCGCATTCGTTGTGGCGATGTGAAAACCTTCCGCGCTCTCCTGCTGCACCTTGTAATGCTCTAGCCGCGCTCCTTCCGCCAGCACGACCTCTACGACAGCGTTTGTCCAGTAAGCTTCTTGCGTCTCAGACGCGCTCCCGTAACTTTCAATCACAGTCGCCGCGCTCAAAGGCTCTGCGACAATCAGCACGCGCGGGAAAGAGACTGCTTGCCTCGTGCGCGCGTCCGAGAGAAAGTGTAGCTGCACGGGCGTCTTGACCTGCACGCCGCGCGGAATCAGCAGGAACGCTCCGCTTGAGAGAAACGCTGTATTGAGCGCAGTAAAGCCGTTCTCGTTGTAATCAACTCCGCGCCCTAGATGCTCGCGCACCATCTCAGAATAACGCTCGTCAGCGAGAGCATCCGCGAGATTCAAAGCGACAATGCCTTCCGTCGCGGAATCTAATTTCGACAACTCGCTGCTATAAATTCCGTTAACGAAGACGAGCCGACTTGCGCGCGCTTCTTCATAGAGAAATGCGTCCATCTCGTATTCGGCAGAAACTTTCTCTATAGCTTTTCTCTCAAACACCGGCTCGAAATTCATCTTGGCGAGCGGTGCGACGTTCGTATATTTCCACTCTTCTTCGCGCACCTCTGGAAAGCCTAGTTGCTCGAAGCGGTCAAACGCGCTTTCGCGCAGACGCTCAATCCAGGTGAGACTGCCGCCTGTTCCCTGCTGAAAATCGCGGAAGGCCGCGCCGTATGCGCTCTGTTCTTTGATTGTTTCTGTCGCCATCTTTTCTTAACTCAACTGCGGCGCGCTCCGAGCGCCCCTCGCTGCTCCGCCCTTAATCCAGTCATATCCTTTTTCTTCAAGCTCAAGCGCAAGCTCTTTGCCGCCCTCTTTGACAATGCGGCCACCGGCCAGCACGTGCACAAAGTCAGGCACGATGTAATTCAAAAGCCTCTGGTAATGCGTCACGAGAATGATTGCGTTCTCTTGCGTGCGCAGCTTGTTGACGCCGCCCGCGACCACGCGCAAGGCGTCTATGTCGAGCCCCGAATCTGTCTCATCAAGCACCGCGAGCTTGGGCTCAAGCACGGCCATCTGCAAAATCTCGTTCCGCTTTTTCTCGCCGCCGGAAAAACCTTCGTTCACAGAGCGCGACATAAAGCTCGCTTCCATCTCGACAATCTGCGCGCGCTCTTTCAAGAGGTCTTTGAACTCCAAAGGGTCTAGCTCCTCTTCGCCCAAGTGCTTACGCTTCTCGTTGTAGGCGAGCCGCAGGAACTGCGCGTTAGAGACGCCCGGCACTTCTATCGGATACTGAAAAGCAAGAAAGATGCCTTCGCGCGCGCGCTCGTCCGGCGCAAGCTCAAGCAGATTTCTCCCCTCATACAGAATCTCGCCCTTCGTCACAACATACGAAGGATGCCCTGCCAGCACCTTTGCGAGCGTGGATTTCCCGGAGCCATTCGGCCCCATGATGGCATGCACTTCGCCCTTGTTCACCACCAGGCTGATGCCCTTCAGAATCTCTTTACCATCAATATTGACGTATAAATCTCGAATTTCGAGCAATGCTTTCTTCTCTCCTTAAAATTTCTTAGCCGACGCTGCCTTCCAATTTCAATCCGAGCAGGCGCGTCGCTTCGACTGCGAATTCCATCGGCAGTTGCAGGAAGACATCCTTGCAGAAGCCGTTGATGATTAAGCTCACGGCGTCTTCCTGCGAGATGCCGCGCTGTTGCAGGTAGAACAACTGCTCTTCGCTAATCTTCGACGTAGAGGCTTCGTGTTCGACGCGCGAAGTGTTATTCATCACCTCGATATACGGAAACGTGTTCGCGCCGCACTTTGAGCCAATGAGCATCGAATCGCATTGCGTATAGTTACGCGCGCCTTCGGCCTTCGGCATGACTTTGACGAGGCCGCGATAAGAGTTGTTAGACTTTCCGGCAGAGATGCCCTTCGAGATGATTGTCGAGCGCGTGTTCTTGCCGAGGTGAATCATCTTCGTGCCCGTGTCCGCCTGCTGCGCGTGATTGGTCAAAGCGACGGAGTAGAATTCGCCGATGGAGTTGTCGCCCTGCAAAATGCAGGAAGGATATTTCCAGGTGATGGCCGAGCCCGTCTCAACCTGCGTCCACGAAATCTTGGAATTTCTTCCGGCGCACTTGCCGCGCTTGGTGACAAAGTTGTAAATGCCGCCCTTGCCTTCTTCGTCGCCCGCGTACCAGTTCTGCACCGTCGAATATTTAATCTCCGCATCATCCAGCGCGATAAGCTCGACCACAGCCGCGTGAAGCTGGTTCTTATCAAACTTCGGCGCGGTGCATCCTTCCAGATAAGAGACATGCGAATTCTCTTCCGCGACAATCAGCGTGCGCTCGAACTGGCCCGACTCTGAATTGTTGATGCGAAAGTAGGTCGAAAGCTCCATCGGGCAGCGCACGCCTTTCGGGATAAAGACAAACGAGCCGTCCGTAAAGACCGCGCTGTTCAAAGCCGCGAAGTAGTTGTCATTGGTCGGGACAACAGAGCCCAAATATTTTTTGACCAACTCAGGATGCTCCTGCACGGCTTCGGAGAATGAGCAGAAGATGACGCCGTGCTTCCGCAGTTTCTCTTTATAGGTCGTTGCGACGGAGACTGAATCAAAGACCGCATCCACAGCGACGCCCGCAAGCTGCTTCTGTTCCTGCAAAGGAATACCAAGCTTCTCGAACGTGCGAAGGAGTTCGGGGTCAACCTCGTCTAAACTCTTCTTCGTCTCTTTCTGCTTCGGCGCGCTGTAGTAGATAACGTCCTGATAGTCTATCTCAGGATATTTGAGATTGGGCCAATGCTTCGGCTCTTCCATCGTCAACCAATGACGATAAGCTTTTAGACGAAACTCAAGCATCCACTCCGGCTCATGCTTCTTCGCGGAGATGAGACGGATGGTGTCTTCCGTCAATCCTTTCGGAATCACGTCGGACTCTATGTCTGTCACGAAACCGTATTTATATTCTTTGTTAGCCAGTACTTCGATTGTACTCATCTTGTTTCCCTGCAATAACTCCGATTGAAAATTTCAGACGCGCTCAGGCGTGCGCCCGAAGTGTTGCTGCAACCCTTGTATCTGGTGCAGCGTCGCATCAACTTTGGCTTCCGTGCCGACAAGCTTTGCCAGCGTGATTTCCGAAAGCGCCTTCTGCACAATCTCGTGCAGGCCAAGAATCACAGGCCGTATGCCGCAATCGCCCGTGTGCACGCAAACATCCATCACGCCCGTATAACTCTTGCAATGCTCCTGCACTGCATCTTCGTCGAGCACTTTTATAATCTCGCTCAAACGAATCTCAGACGCCGGGCGCGCCAACTGATACCCGCCCTTCGTTCCCCTGTGCGATTGAACCAGCCCCGCCTTATTCAAAATCCACAACAACTTTCCGGCATTCGCAGTCGAGATGCCCTCGCGCTCGGCAATCTGCGACAGGGTCAGCGACTCGCCCTCCGACAAGCCCGCAAGCTGTACCAGACACCGCAATCCGTATTCTTCCTGTGAAGAGACTTTCATAAAAACCACTTAAAAACAGAAGCCGCCAACCCTACGTTCCGAGTCACCTGTCTTGTTTTCAAATGACATCATAAAGATACATTACTTTTTTGTCAAGATTAGATAAATGACTTTTCTATCAATAAGATAGACTTTCTTAAAGCCTGCTTTCCCGATAGCTTAAAGCATGAAATTGAAGTTGATAAAGCCGGAGACTTTGACGGGCTGGCCGTCTTTGACAGTCGGGCGAAACTTCCAGCGACGCGCGGCGTCAACAGCCGCCTGACGCAGCAGTTCCGGCCCGCTGGAGCTTTGCGCGACGGCGACCATGCCCTTCTCGTCAATCACCAAATCCACACGCACGATGCCTGTCACGCGCGCATTCTTGGCAAAGCTCGGATAAGCCGGAGAGACTTTTTGCATGGCCTTATCAACAAGCGGGCCGACATTCATTGGCTGGTCGCTCGCAGGCTTTGGAGCGGGTTCGTTAGCGGCGTTTGTAGTAGCTGCTGCTGCGGCTGGCTGCGAGGTCGCAGGCGCAGGCTCGTTTGAAGTCTGAGCAGGAGGAGGAGGAGAAGTAGAAGGAATCGCGCTCTTTGAAGCGACAAGAACCGGAGCGGAGTTGGCTGTCGCAATGCCGCCGCTCAGCGAAGCGAGGCGCGTCTCTGAAGCAGCGAGACGTGTCCGGGCCTCTGCGACTTCCGTTTGCCAGCGCGCTCTATCTTCTACGTTTTTAGAAAGTCCCGCACGCACATTTGCTACATCTTCAAGCAGCGCGAAAGCGTCCGTATTTCTGTCGTCACCGGCCCCAATCTGTTTGGCCTGTTCAACTACGCGCTCAAGAAGCGCGCGCACTTTATCCAAATCGTTGACGGCCTCTCCGGGCAACTCTCTGTCCGCGAGATTGAAACCGAACGCGCGATAGCGGTCTAGGTGCGCGCGCACGCCTCTGACAGCCTGACCCGCGACCGCGAAATATGAACGTGAAGAGCCTTCGTTCTGCGGCGTGTGAGCTTTGAAAGTCTCTTCAAGCACATTCTGCGCGCGCCCGTAATCGCTCTGTTCAAGATAGATGCCAACCAGCATGATGCGCGCGACATCGCGCACGGCATCATCCGTCGTCGAATTGCGTATCGCATCCAATTCAAAAGCAGCCGCCGTCAGATTTTGCGCAGCCGCCAATGCGCGCGCACGCGCAATGCGCTTCTGCAAAGCCTCCGCATCGGTCTGCGCAGTCGTCTGCGCATTTGCCGCCGACATGCAGAGAGACAAAATCAGATGTAAAAATAAGATTGCTTTAGACGAGGAGAGAGCCATGCGTTGACAATTCAATTTTTCCTTCACTACTCAATACTCCGTAAAGACAAAAGCGAGCTTGAAGGCTCGCTTGTTTGCACATCAACATATATTTGATGTGCTTATTATCGCCTTCTATGCCAGCTTAATCAAGCCGGGCCGCCGAATTTTTCCCTGTTTGCGTGCCAGATGGGGCGAGACTCTTGATAATTCGCTCGCGAAAAGCACGTGCGCGGGCCTTTATATCTCTTTCGTCCAAAGTTAGCAACCTCCGGTCGAGCATTACGACTCGCCCCTCTATGATGACCGTGCGCACATCGTCCGCTTTCGTCGCGTAAACCAGATTGGAATAGACGTTATAAAACGGCGTCTGATTGAGGTCGTCAACGTCCACAATCACAAGGTCTGCGCGCTTGCCCGTCTCAATCGAGCCAATCTCTTTTTCCATGTGAAGCGCGCGCGCGCCGCGTATCGTAGCCATTTCAAGAGCCTGCTCAGCCGTCACGACTTTCGGGTCATTGCTCGAAAGCTTGTGCAGCTTGGCGGCGGTGTCCATCTCCTCCCACATGCTGAGGTCGTTGTTCGAGGCCGCGCCGTCAGTCCCCAATCCCAAATCCAAATCGGCAGAGAGCATCTGCGGCACGGGCATGACGCCCGAAGCGAGTTTCATATTCGACTGCGGATTGTGTACGACTCCCGTGCCGTTGCGCTTCAAGACAGCAATCTCTTCCGTATTGGCATGCACGACATGCGCGGCAATCACTCGATTGTTGAGAAAGCCGATGCGCGCCAAGTAATCAACCGGACGCGCTCCGTGCTCTCTCTGTATATCTTCGACTTCCTTGCGCGTCTCCGAGACATGAATCAGGATTGGAGCTTTTGTGCGGTCAGAGAAAGCGCGTATGGCTTTGAGATGCGCTTCTGAAACCGTGTAGGGCGCGTGCGGCGCGATGGCCGGAGTGATGAGCGCGTGTCGCTGCCACTTCTTCACGTACCTCTCCGTGTAGGCCATAGCCTCTTCATGCGTCTTGTTATCCGCGACCGGAAAATCTATCACCGTCTCTCCGAGCACGCCGCGCACGCCAGCCCGTGCAGTCTCATCCGCAATCGCATCCTCGAAGTAATACATGTCGCAGTAGGTCGTCGTCCCGCCGCGAATCATCTCTGCTAAGCCGAGCCGCGTGCCTGCGCGCACAAATTCTTCCGTGACGTTTTTCGCTTCCGCCGGAAAGATGTATTTGGTCAGCCATTCGTTGAGGTCTAAATCATCCGCGAGGCCGCGAAACAGAGTCATAGGCACATGCGTGTGGCCGTTGATGAGTCCGGGGATAACAACTTTCCCGCTCGCATCAATCGTCTCGCGCGCAGTGTACTGCGCCTCTATCTTCGCGCTCCTGCCGATAGCAATGATGCGCCCTTTCGAGACGGCTATCGCGCCGTCTTCAATCACGCGGCGCGCAGAGTCCATCGTGACAATCGTTGCGCCGCGCACGATGATATCGACAGCCTGTCCGCGCGTGCGATTTCTTTGCTGAGCTTTGGCGGCAAAGGGTGTCGAGATAGAAGACATGAGAAGCAACGTGATGAAGAGTCGGAAGATTTTTCTCATTTTATCAGAGCATTGAAGATGTATTGATGCTTGGATTTCTCAACTACTTTGCCGCGCCGCTTTCCTTCAAGAACTTGGCGTCGAAGGCGTGCGGCAGAAGATATTTAATGTCCACCGTCTCTGTCTCGCCGCGCAGGTTGGCGAGGACGATTGTGGTATTGCGGCAATGCTCCCAGATAATCTGACGGCAAGTTCCGCAGGGCGGCGTGAGTCTTTCGGTGTCTGCGACGATGACGAGGCGGCCAAAGCAGCGCGCGCCTTCGGAGATGGCTTTCCAGATGGCTACGCGCTCGGCGCAGACCGTCAGGCCGTAGCTCGCGCTCTCGACGTTGCAGCCGGTATAGACTTCGCCGTCTTCTGTCTCGACTGCCGCGCCGACGCGGAAATCCGAGAAGGGAGCGAACGCGCGTTCGCGCGCTTCTGTGGCGATTTCGATGAGCGATTGAAGCTCGCGTTTCTCTGTCAAGATGCCTGTCCTCCGTTCGCTGTCAGAGTCTTTGACAGGCGTTCGCGTATCTTGCCGCTGATGAGGTCAATGCTCACCAGATTGTGCCCGCCTTCCGGGATGATGACATCCGCGTATCGCTTTGAAGGCTCGACAAACTGCATGTGCATGGGCCTGACGGTTGCTAAGTATTGCTCGATGACGGATTCGACTGTGCGCCCGCGCTCGGCCACGTCGCGGCTGAGGCGGCGTATGAAGCGTATGTCGTCCGGCGTGTCCACAAAAACCTTGATGTCCATTTGTTCCAGTAACCTTGAATCTGAGAAAATTAAAATCCCTTCGATAATCACAATCGGCTTCGGCTCTATGAGCACGGTTTCGCTCTGGCGCGCGTGCGTTTTGAAATCATATATCGGAAGCTCGACCGCATAACCGGCTTTGAGTCTCCTGATATGATGCACGAGCAGGTCGTTATCGAGCGCGTCGGGGTGGTCAAAGTTGACGGCCTGCCTGTAATCAAGCGGCAAATCCTTGAGATTCCTGTAATAGGAGTCCTGTTGGATGAAAACCACGTCGCTCGCGTTGACCGATTCGAGAATGCTTTTCGCCACGGTCGTCTTGCCGGAGCCTGTGCCGCCGCTGATGCCGATTATCATATGATTCAAGTGACGAGTGACGTGTGACGTGTGACAAGCAAATTTTTTAAGCTTGTCACACGTCACACGTCACTCGTCACTGTAGTCTGGGAATGACGCGCCGCAAGAGTTCCTTGAAAGTCTCGTGCACGCGCGCACCTGTTTCTACTACCTCTTCGTGATTGATTGGTTCTCCGAGAACGCCCGCGGCCATGTTGGTGATGCAGGAGAGGCCCAAGACCTTCATGCCTATCTGCCGCGCGATAATCGCTTCGGGCACGGTGCTCATCCCGACGGCATCCGCGCCGAGCGTGCGGAGCAGTCGAATCTCTGCCGGAGTCTCATAGCTCGGCCCGGTCAACGCGGCATAGATGCCGCGCCTCAGTTCCAGATTCATATTGCGCGCCTCTTCGACAGCAATCTCCTGATAATCGCGCGCATAGACTTCGGACATATCAGGGAAGCGCGGCCCGAACCGCTCGTCGTTCGGCCCGCGCAAAGGATTGACGCCCATCAGATTGAGATGGTCGTTAATGACC
>Ga0209574_10000414_pt1 | contig 11023 bp, 11 predicted proteins | sample AgamicMgMarz_FD_187168 | JGI IMG/M metagenome (GOLD analysis project Ga0209574, IMG submission 187168) | Agave microbial communities from Guanajuato, Mexico - Mg.Ma.rz (SPAdes) (version 2) | ecosystem: Host-associated > Plants > Phyllosphere > Phylloplane/Leaf | place: Guanajuato, Mexico... | reverse complement strand
ATTTATTTATTAGTGTAAGGTCTCTATTTCTTATAGGAAGTATAACAGGTTTTTAAGGAAACCTGTTATACTCATCAAAAAAGCCTGCCTCTTTTGATTTAAAAGGGGCAGGCTTTTCTTTCTACAGCATCTATAAGAAGTAGACGCAAAAATAGTATAAATCTTAAATAACACCAGTACTTGTCCACACCCTTTTTTATTACATTGCATAATATAAAAGTGAGCATCCTCCTGCTCTTCCAATAGATCGGTCCTTATATTACTACTGTTTGGTGAACAGTAGTTTTTTCTTTTTTAAGCTATATATGTTACACACGTTTAGTTAACATAAACAAATTATCGGCATACACCTCAAATGTAAAGCCTAATTTTCATTAGGACATTCACCTATACAACTTTTTTGCAATAGTCTAATAAAGCATCCAGGAGGCTATTGCATAATGAAGTTATTTAAAGATATTGAAAAAATTAATCAAACACATCTTTTAACCTGGCAAAATGACGCATTAAGAGCTTTTAGTACAAAAATGAAAGATAGAGAATATCTCTTTCCTTGTATTCCAGCTACTCAATCTTTTTCACTTGGACATCTAAGATATGGGTTTGTAGGTCACCCTGAAAGTAATCAAAAATCTATTGAATTGGCCGGTTTACTAAAAGAATTCACCATAAATTGTAAAGATTATGGAAAGTACACAACTTTAATTATATTCTTTGAAACCCCTCAGAATCTAATTACTAATAGCACTGTCGAAGATTTTGAATTATTGTTTTGGAATCAACTTAGTAATTTAAATAAATTGGATGAAAAAGATTGGCCCATTCATATTCCTCAAAACCCCTCGGAGCATGAATGGGAATACTGTTTTCATGGAGAACAATATTTTATGTATTGTGCTACCCCAAAACATGAAGAAAGAAAAAGTAGATATTTCCCTTATATGCTGATGGCTATAACTCCACGTTGGGTTCTTCAAAAATTTAATAAGAACGAAAGATATGCTAAAAAGATTAAAGAACAAGTAAGGGAAAGGGTTAAGAAATACGATAATATCTCTACTCATTCTGCTTTAAATAGTTATGGAAATATAGATAATCATGAGTGGAAACAATACTTTTTAAGAGATGACGATACTGAGTTACCTAAATGTCCATTTTTAAGAAGCTTGATTGATAAAGAGAACTAAAGAAAAGTGTAGTAGGTTCTTTTATTAATTAATAAACATTGTATAAATCAGATTAGGAAGAGCAAACTACTCAAGATGCCTTTTGGTATCAAAACTAACTTTTAATTGCTCAACAGAAAAAACCTACTCTTTTGACTGGAAAGAGATAGGTTTTCTGTTTTTTAAGCTGTATACGATATAAAATGTTAGTTAACATAAGGACTTTTACAGGAAGTTATAAATTAGAAGAGGGGATCATATTTATAACCGCCCCTTTCCCTACATTAAAAATATTTTATTATTGAATCATCATTATTTTTTTAACGCTGGTATCCATATTTCGCTTTTAAAAGTCGGTGATGTTACATCTTTATGTTCATTCCATAAAATTTCTGGTCCCTCTACCTGTTCATAATTTGAGGATGGAAACCATTCCGAATATATCCGTCCCCATACATCCTGCAATGTGTCAGGAAATGGCCCAACTGCTTCAAATACAGCCCATGTTAAAGCAGGTACTTCAAGTTGTATCAAATTATCAGGACATTGCTTAGTTGTTGCTATACCGATATAGTGATCAAGCTCCCCTTTTTCCTCCATTCGTTCCTCCGAAAAATTCATCGATGCACTAAGCAGTCCCAGTGGATTAACATTAGAAAGTTTTTTTAATTTATTTATCGTTTCATCACTTAAGCTTTCCCACATAGCAGCAATCTTGGGGTTAACTCCGTGAAAAATTATAGGCACTCTTTCTTTAATACCGACTATATGAAATGCCTGTTTTTCTTCAATTCGATAGTTCATTTCATTTCCTCCTTTAATTGATAGCTGAAAAGTCATTTGTGGATAAGCTTTAAGTGAATAACCAGTCTTTTTGGCTTCTGAAGGAGTTAGACCATGTAAGTTTTGAAAAGCTCTTGTAAAAGAGTCTGGTGAGTTATATCCGTATTTGAACGCAATATCAATGACCTTCATCTTATTATCTTTAAGTTCAAATGCTGCAAGAGTAAGGCGTCTTCGGCGAATGTATTCTGACAAAGTAATACCTGCAAGAAAAGAAAACATTCTTTTAAAGTGATACTCAGAGCAAAGAGCTAACTTTGCTACTTCTCTAAAATCTATATCCTTTGTTAGGTTCTCTTCGATATAGCTTAAAGCTCTATTCATATTTCTAAGCAAATCCATTTATATGGCCTCCCTTACCATCAGAATAGCAGAATCTAAATGGGTCTATCCGACATTTCATGCACAATTATGTAGGTTTTTCTCTCCATAAGTTCTTACGAACTTGAGCAAACTACCCGGGGTGTTACCAAACATCGACTCATGCAACTAAATTCTGCAACCGAAAAAACCCACCTCTTTTGACTGGGAAGAGATAGGTTTTTTCGTTTTTTTAAGATGAATATGGTATACAACTTTAGTTAACATAATCAATACTATGAAAACCGCAATTATTCAATTATCTGTCTATAAGTATAGATTTATTAGCTCTCCCGTTCTGTACAAGAGATTCTTTTTGAGAGTTCAAGACCGTGGGACCTAGTGAAATTCCCCAAACCAAAAACAATGAATACCAAATGTACCCCCAAATTATGAGATGTACATTTAAATCCTGATAAATAAATTGTGGAGGAGATATAGCGCGACCGATTTCTATAAAAAATCTTAAGTAAAAGAAACCAAGACCCCAAAATGTCAATCCTATTGATCCGATCCAACCAAGTGTAAGTAGTATAAAACGGGGAAATTTTTGACCCCATGATTTTATAAAAGAAAGTGCAAAGAGTGCTGCAAGAATCGCAATAAAGTCTATTACCCAAAACCCAATGGCTACCGACCAAACGTTATCAGAAAATGTGCTTTATATTCGCCTGGAAAAGCTACAGATATTCCCCCCCCCACCAAAGATGTGGCACAGCGTATAGGAGTGCCGAAACACATGCTAAATATCCAAAAATTGTTGATGGCTTTTTTGTTCGATTGAGCATCATTTGTTGAAGCTTCAATGGCCCCTCCCTTTTATTACTTTTTACTTCATTTTATTATCAAATGAGAGAAAAATAAGTAGTGTATACTATATTCAAAATTAGCCACCATAACACCCATTCTAGGAATGAAAAGGAAGCTTAAGAACTACGTTAATAGTTCTTAAGCTTCCTTTTCTAATATTTAGGAATTATCTTACTTAAAAACGGAATATGGAACTTTAAAGAAATTAATCCCATTGGCATAAGGTCCGTATTCATATTCACCAAATATAATCACAATGCCACCACTCGTGTAATAAAATTGGTCTTGAGTTAAGTTCACGGATTTAAAATCTTTAACCTCGAATCCAGCTCCTTTTTTATTACGCGCAATCATTTGGTCACGAATATATTTATTCACCTTACCTAATTGAGTTTGATTTTTAATGACGTCTTTCAAACTAAGTTGCTTAGCTTTTAATAAATCATAATTGTAAGTATCAATCCAAGCATTACCGTGTGCACCACCAGAGTACTCATCATAGGTAATAGAAATACTTAAAATATTATCTTGATTGTAGGGTACAGAGTATTTCATATTTTGATAATAAGGGCCTGGTGACCAACCGTTTTCGCGGTCCTCTTTCTCCTGTTCTTTTAATTCTTTATTTGCTTGCTGAGTTTCTTTAGCAAGGTTTAAGAATTTTCTATTGAAACTAGCCTCAAATGGTTTATTAAAAAGACCAGATGCTTGTGGATAGCTAATATTACTTGCTAATGATTTTTTTGTAACGGTTATTCCAAAGGCTTGGATTTTGTCACTAGGTGCTCTCTCATACTTGATACTAGACGATTTTTGAGCATATAAATCTTTTGATACACCGTAAATTCCACCGTATTTTCCAGAATAAGAATAAACACGATATATTTGACCCTTTGATACTTTTTTAGCAGCTACTAATTTATTATTTTTAATGTTGTAAAGACTAGTATTCTTTAAAATTGTAACGCGCCCTATTTGTCCCTTAACGAGTTCTTGATTTCCCCACATTACTTTGGCTTCTGCCTGTGTATGTGGAACGAGTGGCGAGAATAATACAGCAAAAACTAAAATAAATGCTATAACTTTTTTGAACCTTTTCATAAATGCCCCCCTGAAATATTTTGTAGGGTTTTAAAATTGATAATTTACAATTTCCAAAAAACCCCAATTAGAAGTATAACATAAATTAACAGTGAATAATGATTATTTATATTGTTTTCGTGGAAATAATTATCGAGTTCTTTTATGTATAATCCATTAATTTACAGTTAATATAATGTACTTTATCAGCAATTGCTAAGTGTATACAGAAAAGGTAAATAAAAAAAGCTAGCATCCAGCTAGCTCTTTTTAAACAAAATAGGTTTAATGATTAGCATCCTCCAACGAAGCCGCCAAAACAAGAAGCACCGATAATGATTAACAGGATAAACAGTACAATAATTAAAGCAAAACCACTGCCAAAACCACAGCCGCCTCCACCGTAACCATATCCGCCATAGCAGCAACCGCCACCATAACCTCCAAAGCCCATATTTTCACCCCCCTATATGCTTAATACTCTTAAGATATGTATAAAAAATTAAAATGTTAGCCCATACTCTGAACTAGTGAAATAACAGGATTTTTTTAGATATATATAAACCCTTTAGATTAGTTTACATAGAATGAATGAACCATCCGGTTTAAGCTCAGTAGATTAGTTACCTCCCTAACCGATTTACAGTTGTTAAAAAATAAAAAAACTCCCTACCGCCCGGGAGTTTTTTTATTTTTAAGTTGTATATTCCCACTATATCAATCAAAATTAATAAAATTTTTATAATATCAGCGCTTGTCCAAGCACTTGTAATTACTTTACATATCATAAATTATGCGACGAAACATTTTGTCTCTTTCTATAAATGGAAAAAAACTACTGATTGCACACATCAGTAGTTTTTTGATTTTAAAGATATATATGGTATAAACTTTTAGTTCATATAATGTTTTTTACCAACATTAAAAGCCCCTCCGATCATTAAACAAAGAGGCTTTTGACGCCTGAAAGGTGTATTTGAAAAGAATAAAGATAGAGTAAGAGATCAGTTATTTACAATACATAATATATGTTGCTATTCATTACTAAGCAAATTGTCTATTATGAATAATTTTTTTATCATTTGAGCAAACTACCTAAGATGGATAAATCATCACTTTACGACTACCTTTCAACAAACAAAAAAAGCTACTGTCGAAGCCAATAGCTTTTTTTGTTTTAACCTTTATATCGTATACATATGTAGTTAGCATATTTGATTTTATAGGCACTATATCTACAGTGAAAAGATTGCCAAAAGATTTTTTAGCCTTTTTTACCATAAATGTAATTTTTTAATGATTGATATTCTTAAACTTATCTGATTATTATGGATTTAAATCGTCATTCTTATATAATTAAGCGTTTTCATTTTAAAAGTGGGGGACTATACTTATGCATGAGAAACAGAAAAGACATGCTCAATTTGTAAGGCTTCCTGTTGATATTGTAAAAAGGATTGATGAGTATAAAGAATCTAAAACAATATCTTCTAGAAATGAAGCTATTTTAGAATTAATTAAAAAAGGGTTAGGTAAAGCTGATTGATCTCTAAAGAGTAAGATGCTGTTACGAATAAGATTTGCTTTTATGAGCAAACTACTCAAGAAGCTCATTAGCTTTCTGCCCGAAATTTTCACAACAGAAAAACTTCCTTAACGCATTCGGGGAGTTTTTCTGTTTTTAAACTGTATATCATATACAAAGCTAATTAACATAATGGATTTTATAGGAAATAACTAATAGCATCTTATCTATAAAGATGCTATTACCACTGAACTAAAGCACTCTTTAAGGTATTTTATTTAACTAACCCGTTTTTATATTTCTCCTGGGACTTATTTAACATAGAGATTTTCGTTTGAACAAGAAGATTTTTGCTATATTCATAAGGATTCGAACATTTTGGGCCTATTTCTCATATCGTATTAGGTATTAATAATATATTGAGGTGGAAAAATATGAATTTTAATTATATAGATTATTATTCTGACCCAAGATTTTCAGGCCCACGGTTCCCATTCCCTGGATCGCCTGGTGGTTTCCCCGGATCGCCTGGTGGTTTCCCCGGATCGCCTGGTGGTTTCCCCGGATCACCTGGTGGTTTCCCCGGATCACCTGGTGGACAGCAAGCTCCAACTGCCCCCCCACCGGCATTTATCCCCCAACAGCAAACAGCAACACCATTTGCAGTCGATCCAGGAGCCATTTCCTTGTGTTTATTCCGCAACACCTATATATGGCTTAGAAATGGGTCAAGTTTTTGGTATTTCCCTATTTTTGTGGGACCGAGATCAGTTGCTGGTTTCAGATGGAACGGGCGATTCTGGACTATTTTTGGTATAGATACAAGACGAATTGTTTCATTTACATGTTTCTAAGTATTCATAATTTATAGCCCTAGAAAAGGGGAGGAATCGGCTTTGCAACCTACAGAGAAGGTCAGGGTTAGTATACCATTCCCATCACGATGGGGGATCCATGCCGAGATTGCAGGTAGACCTATGGTTTGGGGTGTGCTCATCATTAACTCTATTACAGGCAATAGAGTAATGGGTACAGTTAATTTTCGTGGCACTCTCATTCCCATTAATGGATATTGGAATGAGAGTGCCAAACAAATCAGCTTTGATTCACCTTATGCCACATATTCTGGTAACTTAGCTATGTTTGATGATGCCACTACTAGAATTCGGCATCTCGTTTTAAGTGGGTGGATTATTATGAAGCCACCTTCTTTACTAGCAGGTAGGAGTGGAACTTGGGTGGCTACGACAGATACAAGTCTCACAGGACCTGCCGTTAGCAACAGTGATTTGCCTCCTGTTGGCGCCTTTTTAACATCAAATATACTTCATAGCAGACTTGAACGTTGAGGAAATCCTTTTAAAATATACAACCTAAAAAGCGAAAAAACTAACTTTGGGTCAGAAAGAAGTTAGTTTTTTCGCTTTTAATAATATAGATTAATACATCATCTTATAAAATTATAGAGAATTCCTAATAAGTATTATAAATATTTTCGCATGTTTCAGCTTTTGGTTGATAAAAGCAATGAAGCTTATATCGAGCAACAAGAGGTTGATTGTACCATGTTGGAGGGCACTGTTGAGGAGGTCTGAAATACCATAGGCTAAATTTTGCAGGCCAACTACGTTCTCCTCTGACAGATCGACGTGCCAAACGTTTTTCACTTTCTCGTGCTCTTTGATAGAAATAGCCTTTTTGAGTAGCTTCAAATGCATGGGGTTGATAAATCATTTGTGGAATAGTTCTCAGTCCTTTAAAATCAGAGCAATTTGCTCTAATTCGATTAACCCCCACATTTCCTATAAGAAGCATTCCTTGTTCACCTTCACCTTCACCTTCTGCTCTAAGGAGCCTCGCTAAAAGAGCTATGTCTGAAGTTGTCGCTTTAACAACCGCCATAATTTCACCTCCAGAAATTAAGATATTTCTCTGCAGCTTGTATAATGTCCTTTCGTTATTTTTTATTTTAAAAAGAGGCTTTTCTCTCCTATTACTTCTTACTTATTCTTTTCAAAGCATCGACACCCACCCAAGAAAGAAACTAGGTAAATGCATATTCTTGCTTCGATAAGAAAAAACGGGGGTTTTGATCATAAATTCAGAAATACACTTGTTACCTAATTTGTATTTTCAAGAAAATCAGTTAAACCATGGAGATGTACGGTTTATTGGAAGACCTGGATTTGGCTTTGGAGGACCCTGATTTTGGTAGTTCCTTTTTATATTAATTGATGGTTTATTAGCTGGCTCTTTGTTTTCTCCATGTGATTTAGTATAGATACGAGAGGGATCGTTTCATATACATGTTTTTAAATTATCAAATTGAATTCATTAGACCGATAAAATAAAACCACCAGTCTAAATATCTAATTTCAAATAGGGTAAGTCATACTGGTGTTACAACAAACAACAATTATTTTACACGGTGTCGTTTGAGCAGGAATACTCTTTGTTGTAGGTCCATAAACAACTAGAAAAGGTAAATAAAAAAAGCTAGCATTTAGCTAACTTTTTTTCAAACAAAATGGATTTAATGATTAGCATCCCCCAATGAAGCCGCCAAAACAAGAAACACCTATAATGATTAATAGGATAAACAGCACAAAATTAAAGCAAAACCACTACCAAAACCACAGCCACAACCCCAAAGCCCATATTTTCATCCCTCTATATGCTTAATACTCTTAAGATATGTATAGATATATATAAACCCTTTAGATTAGTTTACATAGAATGAATGAACCATCCGGTTTAAGCCCCGTAGATCAGTTACCTCCCTAACCGATTTGCAGTTGTTAAAAAAACAGAAAAACCCCCTGCCGCCTGGGAGTTTTTCTGTCTTTTAGATGTATATCATATATATGTTTAGTTAGTGTAATGGATTTTATTGGAATTCATTATCTGAAAAGGTTTTGAATATTATTAGAGAAGGCTCTAGGAATGCCACTTCGATAAAGCCATCTCTATTTTAAAAGAAAAAACAATCTGTCTTCCAATACAGATTGTTTTTTCTTTTTTTGATTTTGTGAATTATGAAGGTGAAAAAATGAAGTTAAAAGGATTCTACGTGTGAGACGAAATTTATTCAAGTTACATTATATGCCTACATTTCTCTTTAGGTAACTTGCCTAAATTAATATTTTTCTATCATTTGAACAAACTACTCAAAATGTAATAAAGTATCAGCTAACATCTATATTTTACGACTAGAAAAACTCCCCATAAGGTAGTTTTTTCGTTTTTTAAGCTGCGTATTTTATACATCTTTAGTAAACATAATCGTTATTCCCAGAAATGATAAGAGCCCCTGTTTTATTGAATAAGGGTTCTTCTTATTTAGTTATTACTATGAGTAGCTACCAAAGCCTCCGCCAAAACAACTACATCCAATAATGATAAGAAGAATAAATAATACAATTAATAAAGCAGCTCCAAATTCGCCGCAATTAGACGTATAAAGAATCCCTTCTCTATTAGATTTTTATCACTTTCATAGATAAAATAGTCCTCTTACTTTTAAGAAACTATTCTATTATAAATAAATTTAAAATGACCAAACAGGCATATGTAAAAGCCTTTCAATTGATTTAAAAAGGTAGGCTTTTCTTTCTACAGTATTTATCTTAAAAAGAACTACTGCGTGGTGAACAGTGGTTCTTTCTTTTTTTGCTGTAGTGAATATACAGGTGTAGTTAAAATAATACAATTTATAGATAATAGTCACCTTAATCTTTGATTAATAATACTAAGATTTATCTTGTAATAAAAATCCCTTGAATTATACAAACTCAAGAGATTTCTACATATAATTAATATCTTTATTTATAAAAAGGAGTGAATATATGAATCAAAATATACCTCAGTATGTTGCTTTAACTTTTGATGATGGACCGTCAGCTTACACAATCTCCATTTTAGATATTCTAAAAAAATATAATATATCCGCAACATTCTTTGTTGTTGGTTCAGAAGTGAAAAAATTCCCAGATATAATACAAAGAATTTATAGGGAAAAGCATATCATTGGCAATCATACTTGGAACCACCCTGATATAACAACCCTTTCAAGGAATGAATTGTGGAAGGAAATTAATTCGACAAATATTCAAATCAAGAAAATAATAGGACATTCTCCAGATCTATTTCGTCCTCCCTATAGTTCAATAAATGATAAAAACGCTGATGCTATTAAAAAATTTGGGATGACTTCCGTATTATGGAATGTAGATAGTAAAGATTGGCAGGAGAAATCCCCCTTAAGTATACAAAAGAATGTCATTTCAGCAATCAAAAAAAAGAGTCTCATTGTAATGCATGACGGGGATCAATACGGTAGTGGACCTAGAGACCAAATCGTTACTTCATTGCCTGAAATCATTACATATTTATTAAAAAATAATTATCATTTTTTAACAGTTCCAGAGTTCCACCAAGTTGCATACAAAATTGAAAAATGGTCCTAAAAGGATGGTTAACTTTTTTATATTCGGCTCAACAGTAAGATAGTTTTTTCTTTTTTAGCTGTATATGATATATATTTTTAGTTAACATAACGAATTAAATCGGAAGCTACACTTAAATCATTTTCAATACCCATCAGTAATTTTTAGTTCGATCCATGATAAGACCCTTCCATTTTTTGAGGGCACCCCATATTATAATAAAGGTCTTTATGAGTTCTACATGGAGTGCTTTCCTTGACGGGAAAGTGCCCTTTTATTTTGTTGTCTCCTTCTACTTTTTTGAATTCTTAAAGAATTCTTTCTCCAAAAGCTGAACAAGAGAATCTTTTTTGCTCATACCTTCTTCAATACATCTCTTAGCAAATTCTTTAAATAATTCTTCTGGTATATCAGCATTTAAACGCTTAAATCCAGGCAGTGTTTTAAGCATATTAAGCTTCCTCCTAGAATGAGTGCGCACTCAAATAAGTGATAATTAAAGGATATAATTACCATAGACAATAACCAAAATTAAAATGGTTATTTAGTCATTAATTACCTATAACAGAAATCTTGAATATCATAGGGAGAATTAACAAATTAAAATCCGGGGGGACACGATGTGACCAAACTATTTGCTATCAGTGCAGGTATGTCCTTTTTTGCCGTTGCTAAAGCTGAGAATGAAAAAGAAGTACTTACTATTCTTGTTAACCGAGAATTAGAAGAACAAGAGGATTTTGGTATCAGAGCGCATATTGATGACTTTTCGATTGAAGGGCTGTGTGGTGATT
>Ga0209574_10000413_pt1 | contig 11041 bp, 17 predicted proteins | sample AgamicMgMarz_FD_187168 | JGI IMG/M metagenome (GOLD analysis project Ga0209574, IMG submission 187168) | Agave microbial communities from Guanajuato, Mexico - Mg.Ma.rz (SPAdes) (version 2) | ecosystem: Host-associated > Plants > Phyllosphere > Phylloplane/Leaf | place: Guanajuato, Mexico... | reverse complement strand
AAGTTCTTTCCTTCTGGGTATAAAAATAAATGTAAAGTTATCTAAGTCATCTACCTTTGCTTATAGTATGTTTCTATCTTGCCTTCTATCTATGGGATAGAGGGTTTCCCTATGTAATCTGTTTAAAGTATGATTTTATTGGTAATGAATAAATGTGTTACCTTTCTCGCAGGGTATACAATGACATTTCAATCACACAAATGACCTTCTACCTGACACGAGTAGAAGGTTTTTTGATATGAATTATTTATCAACATCAACACTAGTTGCTGAATTAACCATATTATTTAAAGTGATTTTATTTTTATCATCTAATTTATTACGTAAAAAGGAATCCCATGTAGCTTAGCAAACCAATCGTTTCACATCATTATTCCAGATTTATTAATCCGGATTACACGTTATCTTTCCATATCTCAATGCATCATAGATAGCTCGCCCATCACTTAAACTCGTTTCTGAATATTCAAAGGGTAAGAGTGAGAAAACAATATAATAAACAGAGAAATAAACAAATTGGTGAGAAAAGAGATTCTTTGAGAGAACGTCCAACATAATTAAACCATACACAAGAAGAATAGACGCTAAATTAGCTATGGTACCTCCAGCATAAACACAAGCATGAGTAAACCGGTTATCATACTTTAATTTTTCGTAAATACAAAAGGAGTGCAAAAAATAAATAGATTTTATTTTAATTTTTTTCCACCTAAAAATCGTTCTCCCTTGTCCAATGGTAAAATCGACCCTTCCTCCTAAAATAATAGCCATAAGTGAATGCCCCAGTTGGTGAATAACAGACACAAGTGGAATGACAATTAAAAAAGAAAATAATAATTTCGGCAGATCACTCCATCCAAACATACCTGTCTCCCCTTCATCCTAAAATAATCTTACATTTGATATTCCACATTTTTGTCTATCAAAACCGGTAATTTTATGAAGGCTGTATAAGAGAATGGTGCTTTTCTATGCTTTGTGTTTATGATTTCCATTAGGTTAAGTAAATAATTAAACCGGACTTTATTTACAATAAAAAGAGCTACCTCCAAATAGAAAAAGGTAGCTTGCTCTACTCAAGCAAAAAATTACATACGTTAATTGAGTTAAAAGAACTTAATTATTTTAACATGATAAAAGCATAAGTAAAACGCTTTCATTTTTTGTTCTATTCACTTATTTCCTTTGTTACAATGAAATTATAGGGATTAGAGTAGAAGGGTAGATGGGAGATATGAGTACAAATCTATTGATAACTTTAGGAATTATATTTCTGACAACAGTAGCTATCACTATTTTAATTAAGATTCCGGAAGAAGATTAAATGACACCATAAAATAAAAAGCCACCTCATTCTATTGGCATTGGAGAGTGAGGTGACTTTTTTTGATTTTGAGTTATACTTTACGAAAGTATAAGAAAGGTTAGGTCTACTAGTAATTATAACATATTAATTGAAAGGTTGTCATACAAATTTCGTTATAGAGGAACAACCCTGTCATTCACATACAAGGATGATCCTTAGCAGGGTTCATACGTAAACAATGTATGAGAGAATAAAAGTTCAACATGTCCTCCTATGAATACGATTTTTTTCAGAAAAAGCCTATATATAAGGCAGGATTTTATACATCTTTCTTTCAATCATCTGAGACTTTTTATGTATAAGGAAAGGCAATTAAAAATAAAATGAAGTTAAATGAGCTAATTGATGTTCATTTTATATAAGATAATTTCAACTTCAATTCTTGTGATAACCTAACAAGAGTTAATTGGAAAAGAGTGATCAATATGGAAGGGAAACAGCAGCAAGAAATAGCTCTTGATAAAGTATATGACTACGCTGAATATCCAGATAAGGTCAGTGGCAGATGCGACAACTGCAACTCAGCTTACTTCAAAAGTTCGGTAAAAGCTGGCGTTTTCTTGCGCGAATGCCGGGATTGTGGCATGAAGAAGAGTATCTAGGTATAGATAAACATATATTAAAAAGAGAAGGCTTTAATCCCTCTCTTTCTTTGTTTTCTTTAGATAAAATTATTCGGATATTTTCACTTTAAACGATTTAAATTTCACTGATTTTAAAGACCCACCTTTAAAACCTATATCTTTTGATTCACCCTTTTCGTCGAATTCGACTCCTCCACCATCTGTTGGAAGAGATAAATAAGGAGTAACGGTCAATTCAGTAACATGTGAGTTAATTGGATCAAACTTTTTATTACTTTTAAATACTAATTTATCTTTCAACCTTTGACCTTCTGCGCCACCAGAATGGCTTGCAATCTTCTTTCCATCTTGATCAACTACTTGGAATTCTATATCTCCAGCTCTACTTAATTCGAAGTCCTCCCCTTTTTCAGAACTCTCATAAGATATACTAATACCTGTTTTACTTACAGACAATTCCTTAACATTAAGAGTAATGCCATCCACATTTTGTGAATGATGGATAGGAACCTTCTTAATATCCGTAATTTTTTTGATTGGATTTGAGAAATACCATGTTTCTCCATTCTTACCATGCAGGATTAATCCAAGTTCAAAAGAATTTGGCATATCTTCAGATATGTTTATCTCCTGAATGGCCGTTCGAGTTGTTGCTGATTGAACTTTTTCCCCATATGAACCAGAGGATCCGTCAGGTGACTTTCCATTTATGGTGAAATCCATACCAGCACCAAAATAGTATTCTCCTAATTTTTTTTCTGATTTTATGATATAACCAAGGCTAAGGCCATTTTGGTCATATAGAATTTCGTCAAGCGTAACAGATATTCCATTAACAGTCTGTGTCTCTCCAATCTGGCTGGTCAATCCATTTTTTTGAGCTTGTTTCAAACTAACGGAATTAGAATCACCAAAAACAGAACCGATAATAGGTATCTGAGACAATGTACTTGCTAAAGCTGGAGATTGATAGGAAGAAGCAACTAATAGTCCAAAAGCGACTGCTACACTGGACAAAGCATATAAGCCCTTCCGTTTTCTGTTGCTGATTCTATGACTGTACTTATAACTTATTTTGTGATCCTTCATTTGTTCTTCTGCTTGACCAATACCTGCTCGAATAGCTGAACGAACTTGTTCTTTCGGAAAATTTTCTATCTGCTCACGAGATTCTTTCATTTAATTTATAGCTCCTTTCTAACTCAATTTTTAATTTTTTCTTCGCTCTACGTAGATACGTTTTTACTGTACCAACTGGTTTTTCCATCACATCCGAAATCTCCTGAATGGACAAATCATGATAATAAAATAAGATAATAGACGTTTGATAAGATGACTTAAGTTTAGATAATGCCTCACTTAAATGAAAAGATTCTATTTCTTTGTCCTGTTTCTGATCTAACCTTTTTAATAATTCGTGTTCTTCATAAGGAACAATTTGTTCTCGTTTCTTTAATAGCTTGTAACACTCACGTATAAGAATTCTAAATAACCAAGTTGAAAAATATTCTGGCTTTTGTAGATGACCTATTGCGAGAAATGCTTTACATGCTGTTTCTTGGATAACATCAAGAGCATCTTCCTTTGTTCCAACGTACGAAAGAGCTTTATAATAGAGCATTTTCTCTTCTTGAAAAAGTAAGTCTTCGAAAGCCCTAGCGTCTCCATTAATTGCTTTTTTTACTGTATGTATATCATGTTTCACAGTGTCATTCCTCCTTTCATTAATTAGAGTCTTTTCGACACTCAAAAAGTTTCACTATCTCCATTTTTTTGAAAAATATTTTAAGTTTACTATTTATAAAATGAAACATCATTGCAAAAGATCTTATGCCCTTACCAAAACTATTGGTGAGCCCCGTGAGCCCCGATTGCATTATGGAGAGAACAGTGAACTATGTGCGTCTAGTTATCCTCCTTATTTAACAGCTCGCTATCGGAATGGACTTATGAGTGGCCATAAAGCTTAAGGAGAAAAAAGATATGGAACCTAGAGGAATGAAAAAATGGTGCCTTTTGCTACAATGCCAGAGCAATACTTAGGATTGCAGGAAGTCATAAACAAGCAAATAGAAGTACCTCAACCTCTTTTAACAGAGGAGCAAAAGGAACAAATCAATTTCACCTTAATTGAAGCCTTACATACAAATAAACAAGTTTATCTTACATACTACAAAAAGGGACAATGTATTACAGAAAAGGGATTCATCCAATTTGTTGATTCCCTGGGGAATTTGTTTGTTTTTATCGATGAAGTATTTGAATTAAAAAACAAAATGAAGTTAAGTGAACTAATTGATGTTCGCTTGGCTTAGTTCCTGAAAAAATCGTGTGCAGAAATCACTTATTTGGGTGAAGGTACATTCATGTACAATTTTAGAGTATACACATTACGTGACGGTTCAAAGAGAATCATTAAACTAAAAGAGGGAGAATCATTTAAAGAGGAACTCCAAAGAGCAGGTATTCAAGAAACGCAGATTTTTCAGATGCAAATGACAAAACGTAAATAATAAAATATTCAGCAAAAAGAACCATCGTAAATTCGATGGTTCTTTTTGCTGAATAAGACATTTATGAGTAGGAAGCATATATGTTATCAGAGATGCATAGAGTGTACGTATACAAATAATACTAGCTAAGTTGCGCATGACATCACTGATTTAGCGATACAGAGCAACCTTTCTAGGAAAGGGGAATGTCGTATGGAATTTCTCAAAAACTTTACTGTTCAAAGTATTTTCGTTGTTTTAATTTTATCAATGTTTGGAAGTTGCTTATGGGGAATTTGGAAACATGCATTGGAACACCCAAATTCCACTATAAGCGAAGTGCTTTCTCTACCTGAAATGAAAATCTTAAAATCATGTTTGTTTCTAGCATTTGTGGTAATTGGATTTTACCTTCTATACCACATTTACGCAAAATGATGATTTTTTATTTGAAACTACATGGTTGGGGCCATGTAGTTTTCTTTTAGAATTCAAATAATTTATGAGCATATGATGGATTGATCTAAAATATACTTAATGGTTTATTTATAGTTATCTATCAGTCTATCCAGAAAAAAACTATACTCAAGCATATGAGATGGCTATTATTTATATGAAGAGAATTTTTATTTTATTTGAGAAATATGTAATCTGACACATTCAGCCTTTAGATTGGTTAGGGGCTTTTTCACATGAATGGTAAAATACATAGACAAAAAAATCACCAAAAAAGTTGAATTTAAAAATTTATAGCTGTTTTTATACAAAGCATTTTACCTTGATTATCATAAAAAGCTAGTATCTGTTTCCTCACGGTTTAGAGTGAACCACAAAAAGAAAACCACTAGAATGGGTTCTAGTGGTTTTACTGTTTAAAAGTCGCTATATTCTTCTAAGTCATCATCGTCTAATGAACCAGATATATTCTCTAGATCTGCGACTTTTCCTTCTTTCAGTTGAGGAACCTTTGAAGGCTCTTCTTCTTTGAAGGAATCGCTGCCTACAAAACCTGTTGTTTGGGCTAATGCCTTTAAATCAGCTAGTTCATTCTTGATATGTTCAAACATCTCGTAGGTTTTTTTGTCTTCCATTGCTTTTCTTCCAGTAGATGCATCATCTAGATCACGTAGAATTAAAGATGAAATATAATCTCCTAACTTACGCGATTTAGCATATGTAGCCAGTTTATTGTACACTTCATCACTCAATCGATTTGTCTTAATGGTAAACGCATTTTGGCGTTCTGACATCCTTATCACCTACGTTGTTAGGATTTAACGGCTTTTTTCTCTGCTGCTTGCTTTTTCTGAACGTAACCAATACTACGAATTTCCAAGCCAAATAAATTTAAGTGACGGCTATCTTGGGGAACCTTATGATACTTGTCCGTACGTTCTTCTCCAATTTTTTCACGCATACTATTCATGATAGCAACTTCTAAAGTAGGAGCTACCCCGCCGCAGTACACATATTTACGCAATTTATTCGCTGGTGGTGGTGCGACATCATTTAATTTAGCCAATAAAATCTCCACATATTCTCGAAGAGAAGACTTGATTGTACTTGTTAAATCAATGGATTCACCTGTATTTTCGTTTTTTAATACAAACTTTTGCTTGCTGTAGTTATCAAGAATAAATTGATCAAAGGCACGTAAGTCTGTAAACAGTTCTAGGAATTTCTCTTTACGCAATTTATCAATATGCGCTAAATAAGGAATGCCTTCAATACTTTGGAATGAATCACGACTATTGGCAGCTTTTAACCCTTCGGGTAGAATAACCACATCAATGGAACCACCACCAATGTCCACCATAACCGTTTCACATTCTACATACTCATTCGCATCTTCACGATCTTCAAGGGTTAAGTCTTTTTTTAACGCAAAACGTGCACTTTCTCCCTCTTTTAAGCAGGCACTTTCTTCTACTACTACCTTTAACGTATTTTCAAAACCAGGCGTATGCACGGTAAACGTGTGGTCGCCTAAGAAGCGATTAGCCATCGCTTTTTGAGCTGTCCCAAATGTGCTCTCTTTCTTAAGGAGCCAGATTGGTAACATAGTAGAAAAATAGTCAATTTCAATTGTGTTGTCTTTTTTATCCTTCGCATGTAACGCATGGTAATACGCAATCGCAGCTAAAAAGGTGATGTATGGAATATGACTTGTGATTTTATTATGTAATTTATTAATGTGATTGTTGGCAAGTAATTGACTTGCTGCAATGTCACCTACTAAGAAATAGCGCTCTTTCTCTTCTCCCTGAATTGTTGTGGAAAGTAAAATACGCTTCTTAAATTCTTCTGGAGCTGTAACCGCATCTGTAAAAAAAGAATCTGCAGCTTCTTTTTGCAGTTCAACTACATTCGTTGGAAAATCAAATAGGTATCCATCCATAATGTTCATATCAACAGAGTTCCCGCAATCTTTATTAAAACGTGAAATTTTCATTTTTACACACCTCATCTTTTAAGTTGAACTTATATTCAACTCATTGTACCTGATGTAGGATAAATATTCAATATATGAGAACAATTTAATTATCTACAAAAACTTACATCTATCAACAATTATTAAAATTAAATAGAACTTATATTTACATATGATATTCCACCAATATCTCACTAAAAATCATTAAAATAACGATCAAAAAACCTAATGACTTGGTCTTTTTTTACTCTTAGAAACACAAATGATTTTATTCTTTAATGAGGTAATATATAGTGAAACTTGTCTTTAAATGTCATCTTAGCTATTTCTTTGAATCCTATCCCTTTATGAAGTAGGTTTCTTATTATTTTAGGAGTTATAACGATTAGATATTATTTAACAAAGAGGTTCAATTTTCCCCATCAGGTAGTCACTTTTTCTATACGAATTTATAAGGTAAATAATAGTTTAAAATTATTTTTTTATTTTATGAATAACTGATTCTCCTTTTACACATGTTAACGTTATAAACAATAAAGGAGATGGATAAAATGGCAAACAATAAAAATAGCAACACAAATGAATTATTAGTATATGGTGCTCAACAAGCAATTGACCAAATGAAATATGAGATCGCTAGTGAGTTTGGCGTTAACCTGGGTCCTGATACAACTGCTCGTGCAAACGGATCTGTAGGTGGCGAAATTACAAAGCGTCTTGTACAAATGGCTGAGCAACAACTTGGCGGCGGACGTTTCTAAGACAATTGTAGAATCGTGGCTAAAGGAAGAATGGCACCCATTCTTCTTTTTTTCTATGATTTAAATAAAAAGAAACACGTGCATAGCATAAAGAAGCCCCCATCAACGTTGATGGGGGCTTCTATCATTAAAACATAACTATTTTCCCCTTGTGAGGCCTTATCGCCATGTAACGAGAGTGCCCCTCGTTCTTCGAGTAGATAAGTAAAAGCCACTTGTAGACTACAAGTGGCTTTTTGCTACGTTGAACATATTAAATGATTCACGTATTATTCCCAACTATAGTGTAACACGAATGATCATCTATTTGCTCTATAAAGTTTTGTTTTGCCACGTTCTAAGACATAAGGCATACGCTGTGTAATACTGCGTCCTCGAATGCGCATCACTTCATATCCTTGTTTCGTCAAATAAAGATCTTTCTTTTGATTATATGCTTTTTGCTTTCGAGAAGAATACTTGTGCTCGGACCGGGTATCCATGTAGGACCAAGACCTTATACAAACGTCTTTCAATGGGCGACTCAACTTTTATGCATGGAGTGGATGGGACATCCTCTACTCTCTTGTCCATTTCATGAAAAATAAAGACGACTAGTCCAACCCCTAGCATATAAAAGACAAGCACGTCTTACATCACCATCTACTGATCCCCTACTGTAGTAAGGATTCTTTTTTATTTTTTGACTGGACAGGCAAGCTTACTGCAGTAGCTACATAATATCTAAAGAATCATAACTCCATTATCTAATCAGTATCTAGTTCAGTATCGCTACCTCGTTAATACAAGCTGTATACGCCTCGTGAAGCCCTTCGTGGAATCTGTAAGGGAGCTGAGCCGAAGAGGCGAAGGGGGCGACCGGATGCGTTGAGCTGAAATAATCCATACATGAAAGGCAAAAAAATTAAAAGAATGAAAGAAGGTACCAGCATGAGAAAAACAAAAGGATTGACCTTTCGAAAAATCTTTCCTCCGTCTCCCAATCCATCTCTCACGAGACCTCGTCCCTTCAAGGCTTATTCCTTTGTTCCTTTTAGTCCACTAGCCATGCTTGACCCTACTATTCTTACCATAGGAGGCATTGTATTAGGAATTGCGGTTATTGAACGAATCTTAGAACGCTGGGGTGTCATCGACCTGGTTGATCAATTGGCAAAGGTCATGCGCTTTATTTTACCTGTTGCGTTTTATAGCGCCTTGATTTACTTTTTTGCGAACTTTATGTTTTGAGGAGGAATGTTGATGTTTGAAAAACTAAAACTGCGTGGCCAATTGATTAAAGCGTTTCGTACGGCAGAGATTTACCGGATGGTGAAACGTGGAGAACGTACTTCCTATCTGTTTCCAAAAATTCATCAAATCGATAACCATCGTACATATACTCGGTACGCCTTTTCCTTGTTAAATGGCATTGATCCTGAGCTGTTAAACAAAAAGAGATGGGCTTTACGACAAGTACTAGGCAGCAACATTGAAATAAACGGCAGCCTAAAGAACTTTAGTATCACTGTCCACCATAAAAGCTTACCGAAGATGCTTACCTATAATTATGAAACCATTCACCCTCAGATAGAGAAAATGGAGCTTCCCGTATGCATTGGTCAAGACATCTATGGAAATCCTGTGTCATGGGATTTTGCTGATTTAGAAACGTTACTGATTTCTGGCGAAATTGGAGCCGGAAAAAGCAGTCTGATGCGTGTCATCCTCACCACGTGGGTAAAGTATACCTCACCTGAAGAGTTGCGCTTAGTGTTAGTCGATCTTAAACGAGCCGATTTAGGGTTATTTTATGGAATTGAACATGTAGATGCGCTTTGTTTTGAAGCCAAAGACATGCGAAAACCGTTTGCTTTACTACGAGCTGAAATGTATCGACGAGGGGATTTACTGTTAGAGCATGGCGTGACACATATAAGCAGACTTCCATTTAAGCTGCCTCGTATCGTTGTGGTAATTGATGAAATGTCCATAGTGAAGAGAGAAACGGAGCTTGTAGAAATAATTCAACAGTTTGCCAGCCAAGGCCGTGCGCTAGGCGTTCATACGATTATTGCCATGCAGCGTCCGGATGCGGATTTATTAAACTCTGCGTTAAAGGCGAATTTACGGGTACGAATTTCTGGAAGGCAAGCTGATGCCACAAATGCAAAGGTAGCAGGCGTACTTGGGGCAGAAGAAATTGATGCAGCAGCCAGAGGACGTATGAGAATTAAAATTGATGACGTGAAAGAGTTTCAAGCCTATTTTTTAGATGAAGAAGCGTGTAAAGAAATGCTTTCGCCTTACAAAACGCGTGTAAAGGATCCTGAACCTCAACTGGAGGTTATACAACAGCCTATCTTTGGGTTGTTAGAGAAGGAGGAACAGCGATGAGCTTTCGACTATCCCAGCGCGATAAAGACATCATTGGGTTTATTAATCAGTTTCGGGCTGTAGATCGTGACTCATTAGTTGAACTGTTCTTTAAACAGCTTAAATCGCCCGTGAATGCATGTAATAGCGTCATGATACGTTTATATCGTTTAGGGTTAATTGAACGCACACAGCAATATTCTCCGACTGTCTATTTGCCTATAGATGCCAAAATTAAAAAGAACTCTCAAAAAATATTACATTTCCTTTCTACCTTGGATGTCTATAAACAGATGTGTTCGTATAGTATGCCTAAGAATGTCATTGTCGAAGATAAGCCCACCGGACGAAAAGGAGGCATTGAACCGGATCTTTTTTGTATTTTTAAAGGATCTCCTTTTTGGATTGAAATACAACGTAATCAATATTCAGAACAGAAAATGCAAGCGAAGATCAATCTCTATGAGGAATTTTTCTTCTCGGATGAGTGGAAAGCCTTGCATTGGCAGCCAGAGGATCACGTAGCCATCTTCCCTTCCGTTATTTTGATTACGCCTGTTCGTTATGCGGTATCTTCGGACCATATCCGCATTATACAGGTAGCAAGTATTCATGAATTAATGGAGAAATACAGAAGTTCAGCTAAACAGCAAAGAGATGGAAGGTCAAGGATATCATCATCCTCCTCAAATGGAATCAAGATTAACTTAACATAGGATACTAGGAAAATATGCTTCCTGATAAAAAAGAAAGCTACCCCATCGTTGCTGGTATGCTCCCCTTATAGTAGACAAGTAAAAGAAAGCCACCTATCCTGTCTACTATGGAGGGGATTTTTTATGGGGAAAACGAGGAGAACGTTTGACATTGGATTTAAGAAAAAAGTAGTAGATTTATATCTTGAGGGGCGACTGGGCTGTAAAGTAGTTGGGAAAGAATTTGGGATTAATCATACAACGGTTTTACGTTGGGTTCGACATTATGAAGTCGAAGGCCTGAAAGGCCTTGAGGAAAAGCGCGGAAAGTCGAAAGAGCCTAGTAAAGAGAAATTT
>Ga0209574_10000411_pt1 | contig 11058 bp, 11 predicted proteins | sample AgamicMgMarz_FD_187168 | JGI IMG/M metagenome (GOLD analysis project Ga0209574, IMG submission 187168) | Agave microbial communities from Guanajuato, Mexico - Mg.Ma.rz (SPAdes) (version 2) | ecosystem: Host-associated > Plants > Phyllosphere > Phylloplane/Leaf | place: Guanajuato, Mexico... | reverse complement strand
GGACGGTTCAAATGGTTATGGACCAACAAGTCCACACTCCGTAAAAAGAAAGAAGAGTTTTTAGAAAGTCTTCGTACCCACTTTAAACAACAACAATCAGCCATACATAAAGAATTTCCTAAAAAGAGAATGGAAATGCTTGATCATGTCATCTATAACCTAGTGGCTACAGGTATTCAAGCCATTCGTTCTGAAACGCTCATGAAGAAATTTAACGTTTCAAAAAGTACCGTGTCTCGTTTTGTACGCTCGTTGAAAGCGACACCGTTTATTATTATCTCTCGTTACATTAAAGAAGACACAAAAGGTGCTCATCCTGACAGTTATGTATTTATCCTTAAAAGCCATAAAAACTTTAACAAAATTTGTGATGAGATCTTTTTTGCGCATGATACGACAGAGGTTCAAGGTGTCCAAATAGAAGAAATGACAACTCCTATGACAACTCCTGTGACGAATCAAGAAATAGCCGAAAACATTGATAAATCAAGCTTAGAATACGATAAATCACCTGATGCCTTTATTAACCTTGATTTACCTGTAAATCATATAAATAATCATTTAATGTCTGTTTCACAGTCCTTCACCTATATCAAAGGTGTGCCTAAAAAAGTCAATCAAGTCTATGCAGGTAAGTATGGTCATCAACTACAAGACTTTTATGCTCGCATTCAAAATGCTGCAAAAGCTGTAAAACGAGATACAGAGATTGAGATTAAAAAAGAGCAAGTACATGAAATTGCGTATACATCCATTGTGGGATTAGATAAATATGTCCATGAAGCTAATCATCAAGGCAATCCTTTATCCCTACGGGATATGTGCCGATTAATCTATCAAATTGCGAAAAATCAATTCTATGAATTCGTAAACTCTAAAGAGCAGGATTATTCACCAGTATACGCAAAACAACAAGAAGTTATACATAACGAAAGCAAAGAAACAACATTGGCTACACCAAAACGAATTATCCGTAAGGAACTTGTTCCAGATTGGTTAAAAGCTGAACAGGATCAAGAAGAAGCTACACAAGAAACAGAGCTTTCTTTGGATCAGCAGCTTGAAATGATTCAGTTGAAGCAAGACTTAAGACAAGAGCTCACACTAGAAGAAGAGAACCTATTGCAGGAACACAGTTCTACGTATAGTTTGTTGGAGATAGCTCAAGTAAAACAAGATCTAGGACAAGACTTAACCCTAGAAGAGCAAGAATGTTTGCGTCATCATGACCAGTTAAAAGACACAGCTTCTTAATCAAAAAAAGTAGAAATCCCTTAGAAGCTGATGTTTCAATAAAATCTGTTTATTTAGAACTGTGTTCTAAATAAACATTAACTAAAAATCTAAGCAGGAGGAAACCATTATGCCACATAAAATTACGTTAACCGGATCAGCCACAGGACCCTTACGCGAATACGATCGCTACGTTGCCTTTGATATGCGTGAAAAAGGGTCACCATCTGCGCCTAAAGGATTAAAGAAGAGTACGTTTATTTCGTATACGGTGTTTGTTGCGAAGAAAGCTTTTAATAAAACAGGTCTCACCAAGAAAAGTATTATGCATGAAAAAATTTTAATTCAAGGAGAACCGACGTTAGACATTCCGATTGATGAATGCCCTGGTGAAGTAGGGGTCATCTGTTTTCAGATTACCGTTCTCCCGAATAAAAATGACAAAGAGAAGACTGAGTCAGATGCGAAAAAAGAAAATAAACAAGAAGCTTCTGCGCCTTCTGAAGCACAAAAGAACACGGAATCTACTAAACAGCAGGAAGAACAAGCATCTGTTTCTCAACCTGCAGCAAATGAACAGAAGAAAGAAGCAGAAACGATACAGTCAGAAGTGAAAGAAGCACCTGTACAAGAGAAAAAGACTGAGCCAAAACCGAAAACACTACCGAATCAACCAAAAGGGACACAGGATATTTTGAGCTTTGATGATATTATCGTACCTGAAGCATTCTTAAACACACGTCCGAATCCTGAGAAAACACAAAAGGTCATTGATTTTGTGAAGCGTACAGGACGCTTAGATGAGCCTTTAACGATTGAAAAGGGATCAAATGTCTTAAAAGATGGCTATCGTCGTTATGTCGTGGCTAAAACCGTTAAAATGGATAAAGTTCCGGTTGTTTATGAATACCAAAAGTCATGATGTACGTCCCTTATGATGACTTATGACTTATGACTTATTGCAAAGAGAGCGATAAAAGTGAGAATGGTGAAGAAAAGCATCATTTATCCATTACCACAGGAGCAAGACATTGCAGAAATAGAAGGTTCTTTTCGCGTCCAATTGCCGAATGAGCATAAAGAATTCTTAAAACACTGTAACGGATGTATAGTAATAGATTCTACACCATTAACGATCATCAATAAGAGATGTCAAATTGAACGTTTTTTAGGTATTATTAAAAACTTCAGTCAGCATCCTTATGGGGTGTATGACAGTGGTTGCTGCAAAACCTCTTTAAGAGAACAAGGGCGGAATTTCTATGATGAAGATCTCATTGGATCTGAATTAATTCCAATTGCGAAGCTAGCATGGGGAGATTATTTGTGTTTGAACTTTCACTATGATAAGAACAATCCGTCTGTTGATTTCCTAGACTACGAAGAATCATATGAATGTGATCCAGCTACATCAAAGATGGCTGATACCTTTCAAGCCTTTTTGAGCATGTTATCCTCTGAGAACGGGTAAAAGGAGAAAATACCATCCAACCATGAGAATATCTACTCATCTAGATTTTCCAGCCTAATAAAGGGAGTGTCGATATGAAAAAGTGGCCTTGGATCATTCTATCAGTTGGCGTCATTCTTCTCGTTTTTATGATGAACCACCTCATAGATAAACGTCAGCAACCATCAAATATGATAAGTAGTGTCTCGCTTACAACCAGTACCTCTCCTGACAAGAAGAATATAGTTGAAGTCAAAAAGATGTATACACAATCCACTGATTACTTTGACTATGAACAAAAGCAAAAGATTGATTCCGTCCGAATGTACTACGGGCAGCCAGGAAGCATACTTAACCAATACAAGGAGCTTAAAGGAATTCAACCTTCTAGAATTCATGACGTTGATGTTTATTGGAAAGATAATCAACATGTCATTATCGATATTATAAATACGAAGCAACAACAGAAAAATAAGGTTAAAAAACGCTTTAACTACCACCTTACAGAACTATAAGCAGGAGATAAACGGATGCGAACAATAAATGGAGATGGTTTCTACATTTATTCGCAAACAATTTTTGGTGGGATAAGATGTGAATTTTACTGTTAATTTCATCAGCAATACCTAATACCACGGACCATTTGGGAGAAGCATATATCTCTGAGTATATGCTTCTTTTCTGCGTATTTATTTTTTATTTTATAGATATTTTTGGTCATACTTATAACAAAGACCGCCCATTATGTATTAGTATATAAGGCGGTCTTAACTGTATTCATGCTATATGTTTATAACAAAAGTATCGACATTATTCTCTTTTATATAAAACTATTTTGACCTGTACTTTACTATATGTTAATTGTTAAAAAGTAATGCTTCTTTTATTGAGCAATGCTTATTTTTTTTTGCATAGATGAATAGTTTAAAGAAAATGTGTCCATCCTTTATAAAAAGGAGGTTATTGTAGTGGCTAAAAGAAGTAAGTTAGGTAGATTTTTAGATAAGGAAGGTTATAACATAACAAAATTAGCCCAAATGACGGGTTTAAATAGAAACACAATTAGTAAAATATACACTGATTCAAGTTATGTTCCATCTGGAGCTACAATAAAAAAGATTATGAAGGCATTAAGGTCACTTGATCCAAGCAAAAAGACCGAGGATTTTTTTGACATATGAAAAGGTACAATAAGCGTGCCTTTACTTATTCCTCTCCCTATTTAAAGGGGATGACCCTCTATTTTGAAAAATAGAAAGTCATTGATCCATGCCTGCCTGTCACTAGTCAACCCTAAGAAGGTGACATCTCTAGTCATATCCAACATAAATGTAATCTAAACTTTTCACATAAACATATATCTTAATTTCCAGTTCAGATAACAAAGATACAGGGAATAAAATAAAGAGCTATTTAAATGCTTAATTTTCCACTTATCCAATCTTCTACAAAATCTTTTAAAGAAGGCGCAATCTGGGTTTGTTCATTGTTCTCATGATTCCAAACATAAATATCATTTTGTTTTATAGATCTATCTGATATTGAATATCCAAACATATCACCATTCCCAGCATCTGCGAAAAATAACAAATTGTTAAAAGGAAGGTATATGTCCTCCAATCTTTCTCCTAAATTTAAATTTTCTCTTATAATTTTCTCTATAGACCAAATTAATGAGCAACCATAACCATCATTTACACCATTTGTTTCATACAACAAACTTCTTAATTCTTTTGGAATCTGAATACTAAATAGCTTTTCCAGCACTTCTATGTCCTCTATACTAGCCGGTTCTCCATATACACATCCTGTTGAAATATTTTGTATTAAATCCTTTCACATAGGATCCCCCCCTTATTAACAGATTATATGTTAAGTTGGTAAGATAACAAATAAATGCTTCAATAGCTGTGAGAAATTTCACAGTTTTAAGATCTGGAGAACGTTATAATGTATTTGACCTTACTAACAAAGGGTCAGTCTTCCTTTGCATTATATAAGAACAATCATTCTGTAGTAATCTCTGTTCTACTATGTTCGGAGATTTTTTTCTATGTGGAGAATACCTTCTAGTCAGAAACTAAAATATGACATTTTTGTTAACAACAAGGTATTTCTCTTCCTTATCTCGAAATAACCTATTTGTAGAAAAAATTGGTAAAGGAGAAAAAGTCTTATGCAAAAAATAAAATCCTCTCTTACAGGTCGATTAAGTGATTATACAAAGGAAATGATGAAAGATCTAAATGTTCCAGGGGCAGCAGTCGCAATCATAAAAGATGGAGAAATTATTCTTTCTGAAGGATTTGGATATCGTGACATTGAAAATAAAAAACCTGTTACACCAAATACACTGTTTGCAATTGGTTCATCTACAAAAGCTTTTGGTACGCTTTCTCTAAATTTACTTGCCCAGCAACAAAAGTTTAATTGGGATAAATCTGTTCAAACTTATATTCCTACTTTTTCACTCCATGATCCTCTAGTAAGCTCACAAACTACAACTCGTGATTTGGCCTCTCATCGTTCTGGTGTTAGTCGTCATGAACTGCTATGGTATGGATCTTCATTAACACGAAAAGACATTGCGGAAAAAATTCGATATTTGGAGCTAGATGCACCATTTCGCACAAGCTTTTTATATAATAATTTAATGTATGCAACCATTAGCCATATGGTAGAAGAAATCACTAATCAAACATGGGAACAATATGTAACTGAACATATTCTGCAACCTCTTCAGATGGAAGATACAAACTTCTCGGTTACCACTTCACAAGAAGCAGATGATCACGCACTTCCATACATTGAAAAGAACAAAGATATAGTCAAAGTCCCATTTCGTAACATCGATACAGTTGGCGCTGCGGGATGCATAAACTCAAATATAGAAGATATGGCTAAATGGATCCTATTTCATTTAAATCAAGGAAAAGTGGACCAACATGAGCTTATTACACCAGATATGTTACAGCAGATGTATCAACCGCATATCCCAATTCCGGATGAACCACTTTTATCTACATCAGAAACAACACTAAATTGCTATGGACTTGGCTGGTTTATTAGTGCATATCGGGGTTATAAAGTAATCCATCATGGTGGGAATATTGATGGATTTTCAGCACTCGTATCTTTTATACCAGAGGAAAAGATCGGACTTGTTATATTGACAAACACCGGAACGACGTTATTACCATCTTACCTTGCGAATCAAATTTATGATGAGCTTCTGGGACTAGATACAATTGACTGGCATAAAAGAGCTATAGAAGATACAGCTAAATTTAAAGAAATGATGAAAGAATTAGATAAGCCTCTTCCACAAGTAAAAGAGACAACCCTTACACATGCAGTAGAAGAATATACAGGGATATTTGAGCATCCTGCATATGGGAAATTTGAAGTGTATAAACAAAACGATACGTTATATTTAAAGTGGGAATCAGTTAATATAGAGATGAAACATCATCATTACAATGTGTACACGACAAAGTGGAACCTTTCTCATACGGAAATGAATGTGTTAATTGCCTATGAGATGGACGTAGAAGGGAAATTATCACAGTTTAAATTGCATTTACCACCAATGTTGAGTACAAAGCCAATTGTATTTAGTAAACTCATAGATAGGATTTCATAAAATTAAACATAAAACTTACCATTTCAAAATTTTAATAAAAAGAAAGTATTAGCTGGAATGCACCTTCTCACTTAATACTTTCTTTTTACTTTTTTATATAGATATAGCGCTAAATGGTGATATTCTACATGCTTTTTCAGAAATCTTTTCTTTGGAAGATCGGTGACATATCTATATTCAGTTTACATAACAAATATTATCGGTAAGAAGAGTTCCCTACGTAAAGGTCCTTTTTGTTTTAATATTGATTAACCGTGGCTTTAAAGAAAGAGGCTTGAATAAACTCCTTCACTGTTTGGGTTCTTACGGGGCATGTGTCTCTTATAGCTATAGAAAAATTAACTTTACCAAAGAACTTGTTATATGCTGCATATTAATCAACTAAAAAAAGGTATTTACCTACTTCTATCTAATCTTATAAGAGACCAAGTTGATAAAAGTTAGGTTATTTCCCTAATATTAATATACTTGCTTAAACAAATGAAGTGTTTGACTATGAATAAAATGAACCTAATCACAACCGTTGCAAAAGAAGTAGATCCAACACAGAAAAACTCTACAAAAGCCGTGAATGTAGTATTTAGAACAATTGCTGTAGAACGTGCCAAGGGGGAAAAAATCTATTAATTTGGCTTCGGTATATTTGAAGTTCGAAAGTGTACAAAATGCACAGGTCTCATTTTCAAACGGGTGATACAATGCTCATTCCTGCTTCAAGAATATCTTCCCTTAAGGCAGGAAAGAATCAAAACAAGATGTTAAATAACCTCGCGTAACTACAATGGATAGAAAAGTTCTAGGATTATTCCAAATAATTTTTTATTACATACATAGGAAAGAAAGGTGCCTTGTTTTGATTTTCAGAAAGTGATATAAGTTTATAAATTAAATATTTCTTTGCTTTTGCTGCTAGATATATGCTCTGCCCCTTCAATCAAATCCTTTCACAACGATACGATTGAACCATTTCAAAGACTTTTTTCATTTTACGTAATATCTTTTATAAATACATTCAAGGGGGAGCAAATCGGATGTCACAAGAAATTGAATTATTGAATAAGGGAATTCATATATGTAAAGAAATTATAGATTTATTAGAAAAAAGAGAGGATAGGAATGTAGGTTTTAAACAAATAGTTACAAAAAATGATTTCTCCCCATTACCTTTGAGATATGAGAAAAAATGATTTCTGTTAAATGACATACATCATGGATGTACTGAAAGACAGTCTTATCTTGTTTTCTTTTCTTCATTTACAAAAAAATTCAAATTATGCATATAGTCATTTCCTAATAATCGTTTAGTGGAGTTAGTAATGATAAAGAACCTTAGAAAGATCAATTTAATTTAAGTTTAAGGTGCCTTTATTGGGATAATATAATAAATAAGCTAGATTTAATCATAATCTGGTTTATTTTCTATACTGTAGGAGGCAACAAAATGGAACACGGTAAAGTGAAATGGTTTAATGCGGATAAAGGTTTTGGATTTATCGAGCGTGAAGGTGGAGAAGATGTGTTTGTTCACTTCTCAGCTATTCAAGGTGAAGGTTTTAAATCCTTGGATGAAGGTCAAGAAGTGAGTTTTGATATCGAACAAGGGCAACGTGGCCCACAAGCGACAAACGTACGTAAAGCATAAAAAAACATAATAAAAACAGACTCTTTCTTCAGAGTCTGTTTTTATTTTAAAAGTTCTTTTTACCAAAACTTATTCAATAGTAATTGTTAACCACGTTTCATTAATTTTTCTTCAAAGTAAAAAGTACTCGGGTATTTATCGACTGTGTAAGAGTATCTTTTCATGTTTTTTACATAATGACTTTTTAAGATTGTAACTAATTCATTAGATACTCTTATAATTAATAATTCTCCATTAGTAATTATATTTTGGCTCATATCCTTGTCCACCCTAATACCAGAAATAATAAAACTTTTATTTTCAATTGCGTTCGGACATAATTTAAATCTCCTAAGTTGAGGGTAAAAAATAAGGTAAATAAGCGAGTGAGGGAGGGAAGAGAATCTTTGGATAATAATTATGAGGGGAGAATTTTGAGAAAAGAAACTGTTAGGAGACAAAAGGTTTCAACAAACCTTTTGTTATAAGTTGGTAATTGTAATGTATATTAAACCCACTACAATATATAAAAATATGAAGCTTACAAAACATCCATATGATCGTTTATTCTTAGTTCGTTTATTCATTATGTGACTCCTTGCGCTATGTACTAAAGATTACATTATATACTGATATATGGAATGTTTGCAAAAAAGTTAAAAGATTATCTTATTATACCACTAATGTAAAATAATCGAATTGTATGCTGTGAAAAATATTATTGCGATAGTTCATTTAGAAAAGAATTAATTAGATTGCTAAAGCCAAGAAAAGATCTGTTGAGGGAGAGACAATAATGGAAATCACGGCCGGTCAAAATCGCAGAATTACATCGAGTATACTTAACATCATCCTAAATAAGAAGTATCTCAAAAAGGCTAAGCAAGCCAATGTAACAACGGGAGTGGGTTTCAAACAAATCGGTTATCACAACAACATTCTTGTAGGAGCTTCTAGAGCTCTCATAAAGAAAGAAATCAAGAGGAGTAATGAGTTAGTCTATAGGAGTTGAAAAAGTATTAAAAAAAGTAAAAGAAGATACCTCTGAGGGTTTGAAATCGGTGAAGGTTGAAAGTTCGGTGGATTTGTAAAAATCGCTCTTATTGGTTACAGTTTAATGGAAAACTCCAATGCATCGATTCCAACATCATAGTCAGGCTTGTGGCTGATAACGACCTAGCTTTCGGTTGCTCCCATATAGGGGTAAATAAAAAAAGACGCTCTGCCAGGAGCATCTGTGTGATAAAAAAGAATTTGTTACAAGGTAGTCTCATTATACATTACTACTTATGAAATTAAACTAGGAATCTCTTCCCAGTAAATCTAACGCAAAGGATTTAGCCGCATCCTTTAACACATTTGTTTCTTTTTTCTTCTCCATAGTATCCTCTCATATAATCTTTACGAATTAACTGTATGAAAGTTTCATACACAGTGTCTATATTGGTATACCCTTCGAAAAAATCATTGTACATTATATACATTCTTAGTTATCATAATCCCAATTTCCGGAACCAAGCAACCAAACAATCCTTTGATGTGAAAAGGGATCGCCTAAGTTCTAAATGTATTGTTGGAAGCTCATATAGGAGATTTTAGGACCTATATAACTTAAAGGTACTCTTTCTTTGCTCCTGTTTAAAGCGTTTTAAACGTAGCTCCCTTTTCTTATCTAACGTTCTATATAATATTCGTATGATCGCACATATAAATATTAGGCTCACAGTAATAATTACGGCTTGTGGTAATCGAAGGTAAAAGCACAGTGTTGCTGCGATTGGAACTATAGCACCACAAATAAGGTTAACGATCCATTTCCTGTTTCTATGAGCTTCAAGCTTTTTTTCAAGCAACTGTTTTTGTCCTTCTTCACTTGTCATACCTTTTAGATGATTTTGTGTAAGATCCATAGTTGTTTCTCCCTGATAAAGTTGAAAACTCTTTGCTGTTATAAGCAAAGGATTTCTTTTTATGTGTAATTAACTCTTAAGGTGCAAAGCTTTTAAATAGAACATAAACATATATACCAAATGAAACAGCGCATAGAGAAACAAAATGCAACAATAAAAAAAGAAGCTTTTGTTTACCCTTTCGTTTATCTTTAATAAATAAAGTATAAATAAATCCAAAGATTCCAACCAAAATTAAAATGGTTAAAGAAATCTTAATCAGTATAATAAAAGTACTTACCTTGACTACAATTGATGGTATAAAAGATGCAACTATAATCGTATACATAGTCAAAGCAACGACTAAAGAAGCTTCTGATACTTTTAAAGGATTTTTTTAAAATTTATCCATATTATCTCCTTTCTCACTTTAAAACTGCATCTTTCACTATAATACATGTGTATAGAGGAAACAATTAACTTTTACCACTAAATTCAATTTGGTACAAAAATACCCTTACTTTATTATCCAATTTTTTTATAATTTGCAAGTCGATTAGTAAGTTAATCACCACTTACTAAAAAGCGATCGCTTTCTCATGTTAGGCCAATGCGGAGAGAAAGCGATTGTTTTTTATTTATAAAGAAACAAATACTTATTTTGTTAAGCTTATCTTATGTAATTCATTTAATAATTGATCAATGGACTGACTGACTTGAAGTGTATTTTCACTGGTTATACCTTCTTCTCGTGCCACTTGAATCATAGTCTCCTTGGCCTTTTCTATTTCTATCAGTAAAGTATGTTTCAGAACACCCTTATACCCCTGCACTATCTCTCCCACCTGTTTACTAAAAGTGTTAATTCGTCAACCTATTTAACAATAAATGTATTATCTTTCTATTTCAACATCCAATATAAAATAAAGATGGGATATGGTTAATAATGCGTACTTAAAGGATCAAAATCCCGGAAATGGGGCTTGATTAGTCATTTTCTTTTTGTAATTACCATAAAAAACATAGAAAATTTCACATAAATTTGGTACTGTATACTTGCTATGACGTTCACATTTCAACGAGTGTGAAATCAGAAAACTGCCTTATTCCTTGTGTTGAGGCAGTTTTTTATGTTGGTCGTCATTACGTCAGGTTGATTTTAATCCCACCAGATGATGCTGACTTTATTGGTTTTGCATCTCTTTGCTGTTTAGCTGAACTT
>Ga0209574_10000410_pt1 | contig 11065 bp, 4 predicted proteins | sample AgamicMgMarz_FD_187168 | JGI IMG/M metagenome (GOLD analysis project Ga0209574, IMG submission 187168) | Agave microbial communities from Guanajuato, Mexico - Mg.Ma.rz (SPAdes) (version 2) | ecosystem: Host-associated > Plants > Phyllosphere > Phylloplane/Leaf | place: Guanajuato, Mexico... | reverse complement strand
GCTATCAGAGAAGCTTTGTAATCCGGTCGGGTCGGCAGAAATCCGTGCTGTCCGCGCCGCGCGTAGGGAGTGATAAATTCTCCAGTGTAGTTGCCGCCAAAAGTGTAGCCGTCCGCGGCGTCGAGCGTCAGAGCCGCGCGCGGATTGCCGCCGAGCTTTCTCACTTCATCTGCTTCGAGCACACGAAAGATGCCGCTCCCCTTTTTTCCGGCGAGCGGCTTGAAGATGTCCAAAACTTTCTTGAGCATCTCTTTGTCCTGCGGGTCGCGCAGGATAATCGAGCACGAGCCGCTTGTCGGATAGGCTGCGGCCCGCCAGTCCGCAGCCAGCGCAGGAGGAGCTTTGCCTTCTCCGTCTTTCGCTTCAAGCAGCTTAATCAACCCTGACTGTGCCAGCAACACGCCCGGATGCACCTGCTCTTTGACGGGCATGAAGCCATGGTCGCTGACGATAAAGACAGCCGTTTCGGAAAGCGTCCCGGCGCGCTCCGCTGCTGCCAGAATACGCCCGACGTAGCCGTCAACCTTTTCCAGAATCGCAAACACCTCCGGCGTGAACGGGCCGTAGTCATGCTCAAAGTGATCCAAATCGAAGAGGTGAACGAGCAACACATCCGGGCGTTTTTCCGTGAGGAGATATTCTGCAAAGCGTGTGCGCAGGTCGTCGCTCTCGTCCTTGTTGACTTTGCTGTAGAGCGCGGAGTCATGCTTGACCACATCCTGAACCAGAGTTTGCGGGCGCGCGTTTTGTCCAATCCTCAGCCACGTCATCTCGCGCGAGACGCCGCTCTGATAAATCTCCGGCAGGTTGTAATCGCCCGCGCCCGCAGAGACTGGCCAAGAAACCATCGCCGTCTTTAGATTTTCGCGCGCGGCTGCGTCCCACAAAGCATCTCCTTTGATGTCACGCGCGAACCAATTCCACACGCCCTCCTGCGGCGCGTCCGGCGGCTCGAAAATCTCGTTGCCGAGCACTCCATGTTTGGCAGGCGACATGCCCGTCACAATCGTCGTGTGCGCCGGATAAGTCACAGAAGGATAGACCGTCCACACGCCGCGCGCCGTCGCGCCCTGCGCCATCAGACGCCTGAGCGCGGGAATCTTCAGACCGTACTCATCACGCTTGTGCAGGTAACGCGCGTCGAGCCCGTCGAGCGAGATGACTATGACGCGCCGGGCCTGCTTCTGAATCTCAGGAGACGAGGCACTCTTATTCTGGCCCACACAGAAAGTGAAGGCGGCGATGAAAAGCGAAAGCGACACGAGCGCGGCTGCCCGGCGCAGGCGGGAATTGTGATGATGAAGGCTCGAAGACATTCTCATCTCCTGAATAAAGAGAGAAGCAGTTTCGCGCAAAGGCGCAAAGATAAAACTCAAGCTCGCAAAGGAATTGAAGCTTTCTTTGCGGTCTTCTATTTTTACTTTGCGCCTTTGCGCGAAATAAAACCGCTCGCCGTTCGACAATCTTAAATCAAGCTTATCTGACGACGATGTTGACCAGACGCTGCGGGACGACTATGACTTTGAGGACTTCGCGCCCCTGCGTCCAGACCTGCACTTTCTCATCCGCGAGGGCTGCCGCGCGCAACTCTTCTTCGGATGTCTCCGGCCTCGCGCTGATGCGCGCGCGCAGCTTGCCGTTTATCTGGACAGGAATCTCCAGTTCCTCTTTGCGCGCCAGTTCCGCGTTAGCCTCAGGCCAACGCGCAACAGCTTCGCTCAGCAAGCCTCCCGTGTGGCCCAGGCCTTCCCACATCTCTTCGGCAGCGTGCGGCGCAAACGGCGCGAGCATCACGACCAGCGATTCGAGAGCTTCGCGCACGGCATAAACATCCGAAGCCGTAGCTTCATGCGGCGCAACTCCAAAATCTCCGAGCGCGTTTGACAACTCCATCAAGGCCGCGACGCTCGTGTTGAAATGCAACTCCTCGAAATCATCCGTGATGCGCGCAATCGTCTGATGTGTCTTGCGGCGCAGAGAGCGCGCGCCCTGCGAAAACTCTCCGACGCTTTGCTCATCCAATCTCTGCGCAGCATCAGTCAGCCGCTCACGCCAGCGCCAGACCATCCTGTAAACACGTTGCAGAAAACGAACTGCGCCCTCGATGCCTGTCTCCTGCCAGCGCAACTCGTTCTCAGGCGGCGCGGCAAAGAGGACAAACAAGCGTGCCGCGTCTGCGCCGTAGGCCGCAATCATCTCGTCCGGGTCAACGCCGTTGCCGAGACTCTTTGACATGGCTTTCCATTCATCCGTGCCCTCGACGCGATTCGTCACCATGCCCTGCGTCAAGAGACGCTTGACAGGCTCGTTGAAATTCACCAATCCCAAATCGCGCATCATCTTGGCCCAGAACCGCGTGTAGATGAGATGCATCACGGCATGCGAGTCGCCGCCGATGTACTGGCCCACCGGCGTCCAGTAGGCAGCCACCTCTTTATCAAACGGCGCATCCTCTCTGCGCGGGTCGCAGTAGCGAAAGAAGTACCATGATGAATCTACGAAGGTATCCATCGTATCGGTTTCACGACGCGCCGCGCCGCCGCAAGTGGGACAAGTCGTGTTGACAAAATCCGCCACGCCCGCGAGCGGCGATTCGCCTGTGCCTGTGAACTCCGCGTTGTCTGGCAAACGGACTGGCAAATCTTTTACCGGCACGGGAACTGTGCCGCACTTCTCGCAGTAAATCATTGGAATCGGCGCGCCCCAGAACCGCTGGCGCGAGATGCCCCAATCGCGTATGCGATAGGTGACGGCGGCCTCACCGAAACCTCTGGCGGCGGCAAACTCCGTCATCTCTTTGAGAGCGTCTTCGGACAGCTTGCCGCTCCACTCGCCGCTGTTGACGAGCACGCCATATTCCGTCGTCGCGTGAGTCATCTCCGTTGATTGGTCAACGCCGAGTTGCGGGTCGAATCCGCTCGGCTCCTCTGCGTGCGTGATGGGCGCGATGACCTGACGAATGGGCAGAGTGTATTTCTGCGCGAACTCGTAATCGCGCTCGTCGTGCGCAGGGACAGACATGACTGCGCCCGTGCCGTATTCCATCAAGACATAGTTCGCCGTCCAGACAGGCACGCGTTCTTCCGAGAAAGGATTGATGGCGATGATGCCTGTGTTGACGCCTTCCTTTTCTTCTTCCGCGCCCGGCTCTGTCGCGCGATTGCGCTCGGCGCGCACGCGCTCGACAAACTGCATCACGTCGGTCTTCAAAGGCGAAGCTTCCAACAGTTCCGCCAGCAAGGGATGCTCCGCCGCCAGTACGACCGCGTTTGCGCCGTAGATGGTATCAATCCTCGTCGTAAAGACTCGCACCTGTTTGTCCGTGCCTTCGATGGCAAAGTTGAGATAGGCTCCGACGCTCTTGCCAATCCAGTCGCGCTGCCGCTTCAAAACTTTTTCGGGCCAAGCGGACTCTATCTCCCGCATGTCTGCCAGGAGTTGTTCCGCGTAATCCGTGATGCGTATGAACCACTGCTCCAACTCCTTTTTCTCGACGGGCGTGCCGCAACGCCAGCACACGCCGCCCGAAGATTGCTCGTTGGAGAGCACGGTCTGTTCCTTCGGACACCAGTTGACCGCAGACTTGCGCTTGTAGGCCAAGCCCTTCTCGTACATCTTCAAGAAGAACCACTGATCCCACTTGTAATAGTCTGGCCGGTGCGCGGCAATCTCGCGCCGCCAGTCATAGCTGATGCCGAGGCGTTGCAGTTGCCCGCGCATGTGGACGATGTTTTTTTCAGTCCACTCCAGAGGCATGACGCCGCGCTTGATGGCGGCCTGCTCTGCGGGCTGGCCGAAGCTGTCCCAGCCAATCGGGTGCAGCACGTTAAAGCCCCGCAGACGTTTGTACCACGCGAGCGCGTCGCCTATGGAGTAGTTGCGCACGTGACCCATGTGCAGAAAGCCAGACGGGTAGGGCAGCATCTCCAGGCAATAAAACGCAGCCCGCGCATCATTCACATCGGCCTCGAACGCGCCCGTCCGAGTCCAATGCTCCTGCCACTTCTGCTCTATCTTTTCGGGAAAATATTTTTCGTCCATTGTTTTTTTTGAGCCTCTTACGGTTGTCTCTACAATTAATCACGAAATCGCCGCAGGCACAAAGCCCGCAGAGAGCAAATTGCCCCCGCCACGATCTTTAATTTTCTTTGGAGTGAATTGGAAGACGCGCCGCTTCAACCAGCGCGCGCGTGAACTATCTGGCGCGGCTGCCGAGCGGCACCGTAAGGGCGAGGCTGGAATGATGATATGGAAATCTCATACGATAGATTTAAACTCGCTCAAGAGCTTTGCATTGCGCCGGCTATCTTAGCGCACAAGGCTGGCCCGCGTCGAATAGAGATTGAGCCGGAAGCGAGACGGCCCGATTTTTTTTCAGTCCGCCTCCCGTTTTTTACTTTTCTTCGAGCCGGATTTATCTAAATATCTTTCCTGGTCAACTTCGACTCCGGCGACTCCGGGTATCCGGCGAACATCGTCCAGCATCTCTTCTTCTATCTCGCAGGTCAGCACGCCATAACGCTCGAAACGCTTTTCGTTAATCTCGGAGATGTCAAACTTCTTACGAATCTCCGAGAGCACTTCCTTGCGCGCCTCCGGGGCATTTGCCTTTTCCTCGTCGAGGACGATATGCGTTTTAACTACACTCATGCTCTTATGAGAAACCTTTACGGCACGGTTGTCAACCACCGCCGACTACTGAAACAGTTCATTGAGCAAGTCTGCCAGATTCCGCACGTCCATCCGTCCGCGACTACTTTTTAGAGTTGAACAAGACCGGAGCCGAAGTCTGCTAAATCTCCGAGCGCGAGGGCGCGTGTTTTGAGTTCGTCAAAGAGTTGGCGCGCAGTCATGCCGGGAGTTCTTTCCAGATAAAGGGCCGAGAGTCCAGCGACGTGCGGCGCGGCCATGCTTGTGCCGTCGAACTCTTCAAAGACTCCGCCCGCCACACTCGAATACACCCCGACTCCGGGCGCGGCGACATCAACGATGCCAATCTCGTCCAGTTGCTTGCAACTGAAAGAGGCGATGCGCCGCTGTATGTCAACCGCCGCGACGGCCATTATCGAAGGACAGGCCGCGGGATTTTCGACGCAGATGACAGAGGATGGGCGGTCGCTGGCATTGCCCGCCGCCGCCACCAAAAGCACGCTGTTGTTAGGGCGGTTGAGCAGGCTTCTGGCGACGGCTTCGTACTGGAGTGGAAATTCTGCGCCAGTGCTTCTGCTGCTGCCGAGACTCATGTTGATGATTCTGGCCCCGTTATCTTCGGCCCAGGTGATGCCTTCCAAGATATCGTCGTCAGTGGCTTTCGGGCGAATGGAGTTGTTAAAGACTTTGCCGACCAGCAATTCGGCTTCGGGCGCGACGCCGTAACGAATCCCCCCGACTGAGTCTCGCGGCCCGCAGACAGTCCCGGCGCAATGCGTGCCGTGGCCGTGAACATCCTGCACGCTGATGCCCGTCACAAACGAGCGCGCAGTGACGCCTTCGACGACCTTGTTGCGAAAGTCCGGGTGATTGAGGTCGAGCCCCGTGTCAAGGACGGCGACCTTGACGCCTCTGCCGGTCGGCGGAGGAAAAGCTGTGGCGACGCCGATGGCTCTCAAGCCCCACGTCGTATCGCTCGCAGCGGCAGGGACGTTTGCTGCCTGAGAGAGACTTGGGCCAGTCGCTTGCGCCTGCTGTCCGCCTTCGTGATAAGCGATGGCGAGAATGGTCGCGTCGCGCAGACCTTGCAGGTAGGCCAGCATATCGGATCTTCGTTCGCCGCCCGCTTTGCTCTCCGTCTGCCTGATAGACCTGCGAATCGGCGGCAGCGAACGGACTTCATTTTCGACGATGGCTTCGACATCGTCTCTTTTGCGCAGAGTGCTGACCTGAGAATCGCTGAGGTCTGCGGCGGCAATTCCGAGAGGATGAAAGACCTTTGTTTCAACTCCGGTGTTGGCGGCGGCCAGAAAACTGATGCCCGCGCTTTCACGCATCGTTGGAGACTTGCCGCGTTTGAGGACTGTGGACAGGGTGTCCGCGTTTTTTTCGGACGGCTGGCGGAAAACGACTAAGTACTGAGGACGTTTCGAGTCAACTGTCTTGGCAGAGATATTTGCGCTCATGGGAGAATCTCCTTCGTGAAGGTCAAAGAAACGGAGTCGCAAAATACAGCATCGCTTCCGACACGGCAAGGAAATTCTTCGTCAAGGATTCGCAAAGTCTAAACTGTAACGGCTGAGGCCGGGAAAGATGGATGGAGTTTGCCATACTATCTCGGCCACCTGTGCGCGCGGCGCGGCAGGCCACAGGCGTATGACGCCCTTCTCGTCTCTCGTATAAAAGTTCTCGGAATATTTTTCTGGATTGTCTTTCGGAGGCGACGAGAAGGCTACGGCCTCGATGCCATTTTCGGAAGCTTGCAGCGTCATCATCAGTTGATGTGATGCAGTGCTCCACAAGTTGACCGTCCCGCTCGTGTCGCCGGAGGCGAGGGTCTTTCCGTCGGACGAATAGGCGAGCGCCGTGACGGGGAAGCGATGCCCTTCGAGCCGTGCTTGCAAAGAGGCCGGGCCGCTCGGATTGATTTGCCAGATTTCTATGATTTTGTCTGTGCCGCCGGTTGCCAGAAACTTGTTGTCGGGCGAAAAGGCCAGAGCCTTTACTTTGACAGCCACTCCTTCATGCCCGTCAATCTGTGCATCAATTCTCTGACGCTTCTCCACATCCCAGAGGTGCACGACGCCCCTGTCCTCTTCGTCGCCCCCGCCACCGATGGCGAGCAGTCTGCCGTCTGGAGAAAAGAGTATTGATTCGACTAAAACGGTGCTCACGACTTCCATGCGCGGCGGCGACGCGGAATGTTCGGCGTTTGTCTGCCAGTGCATTTTACCAAACTCAAAGGCAGTGGCCCAAAGTTTTCCATCGGGCGATTGTAGAGATTGGTGCGACGGGCCTTCTTTAATCTCTCGCGGCGCTTTCTCTATGTCGTAGCTATTCGGCGTTTTGAACTCTAACCTGGCACCGACATCCCATAACTGCAAAGCATCCTTCCCGCCGACGGCGAGCGTCTCGCTGTCTGCCGAGAAAGAGAGGGACGTGGCGGCCTCTACGTCCGGGCTGAGGGTGAACAATTCTTTGGGCTGGTCGCCTGTGATGTTCCACAGTTTGACGCCGCCGCCGTTCTTCAAATCCCTGCCGTCGCCCGTGGCGAGAAGCTTGCCGTCAGGTGAAATGGCGACCACGAGGTCTTTAAAAAAGTCGGTCTTGAAATAGTTCTCCCTGTGCGCATGTATCTCCGTCTTGAGCGAGTAAGAGGTGGCATCGCTGTCAACGGCGTGCCAGACCATGAATGCCATGTTGCTGCTCGTGACCATCTTCTTGCCGTCCGGCGTAAAGGCCATTGACCGTATGAAAGGCTGACGGGCATCACCGAGCGGCTGATTGTCCTTGTCCAGCAGCTTTATCTCGGAACCCTTTCGCGTCTGAACGTCCCAGTGCGTCAGCTTCCAGCCGTCCGAGGTGATGAGTCTCCTATCACGGTCTATGAAAGCGACTGAGGGAAATCCCGCGCCGCCTTCCGCCAGCATGACAGGCTCTTCGCTGTTCGGCTTCCAGAGCATAAAGGTCGCGCCATGACCGATAGCCAGCCAACCGTTGCGCGGCGACATATCAAGTGCGAGGTTCGGGCTATCGCCTCTTAATTTAAGCGTGCGACGCAGCCTGAGGGTCGTGTCGTCTGGCGAGATTGACGGGTCGGGCACCATCCAGACTTTAACCGCCGTGCGGTCTGCCGTGACAAACATCTCCGGGCCGATGGAGGCGACGGCTCTGACAGGCTCGCTCTGAGGCGGGAGCTTTGCCAGCGGCTCAGGAGTGAAGCCAACCCACATTCTCACACTGTTATCGCCGCCCGCGACGTGCAACATCTCTTTCACACGGTCGCTGAAATAGACCGGCGTGACGGGTCTTTGAGAGTAGACGGCCAGAAGGTTCTCTTTCAACGTTGGGTCAAGAGCGGTGCCGGCCTGCGGCGTGGCCGGGGCGACGCCCAGATAGAAGCGCGCAAGTTTCCGGTTGGCGATATCCCAGAGGTAATACCACTCGAAGCCGCGCAAGTCGTCTGTATTTCTGACCAGCCTTTCGCCTGCGACTTCGACGACGTTTCCCTCTCCCGTGATGGGGATGAGCTCTTGAAGCAATTGCTGCGCCCGTTCGTTGTTGTTATCTTCGATGGCCTCCTGAGCGACGCCGATGGTTGTAGAGTAAATGAGCTTGCGGTTCTGCGCCTCTTCATCAATAACTCTTTGCGCAAGGTCGAGGGCTTCCTTTTTCTGCTCGGCGCTTTTTTGTGCTTCCGCTTCCGCTCTCCGCCTCTCGCCTTCGGCCCGCTGCCTTTCTCCTTCGGCCTTCTGCTCGCTCTGATGCGCGAGCAGCGTTTGCTCTTCGGCGCGTTTGCGCTCTTGCTCGGCCTCGTCGGCGCGGGCGGCTGCTTTATCCTCCGCGGCCTGAGCTTCCTTAGCGGCTTCGAGGGCTTTGATTTCCTCTTCCTCAGCTTTGGCGCGCTCGTGTTCGGCTTCGAGGAGAGCCGTGTCGGCCCTCCCTTTGGCGAGAGTGGCTTCATTTAAAGCTTGCTGCGTCTGCCTGTTTTTGCCGTAGGCATAGATGCCCATGCCGAGCGAGAAGAGAAAGGCGACGGCGAAAATCAGCGCGGTCAGGCGCGTGCGTTTAATCTCTTTGCGGCGGGCGGCTTCTTCGGCTGCGAGTCGCGCATCACGCGCGGCGACGCTCTGATTCAGAAAATCCATCGCCAGCGGGAACTCCGGGTGATAACGCCGCGCCCAGACTCCGTTGGGCTGGCTCTCTTCGCGCCACGTGAGCGCGATTTGCAAATCCGGGTCGCCCCACAAACCCGCCGTGCCTTCTTTGTGCAGGACTGCGGTTTCAGCGAGGCGGCGATAGATGCGCGCCGAGCGGGATTCCTCGTCCACCCAAAGCTTCAAACGCTCCCAGTTGCGTATCAGGCTTTCGTGCGAGATGTCTATCAGCGACTCGCCGTTTAAGTGAACTGGCTCGCCCGTCTGCGCGTCGGTCGGCGGCGGCATGAGAAACGAACGGCCCGCGCGGCGAAAGACTTCGACGACGGAGATGACTGCGGCTTCGCTTGCGCCCGTCAACTTGCAAATCTCCTGCACCTCCATCGGACGCCGTATCTCGCGGTTGTCCGTGCCCTTCTCCGTCAATCCTTTGAAGAGTTTTTCGGCAATCAACTTTTGCGCGTCGTTCAACTCTTCGTAAGCTTCGTCCGCATGCAGCGAGAGGGCTTTGGACATGCCGCCGATGGCGTTGTAATCGTGGATGTCCATCGGCCCGCCGTTGCGCCGCCGGCTGAGCCAGTAGTCCCACGTGCGCATCAGCGCGTGTTGCAGGATTGGAAGTTGGTCAGGGTTGTCGCCCACGTCGTTCAAGAGTTGATTGACGAGAGGCTCGCTGATTGCGCCTTGCCCGACGGCGACAGGGCCAACGATTGCTTCGCGCCGCTCGTCGCGCGTCATGCGCGGAATCAGATATTGCCCGTTGTTAATGGCCTCGGGCAATCCGCTGAACTGCGAGCAATCGCCCAAGAAATCCGAGCGCATGGTGAGCACGATGTAGATTTTCCCAGCGGGCTGCTTGACGGCTTCGAGCAGAAGCTTGACGAAAGCCGCCGCGTCTTCCTGAGAATTCTCTTCTTCGATGAGTTGCTTGAAACGGAAAAGCTCTTCAAACTGGTCAACGACGACGAGCAGATTTTCGTAATCTGGAAAAATCTTTTGCCCGCGCTCGTCCAGCTTCGTGCGCGCGTGGCTGATGAACTCTACGAGGCCGAGACTGCTGCGGCGCAAGGCCGTCTCTGCCAGCACGGCCTGCATGACCACGCTCCGTTCATCCCTCTTCTCATCTTTCTCTTCAAAGCCCTCTTCGTCCCCCTTTTCACAGCGCTGGCCGAGCACGGACAGAGAGCGCGCGAGATTGCCGAGCGGGTCGCTGCCGGGGCGCATGATGGCTATGCGCCAGTCCGAGCCCGCGCTCGCCATCAGTCCGCCCTGCAAAGCCGGCAGGAGTCCTGCGCGGACGAGCGAAGATTTGCCGCTGCCGCTTGTGCCGACGACGGCGAGAAAGCGCGTCCGCCGCAGGCGGCGGAGCAGTTCTTCGCTCTGCCCGTCGCGTCCGAAGAAGAGATGCGTCTCGTTCGATTCAAAGGGGCGCAGGCCGGGGAAAGGATTGGCTTGAGAATTAATTTCCTGCATCGTCTGCTCCTTTCTCGGCAGCGCGGAGGCGTGCGATGAAGGGGTCTAAGACTGTCTGCGAAAACTCTCCGAAGTTTTTGATGACGACCGCGTCCGGGTTGTTAAAGAGTTGTTTGTGTCCGGTCTTGGGCGAGGCGACGTAGACGGCTTCCGCCGCCAGCGCGCTCTTGCGGTCGAGGCCGACTATCTTTTTCAGGTCGCGCCGCTTGTACTCAAACCAGACCTGATTCGCGTTGCCGTAATAAATCAGAACCGCGTCACACTGCATCAGATTGTCCTTGTGTATCTCGAAAGCCTGCGCATCGTCCGCGCCCTCTTCGTCTATGAGCGGCAGCAGGACTTGATAGCTCTTCTCGTTCGAGAGGTAATCGTTCAAAGGAAGTATCTCTTCCAAATCGCGCTTGTCGAAAATCAGATAGACCTTCGGCGGCTCTGTCCCAGCGCGAGGCTCTGGCTCGTGCCCGTTGCTGGTCAAACGTTTATGTATGACCGTCTTGAGTTCTTCGAGCGGCGTCTGCAAGAGTTCCGCGCCCGCCTGCGTCCCGGCATCCGTCTTCAGGTGATTGATGAACTCCTCCTGCTCATCCTCCTGCGGCGTGAGTCCGACGGGCATCCATAAGAGTCTGGAGAAAGATTGGTCGCGGCTGCGTTCGGCGGCAATCGCATTTTGCAGGCGGACGATTGAATTGCCGTCCGCGCCTTCTGGAATAATCCCGTAGCTGCCGCCGATGAGATGCACAGACAGCTTGGCTTGCAGGATATTCTCGCGCACGGCCTCTTCGTAG
>Ga0209574_10000408_pt1 | contig 11092 bp, 12 predicted proteins | sample AgamicMgMarz_FD_187168 | JGI IMG/M metagenome (GOLD analysis project Ga0209574, IMG submission 187168) | Agave microbial communities from Guanajuato, Mexico - Mg.Ma.rz (SPAdes) (version 2) | ecosystem: Host-associated > Plants > Phyllosphere > Phylloplane/Leaf | place: Guanajuato, Mexico... | reverse complement strand
GCCCCCTCGCCGATCCCCGACCGCTCGAGCGCGTCTAGCGCGGTCTTGGCGTCGCCCGACTTTGCGACCGTGTCGGCGTCGTCGCCGCCCAGGTGGATGTCCGTGGCGGCGAGCGCGAGCGCGGCGATCACTGCGACGCCGGCCCCGGCGGCAAGCCAGCGCCGACGCGCGACCGCCTGCGCCCAGCGGGTCCACACCCGGCTGGCCTTGTCGTCGCTGCGGCGGTGCGGCCAGTCGAGGCGCTGCCCCGCTTCGGCCAGCAGGACCGGCAGCAGCGTGATCGCGACCAGCACGGACACGAGCGGGATCAGCATGCCGCCGTAGCCCATCGAGCGCAGGAACGGCAGCGGCAGCGCGATCAGTGCCAGCAGGCCGATCGCCACGGTGATGCCGCTGAAGACGACCGCGCGGCCGGCGGTCTCCATCGCCCGCTGCACGGCCTCGTCGCCGCGCGCTCCGTGGGCGCGCTCCTCGCGCCAGCGCGAGACCACCAGCAGCGAGTAGTCGATCGCCACCCCGAGCCCGATCAGCACGATCAAGAACTGCACCACGGGTGACACGTCGGCCACCGCGGTCAGCGCCAGCAGCGGCACGAACGCCGTCATGATCGCCACGAACGCCATCAGCAGCGGCACCACCGCCAGCGCTGAGGCGAACACGAAGACGAGCACCAGGAGCGCCCCGAAGCCGCCGACCAGCGCCTCCACCAGTACGCCGAATCCGTCGCTGTCGCCGGCGTCCTCGCTCAGCGCATCGAAGCCGGTCACCCGCACCGGCCGGCCCGCCACCGCGACACCGGTCAGCGCCCGGGTCGCCGCCCGCGCCGCCTCGGGGTTCTCGCCCCAGTCGGATTTCCCCGCAAGCCGCGGATAGACGAGCGCGAAGACGGTGCGCCCGTCCTTCGACACGAAGGCGTGACTGCCGGTCGACGCGAACGATCCGATCCGCGCGTGCGGCAGCGCCCGGCGCAGCCGCGCATCGACCGCGGCCAGCTCCGCCTTGACCCCCGGCGAGTCCACCGTCGTGCCCTCGGTCAGCGTGACGACCGGCAGGAGCGCGCTGCCGCCACCCTGATCGCGGTCGTAGAGCCTGTCGATCGCGAGCGTCGTCTCCCAACCCTCCGTGTCCGGCACCGACGAGTCGTTGGTGAGGCGCTTCGATGCCGGGCCCGACGCGGCGACGCCGGCGATCGTGAGCGCGATCCAGCCGGCGACGACGATGCGCTTGTGAGCGAGAACCCAGCGGGTCAGCGAGGGCACGGCGGCCTACCTCCCGTTTGGTTGGGGGCGGAGACGTCGACGATCGCGGCGGGCGATCCCCGTGGCGAGCGCGAGCACGAGCAGCGCGCCGAGCGGGTGCAGCCCGCCGGTCCAGCCGCGTGCGTCGGCGAGCGCGATCTGCGTCGTGCCGAGCAGCGCCATCAGGAGCGACAGACCGATGTCTGCGCGCCGGAGCCATGCGGCGAGCGCGACGAGGAAGAGCAGCACCTCGAGCAGGTGGACGGTGAAGCCGACGGTGGTGTGCGCGTCGAGCGCGTCGCTGCCGGCCCCGAAGATGTAGGCGCCGATGAGGTAGACCTGCAGGAAGACGCCGAGCGCGATCGCCAGCGCGAGCGCGAGGTGCAGCCACGCGGCACCGCGCCGCAGCGCGGCCACTCGGCCGCGTGCCCCACCGGCCGGGGGGTGGGTTGCTGATGACATGGCGCGACCGTATGCGCCGCTGCGTCGCCCGCGCATCGGGGGCAGCGCGGGACCGGCCTACGCGCTGGCACTGACGGCCGCACCGCGCCCGCACCGTGCTGGCCCACCTGAGCGCCACGAGCGATCAGCGCTATCGCGTACCCACGTCATGCCGCCCTCGCAGGTGGGTCGCTGCAGCCTGTGCAGCCGGGGCGAGACTCTCCGTCGCGGTCCTTCTGCTCGGTATGGACCGGCAGCGCCTGATCCTGGTGGTGGAGGACGATGACCTGACTCGTTCCTTCCTGCTCGACAACCTGGCCGCGGATGGGTTCCGGGTGGCCGGGGCGTCCGCGGCGGGTGAGGGCCTGCGGGCGATCGAGGTGCGCCAGCCGGCGCTGGTGGTGCTCGACCTCGGGCTCGAGGACGGCAGCGGGCTGGCGTTGCTCGACCGGGTGCGGGTGGCCGACGGGCTCGCCTCGCGGATAGACCCCGATCTGCCGGTGATCGTGCTCAGCGGCCGTGCGGGCGACGCCGATCGGGTGCGCGGCTTCGCCCGCGGGGCTGACGACTATGTGACGAAGCCGTTCCTGTACGCCGAGCTGCTGGCGCGGGTCCGGGCCGTGCTGCGCCGCGCCGAGAGCCGGCGCGCCCGCGGCGTGCTGCGCGTGGGTGAGCTGACGCTCGATCCCACCACCCGGGCGGTACGGCTGTCGGGCCGGCGCGTGGAGCTCGCCGCCAAGGAGTTCGCGCTGCTGCAGGCGCTGGCCGAGCAGCCCACGCGCGTGTACGGCAAGCAGGAGCTGTTGCGGGACGTGTGGGGCTACCTCTCGCCCGGCAATACCCGCACGCTCGACGCGCACGCCTGCCGGCTGCGCAAGAAGCTGCGCCCATCGCCGCGGCCGTGGATCGTGAACGTGCGCGGCGTGGGCTACAAGTTGACGGAGTCGCTGTGAGCTGGGCGGTCTGCTGGGTCGGATGGGCGTTCGCGCTCGCGGCCGCCTGGACGCTGCGGCGGCGGATGGGGCGGGTGGCGGATGCCGAGCACGAGCTGCGCGGCGCGGCCACGGCGATCGGATCGGTGGCGGAGGCATCGCCCGCGGTGGGGCTGCAGCTCGATCGCATGGAGGCGGCGCTGGCCGACCTGGCGGCCACACGCGGAGCCTGCGAGCCGCCGCCGTCCGACCTCGATGCGGGCAGGCTGGCCCAGGTTCTGGGCAACGTGATCGCGAACGCGGCGGAGCACGGGGTGGGGCCGGTAGAGGTACGTGCGGTGCGACTCGAGCTGGCCAACCGCGACCGCGCGACGAATGGCGGTCAGCGAAGGGGACGGGGGAGGGGCCTCGTGATCGCGAGGCGCGCGGCGAGCGACCTCGGTGGGTCGGTGCGGGTGGAGAGGGAGGACGGCATTACGCGCACCGTGGTCGAGCTGCCCGGGAACGAGCGGCAAGACCGCGCCGCATGACCGCGACCCGGCGGCGCGGCCTGCTGCTGCTCTGCTTCGCGCTCGTCTGCGGCGGTCTGGCGGCCACCCAGGTGCGCGAGCGCGAGCGGCGAGCGGAGGCCACCCTCGGGCCGCTGGTAGCGGTGTCGTCGCGCAACGCGACCTGCCGGCTGACCGGAGCCTGCGGTCGGGCGACCTGTCGATCAAGCAGGTGCCGGCGCGCTTCGCGCCGCCGGACGCGCTCGCCGGGGCGGCGGAGCTGCGCGGCGCCCGAACCGCGGTGCCGGTCACGGAGGGGGCCTTCGTCACGGCGAGCGTGCTGGGGGGCGGGCAGCCGCGCGACCGCGCGCTGCGCCCCGGCGAGCGGGCGTTCGAGCTCCCGGTGACGGGCGGCGGAGCGCTGGTGAGGGCCGAGCCGGGCGCCCGCGTGGACGTGGTCGTGACGAGCCGGCGCGGGGACGGCGCCGGGCGCACCTTCGTCGCCCTCGAGGATGTGGAGCTGTTCGGGCTGCGGGCGGCGAGCGACGGCGAGGTCGCGGCGGAGGCCTCCGCTGGCGGCGCCTCGGCGCCGGGCGCGCTGGCCACGCTGCGCGTCACGGCGCGCCAGGCGGTCTACCTGACCGCCGCCGCCAACTTCGCCGAAGAGGTCCGGCTCCTGCCGCGCCCGCCCGGCGATCGCAAACGGATCGGGGCGGCGGCTGTGGAAGCGGGTGGCCTCTAGCCCCGCCCCAGCGCTTCCACCGACCCATCCGCGCCCCCCAGCAGCGCCCGCTCCGCCATCCCGATGAACAGCCCGTGCTCGACCACGCCGGGTACCTGCTTGATCCTGGCGTCGAGCGAGTCGATGTCCGCCGATGTGGGGATTGCGCAGTCCAAGATGAAGTGTCCCTCGTCGGTCAGGTACGCCTCGCCGTCGTCGCGCAGCCGCTGCTCCGCGTCCGGAAGCAGTGCGGCCAGGCGGCGGCGGGTGTCCCGCCATCCGAAGCGCACCACCTCCACCGGCAGCCGGAACGTCTCGCCCAGCCGCTCGACTTGCTTCGACGCCTCCGCCACAACTACGAAGCGACGCGCCGCCGAGATCACGATCTTCTCCCTCAGCAGCGCTCCGCCGCCGCCCTTGATCAGGCGCAGCTGGGGATCGACCTCGTCGGCTCCGTCCAGCGCCAGGTCCAGCTCCACGCTCCCATCCAGCTCCACCAGCTCGAAGCCCGCCGCGCGTGCCATCTCCTGCGTGCGATCCGACGCGACCGCGCACCTCACCGGCTGGCCCGACTCGGCGAGCAGCTCCAGCACCGCCCACAGCGCCCGCCCCGAGCCCAGGCCGATCGTCATCCCGGGTTCCACGAGCGCGGCGGCGGCCGCGGCAGCCGCCGCCCGGGCCTCGCCAGCCGCAAGCGGCCGGCTTGGCCGGCCGCGCGCGGACTCGCTCAAGCGACCAGCTCGGCGTTCACTTCGATGGCGGGCACGGCGGCCAGGGCCCGCGAGATCGGGCAGTTCCGCTTGGCCCCCTCGGCGAGCTCCTGGAACTCCCCGGCTTCGATCCCCGGCACCCGGGCCCGCGTGGCGAGCACGATCCGGGCCACGGTCGGGGGCCCGTCGCCCATCTCGAGGTGCACGGTGGCGGTCGTCTCGACGCTTTCGGGCTCGTAGCCGGCGCGCCCCAGGTCGCCCGACAGCGCCATCGAGAAGCACCCGGCATGAGCCGCCGCGATCAGCTCCTCCGGGTTGGTTCCGTCGCCCTCCTGAAAGCGCGACTGGAACGTGTAGGGCCCCTCGTATGCGCCGCTCGCCATGCGCATCGTTCCGTTGCCCTCTTGCAGCGAGCCGTTCCACACGGCGCTCGCGGTCCTCGTTGGCATTTCTCGACCTCCGGAGTGGATGTGCTCCCCGGGGAAGCTACCCGTCCGGACATTGTTCGATGGTGCTCTAAACTTCTGCTTACGATCCGTAAGTGATGGAGACCACATGGAAAACCTGCTGCTGATCCCCGTAGACGACTCCGTCGTCTTTCCCAACATGACCGTGACGCTCGCCATCGACGTCGGCGACGCCGAGCGAGTTGTCCTCGTGCCGCGCAAGGGCGATGAGTTCGCCAGCGTGGGCACGGTCGCCAACGTAGTCGAGCGCGTGCGCCTTCCCGGCGGCGGCCGCGCCGTGGCGCTCGAAGGCGAGCAGCGCGCTCGCATCGGCGCCGCGAGCAACGACCTCACCGGCGCGCTGCGCGTGGAGGTCGAGGCCCATACCGACGACGAGCCCGTGGACGGGCGCACCCGCAACCTCGAGCGCGAGTACCGCGCCGTGGTCGAGGAGCTGCTCGAACTGCGCGGTGACGACGGCCGCGTGGCCGCCTTCGTCCGCTCGATCACCGAGCCCGGCGTGCTCGCCGACACCACCGGCTACGCGCCCGATCTCACCTATGACCAGAAGGTCGAGGTCCTGGAGACACTCGACGTGACCGAGCGCCTCGAGCTGGCCCTGAGGCTCCAGCGCGAGCGGCTGGCCGAGCTGCAGGTGCGCACGCGCATCCGCGACGACGTTCAGTCCGGCGCCGAGAAGCAGCAGCGCGAGTACTTCCTGCGCAAGCAGATGGAGTCGATCCGCAAGGAGCTGGGCGAGGACGACGCCTCGGTCGTGGACGAGTACCGCACCAAGATCGAGGAAGCCGGCATGCCCGAGGCCGTCCGCGAGCAGGCCGAGCGCGAGCTGGGCCGGCTGGAGCGCATGGGCGAGCAGGGCGGCGAGGCCTCGATGGTCCGGTCGTACCTCGACTGGCTGATCGCCGTGCCGTGGTCCGGGCGCTCCGACGAGCGGCTCGACCCCGTGCACGCGCGCGAGGTGCTCGACGCCGATCACGCGGGCCTCGAGGACGTGAAGGACCGCATCGTCGAGTACATCGCCGTGCGCAAGCTGCGCCAGGAGCGCGGCATCGAGGAGGACAAGCGCTCTGGTGCCATCCTCACGCTGATCGGCCCGCCCGGTACGGGCAAGACGTCGATCGGCGAGTCGATCGCGCGCGCGACCGGACGCGAGTTCGTGCGCATGTCGCTGGGCGGGGTGCGCGACGAGGCCGAGATCCGCGGCCACCGCCGCACCTACATCGGCGCGCTGCCGGGCCGGCTCGTCCGCGCTCTGCGCGACGCCGGGACGATGAACCCGGTGATCATGCTCGATGAGGTCGACAAGGTCGGCGCCGACTGGCGCGGCGACCCGAGCGCGGCTTTGCTCGAGGTGCTCGACCCGGCCCAGAACCACGCCTTCCGCGACCACTACCTGGACGTGGAGCTGGACCTTTCGCAGGTGGTGTTCATCGCCACGGCGAACGTGGCCGAGACAATCCCCGCGCCGCTGCTCGACCGGATGGAGATCATCCGCTTCGACGGCTATACGACCGAGGAGAAGGTCGCGATCGCGCGCGGGTACCTGTGGCCACGCCAGCGCGAGCGCAACGGCCTGCGCGAGGACGAGGTGGCGATCGACGACGCGACGGTGCGGCAGGTCGTGACCGAGTACACGCGCGAGGCGGGCGTCCGCAACCTCGAGCGCGAGCTCGGCACGCTGCTGCGCAAGACCGCGACGAAGCTGGCCTCAGGCGAGGTGCACGCGCCTGTCGAGATCGGCGAGACCGAGCTGCGCGACGCCCTCGGGCGCCAGCGCTTCTTCCAGGAGTCGGCCGAACGCACGGCGGTGCCGGGCGTGGCGACCGGCCTGAGCGTGACCGGCGCGGGTGGCGACGTGCTGTTCATCGAGGCCACCGACATGAAGGGCAAGGAGGGCCTGGTGCTGACCGGGCAGCTGGGCGACGTGATGAAGGAGTCCGCGCGGATCGCGCTCTCCTACGTGCGCGGCCACGCCGACGAGCTCGACATCGACGAGGACCGCTTCGACGACCGCGAGTTCCACGTGCACGTGCCGGCTGGGGCGATCCCCAAGGACGGCCCGAGCGCGGGCATCACGATGACGACCGCGCTGGCCTCGCTGCTGTCGGGGCGTCCGGTGCGCCACACCGTCGGCATGACCGGCGAGGTGACGCTCCAGGGGCGCGTGCTGCCGATCGGCGGGCTCAAGCAGAAGGTGCTGGCCGCGCACGCGGCCGGACTGACCGACGTGATCCTGCCGGAGCGCAACCGCGGCGACCTCGACGACGTGCCGGAGGAGGTCCGCCACGCGATGACCTTCCACCCCGTGATGACGATCGACGAGGTGCTCGACCTGGCGCTCGAGTCGCAGCCGGCCGCGCTGGCTGCCTAGCATTGCCCATGTGAGGTCTTCCGTTGCCGCCGCTTGCCTGCTCGCCCTCGTCGCGGGGGGCTGCGGCGGCGGCGGCGACGACGAGGACAAGCCGGCGGCGGCTGTGGCGGCGGATCTGACGGTCACCGTGCGCCCGAAGGGAGCCGATGGCTCGGCCAAGGAGCGCCGCATCCGCTGTGAGCGGCTCGGCCCGAAGGCGGGCACGGCCGCCTGCCAGCAGCTCGCCGGTCTGACCGCGGCGCAGCTGGAGCCGGTGCCGGCCAATGTCGCGTGCACACAGATCCACGGCGGGGACGCGACCGCGCGGGTGCGCGGGGAGCTGTTCGGCAAGCCGGTGGACGCGCGCTTCGACCTCACCGACGGCTGCGAGATAGAGCGCTGGGACCGCAACCGGGCCCTGCTCGACGACCCGCCCCCCGGCGGCTAGGTCGCCTTCAGCAGACCGCCGTCCACGGGCAGCGCCACGCCGGTGATGTAGCTCGCCTGCACCGAGCAGAGGAAGGCGCCGGCGGCGCCGATCTCCTCGATCGTGCCAAGCCGTCCGATCGGCACGTCGCCGCGGGCGGCCTCCTCGGCGGCCTCCATCGTGCCGTGCAGGTGGACCAGCCGGTCGGTCCCGAAGCGCCCCGGCAGGATCGTGTTGAGCGTGATCCCGTCGGCGGCCAGCCGCCCGGCGAGCAGCTTGAAGGTCGCCAGCAGCGCGCTGCGGTGGGCGGTCGACATCAACAGCGCCGGGATCGGCTCGCGTGCCGCGCTCGACGACACGCTCAGGATGCGCCCGAACCCGCGCTCGCGCATGCCCGGCACCGCATGCTCGATCAGCGCCATCGGCGAGAGCACCAGCTCCCTGTAGGCGTCCTCCCACCCGTCGCGGCTGAACTCGAGCGGGTCGCCGCCCGGCGGGCCACCCGTGTTGGTCACGAGGATGGAGAGCGGCCCGAGGTCCGCCTCGACCGCGTCGATCAGGCCCGGCGCGGCGTCGAGGTCCATCGAATCGAACATGTAGGGGCGCGCGCCGATCTTGCCGGCGGCGGCCTCGATGCGCTCCCGCGTGCGCGAGCTGACCGCCACGGACGCGCCCTCGGCGGCCAGCGCCTGGGCGATCCCGAAGCCGATCCCGCTCGATGCGGCTGTGACGAGTGCAACCCTCCCCTGGAGTCCCAGATCCATCGGGGGCGGAGGGTAGTCTGCGCGCGTGGCTCGACGCCTGCTCGCACGCTCCGCTCCGTTCGTGCTGGGCGCAGTTGCTGCCGGGGTGTGGCTGCACTACCGCAGGCCGCAGCGGCCGCAGCTGCGCGAGGTCACGGGCGAGCTGCCGCCGCCGGTGCCACCCGCCCGGCGGCGCTTGAAGCGCCCCATGCCGGCGCGCTTCACGCGGCGGCCGGTCGACATCGTCACGATCGTCGACGACCTGCTCGGCGCCGCGCGCTAGCGGCGGTCGGCGCCGCGCGCCAGGCGCGGATCTGCTTGTATTCGAATTTGCCAACTTGATCTTGCCGAGCGCTCGCCGTCCCGACGGCGAGCGGCGGGGGAACCACCAGCGGCCCTAGGCCGCCGGGGCGAATCGCAGCCGCCCATTGCGTAGCGCCACTTTCCGGCGCGAGCCCGTCAGCTCACCCCGTAGGCATCGGAAAGGGAGACGAAGACGTTGCAAGCGACTGTCGATGCCGTGCGCCGTCCGCTGTTCGCAGCGGTGCTCGCCGTGCTCGCGCTGCTGTGCGCGACCGCGAGCGCGGCGGCGGACACCGGCGGCGGTGGCGCCGCGGCTCCGCCCCCGGCTGACGAGCCGCCCGCCGCCAAGGCCGCTCCGACCGCGAGGACGGTCGTGGTCAAGCGCGGCGATCGCGGCACGGCCGTCCGCCAGGTCCAGTCCGCGCTCGGCATCGCCGTCGACGGCGAATTCGGTGCCCAGACCGAGCAGGCGGTCAAGCGGTTCCAGAAGCGTCAGGGCATCGCCGTCGACGGGGTCGTCGGCCCGGCGACGCGCGACGCCCTCGGGCTCGAGCCGTTCGCACGCAGCTCGGTGAAACGGGATTCGACGGGCGCGAGGCTGCCGCGCATCCTGCGCCAGATCGCCGAGTGTGAGTCGGGCGGCAACCCCCGCGCCGTCTCACCGGGCGGCCAGTACCGCGGCAAGTACCAGTTCAGTCTCGAGACCTGGCGCAACCTCGGCGGCACCGGCGATCCGGCCGATGCCTCCGAGGCCGAGCAGGACCGCATCGCGCTCAAGCTGTACCGCCGCTCGGGCACGGCCCCCTGGCCGAACTGCCCTTAGCTCGTCGCGACCTCTGTCCGCGTGCGCCCCATGGCGACCACGCCGGCCAGCGTCAGCCCGCACGTGACACCCAGCAGGCCGTAGACCACGGCGTCCGCGGTGGCGTCGGCCAGCGCACCCCCGGCGCCTCCGCCGAGCACATGGCCGAGCGACCACGCCAGGTTGCTGATCGAGAACGCGAGCGCCTGGTCCAGCCCCGACTTCTCCGAGGAGTCGGACAGCATGGCCATTGCGGGCGCCCAGAAGCTCCCTAGCGCAGCCACCACGAGGATCAGCCCCGCGGCGACCAGAACCACGCTGCCCGGCAGCGGCAGCAGCACGGCCATCACGGTCGCCCCGGCCAGGCCCGCCCGGATCGGAGCGAGCCGCCCGCGCCGGTCGGACAGACGCCCGGCCGCGGGGCTGATCAGCGCCTCGACCCCCGCCGCCACCAGGAAGACCGCGCCGACGGCGGCGCCGCTGGCCCCGAGGTCGTCGAGACGGAGTGGCACCAGCACCTCGAGCGCGCCGGCGAAGATCGCCGGCAGCGAGAACAGCCAGAAGCCGGCGAGCATGTCTCGCCGGGTGAGCGCGCGCAGCACCGCTCGCGCGCCCCCCGTCGGCCGGGGGGGCACGCCCGGCGTCGTCCAGGCCCATGCCGCGAGCCCGGCGGCGACTATCGAGATGCCGCTGAACACGACCTCCGGGCCGATTACCGTCGCGGCGCCACCCAGCACCGGGCCGAACAGCAGCCCGATGATCGCCGCGGCCAGCGCCGACCCGATCAGCTCGCCGCGGCGGTCGGCCGGCGCCGCGGACACGAGCCAAGCCATCCCGGCCGCCCACATGCAGGCGCCGCCGACGCCTTGGACGAAGCGCGCCGCGTCGAGGACCTCGATGCTGTTGGCGAAGGCGAACACCAGGCTCGCGACGCCGAGCAGTGCGAGGCCCAGCAGCAGCGTGGGCTTGACGCCCCAGCGCGAAGCGAGCCAGCCGGCGGGGATACTGCCGACGAACGTGCCGGCGGGATAGGTGGCGGTGAGCACCCCGGCGGCGGTCTTCGAGAGATCCAGCTCGTCCGAGTAGTGGGGCAGCAGCGGCGCCACGGCGGCGAAGAACATCGTGTCCACCAGGACCACGGCGGATACGAGCAGGAACAGGCGGCGCACCCCCGAGACTCTACGATCCAGCCGTGCCCAGCCTGCGCGACGAGCTCTACGACTGGCTGCGGATCCCCTCGGTCTCGACCGGGGACGGGGAGGCAGCCGAGCTGGAGCGGGCCTGCGACTGGGTCTGCGAGCGGATCGAGGCCGCGGGCGGCAGCGCCGAGGCCGTGCGGGTCAACGGCGGTCACCCGATGGCGATCGGCGAACTGCGCTCGACGCGCGCGGACGCTCCCACGGTGCTGTCCTACGGTCACTACGACGTCCAGGCCGCCGGGCCGCTCGAACTCTGGGACAGCCCGCCGTT
>Ga0209574_10000405_pt1 | contig 11135 bp, 11 predicted proteins | sample AgamicMgMarz_FD_187168 | JGI IMG/M metagenome (GOLD analysis project Ga0209574, IMG submission 187168) | Agave microbial communities from Guanajuato, Mexico - Mg.Ma.rz (SPAdes) (version 2) | ecosystem: Host-associated > Plants > Phyllosphere > Phylloplane/Leaf | place: Guanajuato, Mexico... | reverse complement strand
CTCGCCGGTGATCGATGGCCACTCGGACAAGGTCAGTGGCCTCAAGCCGACGGTCAGCGGGCTATCGCTTCACGACTACCACATGAGCGACGTCTGGCTCTCCTCATGACGGATATGCAAAGTCGGGTTAGGGCTGGGGCCACTGCACACCTCCTGTAGTCCATCTCAGCGGCCGCTGCGCCGTGCGCTCACGGGTGCGTGAGCACGGTGGCGTCTTCCTCGGCAGGGGCTCTGGCGGTTGCGGGGCGGCTGCATCGGTCGCACTCCGTTGGAGCGATGGTCCTGCGGCGTGTGCTGCTGGGCCTGCTCACGCTGTTCCTGGTCTCGATCCTGGTCTTTGGCGCTACGCAGGTGCTTCCGGGCGATGCCGCCTCGGCGATCCTGGGAAACAACGCCACGCCGGAGCGGTTACAGGCCTTGGAGGCGCAACTGCATCTGGATCGGCCGGTCGTCTCGCAGTACACGACCTGGCTGAGCGGCGTGCTGACCGGGGATCCGGGTGAGTCGTTGACCAGTGGTCAGCCTGTCGGGTCGCTCGTGTCCACTCACGTCAAGAACTCTGCGGTGCTCGTCCTGCTCGCCAGCGCGATCGGAACGATCGTCGGCGTCGGCCTGGGCGTGCTTGCCGCGGCCCGGCGAGATGGCTGGCTCGACCACACGCTCAGCGTCGTCGCGCTGACGCTGACCGCGCTGCCGGAGTTCCTCGTCGCATTGACCCTCGTGTTGGTCTTCGCGACCCTGGTGTTCCATGTCCTGCCCGCCGTGTCACCGGTTCCACCTGGCACCAGCCCGTGGGACAACCTCGACGCGCTCGTTCTGCCCATCGCCACGCTCGTGATCGTGATTATTCCGTACGCGTTCAGGATGACTCGGGGAGCGATGGTCGAGGCCCTCGAAAGCGACTACGTCGAGATGGCGCGCCTGAAGGGCATGTCCAAGCGGCGCGTAGTCTTCATGCACGCGCTCGCGAACACGGTCCCGGTCGTCGTTCAGGTGACCGCGCTAAATCTCCTCTATCTCGCCGGTGGCATCGTGCTGGTGGAGTACATCTTCAACTACCCCGGCGTGGGTCAAGCGCTTGTCTCGGCAGTGTCGGATCGCGACGTTCCCGTCATACAGCTCATCGTTCTGACGCTGGCCGGGTTCTATGTCGCGGTGAACATCTGCGCCGACGTGATCGCCCTGCTGGCCACGCCACGGCGCCGGCTGCCCAGGTCCGGGTGAGGTCATCTCCGTCGAATTGGACACCGGTGGTGCCTCGCTAGGCGGCTCGATCCGCAAGCTTCGTGCGTCGGTCGGCCGGCCGCCGTCGTCGACGCTGGGCCGAGCGCTGTCCACCGGTCGCGGGCGTGTCGGCGCCGTGCTCGCCGGGCTGGTGACGCTCGTCGCGGTAGTCGGCCCCTTCCTCGCGCCGTACTCGCCCACGTCGTTTCAAGGAGACCCGCTGGCGGCGCCCAGCGGACACAGCTTGCTTGGGACCGACACGCTCGGGCGCGACGTGCTCAGCCGTGTCCTGGCCGGCGGCTGGGAGCTGCTGCTGATGGCCGGGGTCGCGACGGTGATCGGGGTCGGGCTGGGCGCGCTGATCGGCATCGTCGCCGCTCATCGCGGCGGGGTGATCGATGCCGTGCTGATGCGCTGCGCCGATGTGGTGCTCGCCTTTCCGCCGCTCGTGTTCGCGCTGCTGCTCGTGAGCATCTACGGCCCGCGCGTCTGGCTCGTCGTGCTCGCCGTGGCGGTTACGCACACTCCCCAGGTTGCTCGTGTCATCCGCTCGGCCGCGCTCGATGTCTCCGAGCGTGATTTCGTGAGGTCGGCCGAGCTGATCGCGCTGCCGCAGTGGAAGGTGATCGGCAAGGAGATCCTGCCGAGCCTCACGTCTCCGTTGATGGTCGAGCTGGGGATCAGGCTGACGTGGTCGATCATCCTGATCGCGGGCCTGAGCTTCCTGGGCCTCGGCATCCAGCCGCCTGACCCCAGCTGGGGCGGGATGGTCAACGAGAACAGGCTGGGCGTGGCCGCAAACCCGTGGCCGGTGGTGGTGCCCGCCGTGGTGATCGCGGTCTTGACCATCGGCACGAACCTGGTGGCTGACGCGATCGCCCGCGTGTCGCTCGGCATCGATCGGGCAACCACCGCGGCCGCGCTCACGCCTTTGAGCCTGGGCGACACCGAGGCGGCGGAATGACCGATTCCGACCGGGTGATCGCAGTCGACGAGCTGTGCGTCGTCACCGCAGGCGGGACCGACATCGTCGATGAGGTTGGGTTTTCGCTTGATCGAGGCGAGACGCTCGGGCTCGTTGGGGAGTCGGGCTCCGGCAAGACGACCGTGGCGCTCGCGCTCCTCGGACACGCCCGCCGCGGTCTGCGCATCGAGCGGGGCAGCGTGATCGTCGACGGCGACGATCTCCTGGCGATGCATCCCGATCATCTCCAACGGGTGCGGGGAAGTCGCGTGGCGTACGTCCCGCAGGACCCCTCCAGCGCCCTGAATCCCGCCTTTCGGGTCGGCACCCAGTTGCGCGAGGTGCTCCGCAAGAGCCCGGCCGCACGAGACGACGACCAGTGGCTGGACCGGCGTCTGGACGAGGTGTTGGCGGACGTGCGCCTCGACGCCGGGCGAGCGATCGACTCCTATCCTCACCAGCTGTCCGGCGGCCAGCAGCAACGCGTGGTGCTCGCCATGGCGTTCGCGCTGCGTCCGTCGGTCATCGTGCTCGACGAGCCGACGACCGGCCTCGACGTCAGCACCCAGCGGCACATCCTGCAGACGATCCGGGATCTGTGCGCCACCTATGGCGCGGCCGCCGTGTTCGTGACCCATGATCTGTCGGTGATCAGTGACCTGGCCGACCAGATCGCCGTCATGTACGCCGGTCGGGTCATCGAGCACGGCACCGCTGCCCAGGTCTTCGCCCACCCGCTGCATCCGTACTCCACCGGTCTGCTGAAGGCGGTCCCCTCGACTGAGCGCTCCCACGTCTTGGTCGGTCTGGCGGGGCAACCGCCCCGCCCGGGCCAGTCCCCACGCGGATGCCGCTTCGCGCCACGCTGCCCACACTGCCAGCCGGAGCGCTGCGCGGCTGAGCAACCGCCCCTGGCGGAGCTGGCGGGCGGCCACCGTGTTCGCTGCGTGCGCGTGCGCGAGCTTGCGAGCAACGGCGGCAGGGAGACAGCAGACCGCTTGGCGCACCGGAACGTCGGCGACCGGGCGGTGCTCTCCGTGGGAGGGCTCAGGGCGAGCTACCGCGACGTGCCCGTCCTCGAGGGCGTGGACTTCGACGTGCGCCAGGGCGAGTGCCTGGCCGTGGTCGGGGAGTCCGGTACGGGCAAGACCACTCTCGCCCGGTGCCTGGTGGGGCTGCACCGGCGCTGGGAGGGGCAGATCGCTTGGCGCGAGCAGCCGCTTGGCAGATCCACCCGGGACCGGTCCCGCGAGGAGCTGCGCGCGATCCAGTACGTGTTCCAGAACCCATACGCCTCGCTCAACCCGCGCAGGCCCGTCGGCAAGATCGTCGGGGAACCGGTCTCGCAGTTCTTCTCAGCCTCCGCCGCCGAGCACGAGCAACGCGTGATCGACGCCCTGGAGTCGGCGGCGCTGAGCGCCAGTTTCATGGGCCTGCGCCCCGGCGAGCTGAGCGGAGGCGAGCGTCAACGGGTGGCTCTGGCGCGAGCACTCGTGGCCGACCCCGACGTGCTCGTGTGCGACGAGATCACCTCGGCGTTGGACGTCTCCGTTCAGGCGACGATCATCGAGATGCTGCGGCGCCTGCAGGCCGAGCGGGGCCTTGCGCTCGTTTTTATCACGCACAACCTCGCGCTGGTGAGGAGCATCGCTCAGCGCGTCGCGGTCATGCACGACGGAACGCTGATCGAGACGGGAGAGACCCAACAAGTGCTGGATCGCCCACAGGCCGAATACACTCGACAACTCATCGCCGACCTACCTCGGCTCAACCCCAGCCCCGAGCACACATCGGACATCCGGATCTGAGGCTGTGAAGTAGGCTGTGTGCACTCTTATTCTCGCAAATTCACTTCACTTTTTAACCTAGGAGTTACCCGTGGCAAAGCTGACAGGCCGGGCCCTGGAGATCGTCACATCAGGTCAGAACCATGCGCACGTGGCCGTGCCCACGGCCGACGGCACCGTGCAGACCGTGATCGCGTGGACGCACGTCGACGATGACGGCAACCTCACGCTGAACACCACCGAGGGCCGGGCGTGGCCGAAGAACCTCAGGAGAGCCGGCACCGCGACGCTGACGCTGCTGGGCGACGGCAACCCGAACGAGTACGTGTCGATCAGGGGACGCCTGATCGGGGACACGGCCGACGGCGCCGAGGAGCACATCGACCAGCTCTCTCAGAAGTACCTTGGCGAGTCGCCGTTCCCCTACCGCGAGCCGGGCGAGCAGCGCGTGAGGCTCACGCTCGAGCCCATCCGCGTCACCTATCAGGCGGAGGAGTAGCTCGGCCGGCTGATGGCGCGCGTCAGGCCTTGGGCTCGATGACGAACTTCTGCGGCTCGCCCCGCGCGTACCGGTAGGCCTCCTCGAAGAGGCTCCAGATCACGTCGAGCTCCTCGGGCGTCCGGGCGGCGTAGAGCATGATGGCGTTGGGTCCGCAGAGACCACGCCACGCATACGTATGGGGCTCGGCCCAGCCGGCGCCCATCGCGAGGGCCGCCAGCTCGAGCGGCAGCTGAAGATGCGAGCTGCCGTCGGGGCGGGTATGCACGTGAGCGAACTCTCGCTCGACGTGCCACGCGTCCTCGGGGCCGTTCGCCACGCTTTCGTCCAGCCACAGCCCCTTTGCCCCCGGCACCGACACCAAGCTGTCGATTATCGTCACGTCCGGTAGAGCCGCGGCGCGCTCGAGCAGCTCATCCCACAGCTCTTCCTTGCCGTGCTGAGTGATCTGCTGATGCGGCTCGTGCCGCGTCGTCAACGGCTTCGACCCGGCGCGGTGCGGGAAAATCTCCGGATACCGGTCAATATGGCTCTCGAGCTTGGGGACGTACCTGTCAAGAGGGATTGGCGGGATTACGTAGCCCTCCAAAACCCTCGAGTGCTCATCCAGTGTGCTCGTTGCGATCGCTTCTGACTCACGCATCCGTTGCTCCCTTGTGCAGTCCTGAACGCGGTTCTGACGGCGGGTGCAACGGTATGCAGATGTACTACTGTTGTCAAGCACTCAGGGCAACCATCGGGCGAGTAGGCAGCGAGCTCGGCCTGCGCAGCCCTAACCGTCACTCCCGTGCGTCGAACTTCGTTGTGTGCGAGTTACCTTGGCGTGATGTGGTCGCTCCAGGGTGGGAGCCATGCGAGCGATCTCGCGGGAGCGAACGCGCTGGATGGCCGCTGGGGGCGGGGGCAAGCGCGCGGTCTGGAGGAGACCGCGCTGGATCGCCGCGGCGGTAGGCCTGGCGGTTGCCGGCGCCGCTGCCGCAGTGCTTACCGGCGGAGGAGCCAACCAGGCCGAGCCTGCCCAGTCGGTGATCCAGGTCGGCCGGGCTGACGTGCGCTCGACGATCTCGGGTGTCGGAACGCTCAAGCCCACGACCACCGTGTCGCTGGGCTTCGCGGGTGGCGGACGGGTAACCAGCGTCAAGGGCACCGCGGGCCAGCGCGTGCGGCGCGGTCAGGTCCTGGCGACGCTGGATGACACGCTCCCGCGAGCCAGGTTCGCCGCCACCCGTGCCCAGCTGCTGGCGGCCGGTGCGGCCCTAACCCAGCTACGCGTGGGTCGTTCGAGCTACGAGCGGGGCCAGTCGGCGGCCGAAACACGCGCGGCAGGCAGCTCGGTGGCGCAGGCCTCGCGGGCACTTCGCCATGCGCGTCTGGTGGCGCGCACGGACGGCGCCGGCCTGCGCCTGGCGGTCGGCCAAGCCCGCACTACCTACCGAGCGGCGCGCGCTCGCTTGAGCAGGACCGAGAAAGGGCTCAAGAGCGCGATCGTCCAAGAGCGCGCAGCTCGAAGCCGCGCGATGGCGGCTCAGGCGGGCGTCGAGCGGATTCGCGACGCTCAGGTCGGGCTCGCGGGCGGCCGGCGCGACAACGCGAAGCGTCTGCTCGACGAAACGAACGCCCGCGAGAGTGTCGAAACCGCGCTCACCGAGGCCCGGGCCGAGCTCGCCGATGCTCGCACCGAGCTCACGACCGCCCGCACTGCGGTGACGACCGCTTGTGCTGCTCCCGCTTCCCCCGAGTGCGCCGAAGCAAGGGCTGACCAGGCCGCTGCGCAGGCGGCTGTGGTCGCGGCGGACACCCGGGTCCGGAGCGCGCAGGCGCGTTCGGAGGCGGCCGCGCGAAGCGTGATGGCCCTGCAGCAGGCGGCTCTGGACTCGGACTTCGCCGATTCGGCGTCGGCGCGCCAGCTGGAGCTCGCCCAGACCAAGGCGACCAGCGCCCAGACCACGCTCGAGCGAGTGCGGGCGCGGCACACGGAGGCGCGCACTGCGCTTCCGACCGATCGCGACGCGGTGTTGACGAGCAGAGCGGCCGTGAAGACCGCCGCCCAGGCGCTGTCGGCCGGCCGAGCGACGTCAGGATCCACCTTGTCGACGGCCGAGGACGCGCTCGTCGCCGCCCGGGCGGCGCTGCGTGTGACGAAGGCGACCGCAGCCGTGAGCGACCAGCCGGCACGCCCGGCAGCGCTCGCCGCTGCTCGACAGACCGTCGCCGATGCGCGTTCAGCGTTCGCCGAGGCACGGGAGGGGCTCGGCCAGAGCGTGCTGCGCGCGCCGGCGGACGGCACCCTGGCGCGCGTCAACGTCAACGCCGGCGACCTGGTCTCGGGAGGAGCGAGCTCGTCACCGCGCGGGGGCGGGGGCGACACCGCCGAGGCCGGCGGAGGCGACGCCGGTGGCGGTGGCGAAGGCGGGGGCGAAGGCGGTGGCGGTGGCGGTGGCGGTGGCGGGCCAGGCTCCGGTGGTGGATCTTCCCGAGCCGGCTCGGGGTCCGAGCCGTCCATCACCATGATCAGCTCGGAGCTGTCGCTCGTCTCCGCGCCGCTGATTCAGTCCGACGTCGCCACCGTTCGCGTGGGCGCGCGGGCTGAGGTGTTCCTCCACGCCCTGCGCAAGACCGTCGACGCCAGCATCGTGGGCATCTCCCCCGAGCCGGTGATGGTCAACGGCGTGGTGAGCTACACCGTCACCGTCGTTGCTCCGCGCGTGCCCCGAAGCGCCAAGCCCGGGATGACCGCCGACGTGAGGATCGTGACCGCCGAGCGTAGGAACGTGCTGAGCCTGCCGGCGACCGCCGTTCCGACGAACGGACGCACAGCGACGGTTCGGGTGCTTCGCGACGGCCGGTCACGACCCGTCCGAGTGCGGATCGGAGTGCGTGGGGACGACAGCGTCGAGGTGCTCTCGGGCGTGCGCCCCGGGGAGCGCGTCGCGGTTTCGGGCGGGGACCAGTCCGGCTCCGGGTCGGGCTGGGACGAGTCCGGCTCGGGCGGGTTCGGCGAGGACGAATCCGGCTCGGGGGGGTTCGGCGAGGATGAGTCCGGCTCGGGTTTCGGCGGCTGAGCGAGACACCTGTGGAGTCGCTGATCGAACTCGACGGGGTCCGCCGGACATACGAAGTCGGCGGCGAGACGGTGCATGCGCTCCGCGAGGTCTCCCTGCGCGTCGAGCAGGGGGAGCACGTCGCCATCGTCGGCCCGTCAGGCAGTGGGAAGTCCACCCTTATGAACATCATCGGCTGCCTCGACCAGGCCGACTCCGGTCGCTACCTGCTGCACGGCACCGACGTCATGCGCCGCAGCGCTGACGAGCTCGCGGCGATCCGCAACCGGGAGATCGGGTTCGTCTTCCAGCAGTTCAACCTGATCCCGCGCACGTCGGCGCTCGAGAACGTCGAGCTGCCGCTCGTCTATGCCGGCGTCGGTCGGCGTGAGCGGCGCGAGCGCGCCGAGCGCGCGCTCCGCAGCGTCGGGCTCGGCGACCGCATGCGACACCATCCCTCAGAGCTGTCCGGTGGTCAGCAGCAGCGCGCCGCGGTTGCGCGCGCGATCGTCGGTGACCCTGCGTTGATCCTGGCCGACGAGCCAACCGGCGCGCTCGACCAGTCCACCTCGCGGTCGGTCATGACTCTGCTCGAGGAGCTGCGGGAAGCGGGCCGGACCGTGGTCGTGATCACGCACGAGGAGGAGGTGGCGGCGCTCGCGCAACGTGTCGTGGTCATACGAGATGGCGTGATCGTCGAAACCCAGGACCGGTCCGACGTGGCGGCGTGATCGTCGTTATCGGCGCCATGAGGATGGCGCTCCGCTCGATCCGGGCCAATCGCGTCCGATCGGTGCTCACGATGCTCGGCATCGTCGTCGGGGTGGGCTCGGTGATCCTGCTGGTGGCCGCCGGGCACGCGACGCAGCAGGCGGTCGAGCAGAAGCTCGAGGCGCTGGGCACCAACAGGCTGACGCTGTATCCCGGTGTCGACTACCTGTGGCAGCTGCCACCGGGCGTCGCGGGGCTGCTGACCGAGGACGACGTCGCGGCCGTTCGCGCGGTGGGCGCAGCCGGGGGAGTGGCGGAGGTCGCCCCGGTCCTCGCCCCGCAGGTCCGGCTCCAGACGAACTCTCGCTCGGTCACCGTGGGCCAGTTCAGCGGCACCTCCCCCAGCTACCTGTCCATGGGGAACTTCCGCCTGGCTGGCGGCCGTGCCTTTACGGCGGACGAGGACCGGCGTCGCGCGCGGGTGATGGTGCTCGGGAGCGTCACCGCCAGCCGGCTGTTCGGGGGCGGTCGGGCGGTTGGACAGCCGATCGTGGCCAACGGCGTCCGCTTCCGGGTCGTCGGGGTGCTCGCGTCGCGCGGCGGCGACCGTAACGCCGACAACATCGCGGTCGCGCCCTACGAGGCGACTCGCGACAGCCTGAGCGGCGCGGCGGCGCCGCTGAGCTCGATCGCCGTGCAGGCCACGAGCCGAGCGGCCACGACTACCGCGCAGGAGCCGATCAGTACCGCCTTGCGGAGATCGCACCGCTTGACAGACGATCAATCGAACGACTTCTACATCGAGGATCAGGCGAGCCTGCTCGACACCACCGACTCGGTGACCACCGTTCTGCGCCTCGTGCTGGGCGGGGTTGCGGGGACCTCCCTGTTCATCGGTGGGATGGGCGTCATGAACATAATGCTGGTGACGGTGCTCGAGCGCACCCGTGAGATCGGAATCCGCAAGGCAATCGGCGCCCGCCGTCGCCACATCATCGCCCAGTTCTTGATCGAGGCGGCGGTGCTGTGCCTGCTCGGCGGCCTGGTAGGCGTGGCGGTCGGCATCGGGGGGGCCGCGGTGGCGACCGCGATGACGGACTACTCCGCCGTGGTCGGCCCGAGCGCGGTGGCGCTGGCGCTCGGCGTCGCGGTCGCGGTGGGGGTGTTCTTCGGCTACTACCCCGCGAGCAGAGCGGCCGGCCTGCGTCCCATCGAAGCGCTGCGACGCGAGTAGGCCTGGGCCGATCGCGTATCCAACGCGAGGCATCGGGTAGAGAAGGAAGGGACCGCCCGTAACCAGAGGAGAATCGAGATGGGAAAGCTGATCGCGACCGCGCAGGCAACCCTCGACGGGGTCGTGGACCCGGTCGGCGAGTGGGTGCAGGCGGACGGGGACCACGGCGACTACTCGTTCGAGCGTCAGGCGAGGTCCAGCGGGCTGGTGCTGGGGCGCAAGACCTTCGAGGGGCTGGCGGGATACTGGCCGAGCCAGTCGGGCCCATGGGCGGACATGGTCAACTCGATGCCTAAATACGTGGGGTCCAACTCCCTGTCCGGTGATCTCGAGTGGAACGCGACGCTGCTCGAGGGGGACCTGGAGGACGCGATCCCGAAGGTGAAGGGCGAGGTCGACGGCGACCTGTTCATGCACGGGAGCGGCGAGTTCGCATATGCCCTCGCCGAGAAGGGCCTGATCGACGTGTACGAGGTCTACCTGAACCCGCTCGTCTGGGGCGAGGGAAACGTCCACGTGCTCGGCGACAGGGGAACGGTGCGGATGGAGCTCGACGACGTGAAGCGGTTCGACTCCGGAGTGGTGCTCCTCACCTATCTCCCGGCGTCCTGACCCCGGCTGGGACGGGCCGGAACCCGATCAGGGCGACCGGTGCCGGTGTGGCACGATCTTGAAGGTGACCAGCGGACCCGGCGCCACGCGGCATCTGAGTGACCTCGCATGGCTGCGCCGCGTCCGCGACCGGATCGACCGGGAGTACGCGCAGCCGCTGGACGTCGAGGCGCTCGCCCGCGGCGCGCACATGTCGGCCGGGCACCTCAGCCGCCAGTTCCGGCTCGCCTATGGCGAGTCGCCCTACAGCTACCTCATGACGCGGCGCATCGAGCGAGCGATGGCGCTCCTGCGTCGTGGCGACCTCAGCGTCACCGAGGTCTGCTTCGAGGTCGGCTGTTCGTCACTGGGCACGTTCAGCACTCGCTTCACCGAGTTGGTCGGGGTGCCGCCCAGCGCCTATCGAGACCAGCAGGCGCGCGCGACGGCGGGGATGCCCCCGTGCGTGGCGAAACGGGTGACCAGACCGATCAGGAATCGAGAAGCCACGCCCACGGAGCCTCAGTAGCGTCAGCGCCATGGACATCACCATTCACTCGAGCTTCCTCCCCCATGACAACCCGGACGCTTCGCTTGCCTTCTACCGCGACACCCTCGGCTTCGAGGTCCGCAACGACGTCGGTTACGAGGGGATGCGCTGGATCACGGTCGGCCCCGCCGACCAGCCCGGCACGTCCATCGTCCTGCAGCCGCCGGCCCCGCCCGGCTGCGGCATCACCGACGACGAACGCCGCACCATCGTCGAGATGATGGCCAAGGGCACCTACGCCGGCGTCAACCTGGCCACCGCCGACCTCGACGGCGTCTTCGAGCGGCTGCAGGCAGGCGACGCCGACGTCGTCCAGGAGCCAGCCGAGCAGCCGTACGGGGTGCGCGACTGCGCTGTCCGCGATCCCGCGGGCAACCTGATCCGCATCCAGGAGCTGCGCTGAGCCGTATGGCCACGAAGACGAACACGAAGTCGCCCGCGCCGCGGGCTGCCGACAGTCACGACCTGATCCGAGTGCACGGCGCGCGCGTGAACAACCTCAAGGACGTGAGCGTCGAGCTCCCGAAGCGCCGG
>Ga0209574_10000403_pt1 | contig 11140 bp, 10 predicted proteins | sample AgamicMgMarz_FD_187168 | JGI IMG/M metagenome (GOLD analysis project Ga0209574, IMG submission 187168) | Agave microbial communities from Guanajuato, Mexico - Mg.Ma.rz (SPAdes) (version 2) | ecosystem: Host-associated > Plants > Phyllosphere > Phylloplane/Leaf | place: Guanajuato, Mexico... | reverse complement strand
GTATTTCTTCTGATTCATTATTTTATATAGTTTGGTTTCCAAACAACAAGCTTAGGTGAAAAATATCTCGGGATAGAACGCTTTTTATGTGAATTTAAAATCAAATGAGCCAAATTAAGGTCGCCAATGCAACAAAATTATAGAGCATCCATGGCTGTATATATAATAGGGGATAAGATTAAAATTTGATAATTATCTTAAACTTAGGTTAGAGCTTAGTACAAGTTATGTTTATTCTACATATTATGTAAATGTAAGCAGCTTACACTCACAAGTTGAAAAGAGTATTTTCTTAACCATGTTCTCACTTAAAGAACATGGCTTTTTTTCTGTTTGTCATATAAATTAGAAAGCCGAACTTTGTAAAATGTTTGTATAAATAATTAGAAAATATTATATTTTCTAATAAATCAATAGTACAATATATAAATAGAAGGGAGGATTAACACTACATATGTAATAGACAGCAGCCGCTTTTAAAACCGCTTATTTTGTTATCTATAGATGATATTGAAATGAATTATCCAACCTTTTTTAAGCGTTCTCATTATATAAGTAATTGGTTGAACAGGTTTTATAGAAAGCAATACAATCTAGCTGTTTAAAAAGATTTGCTGGTAAATTATTTACTACTTCATGTTACAGGAGAACCAACATTAAACACTCAAAGAAAAGAGGGATCAATCATGGCTCATACCAGTGAAGCTGCAAACAACAGGCGTATTACAAGTAATATTTTCAAAGGATCTGTTGGGAATTTAATTGAATGGTACGATTGGTACGTTTACTCTGCTTTTGCCGTCTATTTTTCATCGCAATTCTTCCCGGAAGGTGATTCAACAAGTCAGCTGCTTAACACAGCTGCAATCTTTGCCGTCGGTTTCTTGATGCGTCCAATCGGTAGTTTATTAATGGGACGCTACGCGGATCGATATGGTCGCCGGGCTGCACTTACCTTGTCTATTACAATTATGGCGAGCGGTTCTTTTATTATCGCTTGTACTCCTAGCTATGGGACCATAGGATTATTATCTCCTATTATTCTAGTACTAGCGCGTTTGCTGCAAGGAATCTCCTTAGGAGGAGAATACGGAACGTCTGCAACTTACCTTTCTGAAATGGCAAGCAGCGGGCGAAGAGGATTTTATTCAAGCTTTCAGTATGTGACGCTTGTTGCTGGTCAGCTGGTGGCATTAGGTGTTCAAATTATTCTGCAAAACGTTCTTAGTGAAGCAGATATGATTTCATGGGGCTGGCGTATTCCCTTTGTCATTGGAGCCATCGGAGCGCTAAGCGTTTTATGGCTGCGCCGTACAATGGATGAGTCAGAGCAATTTTCTAAAATGGACTCTGAAAGTCGTGAAAATGCCGGAACTATTAAAGCACTTATGAAGCATCCTAAAGCAGTGTTGACCGTTATTGGCTTAACATTAGGAGGAACGGTCGCTTTTTATACGTATACGACGTATTTGCAAAAATTCATGGTAAACAGTGTAGGGCTAGATAAAGGAGTCGTAAGCTGGATTAACTTCTGTGCGCTGCTTGTATTTGTTGTCATTCAGCCAATAGCAGGTATGCTATCGGATAAAATTGGACGCAGACCTTTGTTAATGAGCTTTGGTATTTTGGGAACATTGCTGACTGTACCGCTGTTTCTTTTTATGAAACAAGCACATAACCCAGTCATGGCCTTTTTATTAATGACAGTTGGACTTATCATTGTAACAGGTTATACATCTATTAACGCTATTGTAAAAGCTGAGCTTTTTCCAACAGAGATTCGAGCTCTTGGTGTAGGGTTACCATACGGACTTACAGTTGCCATATTTGGAGGTACTGCAGAATTTATTGCCCTATGGTTAAAAAGTATCGGCCATGAATCACTTTTCTTTTTCTATGTAGCAGGATGTATTGCCATCAGCTTTCTTGTTTATTGGCGTATGGGAGAGTCCTCTAAAGATTCATACATAGAATCTGAGCTCAAGACAGATGACAAAGTACCCCCTAATAACATCAGTCTTTAATTTTAGTTAAAGAAATAATCGTTTGATAACATAAAAAAGGACTGGCTTTTTATAGTCAGTCCTTTTTTTATATTCTTAAAAAATATTTGTTTTGTAGTCGGTTCAGAATATGGAAAGATAGGATCTTTCAAGCTAAATTCACGCGTGCCTTCTTCGATAAGACCAACTGTTTTATCGCTATCGTAAAGGGCTATCCTTACTAAGCTATCCGTGCTGCACAACTTTTTTCTGTAGTAGGATTTTTGTCTATTATTTGGTGGTAATAAGGGCTTGAATGATCTCATTCCAGTAATGTTTAAAATCAGGCTTTACTTTCGCCATTTTGAACACTCCCTTTTAAAATTTTTTGCTTGTATTCGTTATACTAAGTTTAATAAAATTACCTAAAGTTGTTATCCAACGCAAAGCGTAACTTATTGTATGAATTTGTACGACTAAAGAATGAAGAAAAAAATAATTAGAGGCATATAAAAAGATCAGCGTCATAATAAAAGGATTATTTTGTGGTATAACGAAATAAAGAGTATATACATCAGAAATAGAGAGAGGGTAAACTCCGTGAATACTTTATGTTCCTTTTTTACAAATCCAGTTTTAACTGCTTCTACGTTTTTACTAGAATTACAGAGCGTGTTCTTTCAACCTATTTGGAAAGAGTATAATTATGATGATTATTTTACCTACAAGGTGTATGTTCCAAGTACATATACTGGGTTAAGTAAAGTACCATTAATCGTTATGCTTCATGGGTGTCAACAAGATGCAGATGATTTTGCTGCAGGTACGGAGATGAATAAGCTAGCGGAAGAAAAAGGCTTTATTGTTCTCTATCCTCAAATGAATTATTTTGCTAATTCCAACGGGTGCTGGAATTGGTTTTATGAGTATAACCAGTTTCGCGGTAATGGAGAGCCAGACATAATAAAAGATATGATTGATCACATAACCGCTAAATATGCTGTTGATCCTGCTAGTATATACCTTGCTGGTATGTCAGCTGGAGGCTTTATGGCAAATGTGATGGCTATTGCTTATCCTGATGTATTCAAAGCGGTAGGCATTCATTCAGCAGGCAGTAATGCGTATGCTGTAGACCTCATCACAGCTGGAGAAGTCATGCTATATGGCTCTTTAAATCCTGAACTTGACGGTGATGAAGCTTATAAAAAAATGGGACCTTATGCACGGCCTGTTCCTATCATTACGTTTCATGGCCAATCAGATACAACAGTCAATCCAATTAATGCGTCTAAATTAATTCAGCAGTGGATTTATACATATAAGAATTTCGGTATAAACCTACATGAAAATGCTGCTTTTTATACGTCACAAGACAACGGAAATCATTATAGCTACATAATGGCTGACTACATAGATGCAGAAAATAAAATCTGGATGAAAAAAATTATGGTAGAGGATATGGGGCATGCATGGTCAGGAGGAAATGACAATGGATCAGATACTGATTCAAAAGGTCCTAATGCTTCAAAAATGATGTGGGACTTTTTTGAAGCACAGAATGATTGAATAGAGTATGAACGAGCAATCAAGATGTACTACTAAATAACATCAGCCTTCATTTTTTTTGAAACAAATAATTGTCTACCAACAGCAAAAAAGGATCTTATCGAAAGATCCTTTTTCTGTTATCCACCACCATTTTTTAACAAGTAGCTTCAAACCGATTTAATAATACATCTAGATCCTGACTGATTTTAATCGTATTACTACTTGTAAACCCTTCTTCTAGGGCAGTCATCATCATCATTTTTCGTATAAATTCTATCTTTATCAGCAGTAGTCTACATTTGAAACACATTAAGTTTCCTCCACTTGCCACGTCATTTTAAAGGCTTAAATTGTTGAATTACTTATGTAAAAATGGTTCCAATCTAAAAATAGAACCTAAAAAATATAGTAACAAATAGATAGTGTCGAAGTCTGTCGTATTTTGAATTCAGATATTTTCATTTAAAAAGAATTAGCTCTTAAACGTTTTGTTGGAAGCTGTGCTCTGTCTTAATTATGATTGTTCCACCGGTTGTAAATAACTCACAGAGCAACAGAGCTTATCCTGTTTTTTTGATATAGGCATAATCCAATTACATTTAAGCATGTTAACATAAGAAAGGAGAATTTACTAATATGCCCAATGTCATCAGAATTCTTCAATTGTTTCTTCTGTGGATTTCCCTTGTTTTTATGCCGAAAAAATCAATTAGAACCTATTTTCCCGCTTCTCTTTTTGCCTCATCTTTAGTAATTGGAATGTGCTCATTAGCTATTCCTTACAAGTGGTGGAGTGTAAAAGGAGGGTGGAAAGGAAAAATTTTAAACGATAGCAGTTTTATTTTTGGACCTTTTTGGTAGGGACACTGTGGATCTTTCATTTTACGTTTGGCAGCTTTAAGAGATTTATTTTCGTCAATTTACTTGTGGATTCACTATTTGCTTTTCCGCTAAGTTACTTGTATCAAAAATTGGACTTATTTACGTTAGTTAACTTTAAGCCAAAACATATCTTTTTTTCGTTTATTAGTTTCTGCTTAACTATCTATGGCTATCAAGCACTGACAAATAAAGATAAATGATAGGTGAGGGCCGTTTCTAACCGCTATAGAGTTTGTAAAAAGCGCAACAAAAAAGCGTCTGTTAAGACGCTTTATATATAATACATATACTGCTCTTCCTTATTGACATTTGTTGTTTCATGGATTATTTCTTCCGGGATATTGGACGTCCGGTTAGTAAAAAGCATAAACAAAGCAATAATTGATGCCAGAAAACCTAAAGTAACAATCACAATAAATCCCTCCCTTTGGGATATATATTCTACTTTTATCTTCATTTTCCTATATTTATTTTATACCCTTATTTTATTTTCTCAACACATAGAACAAAAAGAGTAGTGCATCTCCTCGATATCTCCCTCAAAATAAATATAATCAAGGGAGCTTAAAACTCCTATTTTCCCTGAAAAAGTAGGAAGTCATAAATTTTTTTCGTATGGGGGATATAAATCATTAAAATTATTAATCGTTGAGATAACTTTTTTGTATTGTACGAATGAAAGAAATTTATATATATTAAAAATACAAAATATTCATTAAATTATATGATGCTTTGGTTTCGAGTCGAAAAGAGAAAAGCTACTGCTTTAAAGGCAACAAGTTTAAGGAAGTTACAAGCGATATTAAAAAGTTATAGAAATGGATACAGCTAGAATTCTTTTTTGCTCAGATATTCACAGAGTTTTCATTTGTAAAAAGACTGAAAATTTTGATAATAAATTTCACTTTTACTTTTATTAAGGGGGACTTTTTATGACAACAACGGTATTAAATGTATCAACTTATTCTTTTTATCTTAACGGTGAGTGGAAAGAAAGCAAATCAGGGCAGACAATCGACATTGTTTCTCCATACCGTCATGACGTGATTGGAAAAGTGCAGGCTATCACAAAAGAAGAGGTCGATGAAGCAGTACATGCCGCGCAGAAAGCTCAGAAAGGGTGGGCAGAAATTTCTCTGCAAGAACGTGCAAAATATTTATACAAATGGGCGGATGAGCTGGTGAAAATGCAGAGTGAAATTGCCGAAATTATCATGAAGGAAGTTGGAAAAAGCTTAAAAGATGCAAGAAATGAAGTAGTGCGCACAGCTGATTTCATTCGCTATACAGTTGAAGAAGCCCTTCATATGAACGGAGAAAGCATGAAGGGAGATAGTTTTCCTGGCGGTTCTAAGTCTAAAGTTGCGATTGTTGAACGCGTGCCTTTAGGGGTTGTACTCGCAATTCCTCCTTTTAATTATCCGGTAAATTTAGCAGCTGCTAAACTGGCGCCTGCGCTTATTTCAGGAAATGCAGTTATCTTCAAACCCGCAACGCAAGGAGCGATCAGCGGTATTAAGATGATTGAAGCTCTTCATCAAGCAGGTATTCCACAAGGTCTTGTAAACGTCGTAACGGGTCGCGGATCTGTTATTGGGGATTATTTAGTTGAACATAAAGGCATTAACATGATTTCATTTACCGGAGGAACAAATACGGGTACTCAATTAGCTAAAAAGGCAGGCATGATTCCTCTTGTATTAGAACTTGGAGGAAAAGACCCGGGTATTGTATGTGAAGATGCAGATTTACAAGAAGCAGCAAAACATATTATAAGCGGAGCATTTTCTTATTCCGGCCAGCGCTGTACAGCTATTAAACGTGTACTTGTGCATGAAAAAGTGGCAAACGAGCTCGTAAATATTTTAAAAGAAGAAGTACATAAACTATCAGTCGGTTCTCCTGAAGATGGATGTACGATCGTTCCATTAATTGATAGCAAAGCAGCGGACTTTATTCAGATTTTAATTGCAGATGCACTAGGAAAAGGTGCAACAGTTGTGACTGGAAACAAGCGTGAAGGCAACCTTATTTATCCTACTCTTTTAGATGACGTAAATGATACTATGCGCGTAGCATGGGAAGAACCATTTGGCCCTGTGTTACCAATTATTCGCGTCGCTTCTGACCAAGAAGCTATTGATATAGCAAACGAATCAGAATTTGGCTTACAAGCAAGTGTTTTTACAAAAGATATTAATAAAGCCTTCTCAATTGCAAATAAAATGGAAGTCGGCTCCGTTCAAATCAATGGCCGCACAGAACGCGGTCCTGATCATTTTCCTTTTATCGGCGTAAAAGGATCCGGTATGGGTGCTCAAGGCATTCGTAAAAGTATTGAATCCATGACTCGTGAAAAAGTAACGGTATTAAATCTTCAATGATTGAATTCCAAGATCTCTCCAAATCAAGCCAGTAGAGTGTAGAGAATCTCATGGGAAAAAGCCTGTGCTCCAAAAAGCACAGGCTTTTAAACGTTTTATTTACCTATCACTCGATTCCATCTTTATAGTTCTTATGCCAGTTTTTATCACCTTTATGCTCGATATCCTCAACGGTTTTTTCAAGCTCTGACATAATGAGTGTTTTCACTTGATAAATGGTATCAAAAAAAGCTTTCTCTTCATCCGGATTCGGCTTTATTTTGGCTGCTGCCGAAATATCAACATATCTGCGATGTTCAGTTGTTAATTTATCAAGCGCATCAAAAATATGAGAGGTCAGAACAGCAACCTCCTTATGATTATCAGGCAGCTTTTCTTTTAATGTTTCAATTCTCTTATCCATGTTAAAGTCCCCCTATAACGTGTTGTATTTATGTAACTTTCCCACTAATAAAAATGAATAACCTTAAATAGCAAAAATTCATGAGAATTAGCACGTGAAACAAAAGTATACTACAGGATATCATGTTAAAGTGAAAAAACGGTGAAACGAATGAGTATATTTTTGCAGAAAGGGTATGTAATAAAAGTCGTTTTTTTGGAAAAGGTAATTACCTTAAGAAACGTTGAAGCACGCAATCAACATAAAAGTTCATCTATTTTTAATGAATAATGACCTTTTTTGACTATTTTTTATGATTTTATGACTTTTTTTGAATGAATTTGATTGTTTTTGGTGATTTTTCGAATAATCTGATATATAATGAAAGCGTAAACAGTAAAACATGTCGGCTGGTTAAGAAAAACATCCACAAAAACTGGATTCGTTATTACATAAAATCAGACCTCTGTTTTTTTATAAAAATAAATAGAATTTGAGAAAAGGAGAATGAGGATGGACATATTGGATGCAAAAGTAGTGAATACAAAGTACGGTTTAGAAACATATCTGGATGTATCAGAAAGCGTAGAAATAAAAGAAATTCATATGCCGAGTTCAGAGAACCAATCTCATAAAATTAAATTTGGAATCAAGTATTTTCTTTTAAGAGAAGGAAAGTATTACGATAGCCAAAAAGGTTATTTTTGGCTTTGTATGAATCACGATTTTAGCAGTCTTATGCTGAGTGAAACGGAAACAGAGAGTTTGTTTGCAGTTAAAAGTGAAGAAGAAAGAGAAGCAACAAAAACGCTGTTAGCAGAATGGTTTATCCAAACGAATGCGTACAAAGAAGTCATCAACGAATGTATCCATCAGATTAAAACGGAGAATATTCGTACAGAAGAAGACATTGAAGACCGAGTGGACGCCATACAATTTTTAGAAAAATTAAAGGTATTAACTGCAAAAGAGATTGAAAACGCTTCTATAGAAAACCTATATGCCCTGCAGCAAATTGGCTAGGCTATAGTTCGCGCAAGTTGAAATGCAGATTGATGTACAACAATAAGGAGGAATAGTGAGATGAAATTTTTTATTGATACAGCAAACCTTGAGGATATTAAGAAAGCATACAAAGTAGGTGTTCTAGCTGGTGTGACAACCAATCCATCTTTAGTAGCAAAAGAAGGCGTAAGGTTTGAAGACCGCATCGAAGAAATTCTTCAAATGGTACCGGAAGTTGAATCCGTTTCCGCTGAGGTAACGCCTGACGCACTTTCTGCTGAAGACATGATTGCTCAAGCTGAAGAACTGATTAAAATTAACGACGGAGATAAAAACATTACGATTAAGCTGCCTATGACATTAGCTGGCTTGGAAGCGACGCGCTACCTTGCAAAGAAAGGCGTAAAGACAAATGTAACCTTGATCTTTACAGTAAATCAAGCGCTTTTAGCAGCTCGTGCTGGAGCGACATATGTTTCTCCATTTTTAGGACGTCTTGATGATATTTCAGAAGACGGAGTACAGCTAGTATCTAAAATTGCTGAGTTATTCCGCGTTCAAAACATCGACTCTCAAATTATTGCAGCATCTGTAAGACACCCGGATCATGTAACGCGTGTAGCACTTGCAGGAGCTCATATTGCCACAATTCCATACGCTGTTATTGAGCAATTAGCAAAACATCCGTTAACTGACCAAGGAATGGAAAAATTTGCAGCAGATTGGGAAAAAGCAGTTAAAGCTTAACAAAAAGTCATATCAATAAAAAAAGCTTGGGGTAAGCATAGCTTATTCCAAGCTTTTTATCGTTTAACTAGCTAGTTTCTTTTTACGTAAACGCTCTAAGCGTCGCTGCACGCTATTTCTCGAGCGCCCGAGCAGCTGCCCAATTTCTCGCTGATTGCGCTTTTCCTGATAAAACATGCGCCACAATCTGGCATCTTCTTCTGCTGTCCACTTTTTATGCTCGTATTTAGGGCGCTTTACATAGTCTAGTTTTCTCTGTGCATCTACCCACGCTGGTTCTGGAATAAGCGTATTTTTAGGTATTTTAAAAAAGTTAAGGCACGATTTATTTTGTTCAGCCCACTTCCAAAAAGATTGAATGTCAATTCCCATAAATGTTCTGGTCTTGGCGATAATCATTTTATACGGTAGATTCTCTTTATGAATCCACTTGTAAATTGTATGAACATCTACTTCAAGGCAGGCTGCTAGTTCACACGCTGTAATGTGTCCTACGTGCGCTTTGGCTCCATACACTTCCAAACGGCTCAACCTCGATTCTAGCGCTTGCACACTTCGCTGTAATTTAGCTGATATGTGTGAAAGAGGTTTTACCCCGTAATACCTTAGCAAATATTCGTCTTCTTGCAGCGTCCATCTTCGCATCGCCGTTTTTCGTGTTAGTCCCAAAACTTTTATGCGCGTAGCAATAGAAGAAGGACTTCTGCCTAAGGAGTGTGCTATTTCACGGTTATTCATGATATCAATGTTCTCCTGCAAAAAAGCATCTTGTTCAAGCGTCCATTTTTTACGTAAAGCTGTATCCGAAGCACGAAGGTTTAATCGAGTAAGTCGTTTATTAACCGATTCCTTGCTTCTATGTAAATACTTACCCATCTCTTGAAGCGTCATAGCGCCATAGTGTTGGATAAGAAATCTATCTTCTTCTTTTGTCCATCGTTTTTGATTTTTACTCACTGTTGTCTCACTCCAATTCACACGGAAAGCTCAAGATGAAAAGTTGCTAGCAATCTATTTTACGAATGAGCAGTGCCTATTCAGACTGATACTCACTGCGTTTTAGCCTATATATATTTTATCATATTTTTAGAGAAAAACCAAACATGTGTTCCTATTTTGTTTTAGTCATCATAAAAGGAATTAGAAAAATAGTTGGCTCCTTTAATAGAAGCGAATTATGGTAAAATTGACTATAATCTCTAAAGGATTTACATAACTGACAGCTCAGCATCATTACGTTGAGAAAGGGGAATTGATATGAATTTTAATTTAAAAGAAGCGATTGAAATACTTGAGCATACGCCACAAACGCTTGAAAAACTTTTGTCTGGTCTATCTGCAGGGTGGCTGCAATGCAATGAAGGAGAAGGAACGTGGAATACCTCCGAAGTCATAGAACATTTAATAGAAGCAGAAAAAAACAATTGGATACCAAGGCTAGAATTTATCCTTCAAAAAGGAAAAGAGGGAGCTTTTCCTCCGTTTGACCGCTATGCCCATTTAAACAAGGAATCTGCTAATTCTATTGAAGAGAAGCTTCTTGAATTCAAAAAGGTAAGAATACAGAATTTACATCAACTAAAGCTGCTAGTTAAGCATGAAAAGCACCTTGAAATGAGAGGAGAACACCCTGAGTTTGGGGAAGTAAAAGTCAGAGAGTTGCTCTCGACTTGGGTTGCTCATGATTTAACCCATATTGCGCAAATTGTTCGAGTAATGGCAGAACGATATAGAGAAGATGTAGGACCTTGGGAAGAATACTTAGGAATACTAAAGAAATAGCAATGACACACAGTGGCCAGCCTTTATCATTCAAGCTTGAATTAAGAAATGTACACGATTACAATAAAATGAGAATAATGAAGATTCAGGAAGGATTGCAGAGGGAACTATAACAACATATCCGATGTTTATAACATGTAGGGTCCGTTAAGCAATTTACGAATAAAAAGAGGATTGGACTGATTAAAAGTGAAAGTAAACTCAGAGAAATTTGGAGAACTAAACAATCAAGCTGTACATGCTTATACCTTACTAAATGATGAAGGGCTTAAAATTACCTGCCTTGACTATGGATGTGTGATATCAAATATTGAAATGCGGGATTCTGAAGGGAAGAGTGAAAGTGTTGTATTGGGATTTGATTCAATAGAAGAATATCAGAAATATTCGCCTTATTTCGGAGCTGTGGTCGGACGCGTAGCAGG
>Ga0209574_10000402_pt1 | contig 11147 bp, 9 predicted proteins | sample AgamicMgMarz_FD_187168 | JGI IMG/M metagenome (GOLD analysis project Ga0209574, IMG submission 187168) | Agave microbial communities from Guanajuato, Mexico - Mg.Ma.rz (SPAdes) (version 2) | ecosystem: Host-associated > Plants > Phyllosphere > Phylloplane/Leaf | place: Guanajuato, Mexico... | reverse complement strand
TTAGCTTGTGCTGTAAATACATTGGAAATTACGCGGAGGTATAATCATGATTGGAAAAGTATTAGCAGGAAAAGCAGTAGTAGCAAAAGCCGTGGGAGGTGCCACAATTGGAACAGCTATCGCTCTTGGTTCAATGACAAGCGCATTTGCTTCAGACGGCCAGCACATTACTTCAACAAAAGCGTCGGCTCATACCGAAGCGGCAACATATACGCAAGCTCAAGCAAAAGCAATTGCCTTAAAGAACTGCGGAGGAACGGTTCAATCAGTTTCTTTTGAAAATAACGCCTATACGTTTTTAATTCACGGACAAGATAATCAAGATCATCATGTGAAAGTAAATGCACACAGCGGAAAAGTGGTAAAGGTTGAAAAACTATCTTTTTCTCGAAGTGAGGCACAAGCAGTAGCGTTGAAAAATTGTGGAGGAACGGTTAAGTCGGTAGGCTTCAACGATGGAGTATATACGTTCTTAATTCACGGAAAAGATAGCCGTGATCACCACGTGAAAGTGAATGCACAAAGTGGAAAAGTGATTCAAATTCAAAGCGCTGTATTTACAAAAGCACAGATTCAAACGATTGCACTAAAAAATTGCAGCGGAATGATTCAATCAAGTTCATATGCAAATGATGTATACACATTTTTGATCCACGGAAAAGACAACAAGGATCACCATGTGAAAGTAAACGCTGAAACTGGAAAAGTAATCAAAGTCGAAGCGGTAAAGTTTACACAAGAACAAGCTAAACAAGCTGCTCTTCAACAGCACAAAGGAACGGTTCAATCTGTTTCGTTCAGTGAACAAGCATACACGTTTGTGATCAAAGGAACAGACAATGTAAAACATACTGTAAAAATAAGCCCTCAAACAGGAAAAGTGTGCTGATTTGATAAAAAAGACGATTGCTTTACAGCAATCGTCTTTTTTACGTTAAGGGCAATACAATTTCAAAAGCAGTTCCTACATTCAATTTGCTTTTTACACGTATTTTTCCCCCGTGCAGCTCTATAATAGATGCGCTGATGGCTAAACCTAAACCTGCTCCTCCGTATGCTCGAGAACGTGAAGCATCAGCTTTGTAAAATCGTTCAAATAAATGAGGAAGGTGCTCTTGAGGAATGCCGTGACCGTTATCTTGTATTCTTAATGAAAGTTCTTTCTCGTTTACTTTTCCTATCACTTGAATAACTCCTGTAGTTGGATTTGTATGCTGTACTGCGTTGGAAAATAAGTTTAAAACAACTTGTTTAAATTGATCTTTGTTAATGTCTGATGGTAAACGGCTTGGGAAGTCGAATAAAACTTTTCTGTTCCCAGCCAATAATATGAGTTGAGGTTTCATATCTAAAATCAATTCATCTACAAAACAGCACTCTTTTTGAAACGTCGGAAGTTGATCGAGCTGAGCAAGAAGCAGAAGATCCTGAATAAGCTTGCGCAGTCTTTTGGACTCTCCATACATGCTTTTTAAGGCGTCTTTTAACTGCTCGGGATTGCTGCTAGCCCCTCTTAGTAAAACTTCTAAAAAGCCGTGAATAGATGTAAGCGGCGTGCGCAGTTCATGCGAAGCATCCGCAACAAAACGCCGCATTTGTTCTTTGGCTTCTGTTTCTGCTTTAAATGCTTTTTCAAGACGTTCAAGCATTTCATTAATAGAAAGAGAAAGGCGGTCCATTTCAATTTGTCCTTGATTAACAGGCAAGCGGTCATGCAAGCTTCCGGCATTAATATGCTCCACTTTTTTAGTAGTAATAAACAAAGGGATTAACGTCTGTTTTAAAACAGAAGAAAAAACAAAAAAAGCAATGGTCATTGCAGTAAGTGAAAGCATTAAAAAGATCATCATTTGTCTGATTAACAGGTCTCTTAGTGATTCTGTTGGAGTATTGATTTGAATAACTCCCTGGATTTCTCCGTCAAAGACAATTGGTTTTAAAACAATGACTTGCTCTTGATGACCATCGATTTTTTTTATGAGGCTCATCGTGTTGTCCGGCTGTTTGATGTTTTTCATTACTTGTTTGTATGTAGATGCAGAAAGCTTGGGAAAGTAAGAATGATGTGGATCCTTAGCCAGCCGTAAAAATGTGCTCTTTTGATTAATAAAGGTAATATTAACACCCGGGAAATAAACCATGGGTCTTGATCTTTTTACATTCTGGCTTGTTTCAATATCATGTTTCCAGACATCATCGGGAATCAAGTGAATTTGGTCTTCGATGCTTTTAATTTTATTCGTGTAAATAAATTGCTTCATGAACACGTATTGAAACAAGCCTATCAGTATCAGTAAACTCAAAATAACAAGCAAACTTCTGAATAAGAGCTGAAGGCGAAGAGAGTTCAGCGGAAAGAACCGTTTGTATTTCATGAAATATCAATCCGGTATCCTACACCGCGAAGCGTTCGAATGACGGTTCGGCTATGGTCCTGTAATTTTTCTCTCAGTGATCGAATGTATACTTCTACAATGTTTTCTTCTCCTCCAAAATCATATCCCCACACCCGATCCAAGATGGTGGATTTACTTAGTACGAGACCATGATTAATAACCAAGAATTTTAAGAGTGCATATTCAGTAGGGGATAAATCAAGTATGTGATTAAGGTATTTAATTTCTTTGCGGCGGTCATCAATTTTAAATGGACCAATTGATACTTCGTCTAATAAGTTGGGAAATTGATTGCGGATTCTAGCTTGAATGCGCGCAAGAAGTTCTTCAAAACTGAAAGGTTTGACCATATAATCATCTGCTCCAATAGTCAGCCCTTTTACCCGATCGTCTACTTGATCTTTTGCTGTTAGCATGATGACAGCTATATTCCCCATTTTCTTCAACAAGCGGCATACTTCAAATCCATCCATTCCTGGAAGCATAACATCTACAATAGCGATATGAGGATTGAATTCTTTGGCTATATTAATTCCTTCAATTCCGTCTTGGGCAGCTTTGATATCAAATCCTTCATTCGTTAAACCTAAAGATAAAAACTGTAAAATAGTTGGTTCGTCATCTATAAGCAAGACTTTAATTCCTTTTAGTTGTTCCATCATGGTGAAAACTCCTTTGCTCCTCTACTTTCTATTATGCTTTTTTATCTGAAACAGCACTGAATAATAGCTGAAAGCAAGCTGAAAAATAGTAGCTATTCTTATATCTTCAGCTAACTTTAAGCTTCTATTCGTCTTATTCTCAGAAATCTTTTGCATAATGAACGGCGTACTAGATAAAACACCATAAATTAGATGGAAAGTCTAATGGTGAAAGAGGAGGAAATTTAAGGATGATTAAATGGGCAAAAGTATTGTCTACGTCTGCTTTAGGAACTGCAATTGCATTTAGCTCTATTACAACAAGTCACGCTGCAGAAATGAAGACAGCGAAAGCAGAAACAACTGAGCATGTGCGTATCTCGCAAGCTCAGGCAAAAGGTATTGCTCTGCAAGATTGCGAAGGGACGGTCACATCTACGGAATTTAAGCAGGAATCAAGTGTGTATGTAATTACAATTGTAACGAATAACCTGGAGCAAAGAATCGTAGAAGTAAATGCAAGTACTGGAAAAGTAGTAAACAAGCAAGAAGTCAAGTTATGGACACAAAATCAAGTGAAAGAATCTGTTTCTAAGCAGTATAAAGGCGTTATTCAATCTATTACATTTAACAAAGAAACGCGTGAATATACGTTAACCATAGTAGATGGCAGAGTAGAATATACGCTAACCGTTGATGGTCTAACGGGGAAAGTCATTCATGAGAATAAAAACGAGCTGCAGCTAATGTCAGAGCAAAAAATAAAAGAAGCAATTGTTAAACAATATAGTGGTTACGTCTATAGTCTAGAGTTTAAAGAATCCGCTAGTCAGTATATTGCAGTGATTCTTAAAGATAGCACTCAATATACAGTAACGTTAGATGCTTTCACCGGAAAAGTAGTTAATACTTCTCAGCAAACAGTGAAGCTATTAACGAGACAAGATGCAAAAGATCTTGCATTGGCTACATATGCAGGTAAGGTGAGAATGGTAGAATATGATCAAAACGCAGCGATTTTTACAGTGAAAATAATCAAAGATAATACGGAATACACAGTCACAATCGATGCGGTTTCGGGTGAAATCACACAGGTAAAACAAGCTAAGCTTCAGCCGTTAACTGAGAACGCTGTAAAAGTTCTTGCTTTAAAACATCAAGAAGGAAAAGTAAAGTATATTGAGCTTATAACAGAAAACTCAATAACTGTATACGTAGTAACGGTAGCGAGCGGAAGCAGGCAGCAGACGCTTAAGTTCGATGCTTATACAGGACAAGAGTGCTCATAATTTTTTATCTTAAAACATAAAACATACATTTCATTTTTCATTCATATCAAGCAGAGGGTGCTTCAAGGCATCCTCTGCTTTTCTACTTATAACTAGAAACGGGGCTGTTTATCTATGTTAAGATAAATGTAGATTATTGTTGTAAAATGGATAGAACCAGAATGAAATAAATTAAATAGATAGGGTGTACACATGAGAAAAGAAGTACAAGTTATAGCCAAAGAAGCTTTTATTAAAAAAGTGAACAAGGGTTATCCACTCATTGAAAAAGATGCGCTTGTTGATGGTCATAAACTGCAAGAAGAAGGGGTTATTATTAACTTAGTCACTCCCAAGAATCAATTTTTAGCCAAAGGCTACTATGGAAAACAAAACAAAGGCTACGGATGGATTCTTACGAAGAAGAAAAGTGAGCAAATTGACGCGGCATTTTTTGCAAGAAAAATTCAGCGAGCTATTGCTTCTCGTCATGACTTTTATGCGTCTGAAGACACAACTGCTTTTCGCGTATTTAATAGTGAAGGTGACGGAATCGGCGGCTTGATTATTGATTATTATGACGGATATTACGTTATGAGTTGGTATAGTGAAGGAATTTATCAATTTAAAGAATACGTTATTGAAGCCTTAAAGTCTGCGCCTAACTTTAAAGGGCTGTATCAAAAGAAACGTTTTAATGTCAAAGGACAGTACATTGAAGAAGATGATTTTGTAGCAGGGGATAAAGGTGAATTCCCTTTAATTATAAAAGAAAATGGTATTCGTTTTGCCGTTTACTTAAATGACGGAGCGATGGTGGGAGTCTTTTTAGATCAGCGAGACGTCCGTAAAACGATTCGAGATAAATATGCAAAAGGAAAGACCGTGCTAAATATGTTTTCGTATACAGGCGCATTTTCAGTGGCGGCCGCTCTTGGAGGAGCTGCGAAAACAACAAGTGTCGATTTAGCCAATCGCAGCTTGGCAAAAACAATTGAGCAATTTAGTGTAAATGGAATTGATCAAGAAGCACAGGACATTATCGTAGAAGATGTTTTCAAGTATTTTAAATATGCGGTCAAGAAGAACATGACCTTCGATCTTGTGGTGCTAGATCCGCCAAGCTTTGCTAAGTCGAAAAAGCATACGTTTAGCGCGGCAAAAGACTACAAAGATTTATTAAAAGAAGCCATTGCGCTTACAAAGCCAAACGGTGTCATTGTAGCATCTACGAATGCAAGCAATTTTGATATGAAAAAATTCCATTCGTTTATTGAAAAAGCTTTTAATGAAAAAGGGGAACGGTACAAAATGATGGAGCAGTTCGCTCTTCCATCTGATTTTAAAACAATAAAAGAATTTAAGTCAGGTAATTATTTAAAAGTCGTGTTTATTCAAAAAATAAATCGCTAAATGCAAAGCTGCATGATGAACTCATGCAGTTTATTTATTTTAGATAAAATAACGCTTACAAGCTATTTTGCAGGGAATAAAATGAAGGTAGGAGATAAATATTGTCAATATATATGATAAAATAATAAAGCAATTATGCTCAACACTTCACAATTTTACAATATCATCCTTACGAAACGTATTTTTACAATTATTTTATTTTAAATGGGATAAGTATTGGGTGTGAAGTAGAAAGAGCATACTACTACTATTATTAAAAAACATGAAAGGAGAAAGATTATGGCTGAAACAACAAAAAAGCCTGCCGGCGAAGTGAAATTTATTCCTTTATTAATTTGTCTGGCAATCGGACTTGTTTTATGGTTTATTACACCTCCATCCGGACTTGATGTGAAGGCTTGGCACTTATTCGCTATTTTTGTGGCTACTATCGTAGGGCTTATCATTAAACCATTGCCATTAGGCAGTGTAGCTATTTTATCTTTAACCATTATTGTATTAACTAATACATTAACACTTGAACAATCGCTCAGCGGTTTTCAAAATACGACGATTTGGTTAATCGTTATTGCATTCTTTATTTCTAGAGGTTTTATTAAGACTGGTCTAGGAACAAGGGTTGCCTATATCTTCGTTCGTTTGTTCGGTAAAAAGACGTTGGGGCTATCTTATTCTCTTATCGTAAGTGACTTGCTTTTATCACCTGCAATGCCGTCTAATACAGCACGAGCTGGAGGAATTATTCTTCCAATCATTCGTTCTTTATCCGAAACATATGGATCGAGAACTGGAGACGGTACGGAGCGCAGAGTCGGTGCTTTCTTAACAAAAGTATCGTTTCAAGGAGATATGATCACATCCGCTATGTTCGTAACAGCAATGGCGGCCAATCCTCTTGCTGTTAAAATGACGGAACAAATTACAGGCAAGACTATTTCATGGGTTGGCTGGGCAGCGGCTGCAATCGTACCTGGAATTATTAGTTTAATTGTTATTCCGCTTGTTATTTATAAGCTGTATCCGCCAGAATTAAAAGAAACACCGGAAGCATCTGAAATTGCAGTAAAAAAATTAAATGAGATGGGTCCGCTAAAGAAAGAAGAATGGTACATGATTGGCGTATTTTTACTTCTTCTTGTGCTGTGGATTTTTGGCGCTAATTTAAATATTAATGCAACAACAACTGCTTTTATTGGTCTATGTACGCTGCTTTTAACGCAAGTATTAAGCTGGTCGGACATCAAAAAAGAGCAGGGAGCATGGGATACATTAGTCTGGTTTGCTGTTTTGGTTATGATGGCAACTTTCTTAAATGATCTAGGCATGATTCCTTGGTTCAGTGATCTGATGAAAGGCACTGTTAGTCATATGTCTTGGATGACGGCGTTGATTGTACTAGCTGTTGCGTATTTTTATTCTCACTACTTTTTTGCGAGTAATACGGCTCACGTCAGCGCTATGTACGCAGCATTTTTATCTGTCATCGTGGCCGCTGGTGCGCCTCCGTTACTGTCAGCATTAATTTTAGCGTTCTTTAGCAATTTATTTGGCTGTTTAACTCACTACGGCAGTGGACCGGCACCGGTGTTCTTCGGTAGTGGATATGTAACGCAGCAAAAATGGTGGTCGCTCGGCTTTTTAATTTCAATTATTCATATTATCATTTGGATTGGAATTGGCGGCTTGTGGTGGAAACTGCTAGGTCTATGGTAAAAAAAACAGTGGCGCAGGCCACTGTTTTTTTTATGCTTCAGCCCAAACGGATACAGAGCCGCCATTTACAGGGAACTGTGCGTAGCCATCTTCTTCAATCACAACTTGATCTTCTCGGTTGTTTGTGAAATCAATCCACGTTTGTCCACTTCGGTGTTCGCCGACGAACATTCTCTTTTCACCATCTTCGCCGTTTGACATCACCACAGCGCATCCAGACTTCTCGAATTCCTCTACACCATGCCGTACCCATCCAATAGTATTCGGGTGGTCAAAATAATCGTCTTGCTGGCCGTATGCTTTGTCATAGCGTACATGCAAGAGAGCGGAAATATCTTTTTCTTTTCCCTCAATTGGGTGCTCTCCGCCTATCCCAAAATAGTCTCCGTAAAACACACAAGGATAGCCGTCTTCACGAAGTAAAATTAGAGCGTAAGCACTTTGTTTGAACCAATCTTCTACCCAAGATTCTAAAGATTCATTTGGCTGAGAGTCATGGTTATCTACAAATGTGACAACATTCAACGGGTGAGTCTTGACTAATGTATCATCAAAAATCGTGGTTAAATCAAAATCTCTTCCTTGCTGAGAGGCTTCATGCAGTTTATAGTGCAGCGATACGTCAAACAAATCGATTTGATAATCAATCACGTCTAGGAATTCCTGACAGGCTGTTAACTCTGGGTTCCAAAACTCTCCTACAAAATAAAATGGCTTTTCTTGAGAAGAGGACAATTCGTGGGCAAACTCTTTAATAAAATCGTGGTTAATATGTTTAATGGCGTCTAATCGATAACCGTCGCACTGCAGAGTGTCTGCTAACCATTTTCCCCATTTGATCATTTCTTCTCGAACTTCAGGGTGATCGTAATCAATATTCGCAAACATTAAATAATCGTAGTTGCCAAACTCTTGATCGACATTTTCGTTCCAGCTTTTGTTTTCCCCGGCAATACGAAAAACGCCTTCTTTTCCATTTTTATCATCGTAATCAGTGCCGTTAAAATGATTAAAGTTCCATTTGAAAGAAGAATATTGATCGCCGCGCCCTTCAAATGTAAACTTTGTCCACCCTTCAATTTCAAAAGGTTCAGAAATTTCTTCTGTTCGGTTCATGGGGTCCACTTCAATGACATGGAACGTTTCTTTTTCATCTGCTGCAGCTTTATGATTCATTACAATATCCACATAGACATTAATTCCATGATTATGACAGGCATCAATCGCTTCATGCAGCTCTTGCTTGGTTCCATACTTTGTACGAACGGTTCCTTTTTGATCAAATTCGCCAAGATCGTATAAGTCGTAAACGCCGTAGCCATTATCTTCTGATGAAACACCTTTTGTAACCGGGGGTATCCACACGGAATCAATTCCTTGTTCTTTTAGTTGAGGAGCGAGCTCTTTGAGGCGTTGCCAATGCTCGCCATCAGCTGGCACATGCCATTCGAAAAATTGCATAATTGTATGATTCCGTTCCAAGTTAAATCATCCTCCTTTTAAATAAAAAGATATAATCGCTCACGGATAGTTCTTTAAAATCAAATGAGGAATTGATTATATTTTTTCTTTTAACGTTCCTGTTATCCCTATTCTTTAAACCTTTTTCAACATATGAAGCTTAAGAAAATCTTAAGATTTCCCCTTCCTTTTTCTTAAGAAATGCAGTTTACAATAAAATCCATAGACGAAATGACCCATGATATACTTTTGAAAGGAGTGTGAGAAATCAATGAACGAATATGTGGTTTTAGTCGTAGACGATGAGCAAGAAATCCGTAATGGTATTGCTATTTATTTAAAAAATGAAGGTATTAAAGTCTTTACGGCCAAAGATGGAATCGAAGCCATAGAGATACTAAATAAAGAAAAAGTTCACTTAATTATTCTTGATATTATGATGCCAAGGCAAGATGGCATTTCAACGACGTTTAAAATCCGAGAACAAAAAAATATCCCGATTATTATGCTGAGCGCTAAAAGCGAAGATGCAGATAAAGTGCTCGGTCTGCAGGTAGGAGCAGATGATTATGTGACAAAGCCTTTTAATCCATTAGAACTGATAGCGAGAGTCAAATCACAGTTAAGAAGATATGTGACATTAGGTACATATGAGGAAACAAAGACGATTGATATCCGAGGTCTTGCACTTGATATTGAGGCTAAGTCCGTCACTCTTGATGGGGTATTCATTAAGCTGACTCCCATTGAGTATAAAATTGTAGAGTTATTAATGAGAAATGCAGGGAGAGTTTTTTCCATACATGATATTTATGAACGCGTATGGAATGAACCAGGCTACAACGCAGAAAACACAGTAGCGGTACACATTAGAAAAATAAGAGAAAAAATTGAGATTGAACCAAAAAATCCGAGATATGTAAAGGTTGTGTGGGGACTTGGATACAAAATGGAAAAGTAGCGTCATCTCAGCTATAGGGATTATCTTGTTTTTATTTGGTTTAGGAGCAACTATTTCTTCAATTAGTAACGTGCATAATCTATTAAAAACAAACTATTTACAAAAAAGCAGCTATGTAAAATCAGAAGACTTCAAAAAACAAATAAGTCGTTTTACAAATGATCTCTACCTTTTAGAATTGACACAAAAAGATAAGAATACCGTTAATGCAAATAAGATAACAGAAGAAGAGATTGAGTCGTATCGATATACGGAAGGAACATTAACAGAACAAATAAAAAACGTGCACGATAAATATGAAGAAAAAATAGAAGACGCTAAGCAGGCAAAGAGCAAAAACGTTGAAGCTGCCTATGTAAAGCAGCAGGATCTAGAAGTTAAAAACATTCAAAAAAAGTTTCAAGATGATCAATTCGTTCGAGAAGAAATAGCGAAAAACCAAAAACTCGAAATGAAGAAACCATATGATGAAGCTTTTGATCGACAAAAAACATTATCTCAATATAAAAAAGACATCATGTATTATTTAAAAGATAGGAACACAAATAAAATATACACGAACATCCAAAACGCAGGCAAAGAAGATGTTAATCAATTAGTAAAACAGAAAAATATATTGTATAAACATACTTATTCAGCTCAATCACCGCTGGTGTTTCAAGCAGATGAATATAAAAATTCATCGTTAAGCAGTGAGGCAGACTCAGAGATCCCAACCCGGTATTTAAAGCAGAAGTTTACGGGTATAATTGCTGTTCCTGAAAAAGAAACCTTCATTAGTCCTTTATTTGATGAGTATAACTATTATCATCATCAAAATGTAGCGTTTCTCGTGTATACATTGTCAGGGATACTAGCTCTGTTAATAGGTTGCTTTATTTATAAAAAAACAATAACTGGACATTTAAAAGAAATAACAAGACAAACTGCAGTACAGAGGGTTTATAAAAAAATACCTTTAGATATTTGTATAATTGTTTTTCTTTTATACTCATTTTTCACATTAAGTCTAGTTCTGAACGGCTATCCTGCTTCTTTATTAGAATCATATAAGCATGTTGCTACGTTCTTCTTTTATATGATAGCAATATCCATAGCTATTTCCCTATGGGCACTTCAAGTATTTCTACTGTTTCAGCGTATACGCACAATAGATGATATAAAAGAAGAATATAAAAGAGCGTGTGTTTATCAAGTAATTTATTTTCTTCAATCTATTTTTATTATCAGACATATTGGCATGCATATAATGGTTGTAGTGCTGCTTTTAGTGTTTGCCGTGTTTGCTGTTGCA
>Ga0209574_10000397_pt1 | contig 11201 bp, 7 predicted proteins | sample AgamicMgMarz_FD_187168 | JGI IMG/M metagenome (GOLD analysis project Ga0209574, IMG submission 187168) | Agave microbial communities from Guanajuato, Mexico - Mg.Ma.rz (SPAdes) (version 2) | ecosystem: Host-associated > Plants > Phyllosphere > Phylloplane/Leaf | place: Guanajuato, Mexico... | reverse complement strand
CTGACCGTTGGCGCTCAGGTTCACCTCGCGGACTGTCAAGAGGCCGAAGCTGTTGCCGGCGATGTCCGTTCCGGCTGTGTTGCCGATGTCGAATCCGCGCAGCACATTGTTTGTGCCGAGATTGACGCCGTTCGTGCCGCTCTCGATAAACGGGCTTGAGCCGCCCGTCGCCGGCAGAGCAAGACTGCCCGCTGGCGGCGTGAAGCCGACGATGGCCGCGAGCGTGTTGCCCGCTCCCTGTCCAATCAACTTCTGATTGGCAAGCAAGGTCAAGCCGCCCGTGTAGCTGCCGCTGCCGCTGTAAAGAAAGATGTTGTCGCCCGGGTCATCCGGCGCAGACGGGTCAAAGCAGCCCGCTCCGACCAGACAATTATACGGAGAGGTCAGACGACCATCGCCGCCCGGAGCAGCAGTGTTGTTCACAAACCAGATCATGCCGCTCACGTTGATGCTGACGGTGGCCGTGTCCGGCGTCGTTCCGTCAGTGATGCTGTAGGTGAAAGTGTCTGTGCCTTCAAATCCCGGCGGCGGGTTGTAGGTAAAGCTGCCGTCCGGGTTCATCGTGACGTTGCCGCCGTTCGCGCTCGTCGCGCCCGCACTCGCCGTCAGGGTGTTGCCGTCCGGGTCGCTGTCGTTGGCGAGCACGCCGTTGGCAGCGTTGATGCTGATTTGAATATTGCCGCTCGCCGCGTAGGTGTCGTTGACGGCGACGGGCGTGGTCGTGATAGAGCCGGGCACGAGCGTCGTGTTCGCGTCGAGCGTGTCGTTGAACATCACGCCTAAGGCATCCGTGCTCCCGTTGTTGGTGATGGTGACAGTGTATTTGAGCGTGTCGCCTGTGTCGGCGTTGTTGTCCGAGTCGTTATCAACTAACAGGGCGTCTGTTTTAGTCGCCGTGATTATCGGCACGAGCGGGCCGGCGCTGGTGCTCGCAACCTTTGAGCCGGATGAAGCGCGACTTGCTTTGTTGATGGGCGAAGTTAAATTTCTGGAAAGCGCGGTCAGTGACAGCATGGGCGTTAGCAATGCCCCGACTGCAATCAAAGCCAGCGTTCTTCTCATCAATGATCTTTGCTTTGTAATAATTTTCCAGACAGTTTTAGAGAATATTTTACGTGTCGGAACGTAAGGCATGGGTGGAACTCCTTCCGGGCAAAGCGTTACGACGGGGAGCCGCAGCGCGGGGGATTTAATGGAGGGCCAGCAATGAAGAGCCGAAAAAGAATCGAGCTTCGGTAGGCTAGCCGACTAAACTATCAAAGTGCGCATCACAATCTACCTTTGAAATATCGCTGAGGTCAACACTTATCCGCCAGGAAATGCTGCAAGCGATGTTAATTTTTTTGGGCCAGAGATTGGCCCAGAGATTGGGCCAGAGATTGGGCCACAAATATTGGCTCGGAAAAGCGACAATCTCCGGGCCAGCCGCGTGTCCTGATGCTGCCTGAAATCTCACTCTCCGAGATAAGCTTCCTTAATGCGCGGGTCGGCGGCAAGCTCTTTGGACGGGCCTTCCATGACGATGTTGCCTGTCTCAAGCACGTAGGCGCGGTCTGAATGCCCGAGCGCGGCGTGCGCGTTCTGTTCGACAAGGAGGATGGTCGTCCCCTTGCTTCTAATCTCTTCGATGGCTTCAAAGATTGTGTGGACGACAAGGGGCGCGAGTCCGAGCGACGGCTCGTCAAGCAGAAGCAGGCGCGGGCGCGACATCAGAGCGCGTCCCATCGCAAGCATCTGTTGCTCGCCGCCCGAAAGCGTCCCCGCGTTCTGCGCCTCGCGCTCTTTGAGTCGCGGAAACATCTCAAAGACTCGCTGCATGTCAGCATTGACCTGAGCCTTATTCTTTTGCAGGTAAGCTCCCATCTGCAAATTTTCGCGGACGGTCAGATTGGCAAAGACGCCGCGCCCCTCCGGCGACATAGAGATGCCCTGCGCGACCAGCTTGTGCGTTGCGCGGCCACTGATGTCCTGTCCCTCATAAATGACGCGACCCGATTCGGGCGAGAGCAATCCTGTAATCGTCCGCAAGGTTGTGGACTTGCCCGCGCCGTTCGCGCCGATGAGCGTCACGACCTCGCCCTTCTCGACATGCATCGTGATGCCGGTCAGAGCCTTAATCGCGCCGTAGTTGACAGAAACATTTTCTAAAGTAAGCATAGAAGGAATTTGAGATTTGAGATTTGAAATCTCGAACTAATCTCCAAGATAAGCTTCAATCACCTTCGGGTCATTCTTGATTTGCTCCGGCAGTCCGAGCGCGATTGACTTGCCGTAGTCCACGACCTGTATGCGCTCGCAGACGCCCATCACGACTTTCATGTTGTGTTCGACGAGCAGGATTGTGAGTTTGAAGCGGTCGCGTATCTGCTTGATGAGCGACATCAAATCTTCCGCCTCGGACGGATTCATCCCCGCGGCTGGCTCGTCAAGCAAGAGAAGCTTCGGGCGCGTGGCGAGGGCGCGCACAATCTCAAGCCGCCGCTGGCTGCCGTAAGGCAGACTCGTCCCGCGCTCATCCTGAAAGCGCGCGAGGTCGAAGATTTCCAGCAACTCAAGACAAAACTTTCTGTGCTCGCGCTCGTCCGCAAAGAAGCGCGGAGTTCTTAAGACGGCGTCCGGCAGAGTCTGCCGCGTGTGTATGTGACAGGCCGTCATCACATTTTCGAGGACGGACATGCTGCTAAAGAGGCGTATGTTCTGGAAGGTGCGCGAGACGCCGCGCCCGGCGATTTGATATGGCCGCAGGCCGTGAATCTGCTTGCCCTGAAAATAGATTTCGCCGGAAGTCGGCTCGTAAACTCCCGTCAAGAGATTAAAGACAGTCGTTTTGCCCGCTCCGTTCGGGCCAATCAAGCCGTAGATTTCCTGCGGCTGCACGTCCATGCATAATTCATTGACGGCGACAAGACCGCCGAAACGAATCGTGGCCTTGTCCGTCCGCAAGATGGCAGAGCCGTTTTGTGCCGCGCCCGTCGTGCTCATCTTTCGATTCCCTCCTTGTCAACGGAAACAGCGTGGCGCGTATCTTCTGCGGTAATCTCTTCGGCCTCCGTTCTGGATTTGGCGGCGCGGCGCGCGCGCCAGCCCTTGAACGGGTCTATGCCGCCGAGCAGTCCCTGCGGGCGCGTAATCATGAGGATGATGAGCAGCAGCGAATAGATGACCATCCTGTACTCTGCAAACTCTCTTAAAACTTCCGGCAGGACGGTGAGAGTAATCGCGCCGATAATCGAGCCGACGATGGAGCCCAATCCGCCGAGGATGACCATAATCAGAATCTCGAAGGATTTTAGGAACTCGAAAGACTTCGGATTCAAATAGCCGTCGAAGCAATGCGCGAAGAGGACTCCGGCGGCACCTGCCATCGCGGAAGAGATGACAAAGGCCATCACCTTGTAGCGCGTTGTATTAACGCCCATCGCTTCTGCCGCGAGTTCGTCCTCGCGTATCGAAATCAGCGCGCGGCCAAAGGCGGAGTTGACTATGTTATAGACAATCGCAATCGTCGCCACGGCGACCAGCGCAATCCAGAAAAAGCTTTTGACAATCGGGATGCCGGAAAAACCGCGCGCCGCTCCGACGGCTTCGATGTTATTCAGAACGACGACTATAATCTGCCCGAAGCCGAGCGTGACAATCGCCAGGTAATCTCCCTTGAGTTTGAGAGAAGGCACGCCGACCACTAAGCCCGCGATGGCTGCAAAGAGCGCGCCGATAATCGTGGCTAAGAAGAATTCTATAAAAGCTCCGTGCAGTCCGCCGCCGAGGGCTTGGGCCATGCGCTCGCCGTAGTTGACGGTGAAGTAGGCGGAGGAATACGCGCCGACCGCCATGAAGCCTGCGTGGCCGATGGAGAATTGTCCCGTGTAGCCGTTAATCAGATTGAGCGAGACGGCGAGCGTGACGGCCACGCCCGCCAGCATCACTACACGCGCCACATAAGGAGTCAGTTGGAAACTTCCGACCCCGTTCAGCAGAACATAGTCGATGCCGTAGAGCACGGCGATGACAACAAGTGCGAAGAGAAGATTACGCGCAAAGCGTGGCATATGTGTTCAAGCTTCGATTTAGACTTTTTCCTGCGCGACCGAACCGAGCAGTCCTGTAGGCCGGAACAATAAGATTAAAATCAAGATGGCGAAAGCGACCGCGTCCTTGTAAGTCGGGGAGAGATAGCCGACAACCATCGTCTCCGTCAGACCGATGAGCAGACCGCCGAGAACCGCGCCCGGTATATTTCCGATGCCGCCGAGCACTGCCGCGACGAAAGCTTTGAGCCCGACAAGGATGCCCATCAAAGGGTCTATGCGCGGAATACGAATCGCCACCAGCACGCCCGCCGCCGCCGCCAGAGCAGAGCCGAGCGCGAACGTGAAAGCAATAATGCGGTCTGTATTGATGCCCATCAGCTTGGCCGATTGCAGATTAAAAGAGACGGCGCGCATGGCCTTGCCGGTCTTCGTGCGATAGACGATAAATTGCAGCGCGACCATGAGCCCCAAAGCGATGACCAGCACAATCAAATCCTGATTTGTGACCGTCACGCCGCCGGGCAAAGAGATGTTGCGCGCGGCAATCAGCTGCGGATAAGATTTCGGGTCTGCGCCAAAGACAAGCTGCCCGCCGTTTTCCAAAAGCAGCGAGACGCCGATGGCCGTAATCAACGCCGTCAAGCGCGAATACTTGCGCACGGGGCGATAGGCGAACCGCTCTATGATGACGCCAAGAATCGCGCAGATGACCATCACGAGCAGCATCACTATCAAGGCAGTGACCAGCGAAGGCTCTGCCACGCCGCCGCCCAGGATGCCTCTTGAGAGCAGGCGTCCGATGCTGCTCGCCTCCGGGTTGCTCATGAGGCTTGAGGCCGCGCGCACGCCGAGGCCGTTCGCAAGGTAGTAGCCAGTGAACGCGCCCACCATAAAGACATCCCCGTGCGCGAAGTTAATCAACTTCAGCACGCCATAGACCATCGTGTAGCCGAGCGCGATGAGCGCGTAGATGGCTCCGAGTGAGATGCCGTTAACAAGCGGAAAGTTGCCATATAAAGAGACAGGGATGAGAGAGACGAGGGATGAAGGATGAAGAAAGAAAGGAAGGCTATTCAGACATGAAGCACTCATGTTTGAAGAGCAAGCCTTTCATCCTTCCGCCTTCCGCCTTCATCCAACGCTTTTCTATCTGGGCGATGTCGCGGGAGACGCTCCCGTTCGCGCCGGAGACGAGGCCGGTGATGCCGCCGTGGCGGGCGACGCGCCGGTTGCTGCCGGTGATGTAGCCGCTGCCGGAGACGCGCCTGCGGCAGGCGATGCGCTCGTGGCAGGCGAAGCAGTTGTGCCGGGAGCAGCGACCGCGCCTTCCGGCGTCACTCTATCGGCCACGCCGTACTTGCCGCCCTGATCCACGCGAATCATCACAATCGGCTTCACGGCATTGCGCTCGCTGTTCAAAGTCACGATGCCCGTGATGCCCGGAAAATTTGCGGTCTTCGCCAAGGCGTCACGAATCGCCGCGCCGTCGGTTGAGCCCGCGCGCTTGATGGCATCGAACATGATGCGCGCGGCGTCGTAAGCGGTCGCGGCCAGAGCGTCGGGCACGTTGCCGTATTTCGTCTTGTAATCATTGACGAACTTCTGCACAGCCGGGTCTGGGTCGTCAACCGAATAGTGGTTCGAGAAGAAAGAGCCGACCAGAGCTTGCCCGCCAATCTCGTAAAGTCTTTGCGAGTCCCAGCCGTCGCCGCCGACTAAGGGAGCAGTGATGCCGTTCTTGCGCGCCTGCTGCGCGATGAGTCCGACTTCCGTGTAATAACCCGGCACAAAAATCACATCCGGGTTCGAGCCTTTGATGGAAGTAAGTTGCCCGTTAAAATCGGATTCCCCTTCCTGATAATACTGCTCGATGACAATCTCGCCGCCGAGCTTGCGGAAAGCATCCGCGATAAATTTGCCGAGGCCCACAGAGTAGTCGTTCTTCTTATCAATCAGGAGCGCGCCGCGTTTGACCTTCAAATTGTTGGCGGCAAACTTCGCAATGGCTTCGCCCTGCACAGGGTCTGTGAAGCACGAGCGAAAGATGTAATCCCCTTTTTGCGTCACTTCCGGGTTGGTCGAAGAGGGCGTGAGCATCGGAATCTTATTGCTCTGGCAAATGGGCGCGGCGGCGATGGAACGCGAGCTTCCGACTTCGCCAATCACCGCATGCACCTGATCCTGCGTCACCAGCTTGGAGACGACCGTGGCGGCCTCCTGCGCTTCCGAGCGTGTGTCCTGCACAAACAGTTCGACCTGTTTGCCGTTGATGCCGCCCGCCGCGTTAATCTCTTCGGTCGCCATGCGGATGGCGTTTGTCGAAGAGATGCCGAAGGTCGCAGTGCCGCCTGTCAGCGGCATGTAGACGCCGATTTTGATTTTGTCGCTCGTCCCCTTCTGGACACAGCCCGCGACAAAGACGGCCAGGCTGACGAAGAAGGCCAGCAATAGGATTTTTCTCATGCTCATGTAATGATTCGAGCTGCCTTTCCCTTCTAAAGAGAGAAAGCTCAGCCCGCGTCTCCTTTCAGATGATGAGGCGCGGCCCGCACAAAAGCTTTGGGGGCGCGCTCGCCGTTTTCGATTCCGTCAAAGCTCTCCCCCGTGAAATGATTCGACGTGCAAATTGGTCGCACAGGAAGTGGTCGAATGATACGCGATTTGTACGATTTCGCAAACTGTTTGGCGCACGCCGGGCGAATCGGGCCTTCGCGCCGCGCGAGAAATTTTAAGGCTTCTCGCGTGCGGCTCGCCTGCTTGAAAGTGTTAAGTAAAGCGAACGCAAATTATACAGAATTAAAACTCGGTGTCGAGAGTTAATTGGTTGCATTGAGCCAATAATAGTCTGCTAAATACGCTCTTGCGACCTGCGAGCGATGAAAGGCACGCTCCTTGCAATATTCATCCGGCTAGTAATTTTGAGTCGTGAAATCGAACACTTCATGATTCGTTTGTAGGAAAGCGAAGACGATTTGTGTTCATCAAGAAGATTTGTTTAATCAAAGGGAGGAATTGAAAATATGGCAGACACATCAGGCGCAACCACAGGACGTTCACGTATGTTGACAGGAATGTTTAGAGACAGAGAGAGCGCAGAGCGCGCTTACGGCTCACTCTCAAGTCGCGGTTATAGCAAAGACGACGTGAATCTTTTGATGTCGGATGAAACGCGCGACAAGTATTTCAAAGACGATGACGATGCGCCGGACACAGAGCTCGGCAGCAAGGCTTTAGAGGGCGCAGGACTCGGCTCGGCCATCGGCGGCACGACCGGCGCGGTCTTGGGCGCGATTGCGGCCATCGGCACGACCGTCGCTCTTCCGGGCCTCGGCCTTCTCGTCGCAGGCCCAATCGCGGCTGGCCTTGCGGGCGCGGGCGCGGGCAGCTTGACGGGCGGATTAATCGGCGCGCTCATCGGCGCAGGCATTCCCGAAGACCGCGCGAAGCTTTATGACGAAGGCGTGCGCAACGGCGGCATCGTGATGGGCGTCACTCCGCGCTCGGACGAAGACGCGGAATACTTCGAGAACGAGTGGAGAACACATCGCGGCGAGCATATCTACCGCTAAAGATTTGCTCTCGAACCTCGCACTTGTAAGGGAAGCTTTCCGAAGCTTCCCTTTTCTTTTTGAAAGCCAGTCTCCCGCACAGGCGCAAAGAGAAGACGCAAAGAAAGCTTTCCAGATAAATAGAGCTTCAACACCTTTGCGTGCTTCCTCTGCGCCACCAGCGGCTGTGCGGGAAATTTCTTGTTTCTTTATCCTTCTATGTCATATCTTACTCAAACATGAGAGAGGACAATCAAGAGGGCTTTGCGCCCGAACAGGGCGACATGAGCGCGGAAGATTTTCGCCGCTTCGGGCATCAACTGATAGATTTTGTCAGCGACTATCTGACGCACATCGAAGACAGACCCGTGCTCGCGCAGGTCGAACCCGGCGAGCTTAAAGCGCAGCTTCCAAAATCTGCGCCCGCACAAGGCGAGCCGATGTCAGCCATCCTCGCGGACGTTGACCGCCTGATTATGCCCGCGCTGACGCACTGGAATCATCCCTCCTTCTTCGCGCTCTTCGCCACTTCGACAAGCGCGCCCGGCATCTTCGGAGAGCTTTTGAGCGCGGCCTTTGATGTCAAAGCAATGCTCTGGCGCACCGCGCCCGCCGCGACGGAGTTGGAGGAAGTCGCGCTCAACTGGCTGCGGCAGATGATGGGACTTGATGAGGGCTTAGAAGGGATTATCTACGACACTGCATCCGTCTCAAGCATGCATGCCGTGGCCGCCGCGCGCGAAGCACTTGGCCGCCGCATACGCGAAGACGGGATGAGCGGGCGCGCGGATTTGCCGCTCCTGCGGCTTTACGCTTCGGAGCAGGCGCATTCGTCAATCGAAAAAGGCGTGCTCACACTCGGATTGGGCCAGAGAGCTTTCCGGCAGATTCCGACCGATGCAGAGTTTCGTATGGACACAAAAGCTCTGGCCCAGGCGATTGAGGAAGACAAGCGCGCGGGCATGCTTCCCTTCTGCGTTGTCGCCACCATCGGCACGACTTCCATGAGTAGCATTGACCCCCTACAAGCCATCGCTGACATCTGCCAGCAACATAAATTGTGGCTCCATGTGGACGCGGCATACGCCGGCTCGGCAGCCATCGTGCCTGAGATGCGGCACATCTTTGACGGCGCGGAGCGCGCGGACTCCGTCGCTACCAATCCGCACAAATGGCTTTTTACTCCCTTCGACCTCTCAGTGCTTTACTGCCGCCACATGGACATCCTGCGCCGCGCCTTCTCGGTCGTGCCGGAACACCTCCTGCGCACGAGCGAAGCCGAAACCGTGCGCAACGGGATGGACTACGGCATACAGCTTGGCCGTCGTTTTCGCTCGCTCAAGCTCTGGATGGTCTTGCGCTACTTTGGCCACACGGGTCTTGCCGCGCGCATACGCGAGCACTGCCGCCTCGCGCGCCTCTTCGCCGCGTGGGTCGAAGAATCCGCCGATTGGGAACTGCTCGCGCCCGTGCCCTTCAGCCTCGTCTGCTTCCGCGCCTGCCCGCGCCTCGAAGGAGAAGACGAAACGGAGCGCGCCGCACGCCTCGATGCGCTCAACGAATCAATCATGAACCGCGTCAACCAGACAGGCCGTGCATACCTCTCACACACGCGCCTCCGTGACAAACTCACACTCCGCCTCGCCATCGGCAACATACACACAGCCGAAGAGCATATTCAAAGAATCTGGCAACTACTCAACGAACAAAAATCAATGCTCACTTAATCACAAACCCGTGGCAGAACCTCCCCACGCCTCGCCCCTCTCAACCCTTCGCACCTTTGCCTGCAAGAAATAAACTCTCATGTCAGAAAACGAGTTGGCGGAAAAGTGATTGTTGAAATAAAGTCTGTCAAAGCTCTTGCGCCTGTGCATCGAAAGCAGTTAGAAACATACCTGCGTTTGACAGGCGAGCGACTCGGATTGCTCATTAATTTTAATGTGGAGTTAATCAAAGATGGAATCAAGAGGGTGGTTAACAGAATGCCCGAATAAGCTCCGGCCAAGGCGCTGGCGGGCAAAGAAGGTGCAAGCAAAGCAGACACGAATGCTGCCTTTCAGTCTCTCTTCTTCTTTGCGTCTTCTCTATGCGCCTTTGCTCCTTGGCGGGAGACTTTTTTTCCACCGACCGCTCAACCTACTCTTAATCACACTCCTTCTATCTTCCTCCATCGCAGCACAAACGCGCCGCGCGATGACCGTGGCAGACACTTTGCGTGTGGCGAATGTCGCGGACGCGCAGATTTCGCCGGATGGCGTGTGGGTGGTTTATACGGTTTCGACTGTGGAGGGCGAGGGCGCGCGCGCGACGCTCTGGCTGGCGCGCACGGAGTCGGACACTTCGCAGACCGCGCTCGAAGTCGCGCGTCCGGCAGGCCGCAGGGTTGCGCCGGTGCAACTGCTTCCCTCCGGCTGGAACGCGAGCCACCCGCGCTGGTCGCAGGACAGCCGCCGGATAGCTTTTCTCTCAAGCGAAAGAGAGCAGACGGCTATCTATATCGTCTCGCTCGACAATCGCCAGCCGCGCATGATTGCGCCCGTCAGCGAGACAAATTTTTATCTGCCCTATGCTGGCGAAGCTTTCGCCTGGTCGCCGGACGGGCGGCGCATCGCCTACGTCTCCGCGACGGATGAGAGCGATGCTGTCACGAGCGTCGGCGGCGTCAGGCGCAGAGACGACCCGCGCGTGATAGACCGCGTGCAATACAAGTCGCGCACATCTTTTTCCGATGAAGCGCGAACGCATGTCTGGCTCGCGGAGGTCGATAACGAAAGAATAGAGCCGCGACAACTGACAGAAGGTCGCTTTTACGACCACGCGGTCGCTTGGAGTCCGCGCGGCGACGAGATAGCTTTTCTCTCAAACCGCGAGCTTGACCCAGAGGCCAACAACAACTCGGACATCTTTGCCGTCACGACTAACGGGCGAGTGAGGCAGATTACAGACACGCCCGGCTGCGAGTATGAGCCGCAATGGTCGCCCGATGGGAAATGGATTGTTTACACCGCGACGCGGCGAGAGGTGACGACGATTGACAGCGTCGCGGAGGACGCGCATCTCTGGATGATAGATGCAGAGGGAGGACGCGGGCGCGAGTTGACAGCCGCGCAAGACCGCCGGGCGCGCAGCCCGCGCTGGTCGCCTGATGGCCGTTACGTTTTTTTCCTCGCGGGAGATTATGGCCAGACGACTCTCTACAGAGTCGCGGCGGGCTTTGGAAGAGTTAATACCTTCGTGCTTCACTTTCAGGATTTCGGGAGAATCGGAGGCGTCTTTGTCGAAAGCCCAACGCTCTCGCAATACAAGAGCGGCGGAGGATTGCTGCCGCAGATTCGTCCCTTTCAAATCACAGGTTTTAGTGTCGCAACTAAAAACGTCTCGGAGTTGAAGCTCGACAGCAACGTCTTTAACCCTGCGATACCGACGCTCGCCCTGACGCTCGGCAATGCGACAGAGCCTGCGGAAGTCTGGTTCGGTTCATCGAGGGGCGTTATCTTAAGACGCATCAGCGCGCATAACGAATCGCTTGCGCGCAGTTTAACTCTTGTCGAGCCGGAAGAGATTAATGTCAGAAGCTTTGACGGCACGCAGATACAAGGCTGGCTGATGAAGCCCGTCG
>Ga0209574_10000394_pt1 | contig 11230 bp, 10 predicted proteins | sample AgamicMgMarz_FD_187168 | JGI IMG/M metagenome (GOLD analysis project Ga0209574, IMG submission 187168) | Agave microbial communities from Guanajuato, Mexico - Mg.Ma.rz (SPAdes) (version 2) | ecosystem: Host-associated > Plants > Phyllosphere > Phylloplane/Leaf | place: Guanajuato, Mexico... | reverse complement strand
GTGCCGGAGCCGAAATCGTTCGTAAAATTTTCCGGCGGAAGCGTGGAAAATCCCGGATTATTTACTTTTACCGACGAATTAAAGGTCGGCAGAGAAAATAAAAATTATTATCAGGGAAAAGTCGTTATCCTGATTAATGAAACCACGCAAAGTCAGGCGGAATATACGACGATGGCGTTTCGTACCGCGCCGCGCGCAACGGTCATCGGCAGCACGACCGCCGGAGCCGACGGCAATGTTTCGCAATTTTTCCTCCCCGGCGGAATCAGCACGATGATTAGCGGGATCGGAGTTTATTACCCTGACGGAAAAGAAACGCAGAGAATCGGGATCGTTCCCGATATTATCGTCAAACCGACCGTCAAAGGCATCGCCGAAGGCAAAGACGAACCGCTCGAAAAAGCGATCGAGATCATCAACGGTAAATAATTAAAATCTTGCAAACCGGGGCAGAAGCCCGCGCGCTTAGCAAGGGCGCAAGTCTCGCGATGAAAGCCGCCCTTGCTAAGCGCGCGCGCCTTCTGTCTCAAAACTTTGACTCTTAAGGAATATTTTTTACGGTATCTTCAAAATGAACGTGTCAACCCAATCCGATTTAATGAGCGCATATTCGGATTTGCCTGAAACTTTTTTCGCCAACGCTAATTTATAATCGTTATATTCGCGCGCCAGCTCGGCATTTTGCCTTAAACAATCACGGAATTTTAATTTCGAATGCCAATCCGCGTTGGCTTGTGTGTAAATATGCGCCTGGCAGTAACGGACATTGTCTCTATCCAGCACGGCGTAGAAATGTCCGCTTTTCGCATCGAACTTGCCGCGATATTCATAACCGAGTTTAACGAGCGCGGCGGCGACCGTTTCGAGATTTTTCGCGCCGCACAAAATGGCGATGTCTATAACAGGTTTCGCATAAACGTTCGGAATCGACGTGCTGCCGATGTGTTCGATGCGCACGGACGAATCTGCGAGGACTGTTTCGATGCGTTCGCGTTCCGCCGAAAAATCGTCTTTCCACGCTACGTCGTGCGGCACGAGTCGCAGCTCGCTTTTGTTCATTCCATACATCACAAAATTTTACGCAATCATTTTTTCGCTTCCCGGGTTAGTTTTACTCCCGGAATATTCTTCCGATGATATTTGTTATTTAAAAAATGAGCTCACACGCTGTTTTGGCGGGACATTCACTACATTTATTTTTTCGAACTTGATTGATCGTACCGTTATCGGATTTAACATAACACACAACATATTTAATGCCGCCTTGCTGACTTGGAGTTTTGATGACGGTTGGTTTTGCGGTTGGCGTCGGTTTTACGGTCGGCGTTGATTTTGGGGTTTGCTCAACAATGATTCCGGGAGTTGGCGTTACGCTCGGCTGAGCAACAATTGTCGGAGTTTTTTGCGGTTCCTTGCTCGGCGCCGTATTCGGAGTTGTTTGCGTATTTGTTCCGGTATTTGTCTCGGGGGTTACGGTCGTTAAATTGACATTTTCTTTAACGCTCGGCGTAGTTTCGGGCGTATGAGCGATGTTTATATTTTCGAGCGTTGTTTTGTTTGCATCGGTCGGTTTTTCGTTATTCATCAAAGAAACGACGACGTAAAGCCCGACGCCGCTGACGGCAACTACTAAAATTCCCATAACCAACAATATCAGAATAAATTTGCGGGTATTGTTGGCGGATTTGTTCGTTTGAGGCGGTATGATTTCGTCGTTCCGGGTTTCGGGCGGTTGGATGAGCGGTTTTTCATCAACAAAAGACCGGTCGGTTAAATTACTCGAAGTCGCCTGCGCCGAAAAACCGGTATTGAAATCGGTTAAGGCAAATTCTCCGGGCGTAAACGCGTCAGTTGCTCCGGTTTGAACTGCCGATCCTGCCGTTGAGGGATATTTATCGGCAGGCGGCATTTCTTCTTCCGTTTTCTTCGGTACGATGAAGCTTTCGGTTTTTGCCTGCATCAATTGTTGTTCGCGGGCAATTATTGCTTCTTCGAGCCGCCCGAATACCGGAAGCTTCGCGCTGCTTTTCCCGGTTATTTTCTCGAAGGCTTCCTTCATTTCGCTTGCCGATGTAAAACGATTTTCGCGCTCGAACGCCATCGCTTTCAGCAGCCATTCGGAAACGCCCGGCGGAATTTCGGGATTGATTTCGGATGGATTTACTAATTCGTCCGTTCCTTTTTCCCAAATCCCCAAAGCTCTTCTTGTCACATCAGCCGGAACTTGATTCGTCAAAAGGTGATAAAAGGTCGCGCCGACACCGAACACATCGCATCGCGCATCGGTATCCTGTGCAAGAAATTTTTCGGCTTTGTCCCGGTGTTTGAGTAAAATGAATTCGCGGAACATCGGAGCAATGACACGCAAAACCTGCTCGAACGGCGCGTAGTTTAAGGTTGCCGCCAAAAATGTGTGCGACGATAAAGTCGAGTTTTTATCGGTGCTTCGGGCGATTCCGAAATCGAGCAGCTTGATTTTCTGCCATTCATTTAATTTGAGGTTTTGCGGTTTGATGTCGCGATGGATGATCGGCGGCATCAAATTGTGAAGGTATTTAAGGGCATCGAGCAATTGATTTATCCAGGGCGAAACCTCTTCGAACGAAAATGGTTTTCCACGCTTTTCGAGCATCTTTGCCAAATCGTCGCCTTCGATGTATTCCATCACCAAAAAAAGCCTTTCAAGCTCGGAGAAAAAATCCGTAATGTCCGGAACCGCTTCGTGTTTGGCTTTAACTAAGGAATTGGCTTCGCGTTGGAATGATTTCTGTAATAAATTTCTTTGGTTCTCGTCGTCGACAGTTTCAAATTCGAATACTACTTCCTTGATGGCAACAGTTTTATTAAGCCTTTCGTCGATCGCTTTGTAGACCGCACCCATCCCGCCTTGTCCGAGCTCATGGACGACGCGGTACCGGTTCTGTAAAACTGTATCTATTGCAAGCATTTTGACTGTGACGGGCAAAGCATTTTGCCCGTCATATTATTTGATAAGATCGCAAAACGCAAAAGATTTTGCTATTAAGAACATTGTTCACTGGCACCGCATCGTTTCCTAGAAAAAGCCCATCGCTTTTTTGTCGTAAGAGACGAGCATGTTTTTGTTGTTGCGGTAATGGTCGAGCATCATTTTATGATTTTCGCGCCCGAAGCCCGATTTTTTATAGCCGCCGAACGGAGCGTGCGCCGGGTAATTGTGATAGCAATTGACCCAGACGCGACCGGCTTTGATGGCGCGCGGAACCTGGTAAAGCTGGTGCGCGTCGCGTGTCCAAACGCCGGCGCCGAGACCGTAAAGCGTATCGTTGGCGATTTCGATCGCGTCCGCCTCGTCTTTGAAGGTCGTGATCGAAGTCACCGGACCGAAGATCTCTTCCTGAAAGACGCGCATTTTGTTGTGTCCTTTGAGAAGTGTCGGCTCGACATAATAGCCTTCTTCGATGCTGTCGAGATTTTTGTGCGCGCCGCCGCCCGTTAAAACTTCCGCGCCTTCGTCTTTGCCGATCTGGATGTAATTGAGAATCTTTTCGAATTGGTCACGACTCGCCTGCGCGCCGATCATCGTCGCAGGATCGAGCGGATGACCGAGCTTGATGGCTTTCGTGCGCTCGACGACGCGTTCGATAAATTTGTCGGCGATCGATTCCTGCACCAGAATTCTTGACGGGCAAGTACAGACTTCACCTTGATTGAGTGCGAAAAGCGCCGCGCCTTCCAGACATTTATCGAAAAAGTCGTCGTCGGCATCCATCACGCTTTCAAAGAAAATGTTCGGCGATTTGCCGCCGAGTTCCAATGTGACGGGAATCAGATTTTGCGACGCGTATTGCATGATCAGTCGTCCGGTCGTCGTTTCGCCCGTAAACGCAACTTTTGCAACACGTTCCGAGGTCGCGAGCGGTTTTCCGGCTTCCGGTCCAAAACCGTTGACGACATTTAAAACTCCCGGCGGCAAAATGTCCTGAATCAATTCCATCAGAACCATGATCGAAGCCGGAGTTTGTTCGGCGGGTTTGACGATCGTGCAATTTCCTGCCGCCAACGCGGGCGCGATTTTCCAGGTCGCCATCAGAAGCGGAAAATTCCACGGAATGATCTGCGCGACCACGCCGAGCGGCTCGTGAATATTGATCGAAAGCGTATTCGCGTCGAGTTCGGTCGCTTCGCCCGTTTCCGCCCGAATGACGCCCGCAAAATAACGAAAATGGTCGATCGCCAGCGGCAGATCCGCCGCCATCGTTTCGCGGATCGGTTTGCCGTTATCCCATGTTTCGGCGCGTGCCAGAAGCTCCAGATTTTCCTGCATTACGTCGGCGATTTTCCACAAAAGATTACTGCGCGTGGTTGCCGAAGAATTGTTCCATTCGGGTGCGGCTTTGTGCGCCGCGTCGAGTGCCAGCTCGATGTCTTCTTCGGTCGAACGGGCAATGCGCGTAAAAGGTTTGCCGTCAACCGGTGAAATATTGTCGAAATATTCGCCGCCGCGCGGGGCAACCCATTCGCCGCCGATAAAATTTTCGTATTGTTCTTTGAATTTCGGAATGTCGTATGTTTTTTGAACTGCGTCCATCGTTTTTTACTCCTTGGTATTTGATTGAAAAATCTGCCGATAATCGTGGATACCGGGCGATTTATTCTTATTTCAGGTGAAATTTATTTTAGCACTATTGATTGTGAAAATCCTAAAACCCAATGTTACAAGCAAATGTGTTAAAACTTTCATATTTGTGTTTATCTTGTTAAAAAAAATTGGTATGATAAATTTGGAACGCGTGGGAAAATTGAAAACTTGCATCATTTAATGGGGTTTAGTTAAGTTAAAAGATTAAGTTTTTAAGCCGAAAATTACCGGGTTCCGGGTATGATGGCAACGGTTGTAACAGTTTTAACCATCAAAAACATTTGATACTAAGGCGCAGATTAAATAATCAGCAAACCAGAACCGAAAAAATCATCATAATTCGATAAATTTAAGTTTTACCGGAGAAAGGATTTATGAAAACATCAACGGAAAATTCATCGGAAAATCCGCTCGAAAGAGTTGCGGAGCGGGAGGAACAGGTCTCGGTGTATTCTGTAAATTTTACGCAGATTATCAATAATCATAACGCGGAAAAAGAAATCGTCTTAAAGCCTTTGCAGGCGGGAAGTCTGGAAGAAAAAAATACTCAGCCCCGGCTTTCCAGGACCATCTTCAAGCGGCGCAATACGATCGGGATCGCGGCGATTTTGGTGGTCGGCATTCTGCATTTTGCATTTCAACTGTCGATTATCCAGACCGAGAAAAAACAGGTTGCCGAAAATCCGGTCAGCATCGAACAGGTTCATGAAAAAACCGCCGAAATCAAGCCGGTTGAATTTGAAGCAACCAAAGTGGACGTTGTATTGCCTGAAAAAAACGCGCCGCAAATCAAACAACGCCAGCCCGAAATTGCGCCTGCAAAAATGCAGTTAAAGAAAAAAGAGGCGGTTGATGCGAGAGCCGAGCGGCTTCGGCGGGCTGAAAAAATTCTCACCGGGATTTGAAGTTTTAATCGATCGGAAGCAGTAGTAGAGAATTTAAAGAAATGTACGAATCGAGTTTTACAAAAAAGAAGTTGAAAGGTTTTATCAAAATTACGCTGGCTTGTCTTTTGATTTTGTCGAGCGGAATTAATTTATTTGCCCAGTACAAGGGGGCGCCCGTCAAAAAAGACCGGCTGCTCAAAGCTCTTCGTTCGAGACAGCTGCAAACCCGTGATATTGTCGCGGTCATCAATTCCAACGGCGTCGATTTCCGATTAACCGCCGAAACCAGAAAAAATCTGATCGCCGCCGGAGCGCGTCCCGAAGTAATCAGAGCGATCGCCGACAATTTGCGCATTGCACCGTCGGGTGACAGCACGTTTGCCAAAAATCGCAAATCAAACAACCGGACGAAACCGCTTCCGCCGAATTACGACGATCTGCTCGATCAGGCGATGTTTTCCTACAAAGACCAGAAAAATCCGCAAAGCGCGGTGCGTTATTTGGAAACGGCGGTGAAAATGAATCCGAAAAAGCCGGAAGCTTATCAACTGCTCGGTTTCGTTAATCTTTACGGTTTGAATAATGCGGCGGCAGCCGAAAAAGTGATGCGCGAATCGATCGAAAACGGCGGCAGCGCGGTTTTCCGCGTTTATCATGACGACACGGGAAGTTTTTCCGGTCGCTGTACGGGCTCGCTCTACATTTCGCCCGAAAGCATTCGTTTCGAGTCGGACGACAATCTTCATACGTTTGAAACTTCGACGGCGAGTGTCGATAAGATCAAGCTCGACACGGAATCGAACCGCATCTGGAAAAACCGTTCTATTTTCAAAGTCTTTCTCAAAATCGGTAAAGACAAGGCAAAATTCAGATTTGCGCCGATTACCGGAAAAGAGGACGAATCGAAAATGGTCGAAAAATTTGTCGCTATTTCAAAATTCAATCGAATTTTGCAGCCCGCAACGGCAATCTACAATCAACAATATTAACGGCAAAATTAACCGGTCGCTTGGATGTTTAACTTTTGATTATATTTGAGGAGAAACTGCGAAGAAACGTAATTTCAAAGGATTCTTTATTTGAGCGACCATTCAAGAGTCATTGATTGATCGATCTCAAGCGCCGACCAGCTTTTACTTAACTCGTCCATCCGGTTTCGGATTGCGGCGAGTTTTTCTTTATTGAGCATTTTTCGCTCGTTTTCCGGCAGCTGTCCGAGAATGCTTTCAAACGTAACTTTCATTTCTTTGGCGCGAAACCGAAGCTCTTCATCCGAAGAGTGAGAAAGCCAGTCATATAAACAAATATACGTCGCCCGCTCGGACTGCGCGCAATCATCTGAATTCTCTTTCAGCAATTTTTTTCCGCGTCTCGCGGTTTTCCGGCGAAGCCGTGAATCGGCGCGGTTATTCGAATTTTCCGACGGGTGAGTGTGAAAAGTTCCGGCAGTTCCACCGTGCGCGACCTGCCCGAAAATTCCCCGGCGAAGTCCTAATTCCTCTTCGACCAGAAAATGCAGCAGATCGTGCGGCATCAGCGGATCAAATCCGGGCGCGGGATTCATCTTCAAATCCGGCAAATCCTCGCGTTTAATAATCACTGCATAGCGCCGTTCGCCTGTTTTTTGAAATTCAACTTGCATAGCTTTCATAAAAAATAACGACAGCAAATCGAAAATAGTTCGAACAGGCTGGCGGGAAAAGCTTATCGATTAAAAATCGGGGCAAAATTAACCAGTCGCTCCGACGATACCCGTTTTTGCGTAAACATCGCGCAAAGTTTCACGCGCAATTATTCGGGCTTTTTCCGCGCCGTCCGTTAAGATTTTATTGAGCGTTTCATCGTCAAAATCTTTGACCCGCGCTTGAAATGGTTCTAAATAGGCGATGACGGCTTCGGCGATTTCGGTTTTCAGATGTCCGTAACCTTTGCCGGCAAAGTTCTCTTCGCATTCGGCGGGCGTTTTTCCCGTCATCAGCTGATAAATCACGAGCAGATTATTGATCGCCGGACGTGTTTCGTCGAATTTTATATCGGTTCCCGAATCGGTCACGGCGCGTTTGATCTTTTTCGTGATCGTGTCGGAATCGTCGAGCAGGAGTATCGAACCGTTCGCGTTTTCGTCCGATTTCGACATCTTTTTCGACGGGTCTTGAAGCGACAAAATATTCGCGCCGACGGGCGGAATATATGGTTCGGGAACGACGAACGTTTCGCCGTAATCGCGGTTGAATCTTTCCGCCAGATCGCGCGAAAGTTCGAGATGCTGTTTCTGATCTTTGCCGACCGGAACGAGATGTGTCCCGTAAAGCAGAATGTCCGCCGCCATCAGTACGGGATACGTAAAGAGCCCGACTCCGGCGCGTTCCGTGTTGCCTTTGCCTTTATCTTTGAACTGCGTCATTCGTTCAAGCTCGCCCATCCGCGCAATGCACGAGAGAACCCACGCAAGCTCGGCGTGTTCGGAAACATCGGATTGAATAAAAATGGTCGAAACCTGCGGGTCAATGCCCGCGGCGAGATAAATCCGCGCCAGGTCGAGCGTTTTTTGCTTCAGAGTTTCCGGATTTTGCGGCAGGGTGATCGCGTGCAGATTGACGATACAAAAGAAACTTTCGTATTCGTTTTGCAGATTTACCCAGTTTTTGAGCGCACCTAAGTAATTGCCGATGTGAAGATTTCCGGTCGGCTGCGCGCCGCTAAAAATGCGTTTTTTCATAAATTAAAGCGATAGAATATAGAGCAATCCGTAGAGGAAAGGTCTTAAAATAAAGCGAAACACGCCGATATAAATCAAAAACATCAGGATCAAAAAGCCGAATTGTTCGAGCAGGTTGAAAATCGGTTCGGCGCTTTCGGGCATAAATGTCTGCAAAATCTTGCTTCCGTCAAGCGGCGGAAAAGGCAGCAGGTTGAAAACAAACAGCGAAAGATTGAGCAGCATTAAATTCCCGACCAGAATTGCCAGCGGATTCGTGCTTTGACCGAAAAAATCGGCGAGCGCGAAACCTTGCGTCAGCATGATTTTTGCCGCGATTATCCCGATAATCAGCAGAATCAGATTTGCCAGCACGCCGGCAACCGAAACCATCACGTTACCCCATTTATAATTCGTCCATTTGCGCGGGTTGACCGGCGTCGGTTTGCCCCAGCCGATCAGCGGGATCGAGCCGAGCGCGCCGCCGAATGCGCCGAGCACAAAACTTATGATCGGAATCAGAAGCGTTCCGATCGGGTCGGTGTGCGCAACCGGATTGATCGTCACGCGACCTTGTAAATATGCCGTGTCATCACCGAATTTATACGACATCCAGGCGTGTCCGGCTTCGTGACAGGAGATTGCCAGAAGCAGCACGACCATATAAATTACCAAATGGCTTATAAAATTAGCTAAATCAATATCGGGCATTATTAAACCTCAGAATTTGCAAGTTATCACTCAATTTTGTTAGTGTCAAAACAAAGAATTTTCGTTGTTTTTAGAATTAAATTGTGCCATTCTTTTTGGCAAAAGAGAATTCAGGATTCAAAATTCAGGATTTAAGATTGATTTTGAGTTTCAAATCTTAAATCCTGAATCCTGAATCCTGAATCCTGAATCTTGAATCCAAATTAATATGCAGAATCATATAGTTTGCATCGCCAGCGAACACAAAGGGAACGAATTTCTCGAAGAATGTCAGAACGCGGGTTGGCACGTGACGCTCGTGACGCGCAAGGATTTGCTCGATTATCCGTGGGCGTGGACGAGTATTAACGAGGTCAAAACCGTTGAGCGAAACGCAGGCGCGGAAGATTATATCCGGGCAATCACGAACATCGCGGGCAGTCAGCCGATCGAGCGTATCGTCGGTTTGGACGAATTCGACGTGCTGACGGCGGCGCGGGCGCGTGAACATCTGCAAATCGAAGGCATCGGCAATTCTTATGCGCTCCGGTTTCGCGATAAACTGCGGATGCGCAATCTGGCGTGCGAAATCGGTCTGCCGTGTCCCGAATACGTCGGCGTTTTTAATTTGAAGGGAATTAACGATTATCTGGAATCGTCGAGCGCGCCGTGGATCGTCAAACCGCGCACCGAAGTTTCGGCGTTCGGCATCCGCAAATGCGACACGGCGGGACAGGTTTGGGACGTTTTGACCGATCTCGACAATCGTCACACGTGGCGCGACCATCCGTCGCAGTTTTTGATCGAACGCTTTATCGAAGGCAAGGTTTATCATGTTGATTCGGTCGTCAATAACGGCAAGATCGTCGCTTCGGGCGTCAGCGAATACGGCACGCCGCCGTTCAGCGTTTCGCATCACGGCGGCGTTTTTTCGACCTTTACCGTGCCGTACAAATCGAAAGAGCGCAAGGAGTTGGAGAAACTCAACCAGCAGCTTCTCGAAGGTTTCGAATACAAACAAGGCGTCGCGCACGCCGAATTTTTGCAATCGGCGGAAACGGGCGAATTTTTTCTGCTCGAAGTTGCCGCCCGCGTCGGCGGCGCGTATATCGCCAATGTTCTGGAGCAGGCGAGCGGTTTCAATCTCTGGCGCGAATGGGCGCGTCTCGAAGTTGCGACCAAAGAAAAACCTTACAAAGCACCGAAGCTCCGCAAAGATTTCGCCGGAATCGTCCTTGCTTTATCGAAGGACGACACGCCCGACACCTCGCATTACACCGACGAAGAAATCGTCTATCGCGTCAATAAACCGAAACACGTCGGCTTGATCTTTTATTCGCAGAAACAAAAACGCGTCAGCGAGCTTTTGGAGAATTACACGGAAAAAATCACCAACGATTTTCTCGCCGTTGCGCCTGCCAAAGAACGTTACGACGATTAAGACTTATGTCAATTTGTTACGAAAATCGAAAAGGTGAATTACATTACGTTAAAGTTTCCGTTGCCAAAAAAGGCGGCAAAAGATATTACATTGTCAAAGATAAAAGTAAATACAAAGCAGGTGAACTCTTAGATGAAATTCCGCAAGGTTTTGAGTTTTATGAGTTTCCGTTCGATGGTTTAGTGTCATTTCGCAAAAGCATAAAATCAAATATTACAAATAAAGAATTTTCAATTTTGGATTCGGTAATGAAAGGACACGAAACTGTTAAAGAATATATTATTGACAAAGAAGAAAATGCTTTAATGCTTTATATTTCGGGTAATTACGACGGCATCCGAGAATTTTTGAAAGATGAAGACTTTAAAAAATTTCAACAATATGACGAGAAATTGCGTTTTGAGAAAAACCAAAATAATGATTTTCAGGCACAGAGATATTGCTATCTTGGCAGAATTGACAATTGGATAACAATGGAAACGAGCAATGATTTGAAATATTTAGCCGAAAAATATTGCTATCACGCTGACAAAGAAAGTTTGTTGGAATTTTGGATTGAAGGCGAAGAAGAACCCGAAGCCGTATTGGTCGGCGAGATTGATGGCAGACCTCTTTATGGCTTTTTATAAAATGATTTCACAAGACAACTCGCCTGAAATTTTAGACCACGATTTGAATCAATATTTCCCGGAGCTTCTCAAGTTTGAATCGATCGAAGAGACTGAAAAGAGCGCCCTTTATCAAAAAATCAAACCGACGGTCGAACGAATTTTAAACGCGGTCGTGCAGGAAGAGTTTAGTCCCAAGTCCCAAGTCCCAAGTCCCAAGTCTGATTATGTTTCGACTCTGGCGTGGAACATCGAGCGCGGAAATATTTACGAGGGAATTGTCGA
>Ga0209574_10000392_pt1 | contig 11241 bp, 7 predicted proteins | sample AgamicMgMarz_FD_187168 | JGI IMG/M metagenome (GOLD analysis project Ga0209574, IMG submission 187168) | Agave microbial communities from Guanajuato, Mexico - Mg.Ma.rz (SPAdes) (version 2) | ecosystem: Host-associated > Plants > Phyllosphere > Phylloplane/Leaf | place: Guanajuato, Mexico... | reverse complement strand
GCGCCGTGCGTGGAGATGAAGTATTGAAGCACGTTCAAGCCTTCGCGGAAGTTTGCGCGGATAGGCGTCTCGATGATTTCGCCCGAAGGCTTAGCCATCAAGCCGCGCATGCCCGCAAGCTGGCGAATCTGCTGCGCAGAGCCGCGCGCGCCGGAATCGGACATCACGAGAATCGGATTCAGTTCGCCCGACTCCTTCTCGCGCGTGTCCATCGCCTTGAACATCTCTTTCGCAACCTTGTCCGTCACTTCAGACCAGATGGCTACGACCTTGTTGTAACGCTCGCCGTTCGTGATAACGCCGTCGAGGTATTGCTGCTCGACATTAATCACATCATCGTCCGCCTTGGCGACTAAAGTTCTCTTCGCATCGGGCGTCACGAGGTCGTCAATGCCGATTGAGATGCCAGCCTTCGTCGCATAAAGGAAGCCAAGCTGTTTGAGGTCGTCAAGCATCTTGACAGTCATCTCGTGGCCCAGACGAATATGGGAATAATTGACGAGCGATTGCAGTCCCTTCTTCTTCAACGTGCCGTTGAAGAAGGGCAGGCCCGGCGGAATCGAATCGTTAAAGATGACGCGGCCCACCGTCGTGTTAATCACGCGGCGCACATCTTCCTGCACGGTCGCGCGCAGGATGTCCTGCGTGTCGTGCTCCTGCGTCAGGTCAATCAGGTCGCCCTGTATGCGCAGCTTGATGGGCGTCTGCGTCGTCACTTCTTTCGCATCCAGCGCGAGCAAGACCTCTTCGAGAGAAGCGAAGACGCGGCCCTCGCCCTTCGCGCCCTGCTTGTCGCGCGTCAGGTAATAGCAGCCGAGCACGATGTCCTGCGAAGGCACAGCGATTGGCTGGCCCGACGCGGGACTCAGAATGTTATTGGACGAGAGCATCAGGACAGCCGCTTCTATCTGCGCTTCCGGCGAGAGCGGAATGTGCACGGCCATCTGGTCGCCGTCAAAGTCCGCGTTAAAAGCCGTGCAGACGAGCGGGTGAATCTTGATGGCTTTGCCTTCAACCAGCACGGGCTCGAAAGCCTGTATGCCCAAGCGGTGCAGCGTCGGCGCGCGATTCAAGAGCACCGGATGCTCGCGAATCACTTCTTCCAGAATGTCCCACACGACCGGCTCCTGACGCTCAACCATCTCGCGCGCCTGCTTGATGGTCGCGGCGTGCGCCTGCTTCTCAAGCTGGTTATAGATAAACGGCTTGAAGAGTTCGAGCGCCATCTTCTTCGGCAGACCGCACTGGTGCAGCTTTAATTCCGGGCCAACGACAATCACCGAACGGCCAGAGTAGTCAACGCGCTTGCCCAGGAGATTCTGGCGGAAGCGGCCCTGTTTGCCTTTGAGCGTGCCGGACAAAGATTTCAAGGGCCGATTGTTGACGCCGCGCAGCACGCGACCGCGACGCCCGTTATCAAACAGCGCGTCAACGGCCTCCTGCAACATGCGCTTCTCATTGCGCACGATGACTTCGGGCGCGCGCAGTTCCATCAGCTTCTTCAGGCGGTTGTTGCGGTTGATGACGCGGCGATAGAGGTCATTCAAATCCGAAGTCGCAAAGCGTCCGCCGTCCAAAGGCACGAGCGGGCGAAGCTCGGGCGGAATGACTGGGATGACATCGAGAATCATCCATTCCGGTCGATTGCCGGATTTGAGGAACGAGGTCGCGACCTTCAGACGCTTGGAATATTTCAGCTTCTTCTGCTGCGAAGTCTCTTCCTTCATGCGGACGCGCAACTCTTTCGCAAGCTCTTCGATGTTGACCATCGTGAGCAACTCTTTGATAGCTTCCGCGCCCATCTTGGCGACAAACTGCCCCGGAAAATCGCGCACCAGTTCCCTGTAACGCTCGTCTGTCAAAAGCTCGCGCTCTTTAATCGGAGCATCGCCCGGGTCAATCGTGATGTAAGACTCGAAATACAGAACCTTCTCAAGCTCGCGCAGCGGGATGTCGAGCAGGTGGCCGATTCTGGAAGGCAAGCCTTTGAAGAACCAGACATGCGAGCAAGGGCTCGCAAGGTCTATGTGGCCCAATCTTTCGCGGCGCACTTTGGCCTGTGTGACTTCCACTCCGCACTTGTCGCAGATGACCCCGCGATGCTTCATGCGTTTGTACTTTCCACACAGACATTCCCAATCCGCGACCGGCCCAAAGATACGCGCGCAGAAGAGGCCGTCTCTCTCCGGCTTAAACGTGCGGTAATTGATTGTCTCCGGCTTCGTCACTTCGCCGTGCGACCACTGCCTGATTTTTTCAGGCGAGGCGAGGCTGATGCGAATCGCCTCAAAGTCCGGCGCGAGTTGCGTTTTCTCTTGTTGGAATCGAAACATCTTTTTCTCCGAAAATAGTTCAGAGAGTTTGGAGAGTGCGGAGAGTTTCGGAGCAGAAGCAATCAGCTTTTAGTCTCCGAACTCTCTGCACTCTCTGCACTCGAAACTTCTATTCTGTTGCGCTCGTAATCAAAGCCTCACCGACTCCGGCTCCATCGCCGTCCGCGCCGTTCTGGCCGTCCTTGCTGACCAGTTCGACATCCAGACAGAGCGATTGCAGTTCGCGTACGAGAACGTTGAAGGATTCGGGCACGCCCGGGTCAAAGTCTGCTTCGCCCTTGACGATGGCCTCGTAAATCTTCGAGCGACCGGCCACATCATCCGACTTGGCTGTCAAAAGCTCTTGCAGAATGTGCGCCGCGCCGTAGGCTTCGAGGGCCCAGACCTCCATCTCCCCGAAACGCTGTCCGCCGAACTGCGCCTTGCCGCCCAAAGGCTGCTGCGTAATCAAGCTGTATGGCCCAATCGAGCGCGCGTGAATCTTGTCGTCTACCAGGTGCGAGAGCTTGAGCATGTAGATGTAACCGACCGTCACCTTCTGCTCGAAGGCATCGCCCGTCAACCCGTCGTAGAGCACAGTCTTTCCAGACTCATTGACGATTTCCGGCAAGCCCAAACCGCTCAGACGCCCCGCCGCCTCAAGCAGTCTCTTCTTGATTTCCTTCTCGCTCGCGCCGTCAAAGACCGGCGTGGCGAAGTGCAGACCGAGAACGCGCGCGGCCCAGCCGAGGTGCGTCTCTAAAATCTGTCCGACGTTCATGCGCGAAGGCACGCCCAGAGGATTGAGGACGATTTCGACGGGCGTTCCATCCGGCAGGTAAGGCATGTCCTCTTCCGGCAGGATGCGCGCAATCACGCCCTTGTTACCGTGACGGCCAGCCATCTTGTCGCCGACAGACAGCTTGCGCTTCATGGCGATAAAGACCTTGACCATCTTGATAACGCCGGGAGCGAGTTCGTCGCCCTGACGGAGCTTGGCAATCTTCTCTTCGTAGATGTCCGAGAGAATCTTAATCTGCCTCTCAGTCCTGTCCTCGTACTCTTTGACTTCCGCCGCGACATCCACGCGGGTCGAAGTCAACTCGGCTTTGCGCAGAGCCTTCGGCTCAACGCCGACCAGCATCTCGCGCGTGATGGTTTCGCCGCGCGGGATGGCCACGTCTTTATTGACCAAAAGGTCTTTGGCAAGCTTGCGGCCTTCAAAGAGTTCGTAGATGCGCGCGTCGCGCTGTTCGCGCAGGATGCGTATCTCGTCTTCGAGGTCGCGCCTGAGGCGGTCTTCTTCTTCCTGCTCGATGGTCAAAGAGCGCTGGTCTTTCTCCTGACCTTTGCGCGTGAAGACCTGCACGTCAACGACTGTGCCGTCAATTCCCGGCGGGCTGACTAAAGATGCATCCTTCACGTCTCCGGCCTTCTCACCGAAGATGGCCCGCAGAAGTTTCTCTTCCGCAGTCAACTGCGTCTCGCCCTTGGGCGTGACTTTGCCGACGAGAATCGAGCCGGGTTTGACCTGCGCGCCGATGCGTATGATGCCCGACTCGTCCAAATCGCGGAGCATGTTCTCGCCCACGTTCGGAATGTCGCGCGTGATTTCCTCCGGCCCAAGCTTTGTATCGCGCGCTTCGATTTCCAGTTCTTCGATGTGAATCGAAGTATAGAAATCGTCCTTCACAAGACGCTCTGAAACCAGGATAGCGTCCTCGAAGTTATAGCCGCGCCAAGGCATGAAGGCGACCAGCACGTTGCGACCGAGAGCAAGCTCGCCCTTGTCCGTGCAAGGGCCGTCCGCGATGACCTGTCCTTTGACCACGCGCTCACCGACCTGCACGATTGGTCGCTGGTTGATGCAGGTGTTCTGATTCGAGCGTTTGAACTTAATCAAGGTGTAGATGTCCGCCGTCACCTCGCGCGAAATCGTGCCGTCCATATTGTGGTCGGCCTTGATGATGATGCGCTCTGAGTCAACGTAGTCCACTACGCCGTCGCGGCGTGCGACGACGACCGCGCCGGAATCCTGCGCCGTCACCTTCTCCATGCCCGTCCCGATGTACGGAGCTTCGGCCCTCAGAAGCGGCACACTCTGGCGCTGCATGTTTGAACCCATCAGGGCGCGGTTCGCGTCGTCGTTCTCAAGGAACGGAATCAAAGACGCCGCGACAGAGACAAGCTGTTTGGGAGACACGTCAACGTAGACAATCTCTTCGCGGCGCGCGAGAATGAACTCGCCGGCCTTGCGCGAAGCATTGCGCTCGTTGATGATGTTGCCCTCTTCGTCAAGCTCGATATTGGCCTGACCGACAACATGCTTGTCCTCTTCCCACGCCGTCAGGTAAAAGGGCCACGGCTCGTATTCAGCCTTGCGCCCGTCCGCGTTGACGCGCTTGTTGGCCTTCTCGACATCTTCCTCCTGCACGTGGTCGCCCGGCTTAAATTTCGTATCGCCGCCGTTGATGATGCGCACGTATTCGACGACGCGGCCATCGACGACCTTGCGATAGGGCGATTCGATAAAGCCGAACTCGTTGATGCGCGCAAAGCAGGAGAGGGACGAAATCAGACCGATGTTCGGGCCTTCAGGCGTCTCAATCGGGCAGATGCGGCCATAGTGCGTCGGGTGCACGTCGCGCACCTCAAATCCTGCGCGCTCGCGAGAGAGTCCTCCCGGCCCGAGGGCCGAGAGCCTGCGCTTGTGCGTAATCTCCGAGAGCGGGTTCGTCTGGTCCATGAACTGCGAGAGTTGTGACGAGCCGAAGAACTCGCGCACGGCAGCCGTCACGGGCTTGGCGTTTATCAAGTCGCGCGGCATCGTCGTCTGCATCTCTTGATGGATGGACATCTTCTCTTTGATGGCCCGCTCCATTCTCTCAAGACCGATGCGGAACTGATTTTCAAGCAGTTCGCCCACAGCGCGGACGCGGCGATTGCCGAGGTGGTCAATATCATCCGCCTGAAACTCGGCAGGATTGCGGCGCATCTTCAAGAGATACGAAACCACTTCGACAAAATCCTGCGCCGCGAGAAGCGGGTCGTCTATGCGCTCGCGCTCTGGCTTGCCCATCTTGATGTTGAACTTGAGGCGTCCGACACGCGAGAAATCAAACTTGCGCGGGTCAAAGAACATGCCTTCCAAGAGTCGATAGGCCGTCTGCACAGTCGGCGGGTCGCCGGGACGCATCTTGCGATAGATTTCAAGAAGCGCATCGACAGGCTTGGTGATGACATCCTTCTTAAGAGTCTGCGAAAGAATCGGCCCGAGGTCGTCGCGCTCCGGGAAGAAGAGGTAAAAGCTCTGGATGCCTGCTTCGACAATCTCCTGCAACTTGGCCGGAGTGATTTCATTATTAGCTTCGAGGACGACTTCGCCCGTCTCGGTGTTGACCACATCCGTGAGCGCGAACGCGCCTTCGAGTTGCGCGCCGTCAATCTCAACTTCTCCGATGTTGGCTTTGCGCAGAGATTCGAGCGCACTGTTTGTCACCTTCTTGCCGGAGCGCACAATCGGGTCTGAGCCGCGTCCCATGACATCGAAGTCCACGCGCATGCCGACCAGATTGCTGGTGCCGGACTCCGGCACTTTGATAAAGAGACGGCCCTGTTCGGCGCGCACTTCATCGGCAGTGTGGAAGGCGCGCAGGATGTCCGCATCCGAAAATGAAGCGTTCTTGATGGCCTCTTCCAGTTGCGAATCCGAAGCGGCCTGACGGTTCTCAAACTGCGGGTCGAGCCAGATGCCCAGGGCGCGCAGGAAAATCGTCGCTAAGAATTTGCGCTTGCCGACGCGGACATACAACAGGTTCTTCTGGTCGTACTCAAACTCGACCCAGGAGCCGCGATACGGAATAATCTTGGCGACGTTCAACGCGCCGCGTTTGAAGAAGACTCCGGGCGAGCGGTGTAGCTGCGAGACGATGACGCGCTCCGTGCCGTTGATGATGAAAGTTCCGTTGTCCGTCATCAAAGGGATTTCGCCGAAGAAGACCTCTTCCTCTTTGATGTCGCGGATAGAGAGCGATTCCGTCTCGGGGTCTTTGTCATAGACGGTCAGGCGAATCTTGACCTTGAGCGGCACGCTGTAAGACATGCCACGCTCCTGACACTCCTGCTGGTCGTGCTTGTGCTTGAGGCCGACAGGCTCGCCGCAGTTGTCGCACAGTTGCGGGCGCACGGCGTTGAAAGTCCCGCAGTTGTGGCACAGCGTCTCGCCCGGCGTCAAAGGGTCAACCTTGATGGTCGAGCCGCAGGTCTTGCAGTTGGCGCGAAGGTAGTTCAAGCCTTCCAAGCGACCGCACTTGCACTGCCAGTTGCCGATTTGAAACTCGACGAAATCGAGGGTGGCCGTGCCGCGAAAGTCCGAAATCGGAAAGACCGATTGGAAGACGGCTTGCAGGCCCGTGCGCTCGCGCTCTTCGGGCAGTAAATCCATTTGCAGGAAACGATTGTACGACTCGCGCTGAATCTCTATCAGATTCGGGATGCGTACGGCAGTCTTAATCTTGGAAAAGTCCTGACGCGCGGGCGGTTGGCTGACGCGGCGGCCTGTTCCACTGGCTACGATTTGAAGCGGATTTGCAGACATATTTTTCCTTCAAAAATGGTCTTGGGTCTTTGACCTGCGAAAGGTTCTCTTATCTGGTGCTGCGTTAAGTGAGATGTAATTCAAAAGTTTCCAATCGCATGTCACACCAGCCGTGAACCCCTTGCGCAGGCCAAAGACCCAAGCACGAATTACTTTAGAGACGCCAAAACGCGGCCAGAGCGCACATTGCCCTGACCGCTTCAATGAAAGCGGTTAAAAATAGTTGCTCAAATTTTCTGGGAGTAACGCCAGCGCCTCACTACTCCCTTACCTTAGTTGCTAACAGCAAAACTGTCAAGTGACAGCAGAATTAAGAGTTCGGAAAGTTAGAGAGCAGAGAGAGTGCAGAGGTTGCTTTCAAGGCTTCTTCCGCACTCTCAAAACTCTTCTCCCGTCTGAAACTCTCTAAACTTACTTAACTTCGACGGTCGCGCCTGCGTCCGCAAGCTTCTGGCGAATCGTCTCGGCCTCTTCTTTGGAGACGCCCTCTTTGACTGCCTTCGGCGCGGCTTCGACGAGGTCTTTGGCCTCTTTGAGGCCGAGCGCGGTGACTTCGCGGACGACCTTGATGACGTTAATCTTGTTGCCGCCTGCGGCTTGCAGGACGACATCAAATTCCGTCTTTTCTTCCGCCGGAGCAGCGGCTTCGCCGCCACCGCCGCCAGCCATTGGGGCCGCCGCAACTGCCGCCGCCGCTGCCGAAACGCCGAAAGTTTCCTCAAGCTCTTTGACGAGCTGCGAGGCTTCCAAAAGGGTCATGCCCTTCAAATATTCGATTACATCTTCACGTGTAGCTGCCATGATAACTTTCCAATCCTCCTCTAAAGGGTTCTGATGTGCTGTAGTTTTATGTTCGCAGCAGGAGAACCCACGGGACGCTTTTTCCGCTTTGCTGCATCGCAAATCTGAAAAGGCATCCGAGCCGTCTAAAGGCGACCTGACAAATCGCCCCCGCTCGTTTTCCGCGCGCCCGGCTGACTCCATATGAGATTTCAAACTTGAAATCTCAAATCTCAAATTCTAGGAGGCGGCTTCTTCGCCGCCCTTCTGCTCTCCGATCTGTTTGACGACGATTGCGAGGTTGCGCGGGACGGCTGAGATGACCGTCACAAGGCGCTGCGCCTGGCAATTAATCAGGAACATAATCTTCGAGATAAGCTCTTCTTTCGGCGGCAGGCTGGCGATGGCTTCGACATCACTGAGCCTGACCACCTTGCCTTCGACGATTCCGACCTTGAAAGTAAACGTGTCGGGGTTGGCCTTGGCGAATTTTGAGATCGCCTTCGACAGATTGACCGGGTCGCCTTCTTCCGTTAAAGCGATGGCGGTCACGCCCTTGAAATGCTCTGTCGCCTGCTCGAACGCAGTTCCCTCGGCGGCCTTGCGGGCCAGAGTATTTTTGACGACCGCATAGGTCACGCCCGCCTCACGCAGTTGGTTACGCAGTTCCTGGTCTTTGGCAACCGTCATCTTCTGGAAGCCGACGAGCATGGCCGCCGCCGCGCGCTGAAACTGCTCCGTGAGGGCGTTCAAGTCTTCCTGCTTTTGTGCTCTGGTTTTCATAGCTTTTGTTCGCTCCTCACTCTCTTATTTCACGTAGGCCGTTTCGTCCAGCAGGACGCCAGGGCTCATTGTCGCGGCCAGGTTGACCTTCTTGACATACTTGCCTTTGGCAGTCGTCGGCTTGGCTTTGACCACCGCGTCAATCAACATCCGCGCGTTCTCTCGAATCTTGTCCGGCTCAAAAGAGACTTTGCCGACTGGGACGTGTATGACGCCCGTTTTGTCCACGCGATACTCGACCTTGCCAGCCTTCGTCTCGCGCACAGCCGTCGTCACATCCGGCGTCACCGTGCCTGTCTTCGGGTTAGGCATCAATCCGCGCGGGCCCAAGACTTTTCCGAGCGTGCCGACCAGACGCATCATGTCCGGCGTAGCGATGACGGCATCGAACTCAAGCCATCCGCCCTTGATGCGCTCGACCATCTCTTCGCCGCCGACGAAGTCGGCCCCGGCCTCTGTGGCCTCGCGCTGCTTGTCGCCGCCCGCGATGACGAGCACAGTCTTTGAACGTCCCAGGCCGTGCGGCAAGACGACCGTGCCGCGCACAAGCTGGTCAGCCTTGCGCGGGTCAACTCCGAGCCACATGGTCAACTCAACCGTCTCGTCAAACTTGGCGAAGGCTACCTCTTTAACTTTTTCGATGCCCTCTTCCAGCGTGTACTTCCGTCCGGCCTCTATCTTTTCCAGAGCCGCACGGAATTTCTTCCCGTGTCTTCTCATGCAAAATCACCTCTGAGGTTCAAGCGGAAGCATTTTGCAGCTTCCTCCCTCTCCTGATTTGAGATCTCAAATCTCAAATCTCGAATTATTCAATCGTCAGACCCATGTTGCGCGCGGTGCCTTCGATGGTTTTGATAGCGGATTCAAGACTCGTCGTGTTCAAGTCAGGCATCTTGGTCTTGGCTATCTCTTCAATCTTGGCGCGCGAGATGGCTCCGATTTTTTCGCGGTTCGGCTTGCCCGAGCCCTTCTGGACGCCCGCGGCTTTCTTCAAGAGGTCAGCCGCCGGCGGCGTCTTCGTCTCAAAGGTGAAAGAGCGGTCGGCGAAAACCGTAATCACGACGGGGACTTTCAAGTCCGGGTCCATCTGCGCGGTCTTCGCATTGAAAGCCTTGCAGAACTCCATGATGTTGACGCCGTGCTGTCCGAGAGCCGGGCCGATGGGCGGAGCCGGATTGGCCTTGCCCGCCGGAACTTGCAGCTTGATATAACCTGTAATCTTCTTTGCCATAATTCAATTTTGGTTCTCAGTAAAATCAAGCGACTGAAAACTCTATTCCTCTTCTGCAAACGTTACCTTCTCAACGTCTAGGAAGCTCAGTTCCACGGGCGTCGAGCGACCGAAGATTGTGACCGTCACCTTCAAGGTTGACTTGTCGTCGTTGACCTCTTCGACCTTGCCCGTAAAGCTGGCGAACGGGCCGGACTTGATGCGTACGGTTTCGCCCTGCTGGTAAGAGAACTTCGGCTTCGGCTTCTCAGCCGCCTCCGTGACGTTATGAACAATCTGGTCGACTTCCTGCGGCGTCAACGGCGTAGGGTTGTGCCCGCCGACAAAGCCCGTCACCTTCGGAGTTGACTTGATTGTGTGAAACACGTTATCGGGAATATGGCCGCGCTCGTCACATTCGATTTCGACCAGCACATAACCCGGATAGAACATGCGCGACGATTCGATGCGCTTGTTGCCGCGCATCTCCACCACTGTCTCTGTCGGGACGAGCACCTCCGTTATCTCCGCCTGTAAATCCGTATCGCGGATGCGCGCCTTCAGGCTGTCACGAACCTTCTTTTCGTGTCCCGAATAAGTGTGTAGGATAAACCACTGCTTCATCAAAACTTCCCTGCCTTTAAGAGAGGCGACCTTTAGGCGAGCTTGCCGACCAGCCACTGCAAGAAACTGTCCAGTTGCGTAATCACGAAGGTAATCCCGCGGTCGACCGCAAACAGGTAGACCGCGAAAAAGATGACCGCGATGACGACAATGATGGTCGTGTTCTTGACATCACTGGCCGACGGCCACGAGACGCGCTTCAATTCCGCGCGCACGTCATGCAGGAACTGCGAGGTGCGCGCGAAAAAGCCTGCCCGCGCCCCGGCCACGCCGCGCTCACGTCGCGCGCCTTCGCCTTCCGGCCCTTCGCCAAAACGGGCCGCGCGCGGGGCCGGCGCACCAACCGGAGCATCCGTAGAACTCACGCGCTCAGGCGGCGGCTCCGGCAACGGCAAATCATCTGAATCTTCTTTATTAGCCATGATGTCGTCGGCTTTCCTCGACACTCAAACTTTCTTTACTGATTATCAATCAACCACAAAATTGGATTCAGGGGCAACAAGATTTGAACTCGTACTTTCGGTTTTGGAGACCGACGTGCTAACCGTTGACACTATGCCCCTAGAAGCAAGGATGAAGGATGAAAGAGAAGCTCTTCTATAGAGCTTCCTTTTCATCCTTCAGCTTTCCTACTTGGTTTCTTTGTGCCCTGTGTGCTGGCGGCAGCGTCGGCAAAACTTCCGAAACTCAAGTCGCTCCGGCGTCGTCTTCTTGTTCTTCGTGGTCGTGTAATTACGACTCTTGCATTCCGTGCATTGCAGCACTATGTTATCGCGCGGCATAACTTAACCTCTACTAACTTTCCGTTTCCAGAATCAAAGCACTACTCGACGACTTCGGAGACTGTCCCAGCCCCGACCGTCCTCCCGCCTTCTCGAATCGCAAACCTCAACCCCTTCTCCATCGCTATCGGCGCTATCAACTCTATCTCCATC
>Ga0209574_10000391_pt1 | contig 11254 bp, 6 predicted proteins | sample AgamicMgMarz_FD_187168 | JGI IMG/M metagenome (GOLD analysis project Ga0209574, IMG submission 187168) | Agave microbial communities from Guanajuato, Mexico - Mg.Ma.rz (SPAdes) (version 2) | ecosystem: Host-associated > Plants > Phyllosphere > Phylloplane/Leaf | place: Guanajuato, Mexico... | reverse complement strand
TTTTTTTGTTCTGTTGTTAGTAAACTTAATTGCTTAGCTGCTTTTTTTGCTGAAATAGCTTGTTCTTCTACTGAATACTTTTCATTTGTTTGTAACACCAAATCACTCCTGGATTCGTTTTAGTTTTGTTTGATTTTAAAGTGTGAGGCATAAGAGGTAAATGCAATCATGCAAAGAAAAGGAAGGGCTCCTTTTCTTTACAGCATGTTTGCTTACAAACCGACCGGTACTGGAATTTCTAAGTGACACACTAGACCTTCGCTGTCTACAATCGGTTGATCAATTGGCTCATTCAGTGCAAGTTCATCAGATGAATAATTTGTCACGCCAAGAGCCAGCTCATTTTCGTCTTTATCTAGAATACGTACAACTGCTCGTTCACTAAAGTGGCCTTTAATATATTTAACGTGCTCGCGAAGTAAAGGCTCTTTATCTTCAATAATTGCACGTTTCGCGGCGTCTTCGACTACTATTTCCCCTTCAGGACCAGAGTTAAACGCAATCCACTGCTTTTTCTGATTAAGGTTCGCAGAATTATCTTCAGATTCAAAATACGTTCCTGTTGCATCTCCATCAACCGCTTGTGTTAAAATGTTTGGCACGCCAGCTCTTCCTAAAAATGCTGGGATTCCTGACGCCATAGCGATTTTGAACGCGTCAATTTTCGAGCGCATACCGCCTGTTCCAACTGAACTTCCTGAATCTCCTGCAGATTCTTCGATTTCTTGTGTGATTTCCCCTACGTGAGGAACTAATTTTGCATTTGGATCCTGGCGAGGGTCCGCACTGTATAAGCCATCGATATCCGATAAAATAATAAGCAGGTCGGAATCCACTAGTCCAGCAACTTTAGCTGAAAGTGTATCATTATCGCCAAATTTTAATCGATTGATGGTTACCGTGTCGTTTTCATTGACAATTGGCACAATGCCGCGTTCTAACAGCACGTTAATTGTATTTCGTGCATTGTTGTAACGATTTTCGTCTGAAAAATCATCTCTCGTAATTAAGATTTGAGAAGCAACGTATCCATGTGATAGAAACAGTTCTGAATAAGCCTCCATTAACAGTCCTTGACCGATTGAGGCAGCTGCTTGTTTTTCAGGTAAAGAGCTAGGTCGCTCTAAGCAGCCAAGCTTGCGGTACCCTGCAGCTACAGCTCCTGATGAAACTAATAGCACTTCATGACCGCTATCTTTTAAGTCTACGACTTGATCCACAAGGCGCTCGAGCTTCCGTCTGCTGATTTCACCGTGTGAACTTGTTAATGAACTACTTCCAATTTTAATTACAACCCGCTTCTTATTGTCGGGACTCATCAAATCACTCCTAGTGTGTTCTGTATGTTTTCTTGTTTATGATTATTTTTTTGTGGTGAGGAATTCACGAAGAAGATAAGTGACGAATTAATTAGTACTTGCCACTTTTTGTAGTTGAGCACTCATTTCTTTTGAACGCTTTGATGCTCCTTTGACTGCTTGCATCATTGCTTCTCCGCCGCCGTGTTTAGCTAAGGCGTCTAAACCAGCCGCTGTTGTACCGTTTGGAGACGTCACATTTTCACGAAGCTCCGTCGGCGTTTCATCTCTTTCCATCATCATTCTTGCTGCACCGTAAATGGTTTGGGCGCCAATTTCACGTGCTAGCTCAGGATCGAGACCTTCTTCTTTAGCTGCTTTTTCGATATGCTCCATAAGGAAATAAAAATAAGCGGGTCCACTTCCGGCAATTCCTGTGAAAATGTCCATTTGAGGCTCATCAATCACGTATACCTTTCCGATTGCAGAAAGCAGCTCTTTTGCTGTTAGCACAGCATCCATTGCAGCATATTGACCTGGAGATATAGCCGTTGCTGATTGCTGAATCATACTTGATGTATTCGGCATCACTCGAATGACCTGCTGTTCATCATGCAATAACTCTTCCATGTAAGAAGACGAAATCCCTGCAAGAACAGATAGGACAAGCTGGTCTTTGTTGATTTGAGGCTTTAATTCGTTTAATGCCTCTTCAGCGCCTTTTGGCTTCATCGCTAGAATAAAAACGTCAATGTCATCTGTTTTCAGCTCGCTGCGCTTTACTGCTGTGATACCATATCTATTTTCAAGTTCATGCAGTCGCGCATCATTGCTTCGATTTGTTACGATAATATTTTCAGCAGGTAATTTCTCTGCATTGACCATACCAGAAATCATCGCTTCTGCCATTGATCCAGCACCTAAAAAAGCAACTTTTTGTTTTTGATCCATCAAATCTCCCCTGTCATTTGTTCGTATTTTTGTTCTCGTTTCTTTCAACGGTTCCTATAGTAACATGCTGAAAAAGAGTGTCAAGTTGAATTTAACCGTTTTTTTCCTCCTTGAGCGTATAACCTTATGCATATGTAAGCGTAAACAAAACTTTTTTAAATATTTTTTTCTGCAAAAAAAAACGATTTTTTTTATAAAAATACGTTTATATAAAGAAAATCGGGGCATACTATATAGTTTGGACTTTAAAATTTTTTTGCAAAAAATAGAGGGATTTTGAAAACGTTATTTGAACAATATAATAGGTTTGCTAAAATGAACCTATGTACCAGCATCTTGGTTTTTTTAAAAAAATTTACTTTTGATGTAAACCACGCTGTGCTGTCGACATTAAAATAAACAAAACGACATACAGTCTAGGAAGTGTCTAAACATTATTGGAGGTTCTATTATGAAGAACAACTCGTTTTCTACAGTTCCATCGTCTTCAGAAGGAATAGAGAAACAGGATTTACACGTTGTGGGAATTGGCGCTTCTGCCGGAGGGTTAGAAGATATTGAGCAGTTTTTCGCTAATATGCCTTCACCAAATGGAATGGCGTTTATTATTGTGCAACACCTTTCCTCTAAGTATAAAAGTTTTATGCCAGAACTTTTAGCAAAAAAAACAGGAATGAATATCAAACTGACACAAGACGGGATGACTTTACAAGAAGACACAATTTATTTAAATCCTCCCCATCATTACGTGACCGTTGTTGATCATACTCTTCGCCTTCGTCCTTATGAAGAAAATGATCAGGTAAAGTACCCGATTGACGCCTTTTTTCATTCTCTGGCTGCTGCAAAAAAACACCGGTGCACAGCCATTATTTTATCGGGAAAAGGAAATGATGGAACAAGAGGAGCAAAAACGATACGAGAGTATGGCGGAACTGTACTTGTACAAGATGAAAGCACAGCAAAGTACAGGGATATGCCCCTAAGCGCTATTGATGCACACCTTGCTGATTATATTCTTTCTCCTGCTGATATGCCTGACCTTGTGCAAACGCATGTCAGCCAAACTGAATTTACATATAATGAAGAAACGCTGCAATACATATATTCATTAATAAAGAAGAAAACAGGCATCGACTTCTCTATGTATAAAAAAAACACGGTGCTGAGACGACTTGAAAAGAGGATGGCTTTACTCGATCCGCCCTCTCAAACGATGGAAGAATACCGGGACTATTTATGTAAAGAAGCCGAAGAAATCGTCGAACTGCAGCGAGACTTGCTGATTGGAGTGACACAATTTCTTAGAGATAAAGAAGCATTCTCTATTATTGAAGAACAAGTCATCCCTCAATTAGTTGAAAGAAAGATTCATAGTCAAGAAGATGAAATCCGCATCTGGGTAGCAGGTTGTTCTACTGGTCAAGAAGCATATACATTAGCTATTTTGCTTCATGACTATTTATCAACAATCAACCGTTATTTCGATGTCCGAATCTTTGCTACGGACATCGATCGTCATGCAATCAAAAGAGCTAGTCAAGGTATTTATGAAGAAGCGGAAGTTCATTCCTTCTCAGCAGCTCAGATTAATGAATATTTTGAGCAAACAAAACACGGGAATTATCAAGTTAAAAAAACAATCCGCAAAATGATTGTTTTTGCCCCGCATAATATAGGAAAAGACTCGCCTTTTGTAAACGTTGATTTAATTAGCTGTCGAAATATGATGATTTACTTCCAAGCTGAACTGCAGCAGCGCATTCTGTCTCTTTTTCATTTTTCTTTAACAGAAGAAGGCGTACTTTTTTTAGGACCTAGTGAAACAACGGGAAACTTGTCTGATTTGTTCCGCCCTATCAACAGTAAGTGGAAAATATTTAAGCGTTCCGGGCAGCCCAGCCGACAAATTACGGGAACTTTTAATCTTTCGAAATCCAACTTGCATGAAGGTGATTTTTCTAGCGTGCCGCTGCCAAGTCAACTTTATAAGCCTCTTCCTTCACTTAAATTAGATGAGATGTATCAGTCAATGATTGATCACTTTATGAGCCCTTGTCTTGTATTAAATGAATATAACGAAGTGATATTTTGTTCAAAAGAAGCGACTCAGCTTATTAACGTTCCTGTAGGGAAAATTAATTATACAATTTTCAAAATGGTTCCAGTTCACGTCTCTTTAGCCATTGGAGCAGCTATTAAACGCGTAAAAGAGCAAGGTATGAGCGTATGCTGTCAGCACATTGAGTTTGTCATAAACAACGTGCAGCGCCGTTTTAATATTACGATATCTGCCCTTCCAACAAATCACTCTCTTTACTTACTTATGTTTGATGAACAGACAGATGGTGCCATTATTGATAAGGAAGAGCCCATGTTTCTTAATCAAACAAGCTCTATTAGTGAGCTTGTAGTAGATTTAGAGCAAGAGCTTCATTACACGCAGCAGCATTTGCAAACGACGATTGAAGAGCTAGAAACAGCAAATGAGGAGCTAAAGTCCACAAACGAAGAACTGATTGCTTCTAACGAAGAACTGCAGTCTGTTAATGAAGAGTTAATTAGTGTTAACAATCAGTACGAGCGAAAGATTGAAGAATTAACGGACTTAAACAACGATATCGATAATTTATTAATCAGTACAACTATTGCTACCATCTTTTTAGACGAGCAGCTGAATATTAAATTATTTACGCCAGAAACGAAAACAGTGATCAACGTTCTTCATCAAGATATTGGAAGACCTTTCTTTCATATTTCGCATAACTTTAGATATGACCATCTAATCGAGGATGCAATGCACGTTTTAAGAACAAATAACACCCTTCAAAAAGAAATTCAAAGCTACGATAACCAATGGTACAGCATGAAAATGATGCCTTATCGTACAAATGAGAATTTAATTAACGGTGTAGTTATTACGTTTATTAATATTACAGAAATTAAACGATCAAATGAAGAATTGGCTATTACATCATTTGCAGTCGCTCACAGTCCTACGGGCATTTTTATTACCGATCATCAAGGTAAAATTAAGTACATTAATCAAAAATTCATGGAGCAAAAGCATGCGCCGCAGGAAGTATTTGGGTTACACCTCTATGACTTATATACAAAAAAGCTGGGGGTTAAAAGATTTCCTAAGATTTGGAATGAAGTATACAGAGGAGAAAAATGGAACGGAGAAATTTCCTACGTTCAAGAAGACGGAGAAACCGTTTGGGAACAGTTAGCCTTAATGCCTGTTAAAAATGATCAGGATGAAATCATCCATTACATTGGGCTAAGCGAAGACATTTCACAGCGCAAACAGTCGGAAATGATGCTCAAAAATTCAGAGATGCTGTCAGCACTTGGACAGCTGGCTGCTGGCATTGCCCATGAAATACGAAACCCTCTTACATCATTAAAGGGCTTTTTACAGCTTATGATGCAAGAAGAAACGTATAAAAAAGAATATATGGATGTCATGATGTCCGAGTTTAACCGCTTAGAACTAATCATTAGCGAACTGCTCATTCTAGCCAAACCCAAAGTCGTAAAATATGAAAATAAACAGATAAATTTAATTCTTCAAGACGTATGTACGCTGCTGCATACACAGGCCATTCTTAAAAACATTACTATTTCAACAGATTTTGAAGAAAAATTACCTGTTGTTCATTGTATTGAAAAAGATATGAAACAAGTATTTATCAACATGGTGAAAAATTCTATTGAAGCGATGGATGACCCCGGGTCTATTCTGGTGGTATCTAAATTTGATCCAGATACAAATCAAGTAGTCGTCCAAGTGATAGATGAAGGAAAAGGCATGCCGAAAGATCGATTAACACGAATTAGCGAGCCTTTCTATACAACAAAAGAAAAAGGAACAGGATTAGGATTGATGGTGAGTCACAAAATCATTAGTAATCATAAAGGAAGCATTTCGTATGATAGTGAAGAAGGAAAAGGAACAACGGTAGAAATCCGATTGCCGCTTTCTTAATGTACTTTGTTCTTCTGCCTTAAACATTCAAGCTCCTGATTAATTACATCTTGGATGTCAAACAAATGTGTAGAGACCAATTCAATATATTCTCCTTTTCCTGCTTCAATTACGTCGGAGCGGATAATACTTAGGAGGTCTTGAATGGTTAGCACATTTGTTTTCATTTCTCGAAAATGACGCTGAAAATCAACTAGCTGCATTTTTTTCGCCGTTTCTACATCGGTTTCCCTGACTGAAAAATCTTGGTTCACTTGTGATGAGTCTTGCATAAGTATAGAGCGAAACTGTTGAAGAGTTGATTGAACACTTGTCATATGCTCATGAATAGGATAACAGAAAACAGCGTGCAGCGAATGATAGGCTTCAGGCTTAAAATGAAAATCAAAAAGAGCAACCGGGTTAGAAAACGTGCGCATATTTACTTCGATTTGCACTTCTTCCTTTCCCTGGAGTGCTCTTTTTACTTTTTCTTGGCTGTCTTCATCAACTAGATCTAAAAAGTTCTGAACAGGCGGGAAATTTTTCGTGACGCTTGGTGTAAATTCAATTATTTCGTTGTCTTTATTGAGTAAAAACATTGGAACCGGAATGTGTTGAATCGGCAAACTGATCATATTTCTTCCCCCATTGCTAACATTTTATCTTGCGTCGAACTTTCTTTATTGTTGATTAGAAGCCAGTCTTTAAAAGCTTGAATATGATTAATGAATATGGTTCTTGAAGATCCTGAAGCCGACAAATCGTGCTTGTTGAGAAGCCTGCTGCCTACCAATACAAGTGGGTGTTGCGACATGCTTTCAATCTCAGCAATATACTTTTGTAAATCCGGCAAGAGGTGTACTTGCGAGACAGACAAGCACACTACATCAGGGTCCCATCTTTCAATGCTTTTTAGAGCAAACGGCAGCGGCAAATTTGCTCCTAAATTTTTAACTTCCCATCCCTGTTCTCTCATAAGTCCTGCAATCATTTTAATGCCTAAGTAATGCTCTTCTCCTTCAATGCAAAAAAGAAGTGCTCGATGGCGCTGAGGCAATTGATGCTGTGATAGCTGAAAGCGAGTTAACATATAGTCACAGGCTGCAGTAGCCAAATGCTCGTCCGCGACTGAAATTTTATTTTCTTGCCACCTCGATAAGATCACGCCCTTTTCCTAAAGTTACAATAAATCTCTAGGCAAAACTTCCTTTTTGCAAGATGGACAACATGCATAGACGCCTTTATTTTCATCATACTCTACGTTCATCGGCTGCTTGCATGCTTTACATACAGCATGTACGTAGTTTAAATATTTTTCCACTAATAAACGTGTTGCTCCACTTGTTTTCCCGCAATAATAGCAAATAAACCTTACTTTTCCTTTTTTTGTTATCTCTACTTCTCGCATATGCTGACAAGATTCACAGCGATCCCAGCTGCGAAGGTAATTGCTCAAAGAATATTGTGGTTTATTTGTTTCTATATACATTTTCGTTTCTTGATTTCTTGTTTTATCTTCGGTAAAGTCAATTGACCGAATAAGCTGTTTAGCGCCTAGCTTTGATTCAATTCTAGCTGCCATAAATGCTTCATTCTTTCCGCCATAAGGCATATTAATCCATATAGTGGATTCATCGATTATAAGCAGTGACATCGGAACAGCAGATGAAATGACATGAGCACCGTCAATTCGAACTTTTGCTGGTTCACGAGTAAGAACGGTCACTTCACCTTTAAGCGAATTTAACACATCCCGTATTTCTTGAGGAACAAGGGAAGCATAAGGAATACACAATAAAATCTGCTGCCGAGCTTGATATAAGTCTTTTTTTAACTGACTGCTGTTCGATGGATGGTACCAAATCAATTTAGGATGCTGAATGACTTCTTTTAAAAATTGCTGAGGTTGATATACTTTTTGATTTTCGTTAAAGTGGTTGACCAACTTCCATAACGCTCGCTCCTTTGGCACACGCTGCTGGGCAAACGACTCGTCTGAAAGCATAATAAATTTTCCTTTTGAACGCGTCACCGCCACATTTACCAATCGATCGCTATTTTCATTTGTTAAAAGTAACCCTGGTTTTGACTGCGGCTTTGTATCGACCGTATCAAAAATCATGATATCTCGTTCCGCGCCTTGAAATTTGTGTACGGTTGCTGCAATTATATCGCTAGCTGGTTCAATATCTTGAAGAAATGCGTTGATCAATTTAGCTTGAGACTTATAAGGAGTTACATAGCCAAGAGTAGCCGAAGAAGCTTTGCGTGCCCGCAGCATCAAACTTACCGCCAAAACAGCCGTTATCACATTGTAACGTGAGCCGGAAGCGACATCTCGCATAGCGGAAGAATGCAAATGACCAATGTTAAGCATAAACGCTGCTTCATGAGCAAACGGCCGGCTGCCTGCTACCACTTCTCGACTTGTTGTGACAGATGGATGATCTGCTACTCGATTGCTGTAAATATAGCGATTTGTAAAAGCTGAGATATCTTTATGCATTCTTCTTTGCTTCGTCAACATAAAAAGATGCGGGTGTATCTCACCGCTTTCTACTTGCTCTACAAGACCCGTCTGCTCAAATAAATCTCGCTGCAGCCACTTCTTCACTTCAGCATGAGAAGATTGAGATACCGGGGGAAGCTGTTTAAAATCGCCGCATACGACAATTCGTTTTCCTAACGTAGCTGCAAAAGCAATTTGCGGTGCATATGCCATGCTAATTTCATCTACCACAACCATATCAAATTCACTTTGATAAAGTAATCGGTCAATAGCCGCTTTTGATAAAGTAGTGCCTACAATATACGCTTGATCAAAAACATTTTTCTCCGCTTCAATCCACTTGTTACGAAGGGCGTTTAGCTTTTTGTTAACTTGCTGAAGCTGGTGAGCTCTATTGGGATACCTGCTTAAGTAAACTCGTTCTTCTTGTAAATCACGCATCTCCTGAGCTAAATCCGGATCATCTTCTCCAATGACTTCTTCTACTTTTATATTTTCTAAGCCGCTGCTTTTTGTTGCTCCGTATCGAATGAGTTTTCCTTTTTTCCAAGCTTCTTTCTTTTTTAACTGACGCGCAGTTTCTTGCAGCAAACCGTCCACCGCTGCATTACTGTGAGATAATAAAAGGATCCGCTTTGATTTCCGGTAATAGCTTGCCGCGATTTTGGACAGCGTGTATGTTTTTCCTGTTCCAGGAGGCCCCCAAATATACGTAGTACGGTTATAACGCGCTCGCATCAACACTTCATGAAGAGCATTCTTAGACGTATACTCCTTATGACGAACAGGACTATCACCTCTCATAAGACGTTTGATTCTCACTATTTTTTGCCTGTAATCTTTTGCTTCCGTGAGTCTATCAATGAGAGCCTGCAATAATTCCCATGGTTCGTTATATATATCGAGTTCGTCTACTTCTTGTCCAATAAACGCATCTATTTTAAGGTACAAATCAAACCCTTCTGTTCCGATAACTTCTCCTTTACTTTCTTTATGCTGGTGGACAAGGCGTACCTGAGCTCCATCAAAAAGGTATAAATCGGCTGTGCGTTCAAACCGGTAAAGATACGCATCCTCCTGCTGCCCTAAGTACTCTCCTTTTCCTACCGTATACTTTTCTCCGCCGTGTTTCTTCATATAATTAATCTCAATTGAAAGTGCGCGCACCCATGCTTTTAAATATGAAGAGATAGAGCGTTTTTCCATAGATGTCTAACTCCCTTTTTATCCGTTCATTTCTAACTTGTCTATTCTATCATGTCATTTGAATATAGCATAGCTTCTTTCTTCTTCATTTTTATAAAAGCAGAACACCTTTTTTACTATTCTATCTCTACAGACAAATTAAGACTTTTTTCATCATAATCGTAAAAAAACCGCGTTTTTTCTATAACTTTAGACGTATTGTTACAAACTTGTAATATAAAACCCACCATTTTGTCATGAGTTTGTTACATATTGCTGATAGAATAAGAGACAACTATTGGAAATAAAGGAGAAATATTAGATGAAAAAACACATTTTTACATTAGGGGCTACAGCTTTAGTATCAATTGGAATTGCAGACGCAGCATCAGCTGACACAGACACGCATAAAGTAAAAGCTGGAGAAACGTTATTCAGCATCTCACAGCAGCATAATGTAACAGTTGAAGACTTAAAAAAGTGGAACGGTCTTTCTTCCACATTAATTTATGCAAACCAAACATTACAAATTGGATCTACATCTACTGACTCTTCATCTAGTTCAACTCCAACTACGACATCTTCAAATCATACATATACAGTAAAATCAGGCGACACGCTTTATCGTATCGCTAAAAACAGCGGTACTTCTGTACAGCAGCTAAAAGAGTGGAATAACTTATCTAGTCATTTAATTTATGTGAATCAAGTACTAAAAATAAGCGGAACAGGGACTGTTTCATCATCACCTTCAGCACCTGTACAAGAAAAAACAAACGAAACGCAAGCATCCCCGGCTCCTAGCAACAGTAAAAGTTACAAAGTTCAGCCTGGAGATACAATGTGGAGCGTAGCACAGCGACACGGCATTTCAATTTCTCAATTAAAACAGTGGAATAACTTATCGTCTAATACGATTTACATTAATCAAGTGCTACAAGTAGGCGGACAAGCTGCAGCTCAGGCGAAACCATCAACGCCATCACCTGCTGCTCCTTCAACACCGTCGACTTCAGCACCGGCACCTGCTCCAGCGCAAGAAAGCAAGTCGGTTTCAAAAGAGATTACGGTTGAAGCAACAGCTTATACTGCTTACTGTGCGGGCTGCAGCGGAATCACTGCTACAGGCATCGACCTAAGGTCAAATCCTAATCGAAAAGTAATTGCAGTTGATCCTCGCGTGATTCCATTAGGTTCTCGCGTATACGTAGAAGGTTACGGAGAAGCAATTGCTGGAGATACTGGCGGTGCCATTAAAGGCACTCGCGTTGATTTATTTATGGCATCTCAAAGCTCAGCTTTAAATTGGGGACGCAAAACGGTAAAACTTCAAATTTT